>Ga0209770_10000007_pt1 | contig 170081 bp, 146 predicted proteins | sample LauGreSu1BDMLBDD_2_FD_187572 | JGI IMG/M metagenome (GOLD analysis project Ga0209770, IMG submission 187572) | Freshwater lake microbial communities from Lake Michigan, USA - Su13.BD.MLB.DD (SPAdes) (version 2) | ecosystem: Environmental > Aquatic > Freshwater > Lake | place: Lake Michigan... | reverse complement strand
GGCTATTGAGAGGCTATTGAGAGGCTATTGAGAGGCTATTGAGAGGCTATTGAGAGGCTATTGAGAGGCTATTGAGAGGCTATTGAGAGGCTATTGAGAGGCTATTGAGAGGCTATTGAGATATCTATATATCTGTAATGAATAAAAATAAAAAATATATAATTATGTGTGTATGAGAGTATAGATAATAGTGCTTTTGTGAAGCACGGAGGGATTACGGGATTATTCTAGGATTATCTTGTTATTGATGTTGTAGATATCAATATATTTCTGCGGTATCTTCTCGAATGAGATGAGGTTCATATTAAACTCAAAGTTATCTAGTAAGTTATTATCAACAAGGTATTTATGCAATTCGTTTTTAGAGAGTTTGGCAAGAGCTATTGCCTTATCCTTTGTAATTCCAGTGCCAATCTTAGGAATATTGTCGCTTTTATCTCCATAAATCGCTTTAAAGTTTAAATCTATATTCGCATCATCATATCCGCGCTTTTTCAATTCTTTAAACTGCATATTAAATACCAAGACATTCTTATCTACCAATTGAAGAAAGTCATTGTCATTCGTGATAATAATAATCTTAGATGCAATCTTCGGTTTCAGATATTTATGTGTAAGATATACAATGTCATCTCCCTCCAATCTGTCGGAATAGATGCTCTTCAATTCCAGCTTTTTATTAACAAACTCATTAAATATGCTAAAGATACTTTTATTAAAATTGTTTTTCTGGCTTCTCGTAGCCTTGTACTTATCATAAATATCATTTCTCCAAATATCACTGCGCAAACAATCATAACACAAAATAATATTGTTAGGAGTAGTCTTCCACATTTTACATATCTTCTTCATATCATTCCCGATATGTTTATAAAAAGCGTTAATGAAGTTTTCGTTTTCAATAATTTCATCCACATTAATTTCTGGATAATTTTTTTGAAACTTATACCATCGCATAGTAGCAAAATATCTGTGGAAAATATAGTAGCTACAATCAATTAGTACAATATTATTATGCTTATCCAATTTAATAATATTCATATACTTTATATTATTCTTATTTATTTAAATAATAAATCAATTTTTATTTAATATTATTTACATTGATTTAACCACGAATATGCCTTTTCCATAACAATTTTTAGCTCGCCCTTATTTTTCTTCAGTTCTCTCCATTCAATTTTGACATTCTCAAAGTTATCCTTCTTATTTGTACTAATCTCCTTAAGCTCATTCAGGCGAAACTTAACAAATATATTATAATCCGTAGGCTTCTTATCATCGCCACCATTCGTAGTGCATTTTGCATCTTCGCTATTTCCCTTCATATCCATAGCCTTAGTAGCCTCAGTAGCCTCAGTAGCCTGAGTAGCCTGAGTAGCCTTCATAGCTTTTGCAACTATTTTTTTTGTCTTCATTGTGGTTCCCTGAGTACCAGGAGGCCCCGAAGTTGTCTTTCTGCTTTTTCCGCATTTTCCTCTCTTAGCTCCTTTCAAAATGTCATCTATATCTACATCTCCTTCATAATTTTCATCTCCAGCATTAGCACCTTTATTGCATTTAGCCCCATTTGATACCGAAGCCTTGCCATATTTTTCTTCATTACCTTGAGTACCTTGGATACCTGGAGTACCTGAAGCTCCCAGAGCTCCTTTGTCAATTATATTTGTATTATCTTTGTCTTCTCGGTCAGCACCAGAACAATCGGTTTCTTTTCCACTTTCATCTGCTTCATTGTCGCGACTATCATCACGACTATCATCACAATCATCATCATATACATTATAAAACTTCTTTATATCTTTTAAATTATAAGAGCCGTCTTTTCCACACTTCTGTTTTAATTGATTCATCTTTTCAATATCTTCAGCATCACAATATAGAGAAAGTATGTTCTTTATTACAGGTTCTTCGTGAGTAATACGAGATAGATTTTCGTTTTTGACCCACACCTTTTTGTTATTTTTTACATCTACAATCCAGAGCTCTTTATCATAGCCTTCCATAATAGAATTGATATCATAGCCTTCGGCAGACAATCCATAATGGAGCGGCGATAGCTCGGTTCCCATATAATAATTCTTAGAAGAATTAATGCAAACTTTCTTAACAGCACTCATATTTATTATGATATATGTTATATCATATAAATCAATTTTTATATAATAATAATATAATAAATATGTAATACAATAATATCTATCTGTAAAAAATTGATAGATAAACAGTGAACTTGTTTCATTCTAACAATACGCCATAATCTTATCAGGCTCTATCAAAGGCAATTATGTGCTTTTTATATGAACTACACGAGTATATTGAATTATTGAAGGAAAAATATAATTTTGACGAAAAGATTTCCAATGATATTGAAGATGTTGAAAGCAATATTATTGATATATACTATAATAACAATATATACAATTTAAAAGAACAAATAAATACAATATGTTCACAATTAACTATAGAAGCAAGCGAAGCAGGCGATAAGAGATACAATATAATTAAGGAAATGAAGGAAAATATTATAGATATATATGGTATTAATAAAAAGAAAAAAAAGGAATATTATTCATATATTTGCGATATTAAAAATATCATAATAGAATAAATGGCAAAAGGTTTTATTAAAAATGTTTTCAATAAATATTTTTCAAAAATGAATCCGCTGAAACTTATAAAAGTGTCATTGACTATAATAGCTATAACTATATATGTGTGGTTTTTTTGTTTAATAGGAATATTATACGATTTTTATAGAGAAACTATTTATAAAGGAATTGAGAATACGCCCGTTGAAAGCCTTTTTAGCCATACAGTAGGCTTCAATCAGCCTGTATCTGTTATACCCGTAATTATATTTGATAAAATTGTATATAACAAAGGATTGATGAATTTTTATTCCATTATTTTTGGAGCTTTAACACTTCTTATATTTGTAGTCTTAGCTGCATGGTTTATAATAAAGAATATATTTTTCATTAGTTGGATGGCTTATCAATGGCCCTTTGATGAATTGGTTGAAGTATTTAACATAATATTGGGAGAATCTCCATTCCTCAATTTTGCTATTACTAACTTGTTGCGATTATTAAAGATATTCCTAAGCTTCTTTAAGAAAAGAGAAAAGTTTCAAAATAAAATTGATTTCGCTTCTATTCTAAGATCGCAATATGAAACACAGAGAATATATATAACTGAAATGCAAAAAAATCTTTACAATAAAGCTAAACAGCATTATGAGAAAAACGAGACATATATGGTAGATGTTATGAAAGTCAGAGAACATACGACGAACGCTGTCATTTTAAAAAACTTATCAATAATTACCTCCGAAAATGATATAGCTTCCGCAAAAATAGAAAACACTACAATGGCTTTGGAAGTCGGTATGAAAATAGCCACAAAACTCTAAAGATGCAACGATATACTCCGATATACTCCGAATAATTAAAAATATTATTATAGAATAAATGGGATATAAGGAACATTATTCTAATTCATCAAATAATGATATTCAAAAGGAAGCGGAAGAGATAGCCAGTATAGTCTATGATTATGAATTAATTATTAAGGCATCTCTTGTTATTATATTATTATATACATTTATTTCTAATATATTTAACATTAGTTCAGAGGTTATTAATAATAATTTAAAGCTATATGCCTTCATATCTCTTATGATTATATTATATGCGCTGTATAAACTTGATATAATATCATTATTGAAATTGTTGATAATTCTAATCGTTGTCTCTGTTATATTGGCTTCAATATATTATAATTTAGAAAAGCTCGAGTTTTTAATATTGTTCTATTATTCATTTAATTATCAGCTGGAAAAGATATACAATGAGACAAAAACCAATTACAGCGAAGTGCTATTCAGTTTTATTTTCATAGCCATAATATCTATGATATCCATAGTGTTATACTGGGATAATATATATACTGATGCTAAAAAATTATCCAAGTGTGGCAAAATAATTAATACTATTGAAAATAATAATAAAAATAAGAAAGCATTTGTTTATAATATTATAATTATCAATAACGATTTAATAGACACGACAACATCCAAATATATATTAAAAATAACATATGATTTTATTAAGAAAAAAACCATTGTTGATTATGGAACAGACGACGGAGATTACTCAGATGGCTCAGAATCTTTCAAAAAACCCGACTATAATTTTGAGTTAAATAATAAAAAGCGGGTATTAGATTCTTTAAAAGGCGAAAATGCTAAACTTGAAAAAGAACTTGATAAATTAGATGAAGAAGCGGATGATTATAATACAAAAAAAACAGAAATAGATACAAAAATAAACTATAAGACAGAACAAATAAAACAAGCGCAAGACGAATATAATTATATTAAAGCTTTGAACGACCCTATAATAGAGGCTCAAAAAAAGCTCGTATTTTATTATCTTAATTTAAAAACAATGAAGAGTGAAAAAATAGAGAATATAGATGCTAATATGTTGGGAGAAGAAAGATTTAAATATATACTCGTCGATGATAATAATAATAAACTGCCTTATGATGAGACCGGCAGAGATTTGATAAAATTCACTAAGATATATTCTAAAAACGAAAAATACAATACCAATATAATAAACGATATATTCTATGCTAAAAATAATCGCGAAAAGTTATTCATCTAAAGAGAATACAAAACTATTACAAATACAATTTTATTATATTATTGTAGATTAAATGGATATTCAAGAAAAAAGCAGTTTTAGCGAGATATTGAATATAATAAATATATATCTATCGGGTTTTGAGGCGTATTCTTATTACATATTATACAGTTTGTCAAATGTCTCTAACAATACTTACAATTTGTCTTTGTATCAGCATTTGATTATTTTAATATTTATAGCCCTCGTAATATTTATTTTGGTAGTAATGTATTACGATGTTATTTATAGAGAAGCAAGTAATATAAAGAGATGCAAGGAAATAGAGCAGGCAATAGAAATCAATGACAACTTAGAATATCCGTTCAGATACAATGTATATCTAATAAACAAAAATACAGTGGATAAATCATTGTCTAATTTCAGCTTCTGTCTCCAATATGATTTTGTTGCTAAAACTACAAATGTCGTTTTTGGAGAAAATAGAACCGTCAGCGATATTATAATTAGTCAGGATAAAGTAGAAAACGATGACAATTCTTCGCCGGGATTTGTATATTATAATTTGGCTACAGATAATTACGAATATCTAATATATACCGACATAGATTCTGATAATGGCAAAAATAAAGGCGGTGTTAGCGCATCAAGAGATTCGTTGGGAAAAACCTTCTATATTAACAAAAATGTAATAACAGACCCTAAAGAGTATATCTTTGTTATTACGCGATTTGATAATAAGATTGTGGGAAATGACAAGCAAGCATATGAACTTCTAAAGTTTGTAAAAAATGCTGGCTTTGATAAAACATCTGTAAATCTGTCGGCTATATACAATATTTTATATTCCATAGATAACAAAAAAAATAGCACAGTAATATAGTAATATTACACGAATACTTCTTCAAGTAGCTTCTTCAATTCGTCGAGCTTTTCGGGATTTTTAATTTTCGGGTAATTAATATTAAACTCTATAAACATATTGCCTTTATTATTAGTATTTAATATAGGCAATCCCTTGCCTTCTAATAGATATTTTTTGCCATTTGAAATAACACCGAGTATTTTTGTGTTTATCTCAATAGTATCCTTAAAATATGGTATGGTTATTACTTCGCCGATTATAGAGTTTATAAAAGATATGTCTGTCTTATAATGAAGGTCATTCCCGTTCCTCTTGAAATGCTTGTGTTCCTCTATTTTTATACTAATTATTAAATCTCCCGGTTTAACATTATCTGTCTTAGGTTGCTCTCCTAATTCGGGAAAAGCCGTCCTATAAGCTTCATTAACGCCCTTCGGTATAATTAAAGTAGCCTTGATGTCCTTATTGTAAAATCCTTTACCGCTACACAATTTGCAACTCGCCTTGCCTTTTATCACAATACCTTCGCCACCGCATTTATTACACTGCGATTGAAATATAGTCTGCATTATACCCATATTTTGGATACGATGTATAAATCCCTTTCCGTCGCAATCCGGGCATTCCTCATTACAGCTCGTACAATATTTCTTCAATTTAATATTTAAATCCTTATTAAACCCCTCATATATATCTTCAAGTGTTAAATTAAATACACTTTCTATAGAATCAGCCTTCTGTTGTGGCCTGTTCCCGCCTCTTCTCCCTCCTGCGCCACCTCCTCCTCCGCCACCTCCGCCACCGCCACCGCCAGCTCCGAAACTGAAAAACCCATCTCCAAAGCCGTGTTCGTGTCCTCTAAAAAATGCTTCAAAAATATCTTGATGGCTTCTCATATTATCCTGAGAACCCTCATTATAATTATTATCACCGCAAGCATTATATTTCTCCCTCTTGTCCTTATCTCCTAAAATATTATAGGCATTTGATATTTCCTTAAACTTTGTAGCACATTCAGGGTCGCCTTTGTTTTTATCAGGATGATACTGCATCGCCTTCTTTTTATAAGCGCTCTTTATTTCATCATCGCTCGCATCTCTGCTAACATCTAATATTTTGTATAATTTATGATTATCTCCCATCTTTTATAAAATTATATATTAAATGTTTATATATTAAAAAAAATATAGAAATACATAGAAATACATAGAATACATAGAAATACATAGAATATATATAGAATACATAGAATACATAGAGGTAAGAGGTACGCTATGGTAAGATTAATTACAGATGTATCTCATCATAATATTCATAGTGTATAGTTCTTGGTTTAGTAATTTGAAAGCATAGGGCATTCTTACCTGTGCGATATCTGTGTTATTTTTGCAGTATTTACAGCTATAAATATTTTTATCTGTATTTACATTGGCGTGCATCCCGCATTTCTTACAGATAAAGATGCGATAATTATCGGATACATGAAGCATTCTTTCGGCAAGGAAGTTTGATGTTCCGTGTGCGATAAAGCAATCCCTTTCCATCTCTCCCAAACGAAGGCCACCTGAACGAGCGCGCCCCTCACTTGGCTGTCGCGTAAGCATAACAATAGGTCCATTCGAACCGCGAGAATTACCAGTCCATACTGATTTGCCATTTCGCCTTACCATAAATACCTCAGTAGATACACTCAGGCAATATACGGCTCCCTGGTAATAATAGATATTCTCTTTATTTGATTTATCATTCGGATCACCGACAACCGGTTTATTCTTATTTTTAATAATCGTAATCTTCCAATATCTATTAAATCGCGATTTAATCCCACTCCATCCCGCATGAATCAATAGACGCATCATATCATCCGCCAAACTCTCGCGCAAAGTACAATACATATTCTCAAAATTGTTTTTAATATCATCGTTCTTAACAGATACCATAGATTTGACAAGAAACCTGCATTGAACTGAGCTCAACTTCCATACCCACGCCGGGAAATTATATTTATCATCCAAGCTATTGATATAATTCGCAATATCATTATTATCATTATTTCCATATTCATTAATAAGCATCGCGTGTTCCTTATCAATCCCATTATGCGCAATCCACTTACCAAAGAATGACAGCCAGGCCTCCATATTAATAGGCTTAGTGCCGCTGCCGCCACTTGAAATATCCAATTGATAATCTACCTCATTCCATAACGAATCCTTTTTATATCTCATCTTCTGCCCTTGTATCTTACTGGCCTCTACAAGATTATATGCTGTGCCGGCGGCATTCGCTGCATTCGCTGCATACATTCGATGTCCGATGGTTACATCTAAATCTACCATATTATTTGAGATGTTATACATATATCCCTTGTAATCTGGGTATTTATAGATTTCTACGGGTTTTTCATATACAAGTGCATCATTCTTCAATATTGCCACATTATCATTAATACTAATATCAGCAATTTGTTTCCATCCATTATCTGTGAGAACTTCGTGGTCTTCTGTCAGACAATGAACCTTGTCTGTTACCATATGTTTCAGCCTCTGGTAATATGTGGGGCCGATGAAAATCTCCGTCCTTATTTGTTCTCCTGTCCTTCCATTATACATAATCTCGTTTCCATATCTTTCCATTCCAGACATCTCAAGTACTTTCGCGATATCCTCAACAGTACAATCGTTATATGGCGTAGAATCTCCGAAAGCCCCAATATGACACCCGGCTTTTCCCATAATACATTCCATAAGCTGTGCGATAGTCATACGCGATGGAATGGCGTGCGGATTCATAATAATATCCGGAACAATTCCATCCTTAGTATATGGCATATCCTGATGTTTATATGTCATACCAATAGTTCCCTTTTGAGCACTACAGCTGGCGCATTTATCGCCAATCTCCGGCTTCCGGTTCTTACGGATTCGCACTTTGCAAAACCGGTAGCCATCGCTATTGATACCGTTATAATTCATATCAATATATCCGTCATCATTTGTTTTCATCGTAAGACTGCTGTCTTGATATGAAATTTCTCCATTACACTTTTTAGGCATAACCTTACCTACAATAATATCATTTCCTGTTACATAAGTATTCTTTGGGACAAAGCCATTATCGTCCAATTTATCATAACAATATGGCTTCTTTTCAGTTTTATCATTAGGATTCGTAAATATTTCTTCCTCTCCCGTACTATGATTCTTATTGCAAACATCCCTGAGCGCCTTGTAATAAGTGCTCGTAAATAGCCCGCGGTCTAATGCGGACTGATTAATCATAATACTATCTTCTTGATTAAATCCAGTATGCGTCATAATCGCTACAATAGCATTAACTCCCGAGGGCAATTTGTGTGCCATAGTATATTTTGATAATTTAGTATATACCAAGGATTTTTGCGGGTAATTCAAAATATTCCCCATAGTATCAATGCGCTTGTTGAAATTACTCGCATATATACCAAGTGCCTGCTTGCCCATAGCGCACTGATAGCAATTTCTCGGCGATTGATTATGGTCACTGAATGGAATATTTGCACCAAGAATACCATTCATTAAGCTTGGATGAATCTCGCAATGCGTATAACAAGGAGGAAGAGCAGTTCCCTTAATTCCTTCGTCCAAATCGGCGGGAAATGTCGCAATCATCGCCGTATTAATTTCATCACAATCCATATATTCGAGAAATCCCTCTTCATCCAAATAGCTCTCGTCGCTATTGCCGTCATCGTCGCGAGCCTTCTCTTCCGCATCTCCAGCTTCGCGGGGAATATAGGGTTCGTTGGGAGATATGAAATAGTCAAAGTTTTTATCCTTGATATAATCCTCCCATTTCATATTTTTTCTTTTTAAAATCTTTTCAATTCGCAATACGCTCTTTTTCAATTTAGAGTCATAATCTACAATAAACAGAGGTCTATACATACGCCCCGCCTCCGTGCTGATAATAATGTTTGATTTTTGAATATTCCAAACAACTGATGTCATCGGGTGAATAATGCTCGACCTCTTATAATGCTTCAGTGTTTTATAGAGCTCAATCGGTTTATCATAATAGCCGATAATATCGCCATTCACCATAATATAAACATTTGAACTATTCCCCATATTTTTTAGGAAATTAATTGCTGATTTTTCCGAATTATCTCCAGGCTTATCTCCTGATTTATAGGTGTCGTCATACATAACTACGCCCAATTCTTCAAGAACCTTTCTGATATGATAGCTATTCATAGCAATTGATACATTCGTGCTAAGTGCCATATTTTTCACTAATCCAACCGAACTGCCTTCCGGTGTTTCTGCGGGACAAATCATACCAATCTGTGAATTATCCAATTTTCTCGGCTGTACGAGCTTTCCGTTCTTTTCCATAGCAGTATTAATACGCCTCATATGCGACAAGGTGCTCGCATAAGACATACGATTGAGAACTTGCGAGACGCCCTGCTTGATATTCTGAAAACTCCCGATACTTTTGATTCCCCAGTTGCCTGTCGAGAACGAGTATTTAATCCACGATTCCAATAGAGATTGCTTGAAAAACCGGTGAATGCTAATATCCGAGATAATATTTGAAAGCGGTGTATTTGAATTGCCACGCCACATACTAAGCTCCTTCTCAATAGCTACCTTCAACTCCTTCGTCAATTTGCCATAACACTGGCGAAACAAATTGCTCATCAAAACTCCAGGAGTATCTACGCGCTTGTTAATATACGAATCGCGATTATCATATGTATCGTAGCCGAGATAAATGCGAATCATCTTGCGAATAATATAGCCGATATACAACGCCTTTCGCCTATAACTCTTTCCGACGTGTGGCAGAAAATCGTTCAGCAAATTATTATGCAAAAGCGTCTTATTTACAGAATGCTCGTTGTTCTTGTTGGAGCCGTTCATAATCTTAATAAGGACGCATTCGGCCTGCTCTTGTGTCTTAATATCACAGGCATCCTCGCAACAAGCCATCAATTCGGCAATGACTCTTTTATTCTCTTCCTTCGTCGTATCATATACAATGTGGTGAATAATCTCTTTGTCGCTGAGAATACCGAGAGCCCGAAACATTACGAATACGGGAACCTCCGACCTAAGAAACGATGTATTGATACGAATGATACGCCCCATATGATTTAATTTACCGCTCATATTCAGACAGGTGGTCTTCGGAGGAAGATAAGACGAATTGCAAACAGAACGAATCTCGGCATACAACCCTTCGCTATTATTGTTGGGATGAAATACGAGCGTCTTGTTTTCGTTAATCCTGTCTTGCGAAATAAGTACCTTTTCATTTCCATTAATAATAAAGTAGCCACCAAAATCATAGATACATTCGCTGTTATTCTCTTCACAGATGCCTTGCATTTGACTGAGAACACAGAGCTTGGAGCGAACCATAATAGGGATTTTGCCGATGTAAATATTATTAACGGTTTTGTCAAACTTCTCAATCATCCCATTTTTATTAGTATATTCTGTAACAATATGGACGTTAACATAGATACCGCTCGAATATGACATATTATTCATTCGGGCAATATAAGGTGTCATAATATTATGCGTTCCATCACCCATTTGATAACTGGGCTTCGTGATACTCGGCTGAAGAATATTAATGGATATTTTATAGTTATTGTCGTTGATTGATAAATCACTTTTAGGATTCGTTACCTTGACTTTGATAGGATTAAAGCCGGCAATAATTTGTCCGAGTGTATTATCTACAAACTTATTATAACTGTCTATTTGGTGTTTTACAAGAGGATTTGATGATTCTTGAGAACCCCCCTTTAAAAAATAGGTATCCATAATATCCCAGCAGTTATTTGATGAAAACATTATATGACAAATGCGTAGTTAATTATAATTAATTAATTCTTAAATGTCAATTTTTATTTTAATTTGTATAATGTAAAAAACTTAAAAAATGATTTTCTAATATGAAATAATATACTAATATATTATACTAATATATTATACTAATATATTATATATACATAAGATGTCAAATATTATAGCTATCTGTGGTGCTAAAAGGAGTGGCAAAGATGTGTTGGCGAAACATTTAGTGGCTACTCGGGGATTTAAGAAATTATCTTTTGCCGGGCCCTTGAAAAAAGCCGTTAAGGAGCTGTTTAATTTCAATGATATTCAGGTAGGAATTGACGAAGATAATGCTGTAGGCGATGAAAAAGAAATTATTGACGAGCGCTGGGGAATATCTCCGCGCAAAGCATTACAATTTTTTGGAACCGAAATAATGCAACATGCTATTAATGAACTAATCCCGAACACTAATAAAGGCTTCTTAGCGGATATCTTGCTATCTCGCATATCCGGCAATTCCTGCGATTCCTATGTCATTAGCGATATGCGATTTTTACACGAATATAATAAATTAAAGAGTTCGGTAGAAGTAGGCAAGTCTTGCTCTTTAATTGTAGTAAAAATAAGTAGGCCCGCAGTTAATATCTCTGAAGTAGCAGGAGTAGCCGGATGCGTCGGAGGCGTGAGAGACGCGCATATATCCGAAAACGAATATATAGATATTCCTTATGATGTTGAAATAATAAATGACGGGGCTATAAGCGATTTAACAGATTTATTTGATATATATTATGATAGCCGGGAAGGCATAGCACTTATAGAAGGCGCGAATATGTAATCATACAGTTCTCAATAGATGTCCTAATGTCCGGAATATTCGGATATAATTCATACAATTTGTCCGTCGATAATTCAATATTTGAGCGTTTTGAAAGAAGTACCTTATTCTGCTCTTCTATCGAGAAGTTCTTCCAAGTAAAATTATTATCCACGTGCATTTTATATAGCTCCAAAATCTCGTTGTGAGTTATCGCGCCTTTATTACACAAATTAAATGTTCCCACAACATTTTTTTTAATCATATCGGCAATTACCGGGAACATATCGGGTAATACTGTCATAGAATTAGCAACCGAACAGACATACTCATATTTCGTAATTTTAGTAATAAAGTTCCTATCGTGATCGTAATTTACAATAGGCATTCTAATGCGGAGATTTAGAGTATTATTAGAATACATATGCTGTAATCTATCAGTATATCCCTTTACTATAGAATACGAAGAGCCGAAAAAGTTAGGCACATCATCTTCGCGTTTTTTCGCGTCGCCTGCTTCGCCTGCGTCGCCTCCGCCATATTCAAAAATACAGCCAGTTCCCATATATGTATAGTGAATGTTGTATCTTTCGCACAATATTGACAATATCATAGGTGCGTATAAATTGTCGCGAATGTTATCAACTAATTTTCCGGGCTGTTCGAGATAATCTATGGTATTGAAGGTTCCTCCATAAGTCCTCCCAATAAACGAAACAATGTTAGTAGGTTTATATTCGTTTATTTCTTTTTCTACATCTTTCTCATTGTCAGCTCGCGAATCACTTTCAATATATAGAATATTATTATTATCCAAATATTCACAGAATTGTCTCCCAATCCACCCTCTGCTGCCGAAAATCAATAGTTTCATAATTATTATATTTTATTGCTATAATCTTATATCTAAAAAAATTGATTATTCATAATAATTTCAAGGCATTATAATTATTATGGAATGCACCAAGTGTCATAAGGTTAAACCGTTTGACGAGTTCTCATATAAAAACGATAAAGAGAAGATATATTATATGTATTGTGATATGTGTAAAATCAAATATTATTGCGAAGAAGAAAAATATAAAGAGCGGGCGATTCAAGAATATAATACACGAAAGCTCCAGAATACTATAAAGTGCGAATGTGGTATTGAATATGTGTGTTTTAGAGATTTTCATATGCTAAGGCATTTAAATAGCAAGAAACATAAAAAAATTATGTCTGCCAAAAAATAAATATCTATATATACAATAGAATAATAAGTAGTAATGTTAGGAGGTTCCGGATGCTGTAATAGCGGTGGCGCCAAAAAGAGAGTTGCGAGAAAATCTGTAGGGAAACCTAAAGCTAAACCTAAAGCTAAAAGAGGAGGCAACGCCGGCGACGCTGGCGACGCTGGAGATTCTGTAGCAGATCCTGCTGTAGTAGCAGAAACTCAAAACCAGGAAATTGAGAATTTATATCCCGAAAACTCGGGTGATGCGCAAGCAGGGGGTGCGAGAAAGAAGAAGGGTAAGGTTGCCGCCAAAAAAGCCTTAAGTCCTTACAATAAGTTTGTCAAGAAGCATTTTGCTATATTAAAGAAACAGTTTCCAGATGAGAAGGCGCCTCAAATAATGCAGAAGGTAGCTATTGAATGGAATAAAACGAAAAAGTAAATAATCATTCGTAATAATAGAATAAAATGGATAAAAAATATGTTAAACCTTCTAAAACAGATTACACAATTTATACAATATCAAACTGTAAATATTGTAATCTATTATGTAGCGATATAAAAACAAAAAAATATGTAGTAAACTGTGACAAATATCTATTAACTCTTAGAGAACGCGATAATTTTTATAAATATATCCACAAATATACCATAAAACCCTATATATACTTTCCTATGATATTCAAGGACGGTGTATTTATAGGGGGATATAAGGAGTATATCGAGAAGAAACCTCAAAACAAATCGCTTAAATAGTCGTAGTCTGCGTAGTCTGCGTAATCAACGCCAAAATTATCATCAGCCTCTTCGACACTGCGACAATATACCTCATCTTCGCCAAATGTGATATTTTTGTTGAAGTTATTCTTTTTCATTTTTTTCCAGAAAACATTCTTATCATTTCCCTCGCAGATACAATACGCCGTCATAGTAATCCTTCTTGCTCGAGCTATCGCAGGCTGTTTGCAGGCTGTTGTAGGCTCTCGTTTGCTAAGATGTAGCTAAGAGTTTTTATCTATTGATTGACAGATGTATTTAGATTATATATTGAATAAATATCAATTTTTACAGATTACTCTTTTATATTAGCACATTTCTATGCATTTTAACTGGCTATATATTAAAGTATCCTTTTAATAAATTATATTTTTATAGAAATTTTTCATAATGAACTTTTGAAATCTAAGAAAACTATGAGATATATGTGGTGTCAAAAAAGCAACCAGATTTTTCTAAAAAGTTGAAAAATAAAATTTGAGTACATCTCTTGATTTATTTTGTAATTTCCAAAAAACTTTTGAAATTTTTGAAAAAACAGAAAGATGTACTCAAATTTAAAAATAGAAAAAATAAGAATTTCCAGTGTCTCAAAAACTGCTAAGAGAATCTAAGAATATTTAGGTAATTTTATAATTTACAAATTTATAAATCAATTTTATAATTATATATATGGATATTCATATATTTTTATAGATTTTTTTTCATAATGAACTTTCGAAATCTAAGAAAACTATGAGATATGTGTGGTGTCAAAAAAGCAACCAGATTTTTCTAAAAAGTTGAAAAATAAAATTTGAGTACATCTTTCTGTTTTTTCAAAAATTTCAAAAGTTTTTTGGAAATTACAAAATAAATCAAGAGATGTACTCAAATTTAAAAATAGAAAAAATAAGAATTTCCAGTGTCTCAAAAACTGCTAAGAGAATCTAAGAATATTTAGGTAATTTTATAATTTACAAATTTATAATTCAATTTTATATGTCTGGATATTCATATATCTATCATATGCTTTGTGTAATCTGCCACGCATTTTATGATATCGCTATAAGACTCTCTTTGATTTACAGTTCGCGGATATAAAAGAAGCCATTTATCAACCATCTGCAATCTTATCCAATAGACATCAATTTCATATTTTCCAGCAACAGTAGGATTCTCTATCAATAATCTTAGCCCTTCTTTGTAATTCGCTATTATCTTATCATAATAATGTTTTTTAACTATGTAGCCTGTTGCAGAATAAGAGGCTCCGACACGATATATATAATTATTAATAGGAATAACGCCATTGACCTTGTCAAGGATGTTCGTAGCTATAAGTAATACATCATAATCCAACGAATTAGATTCAATGAAGTTCCTAAAATCTATCAGCATCTTATTATATTTCTCGGGCTGTAAGAATTGAATATCATCTTCTAAAATTACCACATAATCTAAATCTTTTTCCTTCGCCATCTCTACGATAGCCAAATGGCTCAAGCTACAACCCAGTGCGCCTCTCTCGTGTTTAATAGCGTTAAAGCGCTCGTATTTCCACTTCAATTTTTTTAGCTCCGTCTCAACCAATACCTTCCTATCCACCCTTTCTTCAAGATTAATATAATATACATTCTCTAATAAATATTTATTTTGAAAGGTCTCGCACATTATCCAGTGTCCAGGAAATAAGTCCATCATATTATTTATTAAAGTAGAATTAAACCAAATATCAGGATAGCATATGAATTTTTTATCATTATCATTATCATTATCATAGGCTAAATAAGCCGACCACCAGCTAAAAGTACTATTAGCTATTATATGATGCTTACATAAACTCATAGCTATCATTTGCTCCCAATCTTCCAGATTTATTTTCGTTTGCGTAAATGTAATATTCTCAAAAATTGTTCTAAGAGGATTTATATAATTGTTAAATACAAAATCCTTATCATCTTCTTCGCAAAAATACAATATTTTTAGATTAGATTCTCGCGCCTCTATATATTTAATCGCATTTATATAATATTCCATAGGCATTATAGGGTGGTTTTCTAAGTTTTTAAAATCACCTATGCGGAAATGTAAAGAAACCATATCGCCCAGATTAACATCAGTTATCTTGCTTTTTACATCATCTCGCTTGGTGCACCAATCTATCTCCGCAAGGAACTCGCTTTTATATTCGTCAAAATATTTATATGATTGAAAATATCCGCTCAACTTTATATCATCGCTTTCCGATATTTTCGGCAACTCATTATATTCAAAGGATTTTTCATTATATACAGGTAAATCTATATTGCGATTTATTAAATACTTTTGCAAACCTTCTAAAAAGTTATTCCAATATACATTCCTACATATAGGAATATATATTGGAATAACTTCTAAAAAGTTATTCCAATAGACATTCCTATATGTACAGCTCGGGCTATGAGATTCTCTTTTAATTATTAGAGGATTTCTGTATTTTTTTGAATAAGCAAATGCTGTCATAATCTGAAATAATTGATTACCCAAACCCCCCATTATATCAACGGATATCATAGATTGTAAGATATATAAATATAATATTTATAAATATAATATATATACTTATATAATAATGTTCGCAGATATAGTCAAGCTAATCAGTTTAAGCAAGAATGTTCCGTATATTATTTTCGGAGGCACCATAATCGTTGATGAACCAATATGTAAAAAAGAGGAGACCGACGAATCCTATACATTTACCACAGACTGCATAGATAACTGGGTAATAAAAGATGTAGCCGACCATAATAACAGCGATGAAACACACACGAGCAATAAAACAGATATAAATAAAAAATGATAATACAATATAACATAATTTTATCTTATCATATTGCTAATGAACCGAGCTATTGAATTGTCGTCTATTAGTACTGGCGGGCCTTTTGGAGCCGTTATTGTTGATAGTGAGGGTAATATAATTGGCGAGGGACATAATGAAGTCGCCGTAAATAATGACCCTACGGCGCACGCAGAAGTAGTAGCAATTAGAAGAGCGTGTGCTAATAGTAATAATTTTAGTTTAGCTGGCTGTACTATTTACACAAGTTGCGAACCTTGCCCTATGTGTCTTGCTGCTTGTTATTGGGCAAGGCTCGATAAGATATATTACGCCAATACGCGCCAGGATGCAGCAGATATTAGCTTTGATGATAGATATATATACGACGAAATCAAGAAAGATAATGATAAACGAGCGATGCCTATAATTCAGATTGAAGATGAAGATAATAAGGCGATGGCAAAAAAAATATTTAGCGATTGGTATAACAATAGCAAGAATATTAGATATTAGGAGATATTAGGAGATATCAAGGTATATCAAGGTATATCAAGGTATATCAAGTTTTATTTTTATAATATATTTATAGATTATATGAGTACTGAGTTTGAAAGAAAATATATTGAATCACAAAGAATAAGAGAGAAATTTCCAGAGAGGGTTCCTGTAATAGTCGGAAGAGCAGCTGGATGTTCCCTGAATGATATTGATAAAAAAAAATATTTAGTACCTTGTGATATTACTATAGGCCAATTTATATCTATAATAAGGCAACGCATTAAACTGTCGCCAGATAAAGCAATATTTATTTTTATAAATAATATATTGCCCCCTACATCTGCTAATATGCTTACGATATATAATGAAATGAAACACGGCGATGGCTTCCTATATATTTATTACAATGGCGAATCGGCATTCGGTTGTTAAAAATTGATATCTTTATAAACATAAAGAAGATACAAAGATTATAATAATCGCCTTGCTATGAATCCTTACCCGAACCCTAACCCGAATATTGCAAAACTAATGGAGGATATTCGCAATTATAAAAAGAGTAAGGATGATTTGTATGAATATTGCGAGACTAATGGATATACGCACGAAAAGATGAAATCGGCAATTATCTATTATATGAATGATTATAGCCCGTGTTTATATGGGATATCTAAAAATAACTATAAGAAAATTAGGAGAATCACAGCCTATAAAATCAAAGAGAAAAAATACATATATCTTTATTCTCTCATTCTCAATTATGATAGCAATCCTAAGACCGAAATTAACAGATATCTCGGGTGTCTTACGACCGACGAGCGTAATGTATTTTTACGCGACATTATGAAATAAATCTGCGATACATCTGCGCTATCTGGTTAATGGTTTGTATGTATAGTAATCTCTCATTATCTCCTTGTATACCGAATATATAGAGCAAAAATATCTTAGAAAGCTCGTAATAGTATTATCAACAATTATTCTTTTTTCAATATCTGGAATTACATTTAATACGAGTACCACAGCCGGAACAACAATAGCCCACATTTTGATATTATTCCAATTGTATTTAATGCGCGTCGTATAAGAAAAGATGTATAAATAACATATTACGAAGTCGGCAAACTGCGAATAAAAACCCCTTAATATGATATGATAAAGATACTTAGGATACAAGAGAGTAGCTGAATATACGCGATGATAATGTACCGTTTCGCATTTACCCTTGCGTATTAGAGTCATCATAAAAGGCGCCGATTGAATCGCATATAATGGCGCAAAGTTTAGAGAGCTCGCGAGTTCCCCCGAAAATACAGCAAATATAGTAGCCCCGAACTGTTTTTTAGCATACTCGCATTTTATCTGCGTCTTTTCGTATTCTGTTAAATATCCCGGATAAGGCATAGCATTCGTCGTTCTCACCTCCTTATCTCCGTATTTTTCGGTTATTACCGCTGCAACTTTAATAACCCCTATAATCATCAAATATTTTATAACAGATTCCAACATTATCGCAATACCTTTTTCTCCCTTTGTCCAGCCCGCATCTCCAGTATCTCTATAAAATGCCCGAGATTGTGTAGGCCATAATTCTAGTAAAGTTATTATCGTAAATAATACGTGGCGACAAGAAAATAATATAGAATGAAGCTGAAACTCCTTCCATATCATAGGACCTGAAAAGTTCCTTTTTTCGGGCAATGGTATCGTCAGAGAAGCTATCGGTAATAAGGCGTGAACAAGAACACAAGAACAGGAAAAAACTTTAGACTCAAAAGACGGAAACGAAGTCCCGTAGGCAATCGCGTAATAAAATCGCAATATAAAATTACAAAAAGCCAATAAGCCCAAAGTCTTGTGTATATGATATTTATCGTGATTCGTAAAAAGATGAGCCATCTTATGTATATGTAAATAATTTATATATATATATTTTTATATATTTTATGGATATGTGTAAATGATATTCTATGATATGCGCGACCGAGCGCCTATAAGAGCTATAGAAGAGCATATACCTTGTAGTTAATATATGAATAGTCTTTCATAGGGCGACAGCAGTGAAAATCAGAATATAAGCCGTTCCTTATATTATTTATAATATGCGAATCATTCCCTGCAATATTATTTATTTCATAATAAGAATCGCGACATAATCTTTTATATCCCGTTTTACTTTCGTCAAGACACACGAGATTGCCAGTTTTCGCATTCCATTCCATTATTTTTTCATACAATACTAATTGATCCGTCGACCACCCGAGATTTCCGTGTCCTTCCTTAATTGTCGTGGTATTGCTTACGCTCAATATATAATTCCGAATATCTTCTATATTATTGATTTTAAAAACATCTCGCCATACCTCATTTGTCGCGATATTATAACACATAGCCAGCTGTTTATATTCAAAGCATACATTGCCCCTGTAATAAATAAACTTAGTATTGTCAAAAGGCTCGACATTTTTAGTATAATAACTCCTATTCATAGGCAGCATATCCATATCCGTAATTAATATGCCATTCTTATAATTCAATATAGAAGGATACAATAACCTAATAAACTGTGCTGTAAAACTCGTAAGAACATTCTCAATCGGCTTAAACAATATAATGTTGCTTTTATATTCCATAAATTGCTCAGGTATTTCATCGCCTACCAAAATAATCTTAACATCCACATTAGGATACAACTTATTCCAAGTTTTAACAAAAATAGGTATGAAATCAATATATAATGGATTCAAATTAACAGAAGTAAGCACGCAATCCAATATCATTTTAATATATATTATCCGCATATATTTATATAATGCAAGGCCAGGCCAAAAGCCATCCAAATCCCGCAAAAAACAAAAAATACATAACACATATCCCTTATATACCCAGATACCCCACCCGAAACCATCAGATATCTAATAGAGCCAGCGAAGATTGATATCGGACATCTCGGGAGAATATTGAAATGGGACGCTATCCTGAATCTTAATAGGGACACAAACATTTCCGCTACTTACATAGAGATTGCAGAGAGCCCCCCAATCTTCGCAAGTAATATCGCAGGTATCCATAATATACTGCTTGATACTGCTAAATCCCTCTTCCCTAACCTGTTTATTCAGTCGGTAATCTTCGGCAATACGCAATAGGATACTGCGAGATAGCATAGGACAGCTCTTGTATTCCGGATTCTTAATCCAACAGGTATTCCTGAAATTGGTAGTGAGGCAGCAATTACACATCGTAAATCTGATTGTAAATCGGATGATATATATTATTAGATAGCCTATCAATTTTATATATCTTAAGATATAATTGGAACAAATTGATATATTCTAAAGTATTATACTTTATTATACAGTTTTCATAAAGTCTATAAATCTATTTATTACTAATATATTTTACATATTATGATATAGGATATTTATTAAAAATTACAATTTTTAACTTCTTCCGCATAATGTTTAAATTTATCTATGAATTGTTCTTTTGTTATAAAGGTCGTTGTTTTATCAGGATTTAAAAATTTGAACCAACTTTTTATTGTTTTAATATCATTAAAGTGTATTTTAGGTTTTATGTATATATATTCATCATTACTTCCCGGTCTTGGTATATTATAAGGAGGTATATAGTTGTGTAATAACATTCCATCATTGAATAACTTATATATATTAACTAACATAGTATTTGATGTTAAATCTGCTGAACCAGTAGCAAAATATCCAGTTGCCCCAACGTCAGCAGGTATATGACATATTTTATATACTTCTTTTTCTTCACCACCTATCACACGAGAGATATATATATAAATAAATTTTAATATACTTATTCTACCATAAGATGGATGAGTTCCATAATCATCCATATCTACTGTCACTATTTTATGTTTTAATTCTAACTTTGTATCGTTCCCGTGTTTTATAAATACAGGTACTTCTATTTTTGGGTCTATTATTTTCATAACTTTCATAAGTTCATCTATATTTTCTTGCGTATATTTAGTTTTTGTCACAGGATTTATAAAAGGCTCCTTATTATTTACACATTTTATTAGATAATTATAGAGTTTAGGAGCATATATACATTCTGTTCTGTAATTCTTTCTATCTGGTGTATATACTTTTAATCTCACCATAAGCTGGAGTTTAGAAAGCGGGTAATTCTCGTCGTCCAATTCTTCATTTGTCAATATATCTATTTTCTCACTACATTTATCAGCAAAGTCTGAAGAATTATAAAGAATATTATTCGCAAAATCTTCTCTCGTCATAGACATTAATTTATTTCCATCAATCAATTGTGTTTCGGCACTTGAAGAAGATTCTCCAATATGTTTCTTTAATGCTTTATAAGACATATTCTTTACCCTATTATATTCCTCTACGATATGCGATACCTTTGCATATTCTTCTCTAAACTTTGCTACTATGCTGTCTTTTATATATAATGGGTCTATCTCCGCAGCAATAGTATGTTCTTTTCCCCAATGAAGAGTTATTTTAGGTTTTTTTGGAGGTTTCGGAGAACTACCTTCTTTTGTAGTTTCATATAATGTTTGTTTATCTCTGTATTTTTTCAAAGCAGTATCATATTTATCTCTTTCTTTTTTAAAGGCTTTATATTGTTCATCATTTAAATATTTTACATTTTCCTTAGGTTTAAATGTTGTTAAATCAATTAACTGAGAATATTCAGATTTTTTTATTTCAACCAATTGCTTTTCATAAACTTCAAAATATTTGTCAAGAGGGTCATTTATAAAAGTAAATTTTTTAAATTTATAATTTTCTATAATTCCTGAGTAGGGATTAAAACATTCGTCTATATCTTTTTCAATCTTTTTGTAATCATTATAATATGATAATGCTTCTCTAATCCATTCTTTTTCACGACCTGTGTTATATATTACACTGTGCCATCCCTGATTATCTATTAAATATTGAAGAACAGTTTTTCCAGTAGCCATTTTTTTGGATTCTAAAAAGTTTATAAAACAATAGCCTTGTAAATTGATAAGTTTTATCTGTTTCATTCTTTCGGGATAATCATATCTAGATATGTAATCAGTATCTAAAAAAGAATCAGTCATTTCTTCAATATAATCAGTAATTAATGAACCAATTATTTCGGTATTTGTCGCCGGTCCAGTAGAATCATATTTGTCATATTCATAACTAAAACGGTTTTTTAATACTTTTATCTCAGTCTTTAGAATGATAGAAGCATCATCTACATATTTATCTTCATATTTATCTTCATCATCCTCATCGCCATTATAATCATCCTTAAAAATGTCTAACTCTTCTGTAAGTAATTCGTGCATTATGAACTCGGTTGTATTATTATTTTTATAGTATTTATTGTAAGTAGAAATATCATTCTTTTTACAACAGGTATAATAAAATAAATCAACATCTCCAAATAATAAATGATTTTTGGGAAAAAGATTAATTATATATTCTTCTGAAAACGACCCTTTTTTCATAATTTTATAGGCTTTTTCATATATATCATAATAATCCTTACTAATCGCGGACATCTCATAACCTTCAATAGGATGTTTTTTGGGTTCATCACACCATCTTTTAACATCTTCAATTGTTTTAAATGTTAATTTTTTAGACATAAATAATAAATTAAGTAATTCTAATATACAAATATATTATAATAAAAAATATAATATTCATAAATTGAACTGAGAAAAAGAAAGGTTATAACTTATTTGGCTTCAAATATAGCTGGGTTCATAGATGCATATTCCCAATCTATTTTTTTGGGATTAATCCTTAATAATTCAATTGCATTTGGATTAGCAGACAAGATCGGCCAATTAATTTTTCCCTTATTTTTTTTTAATAATTCTATAGCTTTCGGGTTAGCAGATAATCTAGGCCAATTTATTTTTCCCTTATTTTTTTTTAATAATTCTATAGCTTTCGGGTTAGCAGATAATCTAGGCCAATTTATTTTTTCTTGATTTGCTTGTAATAATTCTATAGCATTTGGATTAGCAGATAATTCATTCCAATCTATTTTACCACGATTAGCTTTTACACCTTTGGACATTTAAAATGCCGATTTAACAGCAAAATAAATATCCAAAAGTAGTAAAAATTTGGTTATAACATAGCGTGTACTATGTATGAATTCTCGTAAATATGTCGGGTCTTCTTCCTATTGTAAATATACTCTTTACAATATTTAACATATTTTGAACGGCATTCTTATCTCTATTATGAATTATCTCGCATTTCTGCTTATCCTCTTGATGAGAAAGTAATCCATTAATAGTTATTTTTTTATTAACTTTGATATCATTTGGTTTATGACTTTGTCTTATCATAAAAGGTGATATCTCACAATTGCAACAATTACATATTTTAGATGTCCTAAATTCATTTACTAAATAGGTTCTAAATCCAGCATTCTTAAATATTCTTCTAAACTTTTTACAAATTGTTGGTTCTATCCCACATATATTACTACTACCTTTATCATAATCACCCATTATAAACAATACATCATTAGGTTCTCCAAACTTTTTAGTAAAGTTCTTTATCATTTTACTCTCACTTTTTTGTGTATTGATATACCTGTTTAATTTGAACTTTCTAAAAAAAGTCTTTTCATAATGAGAAAATAACAATAGATTCAATTTATTTTTTTCAATCAAGTAATTCTTGAACTTTTCATAATTACAAGTTCTTTTATTATGACTACTTAAAACGCTCTCAATTTCTTTAATATTCTTACCATTTATAAAGGTTGTATTATTAACTTCTTCAATAATTTTATTATATTTTTTTGTTCTTGTTTCTAATCTTCTTTGATTTTGAGTATATCTAAATGTTTCTAAATTACCATCATCATCTTTGCTACCACAATAAATTAAATCACTACAACCTGGATCTACGCATACTATCTTTTTACTTCTTAATTCATCTGTGATAATCTCTTTTTCAATATATTTTGTATTATCTATTGGTTTATTATTAGGATTATAATATTTTAAAGGCATCCCTTGATTGTCTGTTCTAATAAATAAAATACTAACAGAAATACCATCAGTTCTAAACATATAATTAAACTCATATTTATTCTTTTTGAACATTTTACTATCTAACTTTAAAACCCTATTCCATAATTTAAATTGATTATTTTCTTTTTTATAATTTTTAAAGTGTGTTGTTGTACTTTCATCTCCTAAAAAATTACTAATTAAAGCACAAGTATCAATGCATATATTTTTAGGAATAATATTACTCCGTAATGGTAATATATTAAATAGTTTAATTTGTTTAACCTTATCAGTATCATTTGTATCTTCTACTAGAATATCATTAAGTTTTTCAAGTTGAATATTTATATAGATAAAAGACTTTAAGTAATCCTTTGTATTTGAATGTAGGTCATAATATATACTATCTTTATCAAAATTAGGTTTATTCGGAACAATATGTTTCTTATGTTCTTTAATCCAGTTGTGATATTTTTCATCCGCGTTTAATTCATTTGTTAGTGATACAAGGTCATCTTTAATCTTTTTGAATTCATTCGTTAATGATTTATAACTTTCTTTTCTTACTTCTTTATCTTTTATCTTTTTAATCTCATCTTTTTGCTCTTTCAAATTAAAAGAATGATTAACAAATTGATTAATATGTGTAATAAAATGCTCTTGTATATTATTATTTATATTTTTTTCAATATCAATTGCTTCGTATGCTAATATATAACTTAATTTATCATAATAGATTATTTCATTATCATATATGGTAGTTATATAGTGTTCATTATAAAACTTATAAAGGTTCTTTAACAATTCGCTATAATCTTTTTCAGGTGTTGCTCCTCTATTATCTTTTCTTTTTGTAACAACCTTAAAGACATCACATATAAAGTTCTTATCAATTAAAGGAAACTCTAAATTATTTTCATAAAGATAAATACAATACAATTTAATAAAATTACATGAATGAATAACAATCTTATTAGTTCTAATAACTAAATCATTAATGATCGGTAAGGTAGCTTTATCTTTAAGAACATTATTGATGTTATTTTTTATTGTTTTAATATAGTCAAACTTTTCAAACTCTTCCTTTGTGGTATCATCTTTCTTCTTTTTAGACATTTACATTATCTATATATAGTATATAGATTATCTTTAAATAGTTTTATACTGAATATTTAAATAAATGATATATAACAATATTAATAGTATAATAATAGATTATAATGACCGAATTATTTATAGAAAAATCTAAATTAATACGCGGAGATAAGTATGACTATATGATAATACTTTAATTCGAGAAAATAAAATATTTAGGATATAACTTAGTAGTTATATGGGAGAATGATTGGAAAAAAATAAATAAATGTGTAAAAATATTACAGCAAAAATTTAGAAAATATAACTATTAACTCTGTTCCAACTTTGCCTTTCTATTCATATAAGCAGTATGTCGCCACTCTTTGAGTTTTTCTGGGTTCTCCGTTTTCATTTTCTCCATATAATTCTTAGCTTTTTCTTTGACCTTTTCACTATTTTTTTCATAATACCTTTTATTCCTTTCTGTATTGGTATATGATCTTAACTTTTCTTCTAATTCTATATTTTTTTTCTTTAACAATTCATTTTCTATCATTAAATTATTATACATATCAATATTAACCATATCAGCCATATTATCTTATCATTATAATATAAGACGCATAACTTTAAATAATTTTATGACTAAACATAAAAGCGAAGATTTTAAATTATCCGCAGTAAAATATTTTTTAGAAAATAAAGATACACAAGAGAATACTTGTAAAATATTTAAGTGTTCTGTAATAAGTTTATTGAGATGGACGAAAAGATATAAAGAAGAAAAAGAAATTAAACGACATAATAGAAAAAGAATATTTTGAATCATAGTTTATTACAACGGTTTCCGCAAATATTGCAGGGTTTTGCGGATAGCTCTTTCCAAATTATTTATCAGGATTTTCTTGTAATAATTCTATCACAGCTGGATATTCCTCGATAATTGTTCCAAATCTATTTTTTAGTATATAATATCGCTTTTATCAAATACTTCCTTTAATTTTGTAGGCAATATTTATAGCATATATCTATTTACTATAACATTGTAAAAAATTATTGGAACTGTGAACTATTTGTCTTATCATTCAAGTAGTAAGTTTAGAGACTTTATTTTTAGCTCTTTATAATTCTAAAGAATTTCTAACTTCTTCTAAATCATATTGTCTTGAAATAGGTATTCCTTTTGCTCCGTGCAATAATATTGCTTTTTTTGTCAATAATAATACATTACTAAGTTCTTTATTTTGAGTAAATTTACATATCAATATTTCCTTCATTATATTATGTTTAATTTCATTCCATATTTTTATGCGTTCATCATCAAGAATTACTAATTTTCTATTTTTTCTTGCAATATTACCATCCTTTGTAGTTCCAATAATATCGCCCGATTCTATACAAAATAAATTTGCTTTAGCAGAGTCTACTAATTCTATTTTTTTAGCCTGAAAAGCGTGTTCTGCTGTATAATAAGTATTACCATTATAAGTAAATTCTGCTACATAAAAATTACTGAGCATTTTTCTCCAATCTTTAATTTTATTCAATTCATCATATTCATTATAATTAGATACAAATTCATTTACTCCTTTTCCCGCTTGTTTATTTGCTGATTTACTATAATAAAATAGCTTATCTTCTTCCATTGTTTATAAATGTATATATATATACTAAATAAATCATTTTTTATATTTTTTATTAAATTCAGAAAATCACAGCTTAAAAGATATAATTATTGATTTCTTGGGCGTAATGCTTGAATCTATTTATGAATTCTTGTTTTGTTAATAGCGTCGTGTCATAATTTGATTTTCTAAGCCAATTATTAATACCTCTAATTCTATTAAAGTGTATCTGTGGTTTTAAATATGTATATCTATTAGTAGTTCCTTCTATCGGCACATTATAAGGAGGTAAATAGTTGTATAATAAACGCCCTTCGTTGAATAGCTTGTATATATTAACTAACATAGTATATGAATTTAAATCCGCTGAACCTGTTGCAAAAGTCCCAGTTGCTTCAATATCATCAGGTATATAGCATATTACATGTACTACTTTCTCTACTCCAGCTATCATACGAGATAGATACATCTCATTAAAACGCAAAGAGGGTATTCCATTAAATGATGCGTCCGCTCCAAGAACGCGCAAATTAACTTCGTGTGTCACATAGTTTACTTTTAATTTTGTATCATTTCTATGTTTTATAAATACAGGAACTTCTATCTTCGGGTTTATTATTCTCATTACTTTCATAAGCTCTTCTATGTTTTCCGGCGTATATTTTGCCTTTGTCACAGGATTTATAAAAGGCTCTTTTGCGTTTATACATTTTATTAGATAATTATAGAGTTTAGGAGCATATATACATTCAGTTCTGTATTTCTTTTTGTCAGGCGTATATACTTTCAATCGCGCCATAAGCTGTAGTTTAGAAAGCGGATAATTCTCGTCGTCCAATTCTTCATTCGTTAATATATCTATGCTCTCGCTACATTTATCCGCAAGGTCCGAGTAATCATAGAGGACATTATTAGTAATCTCTTCTTTTGTCATAGCAAGCAATTCGTTACTATCTATAAATCGCTTCTTAGAACTGGAAGGAGAATCGCCTACATGATACATTAATTCTTTGTAAGACATATTTTTAATTCTATTATAATCATCTATGATAGGCTGAGCCTTAGCATATTCTTCGCGAAACTTAACAACAATTTCGTCTTTTATATGCATCGGATCTATCTGTCTGCCTATAGTATGTACTGCGCCCCACGGAAGAGTTATTGTTGGTTTTTCAGGAGGCTTAGGAGAACTGCCTCGCTTATTTGTATCATATGATTCACGAACCTCTTTATATTTTTCCAATAACTCATCATACGCATCTTTCTTTATTTTAAATGCGGCGTATTCGGCATTATTTAAATATTTAAGATTCTCTTTGGGTTTAAAGGTTGTTAAATCAATTAATTTAGAATATATGGGTTTTCTTATTTCGGCCAAATCTTTTTCATAAACTTCAAAATATTCATCGAGCGGATCATTTATAGGTATAAGTTTTTTATCTTCTACATTTTCTACAATACCCGAAGCGGGATTAAAGCAGTCGTCTATATCTTTAATAAGCGCCTTGTAATCATTATATAATTTTAATGCTTGAGAAATCCAATTTGGAGGATGCGGTTTTTTAAGTATATTTATAAAATATTTAATAGGCGTTTCGCCATTAGCCATTTTATTAGTTTCTAAAAACTTTAGAAACCAATAGCCTTCAATATTATCAACATCTTCTTGTATAGCTTTCACTCTTTCGGGATATTCATATCTATACATATAATTTTTCTCAAAAAAAGCGTTTGCTAAATCACTTCTAAAATCATCAATTAAATCTATAATTAAAAGCATATTTGACCTGCTATGTTTGTCCCAAATAGGCGTACTGTTAAAACGGTTTCTCAATAACTCCATTTCTGTCTCAAGAACAGTAGTTGTATCCACAGTATCTTCTAGTTTTTCCGTTAGTAATTCACATATTGCCAAAATATTTTCTTTACCCTGATATATTCTCTTGTAAAGGTGCGGGTAATAATTTTTGACACACGTATAATAAACTAAATCGATGTCTCCAAATAATAAATGATTTTTAGGAAAGAGACTTCGCATTACTGTATAATCATTATCCAAAGTAGCAATAATACCGCTATTTTTCATAATTTTATAAGCCTTTTCATATATATTGTAATATTCGTTGCTCATCGCAGGCATCGGTGTACCCTTGATAGGGTGTATTTCAGGGTCTTTAAACCACCTTTCAACATCTTGAACTGTTTTAAATCTCAAAGCTACTTTTGAACTTCTCGCAGGCCCTGATGCCGCGCCAGCCGCGCCTGCCTCCAGACCATCTAGTAACTCGTCTGATGTTATAAAGGCACTATCGGGAACGCCAGTAAAATCATAATCAGCAAACTTATCAGGATTCTTTTTAATCCATTGTAAAATCAAATTATAAGTACCTTCTTCTGTTGCTGTAAGAATCTGTATTTTAGAATTATTTAATAACCCAGGAATCTTACCGTCGTCAGATTTATATACCTTTAATTCATCTAACCAATAATATATACCTGCCTTATCTTTATTATATAATTTATCCAAAGATTTATATAAATCCTTTTCCTTCTTTGAAACAGACGCCATTCTATATTATTATAATATTAAAAAATATACGAGAAAAAAGAGATTAAAAGGTATAATTATTGACTTCTTGGGCGTAATGTTTAAATCTGTTTATGAACTCCTCCTTTGTAATTAAAGTTTTATCGCTATCAGAAACATAGAGCCAATTATTTAAACTTAGAATTCTGTTAAAGTGTATTTGAGGTTTTATGTATGTATATTGATTTGTTGTTCCAGGTCTTCTTATGTTATACGGTGGTAAATAATTGTGTAATAAACGCCCTTCGTTAAATAGCTTGTATATATTAACTATCATAGTATTTGATGTTAAATCAGTTGAACCTGTAGAAAAAGTGCCCGAAACTTCAATATCAGCAGGCATATGACATATTTCATATACAATATAATTTGAGCCAGCTATCGTACGAGAGAGATATATGCGATTAAAGTTTAATATTCTTGTACTTCCATAAGATGGGTTAGAACCATAATCGCTAATATTAACAGCGACAGTATTATATTTTAATTCCAATTTTGTATCATTTGAGTGTTTCATAAATACAGGTACTTCTATCTTCGGGTTTATTATTCTCATCACTTTCATAAGCTCTTCTATATTTTCTTGCGTATATTTCGCCTTTGTCACAGGATTTATAAAAGGCTCGTTTGAATTTATACATTGTATTAGATAATTATAGAGTTTAGGAGCATATATACATTCCGTTCTGTAATTCTTTTTATTCCGAGTATATACTTTCATTCTCGCCATAAGCTGTAGTTTAGAAAGCGGGTAATTCTCGTCATCCAATTCTTCATTCGTCAATATATCTATGCTCTCACTGCATTTATCGGCGAGCTCTGCATGCGCGGCGCGTCCCGTGTTATCATAAAGAACATTATTTGCTATATCTTCTCTCGTCATAGATAGCAATTCATTTCCTTCAGTCATTCGCTTTTCAGAGCTCGAGGAAGACTCTCCGATATGTTTCTTCAATGCTTTATAAGACATATTCTTAACTCTATTATATTCATCTATGATAGGCTGAGCCTTAGCATATTCCTCGCGAAACTTAGCGACGACTTCGTCTCTTATATGTATAGGGTCTATCTGCTTCGCTATAGTATGCTCTGTGCCCCACGGAAGAGTTATTGTGGGTTTTTCAGGAGGCTTCGGAGAACTCCCTTGTCTCGTAGTTTCATATAAGGTTTGTCTATCACTATATCTTTTCCACGCCCTATCGTATTTATCCCTCTCTTTTTTAAATTCGGCAAATTGCGCATTATTTAAATACCTGACATTTTCCTTAGGTTTAAAGGTAGTCAAATCAATTAATTGTGAATATATGGGTTTTCTTATTTCGGCCAATTGCTTTTCATAAACTTCAAAATATTTGTCAAGCGGGTCATCAATAGGCGTCAGTTTTTTATATCCAAAGTTTTCTATAATGCCTGATTCAGGATTAAAGCAATCATCTATATCATCAATAATCGCCTTGTAATTATTATATATATCTATCGGCGTCGTCCATTCATTATCTGAATCAAATTCATCGTTATTTTCCATTAAATACTCCAGGACTGTTTCTCCCGTAGCCATTTTATTGTATTCCAAAAAGTTTATAAACCAATAGGCTTTTAAATTGATAAGCTTTATCTGATTAATTATATCAGGATAATCGTATGCAGATATATAATTTGTATCAAGAAAAGAGTTAACCATATCATTCTTATAAGCATCAATTAATTCATATATTGTTTCCATATTTGATTGTGCATGTTTGCCATATCTATCACTAAAACGGTTCCTTAATATTTCTATCTCTGTATCTATAACGGTTTCTTCGTTATCAAAAAACTCCATTTTTTCTGTAAGTAATTCGTACAATATAGATCCGGATGAGTTATTATACTTACATATATTAAAGTAAGTCGGCGGGTCATTCTTTTCTATGCAGGTATAATAAATTAAATCTATGTCTCCAAACAATAAATGATTTTTAGGAAAAAGTCCTGTTATATCTTTTTGCGAATAGGTGCCGTTCTTTTTCATAATTTTATAGGCTCTTACATATATATCATAATATGCCCTACTCATCGCGGGCATCTCGTTACCATTAAGAGGATGTATTTCAGGGTCTTTGCACCATCTTTTAATATCTTCGACAGTTTCAAAAGTTTTACTTTTTACTTCAACAAGTTCAAATATATTAGGGTTTTCTTCAATTAAAAATTTCCAAACTATATTGTCAGAATCAGAATATTTTTCCAATAATTCAATAGCACCAGGATTTGCTGATAACTCGATCCAATTTATTTTGGCAAGGTTTTTTTCTAATAATTCAATAGCAGCAGGATTTGGGTTTAAAGATAAACCATTCCAATCAATATTGTCAGGATATTTTTTCAATAATTCTACTGCATTTTTATTTTCTGATAAATGTTTCCATAGTATATTTTTAGGATTTTCTTCTAAGATTTCAATAGCGGCAGGATTTAAAGATAATACATCCCAATCTATATATCTCTCTTTAAATACATTAATCAGTTTGCGACTAGTCATTTTATTTTCTTCTTCAACTTTATTTTTTAATAATTCAATCGCTTCTGGATTTGGATTTTTTGATAAATATCGCCAATTAATTTTTTTAGGATTGGCTTTTATTATTTCAATCGCACCAGCGTTTAAACATAATTGATTCCAGTCTATTTTATCTTCATCTTTTAATTTTTCTAATTGACTTTCTTTCATTTTACCTTCTTTTTCAATCTTCTCTTTTAATAATTCAATCGCTTCAAGATTAGTATTCTCAGATAATCTATCCCATTTTATATTACGACGATATTGCTTTAATAATTCAACAGTACCCGGATTTGCTGATAAGTTTTTCCAATCCAATTTTTTATAATCTGCCATCCGCGATAAATCAAATCGTTCCATTTTATTTTCTTCTTCGGCTTTTTCTCTCAATAATTCAATTGCGTTTGGATTTGCTGATAAATAATTCCATTTTATCAGGTCGCGGTAATCTTTTAAATAATCAACAGCATTAGGATTTTTTGATATATTATATTTTTTCAAAATATCTATAGGTATCCAACTTCTTAATTGATATTTACGAATAACATTAGAGTTATCCAGAGATACAAAGGTACTGTCTGGAACGCCTGTAAAATCATAATCCGCAAACTTATCGCGATTATCTTTAATCCATTGTAATATTAAATTATATACTTCTCCGTCTGTTTTGATTTTGGTAAGAGATTTCATAAATAACCCAGGTATTTTTCCATCCTTCTGATTTTCCGGCTTTTTTATTTCATCCAACCATTTAATAATTTTATTATTATCTTGCAAGTATATTTCTTCTAAAGATTTATTAATTTTTTCTTCGCTTAATGAAGTCATATAGAGATATATTATAATTGTATTCTAATATACAGATATATTAGAATATATTAGAATATGCTTATCTTACAATCAAGCAATATGTAAATAAAAAAATAATTTATAGCTCGCCAAGGGATTTAGTATATATAGTTATTGACTTCTTGAGCGTAATGCTTAAACATATTGATAAAGTCGGTTTTTGTAGTAGTCGCCCCATCATTTAACCAATCTTTTGAAAGCTTGTATCTATTAAAGTGAATTGCCGGTTTAATATATCTATATTCTCCCGGGCGTCCTGTTAATGGTATGCGATACGGAGGTAAATAATTATATAGCAATCGGCCTTCATTAAATAGCTTGTACATATTTACTATCATTGTATATGAATTTAAATCCGCCGAGCCCGTTGCGAACTCTCCGTCGGCTTCTATATCCGCAGGGAAAGTACATATATTATATACACTATACTCTACACCACCTATGACACGAGATAGGTACATCTTATAATACCGGATTGTATTTGTCGCGCCAAATGATGCATCCAGATTTTGATATGTCTTAGTTAATTCTTTGTATTCCACTTTTAACTTAGTATCATTCATATGTTTTACAAATACTGGAACCTCCAAAGAAGGGTCTATTATTCTCATCACTTTCATAAGCTCTTCTATGTTTTCCTGGGTATATTTAGCTTTTGTAACAGGATTTATAAAAGGCTCTTTGGCATTTATACATTTTATTAAATAATTATAGAGTTTAGGAGCATATATACATTCCGTTCTGTATCTCTGTCTATCTGGCGTATATACTTTCATTCGCACCATAAGCTGTAGTTTAGAAAGCGGGTAATTCTCGTCGTCCAATTCTTCATTCGTCAATATATCTATGCTCTCGCTACATTTATCGGCGAGCCCCGAATAGTCATATAAAACATCGTTTGCAATCTGTTCCTTAGTCATCGCGAGCAATTCGTTATCTCGTATGAGCTGTTTTACGGAACTTGAAGGTGAGTTGGCGGTTACGCGCTTTTTTAATTCCAGATAGGACATATTTTTAATCGCGTTATATTCCTCAATTGTTGGCAAGGCCTTTTTATAATCGCGCTTAAAGCTTTTTATAACTTCGTCTTTAATATGTAGCGGGTCTAATTCTCTGCCAATTGTATGATTTTTACCGTTGGGTAATACTACTACGGGCTTCGCGGGTGGCTTAGGACTGCTCCCATTTTTCCCAGTCTTTTCATATAGCTCTTGTTTAACTTCGTATATTTTTCTATCTATATCATATGCATCTTTAACCTTTTTAAAGTCGGTATATTGCGCGTTGTTTAAAAAGAATGGATTTACCTTCGGTTTAAAAGTAGTCAAATCAATCAATTTAGAATATTTTGGATTCCTAATTTTTTCGAGCTTCTTCTCAAACTCTTCAAAATAAGCATCTAACGGGTCATTTATAGGCAGATACTGTTTATTATCTGGATTTTCTATTATACCTGTTGTGGGATTAAAGCAATCATCAATATCTTTATAAACTCGCTTATAACTGTTATAAATATTCAAGGCATCTTCCATCCAATTATTAATTGAAGACCTATATTCTTTCTGTAAATATTCAATAATTACCTCGCCATTATTTAATCTGTTATTTTCCAATAATTGTATAAACCAGTAGGTCTCTTTATCTGAAGCATTATACATAGAAGATTCTTCTAAATCTCGCATTCTATTTGGATATGAAAAAACACCGACATAATGTTTAGTAAAAAAAGATGACAATAACATTTTATTATATTTCTCAAAAGCATTTTTCATATAGTCCCCTCTAAAACAGCTTTTTATCAACGCCAACTCTTGTTCTAATATAGTAGGTTTGTCTATAATCGACGCGATATGTTCTGCGAATAACTCGCCAGCGTAAAGCTCCCTTTTATTTTTTTCGTAAATTTTTATAAAAACTTTAGTCTTTTTGCTAATATTCATATAATAAAGCAAATCCATATCACCGAATAAGAGATGATTTTTCGGCAATTTATCTTGGAAATCTGCGATATTTATTTTGTTCTTTTTTAATATTTTATAAGCTTCTTGATATATTTTTAGATATTCACTGCTATTTGGAGGCATAGGCGTCCCATTAAAAGGATGTATCTCAGGATTACTGCGCCAGCTTTCAATATCCTCAATTGTTTTTAATTTTGTCTGTTTAGTAGCTCGCGATGCTCTCGGCGCGGCCGTAGACTTATCTGCAAATAAAAAGTCCTTATTGGGAATGCCTGTAAAATCGTAGCTGGTGAACTTATCCATATTTTTTTTAATCCATAGTAAAATTAAATTATAGACACCGTCTTTGTTTGCTGTATTAATCTGTATTTTTGAGCTATTCAACAGTCCGGGAATCTTTCCATCAGTACTGTTGTAAGTTTTTAGCATATCTAACCAAGAAATAATTTTCTCCCCATTATTTACTTGATATAAAGTATCTAATGAATTGTTAATTTCTTGCCCCTTTTTTGAAACAGACGCCATTCTATTTTATCATAACATTAAATATTCATATGCTATTCATTATACATAATAATGTAATAAAAGCTAAAAAAAAATATTAAGTTCTTGACATAACTCTTCTGGATTTAGGAGTTTTAGTCGCTGATTTTGAAGTTTTTGTAGTGGGTTTAGGAGTTTTAGGTACGGATTTAGTAGCGGATTTAGTAGCTGATTTAGTAGCTGATTTAGTCGCTGATTTAGTAGCGGATTTGCGGGTAGGTCTGGGCTTTATTCTTACTATGTTTAATATGCCTCTCTTTTCATCGTCATAATATTCTAATCGCGAAGAAAAATCAGTATTTAGGTCTTCGCTATTACTAGGTTTAGGCAATACAAATCTTTTGCCTTTGCTTTTACTCATTTATTCTATTATAATAGAATATATTATTTGATAATATAATATATATTATATAATGATATATTCTAATATATCATTATATATTATATAATGATATATTAGAATATGTCTTTTGAAGCTAAAACGACCATATTTAAAAAAGACAAAAATAACAATTTAAGTGCTAAAGAATGCGATACATTTGTTAAAAATTACAAGGATTTTACAAAAGGAGTTATATCTAAAATAACTAATCCAAAAACGAATAAACCTCTTAGTGACGATGATAGAATTAAATATATATATGATAAATGCAAGCAAAAACTTGGTATAAGAGATAGTAAATCGCCGAAATCCAAATCTAAATCCAAATCTTCTGATTCGGGAGATAACGAAATTATATTAGATTCTTATGAAAAGGTCAAGGATATAATATACATACCTTTTAATACTCTACAAAAAAATAAACAATTAATAGCATCATTATTTACTAAACCCATATCATATGATATAGGCTTAGTAAAACTGAGCGAATACCTTTATAACACTACTAATTCGCATAATATTTATGTAAAATCTTACAAAAAAATATTGGTTGAAATTAATGATATAATTAATAGTATATATAATAATCATAATCAAAATACTCAAAATATATTGAAACAACAACACGGATGGGTTGAAAATTATATGTATGACCCATTAAGAATGTCAGATATAGCATCTCGACCGCCTACAGCACCCGATACACAAAGTGCAATTAAAAAAACTAAAAGAATATTGGCAAAAATGTGGGAAGAAACATATTATATTGGTATAAATGATATTAGAGGTCGTGGATTAAATACGATGGTCTTGGATCAAATGCGTAATATTTTATTTTATTCTTCGACAAATAAAAATAAAAGAGAGGTTATTAAAAATTTAAATGATAATATAGAAAAATATATAGCATTACAATTTATTATTGTCATTATGAGAGACGAGGTTGAAGATAGTAGAGTATATAATTACGATAATATCAGAACTATGGAAAATCATTTGGATTTATTTGATTCACTAATTACAAAAACTATTGTTAATGTATTATTTGATGATAATAGTAATTATAATTCTCAGTCTATTAGTAAATCTATTAGCTGGTCTGGTACTCCAAGAAGTTCTTCAAGCGGTCATAGTCATTTTCAATCTAAGGCGAATATAGCAAGATACAGAAAAACAAAAGCCGACTTAGTTGCCGAAATTACCGAAAATAATATTAATGAGATGGATCCATATCTTGCTGAAAGATGGGAAGATATGCCCTTAAAAAAACTTAGAAATGTCATATCTATTAAACATAATGAAGGTTCCAACACATATAGAGTAGCATTTTATATACGAACATTATATCAGGCTTGGAATAAAGCGGTTAAAGATAGTAAACCTTTTAAAAATCCTTATACAAGAAAGAATTTTACGGAAGATGATAAAGTATATATATTGAGATCTATTAAAAAATTATATCCTAATATAGAGAAACCTAAAATAGCTAATGGTAGAAGTGATATAATAGTAGAAACTCGCAATAATTTTTACAATGATGAAAGTGTAAGTTATACATTTAGCTATAAATTAAATTTTGAAAAAAGACCAATAGTAATTCACCTATTAACTTTTAGTATCCCTTTGAATTTTAATACAGATGTAGAACCAGCATATATTCAACCATATATATTTGAAAACATAACATACCTTATTAAAAATAACATATTATTTGGAAAAAGTATGCCCTTAAAAATCATACCCGGATTTAAAGAGTATATAGGTAAGAATATAATTATTTTAAAAGATAATTACGATGAATACAAGGTATTTTTTGATAAAATTAAAAATGCTTTATAAAAAAAAGAAAAATAACACATATCTCTATATGTCATTTCCTTTACTATCCTTTTTTACAATAGCTCGCATAGCTCACATAGCTCACAGAGCCTTTAAGAGTTAGATGCTAATCCGTTACATTTGTTCGTTATTGAATTTCTTCCAGTCCGCGTTGACAGTACGGCGATTCTTGAAAGCATAGCGCGAGTCCCTCTCGCGACTCTTAAGATTCTTGTCATTCTTGAGAGCTTCAATCTCATCGCGAAAGAGATTATACTTACCCGAGTTCTTCCAATTCTTCATCTTGTTAAACCTGACCTCTACATCATACTTTTCAAGGTTGATGGTGTCGGTTTCCTGGCTGTCGATGGAGAAATAAGCGTTCATTGTGCTTCTTTAGGTATTGTGTATATATTTATTACTATATATATCTATCAATTTTTATTTATTTCATAGTAAATCGGAACATTTTTTGCCACCGCGAAGACGCAAAACCAAATGCAATGTTGACTCTTTCTGAATATTATAATCAGCAAGTGTTCTCCCGTCTTCTAATTGTTTGCCTGCGAAAATTAATCGCTGTTGATCAGGAGGAATACCTTCTTTATCTTGAATTTTACTCTTAATCATATCAATAGTATCGGAAGATTCTACCTCCAATGTAATCGTTTTACCCGTCAGAGTTTTCACAAATATCTGCATACCTTATTATATATTATAGCAATATATATTTATATCAATTTACTGTGCCTCTATAATTATTTTGTTATCTTTGTCTTAGGCTTTGGCTTCTGCTTTGGTTTAGCCAATATCTCATTATCTTTTTGTGTTTGTTTTTCAAGAGAACCCTTAGTTATCTTTGTCTTCGGCTTTGGCTTAGCCAATATCTTATTATCTTTTTGTGTTTGTTTTTCAAGAGACGCTTTTGTTATCTTTGACTTAGGCTTTGGTTTATCCAATATCTCAATATTTTTTTGTGTTTGTTTTTCAAGAGACGCTTTTGTTATCTTTGACTTCGGCTTTGGTTTATCCAATATCTCAATATTTTTTTGTGTTTGTTTTTCAAGAGACGCTTTTGTTATCTTTGACTTAGGCTTTGGTTTATCCAATATCTCATTATTTTTTTGTGTTTGTTTTTCAAGAGACGCTTTTGTTATCTTTGACTTCGGCTTTGTTCTAGCCAATATCTCGTTATCTTTTTGTGTTTGTTTTTTAAGAGACGCTTTTGTTATCTTTGTCTTTGGCTTAGGCTTTGGTTTAGCCAATATCTCATTATCTTTTTGTGTTAGTTTTTCAAGAGACTCTTTTGTTGTCTTTGTCTTTGGCTTTGGTTTAGCCAATATACTTGACGCTTTATTTATAAGACCCATTTTGTTTAATAACTTTCCTCCACCACCCGGACCACCCGGCTTTTTATCTCTCCTTTTATTATCTCTATAATCATATCTGTCATCAGGAGGTCTTTTAGATGATGCAGAAGACGGTTGTGTAGGAGATTGTGTAGGAGATTGTGTAGGAGATTGTGTATGAGAATGGAGTTCTTCCAACTCTGTATCCATAGAGCCCAAAGAGCCCAAAGAGCCAGAAGAGTCAATAGAGCCCAAAGAGCGCGAAGAGGTTCGCTCAAATGATGCAAACATGAAGTCAGCATCAGCGTCCCCGTCTCCAGCGTCTTCGATGTCAGCGTCTCCGGCTTCAGAGATGCTTTCGTCATATTTATTTAGTTCTTCTACTTCCAGTTTTTTTAACACAGTATATATTTTATTTGCTACACTACCAATTATATCTTTTTGCTCAGGAGGTTCATGATTAATATATTTTATAATTTCTTCTTTAATAACTTTATCTATCAAACACATTTCTATAAATTCATCTAATTTATAATTATCTAGAGTACTTACTATACTTTTAAAATCCTCTATGTCATAAAAATTATAATTATATATATTGTCACTATCTATTTCTAATTGACTTGATTCTTCTTCATATAATTCTTTTGATTCTTTTAATTTATTTTCTAATACTTGTAATTTGCTGTATCCGATAGCTCGTTTCCATAACATACGAGTCTTTACTTCAGATTTTATTTTACTTATCTCTTTACTTTTTTCTTCAATTATTCCGTCCTTAATACTAATATCTGGCTTCATAGCAAACAGCGTATCTTTAATTATTCTTACAATATCCTCTGTTTTAGGTATTATATAAGGCTTATCAGGACCAGCAGGATTATCGGGACCAGCAAGATTATTAATAATTTGCATAATAATATCATCATCATCATCTATCGTAATCAATATCTCTTTTATTTTTTTTTGTAATTTTATTGTATCTTGAACAAGGCATGCAATATTACTAGTAGGTCTCGCTGATTGTAATGATGTATATCTTTCATCATCATCTCTTTCATCATCATCTTTTTCATTAGCTTCTGTTATTCCATCAATTAGATCATCTATACTACTTCCTCCCCCCCTTTTTATTGCCGGTCCTCTCCTTTTTGCCGGTCCTCTCCTTTTTGTGTGTCCTCTCCTTTTTGCATGTCCTCCCCTTTTTGCCGGTCCTCCTGTTCCCTCCCCCAAACCATCAACATCCATATCGGGCGACCGCTGTCCAGAACAAGTATCCGAATGTTCTAATGTATTTAATGGTACGTGTAGTTCAAAATCTGATAATATTTCTTTAAAATTACCTAGTATTAAATCAATAATAGCTTGGCGATCTTCCATAGAGAGAAGATTATTAGTCAAATTACTTAATACATAAATTATAACATCAATTTTATTCTTCAATACATCAAAGCCGTCAAAGAGCACTTTGAATTTATTGTTTAATTGAATAAGTTCTGAACCTTTTTTAACAAAGGATTCACAATCGTCTAAAAGTTTATACAATGGATATAAATATTTTCTTAAATCTTTCAAATTGCAATCTAAACCTTTTTTATATTTTTTTTCAAAAATAGCTATAAATTCTGCTTTTTCTTTTGCAAAACGTGTAGTAATTTCTGTATTTATTGTTGTTACTCCTTTAACTACATCAACCTCACCTTCTTCTACATCGTACATTTGCAATAAAACATCTTTCAATTCTTTCTGAATCTCTGTTAATTCCGGTATTATATTTTCTACTAATATATGAGACAAATTAAAAAGTTCAAGATATTTTTTGAACAGTATTAATATCAATTTTCGTTGTTTTTTCTTATCTCCACAACATTTATGTCTATATATAAATAAAAATATAGACCTAATAAAATTATCAACTATTGTTGTAAAATCTATTTTAAATAAATTTAATAAATCATATATACATTCATACTTAGAGCAAATTACATTGGATTTAGTAAATAGTTTATGTATATCAGAATTTTTGATTTGTTTTTCAATACGGACTCTTACAAATTGTAAGTTAATAGCAAATCTTCTAAAAAAAACTTCCTTGGCAAGCATATTGTAAACATCTTTAGCATCTGCAGTATTAAAACGATACTTATTCGGATTTTCTACTATATGTTGAAATTTTGCGTAATTTAGTGTATCTTTTACTTCAGCTAATGGTAGCATTAGTATACAAAGAACACCATTATTAGTTCTTATACACCTGTGTATATTATCACTTGTAACAACGAACCGTACGTTATCAAATAACGCCATTTGGCAAAATCTATCAATTAAAACATTATATTCAATAAGCAGATGCGACTTATTAGTATCTGTTTGTTTATTATAATAAGCAAGAAAAGTTTCTGTTTCGCGATTAATAGCTGCTACTAATTTGTCCTGCTTTGGAGTATTAAAACTGGCTTTTTTTTTTCTTTCCTCCTCATTAAAAATATTTTTAGATTCTTCATAATTTTTATGCTCAGTAGTATCAAACTTAGCTAAGCTTACATCCCCGTTCAATAATTTTATATAATCTTCCAGTTTTAGATACTTTCTTCTTTCGTTTTGTAAATAAGCAATACCAGTTAATAAAGACATTAATGATGTCAATAATAGTTTAGATTGATAATTGTTCGGTTTTAAATAATCTTTTAATGATATATTTCCGGAACATTTAAAAGGGTACGATAATTTTAATGCTTGTTGTTTTGTTTCTGTTTCGGTATTAGTATAAACTAAAGTATTAGCTAAATCAAAAATCGGCGGCACGGTTTGGATCTGAGCTTGAGCCTGAGCTTGAGCCCGAACTCGAGGTTTCCTACTTGAAGTAAAAGAGTCTCCAATATCCATATCAGTACTATCACCTAAATCCTCTAAACCAAAACTCGTCGACACGGTTTGGAACTGAGCTTTCTTACTTGAAGCACCCTGGGCTCCGGTATCCATATGAGTAATATCATCTAAACTAATAGAAAGACTACATTCAGCATATCTGGTCTGATTTATTTTGCGAAAACCTTCTGGTAATTCTAATATAGGTTTTTCTCTTTTTCTTATGTAATCAATAATATAATATATATACTGTGGATATAATATGTAAATTAAATACAGTCTAATATATGTTTCAGACAATATATATACTAAGTATGTATAATGCTTACCTGTTAATATTTTATAGTTTTCTTGCATAGCATCTTGTTCCAGACCACTCTTAAATTTTGGAAATTTTTTAGATGTTTTTGTATTATAAAATTTATCAATAACACCTAAATTATAAGGAAGGTGTTCTGTGTTATCTTTTACAGCTATTTTTGCTGCTGCTGTTCTTGCCACTGCTGCTATTGTTCTTGTTTTTGCTACTGCTGCTATTGTTCTTGCTTCTGCTGCTGCTTCTGTTTTTGCTGCTGCTGTTTTTGCTGCTGCTGTTTTTGCTGCTGCTGCTTTTTCTGCTGCTTTTTCTGCTGCTTTTTCTTCTGCTTCTGCTTTTTCTGCTTTTTCTATATTCATTTCATTGCGTTCTAAAAATGTTATAGAATCGGCACTTTCTAATGAAATATATGGATTAAAAAAACGCCTAATTTTAAGTTCGTAATTCGTCGCATCTGATGTTTGATTATAAATCTCTGAAATATATATACATTCAAGTGCAAGTCTTTTTGAATAAATATCACATTTTGATCTAAATTGATTAAAATATGTTAAAAGCCATGAATAAGACATATTACCTTCTTGATATTCCTTCTCTAAACTTTTATACGAATTTATAGGTAATTTACTTATAAAATCTTTATATTTTTCATAAGTAAAATTTTTACGCATTTCTGCAGTAGCTTTTCTTGTTTCACCAGCACCATTACAATGCAATTTTGTAATTTCTAAATAAGCCTCAAAACATCTTTTAAAATTTCGTTCTTTCTTATCATCATCAAGCAATTTATTATTATGATCACTTAAAATACTATCTACAGATGTTTTAATATCAGCTTTAAATTTTGATACTTTATCCGACAAAGATGCAGGATTCCCATCCATATCACTATCAAAAGGCGCCTGCGACTCCACCTGCGACTCCGCCGGCGACGCAGGCACCTGATTATGATCTGGAACATCAAGGTCACCAAATATATATTTTAAAATGTCGCGGTCACCATCAGCTATAATGGAAAGAAGTTCAAAATTTAGAGTTAAAAATAACATCTCTTCGCAAATATCTTGCGCGTATATCATACGCGTGTTTGTTTTCATTTTTCTAAATGGATATATCGCAACTTCATAACCACCCCCCCCTGTCATGTTCATACCAGAAGGCACATCAGGAGGGGTCATATCAGAGGTCATACTAAGGGACGTACCAAGGGCCGTACCAGATGACTTACCAGATGACTTACCAGATGACTTACCAGATGACTTACCAGATGACTTACCAGATGACTTACCAGAGGTCATATCGGGGGTCATATCAGATGAAGTACTTACAACAACCCGGGGGGTATCTATCCGTGGGCGAGATAACGATGCATGAACATTAAACAAGGACACTTCTGCAAATCTATTCCAAGCGTCCATAAAAGCATGTTTATAAATAAGTGTATCAATCAAAATAGGGCATTTAAGTAATAATGCTATAATAAATAAATATCTGTCATTTGTTGTTAATATACAACTACTACTTTTAATAAAGTTAACTAAGCTTTCTGTATCTTTTAACTTAATAGTATCAATAGTATTAAACACAAGATTTTCTACTATTTGATTAAAATCGCCAGAACCTTTATTTAATACAATAAATAGTAAAAATATTTTATTAGCTTGTGCGTCATTATAGTTTAACTTTTTTAATCCTTCTATAAATTCTTGTTTAAATGGATGTCTGCGCTTTCTATTATTTATAAACTCACAAACTGTTCTAACTTCAAATATTTTATTATTTTCTAAAATACAATCAAAAGAAATTTTTTCCTGAAACTGTTGCGGTAGCGGTGGGGGTGGCGGCGGTAGCGGTGGCGGCGGTAGTCTTTGTATAATGGTAGTTGTAATCTGTGTTTCTTTATTTAAACTATACAAAATTTTTGATTGTTTAGGTTCTAATAATACATATTTAAAATATATACAACGAGACAGTTCGCCGCTCGGTAGACCACTACTCGTTGTCGGTGTGGCATATTGAGGATTTAAAGTATATATTAATTCACTTTGAAAACTTGTATAAAATAAATAACCAAGATTAAAAACAAATAATTCTACTCTACTATTTTCGGTTTTATCCCTTTGTCCAATGAGATAATGGTCATCGTTAGTATAATGACTTGTTTTCGCAGTATCTGCTAACTGTGCAATAAAATTTAAAGGTTTTTTACCCTTCATTTTTTCATTTATCTCATCATTTGCTGTATCGCGAGCGTAATATTTTGATTCAAATTTGTCATTAGGCAATTTTTTCGTAGCCGAAATAAGCTCTACTTCCTTTAGTAATTTATATACATCCATAGGTTTTTGTGTTACATCACAGCGTTGTCCTTGTAAATCATGATTCCTATCTTCTTCAAAAGCTCTTTGTAATTTAATTAAAAAAGCATTATCACCGATGACAGAAATGTTACTGTGTTCTGCAAATATTTCCTGTATAGATTTACCCTTTATAAATGAATAAAATTGACTAATTAATGTTAAGAATTCATTATCAGTAGCTGCAAAATCATCAAACATCTTATCTATAAAATCTTGTGTTGTATCACCAATTTTTACATTATCAATTAAATCTCTTAAACATACAGCAAAATTTACTTTAGAAAAATTATAAGACTTACTTATACAATCGGGACCATTATTTGCACTTCCAAATATTGATGACATTTGGATTATATAGTATTACCACTAATTTATTAGTATATAATAAGTTAGGATATTATCACAAATCTTTTAATTTAATTAATAATAATCTTCAGATATACCAAATTATTCTAAGATGTTGGAAGCAATAAATATATAGACTATCCATAGCAATAATGGTAATATATATAGTGCGGCGTTGGAGTTTTCGCTGAGAACAAGTAAGAATATTATATAGGTTATTAGAATGTAAATTATATTTAGAGATTCAATTTCGATACGATTCTTTCCGAGAGTTATGAAAGGATATGTCAATGTATATATTATGATTATTATAATAGCTACAGAAGATATATTATTCCGCATTAAATAATAAGAATATCCCAAGAAGCCTATCAATATCGTCCATATACCTAATATGAAGTATTCTCTCGACTCTCTGGGAATATCAGAAGAATAGTCATCTTCTAATAAAATATTATTGTATTTCAAATAAAAGTTAATAGATATCAATAAGATTACAGGGATAAGTATAGATAAATATAATACAATATTCATTTAATATTATATAATAAAAAATATTAAGTTAATAGCTTTTTCTTATTAATTTCGCCCGGATTCCACGAAACATATATCATATTAACATTTGGTTCGGGAAGTATTTGAACGAAGAAGCCATTATTTCTCAAAGATTCTACTATGTATTTTACACAGTCCTCTATTTTATATAGCGGTTTGCCGTATATATAATACGGTATCTCATAAAATATATTCATTCCGCCAATAGTCGCCGTATTCTTAATCTTCTTATGACATATATTAATTATACTATCAAATGTGACATATTTTGAAAGCTCCTTCTTGTCCTTCAATGTATATAGTTCTGCTAATGATATTTTAGGAGGCATTGGTTTAATATTTATATATATTTTTTATATATTCATATATATTCATATATATTCATATATATTTACCGATAGTTTATAATTCCTTGATTTCATTTTTCTCTAATTCGTAAGATGATAACATATTGAGGTTCGTGTATTTCGCTTCTTTATTAACATCCAACTTGACATTCTTGAGACCGGTTCTAAAAAGCTGATTGATAGCATCGGCTTCAAGGGCATAATTATAATATTTTAAGTCGCCCATCTTAACAATTCCCGAAATATCAGTGGGATTATCGACATTATATTTTTCGTCATATTTTACCATATTCATATCTAAATATGGCAAGTTCATATCTATTTTATCCATCGCTTCTCCCGATGTTTTACGGCCGGGACTGTTAGCACTATATTTCATATCAAAAACAGGGTTGATATAAAGGGGCGAATTGTTATTCTTAAATGTAGCCGAATATATATCTTGGTTGCTACCGTATATAGTCTCTAATTTATTTTCAAATATGAGAAGACCATTAATATATATTCGGCATATAGCGCGATTTTTAGTTAAAATGTTATTATTGTCCGCAATTTCCTTCATTACAATTGTAACCATAAACCATTTATTACTGAACTCTATATCATAGACGCCTATCATATTTTTATTTCTATCCCACCACGGCTTATTGTTGTCAACGCTATCACAGCGATTATATTTGGAATTATTTTGATATGAATCTGGCGATAATATATTGTTGTAATCTACTGCTAAATTTTTACCATCGGCACTTAATCTTACGAGCGGATTTTTTGTAAGTAATACAGGGTGTTTTATTGATGAATTAGAATTATCCGTACTTTTATACATACAATTATAATTAAAATCATTATTGTAATAAAACTGCTTTTCTCCTTTTAGAAACAACAATATATCTTTATTATTCTCGTTTTTCAACTGCGTTATTCTTCCTTGATCTACATATAACCAAAAATTATAAGTATATTCAGCACCACCTTGCTGATTTATAGAAGGCGATATATCTCTATATTTTTCGTGCGATCTGTTCTTCGTATTATATTTCAATTCTCTTACATCGTTAAAATCTATAATGCCATTAAATATCTCTGTCTCCTTTCTAATATCATTATTTCCTTTAAACATATGATGTAATTCAATGAGGTATATATTATAGGCGACATATCCCATTAACAATAATATTATTAATGCTATAATAACTTGGGTTACAGGGTTATACTCCATTATTTGTTTATCTCTATCTATTTAAAATATGGAAATAAAAATAATAATTTTATCGGTTAATTGCGTTTATCCGATTATTCGATTATCCGATTATTCGATTATCGGGATTATTGTTCTAAAGCGTCGGAACCCTTAATTTTATATATGGGGTTTCTTATTCCGTAAGATGATAATCCCATAGAAGCTAAGACCCCTTTCATCGGTCCGGCGCTATACTCTTTATATATGTCGTTTCTATTCATATCATAATTGAATATGCTGAACTTGCTTACTAAACCCGAAAATCCATAGGTTTCGCCACCAACCTTATCGCCCCCAATATGTAGCTCGCCTTCATTATTTAAGTTTAATTTACTGACATTTAGATAATTTGAAGGCTTGTAATACTCGCGTCCGCTATTAACATTGTTTTTATCTTGTACGGTTTGGTTATTTTCAGTTTTTGAATAGTTGCCATCTATAAATACATTGATTGTCCCGCCACCTATATCATTTATTACAATACCGACATGTACCCATCTTTGTAAAGGTATATATTCAATCTCTATGCCTGTTACTGCACCACCAGAATGAACCATAAACTCTTGTTCCGTTGAATTAATATTTACACCATCACTATCATTTTTATTCATCGGAAATCTTACTTGTAGCGTATTTTTTTCTTCTCTTAATCTAATATATATAGTTGAATCTTTAACACTATAATCACCGTCCGCATTTTTCTTGGCTATATGAGCGACATGTCTGTATTGTCCTCTGGCAGCACTGATATCAAAGATATATATCCAGAAACAATATGTTCTTTTGTTACCGTTTCCGCTTTCTAATTTTTGCGTGAATGGGTATACACGGTGTTCAGTACATATTATCGGCATTTCAGTTCCCGGTATTAGTATTTTTTGCTGATTTATAACTGTGTCGGTTATAATATAATATAAGATATAGCATACGAATGCTGCGATAACAAGTAGGACAACTATAAAATATAATGAGCTCGAGCTGTCGGACATAGCATTCATTATGGCATCTTTAGTATTTTCTACTGATATATTACTTACAGCCGAAGATACTATTTGAGTACTGGCAGATATAGCCTCAGACCCTTTATTTACTACTCCGTTATTCATTATACCTTCCTTAGAACTGCTTACAAAATCAGATAAACTATCTTTGACATTATCAAGAACCCCTTTGTTAGCTTCAGCAACTACCCCGCTCATATTTATTTGATTATCTATTTAAAGGAAATAAATTTTCTATTGCATAAATTAATATGATAATTTGAAACTTGATATAAAGGAAAATTATTGCATTTATAGGTTTGCTTAATATTCTTCTTTTGCAAAGATAAATAGCTTAGCATTTTAGTAAATTTGCCTATGTTTGATACAGCGCCTTTTTTGTATTTTAATAATGATAAATAATAAACATTAGATGCAAATATAGTAATACAGGCCTCGTTATTGTTTTTAAACATATAATAATCATATAGACACATAATCTCTATAAAGTTATTGTAATACTCTATTTTATTTTTTAGCGATATTTTGCGATTTTCCAATTCTATTATAATATTTTCGTGAAATTTGAGGGGTATCATCCACGGGTCTTTATTAATTATGCGGATAACCTGATTTCTGTCAAATATATTCAAATATAATATATTAATATCGCAATCATTCTCGATACGCTCTTCATATAATATCTCATTACTATCTTTTTTAACATCACAGAATATCTTCTCCATATTCCCATTAGAAATCTTATATAAATGCTCTAATTCTTTCTTAGAATGCGAATCAGTATGAGCGTCATTTTGCATCATATCTATTACATCTTCTTTTGCAGGAACGATAATCTCATATATCTTACAGTTTTTCTTAATATCCCCTATCTTTTTAATAATCTCGTTGTTTGATATACATATTATAGGGATATTTTTAATTTTACCATCAGTTAATATTTTTAGAAGCGTAGTATTAATAGTTTTATCCGATATATAGATACAATCAAAATTATCAATTACAATTACCTTGTTCCGTATATTCCCCGTTAATACCTGTAATAGCGAGGATGTCGCGCTTTTGAAAATAACATCATTCAATTGCTCCGAATTAAAGCAGTTATTATTGTTAATATTTATAATCTCGTAATTTAAATAGTCGCATATTTTATTTATAGAATATGTTTTACCTACACAAGTTTTACCCGTAACTATAATACAGCTGTCCGTAGAAATCTTCTTTTTATAATTGAAATCGCGCAGCCACGATATTATGCTGCAATATATCTCTTTATTACCACACAATTCCTTCATAATGCCCTCGTCTCTGTTCCGGACTTCGCAATCCTCCTGAATTATAAGAGTGCTCTTTGTATTATTCGCATCTTTCTTCCTAATCTTATTATTCTTCTTAATATCCTTCGCATTATTCATATAACTATTATATATTTTAAGTATTAAGTATTAAGTATTATGTATTATGTATAAATACATTCAATTATTAATACAGCAATAAATAATATTAAAGCTAAAATTGGCAAGAATAAAATCACCGGCATTATAGTAGTTTTATCATTATTGTAATAACCAAAGGATTTCATTTCGCCGTTAGAATTAAACATTAAGCTCGGTTGCGTAGTGAATATTAATATTACAATTAGCAAATATATGGAGAGCGTTATTAATTTTCTAGAAAACATTCTTTATCTACTATTTTAATAAGGAAAGAAAAAAATGAAATACATATTAATAACTATTCTAATATTATTATCACTAATAACCATTTATTTAATATATATATCATATATTAAAAATCGCGAAGAAAAATTCACATCATATAGAACAGTATATATTAGCGATAACATAGATAACCTTAATGACTACGACGGCCGCGATATAAATTCCAGCGCGACCGCAAGCACCGCAAGCACCGCAAGCACCGCAAGCAGAGAAAAACAGGCGACATTTGCTATATCAAGTGATGTTATGGTTAAATCTATAGATTATATGAAAAGGAATAACAAGATTTCAAGATATATATTGGGAGTAAGTACGGATGATTATAAATTGCTAATAGACCCCTACATAAACAAGTATATCTTAAATAATAAATTAAGTAATACTGAGGTATTTAAGGACGGCATATTTGTTTGCTTGAGTCCTACGAGGTTTGGTATAGAACAATGTATATGGGACTTTACGAATAAGGTAGTCGCATATGTTTATATGAGCGATTATCTATTTATTCAAGCGCTTATTAAAGCATATAGACAAGATATAAAAAGCATACGATTGCGTAAAATTAAATTGGAAGATTTAAAAAGGTCAGATAAACAGTTTGATTATTTAATAACATATGTTGTTATTGGGAGCGAATATATGGCAATACTGAAATATTCCAAATATTTTATAAGCGGTCTCAAGGATATGGATATATCCAGGATAAAAGCATTTTATCCAGTAATTAAAGCGAACTACGAAAGCGTTAGGTTTTATTTTAATAAAGATACCGAAAATACCGAAAATACCGAAGATACCCGAGATACTACTTACGATTTATATTTAAGCAACGATAAAATGCTCCTGCCTATTATGAACTATGATATAGTAAATAACATAGAAAATTTCATAACGAGATTAGAAATGCCTAAAGATTATTTGGAAGTCATAGACGAATCCTATGGAGGCAATACAGAGTTCGGCAACAGCGGAAGCTACGGCTGTTATGGAAATAATAAGATTGTCAATAAGTTTGAATGCGATTCCTATTATACTAAGGAGGGGAATCCGAAAGATTATTACAGTATCTGGGATAAAAAATGTGCGACTAACGAAGAATGTCCTTATTATAAGAAAAATACTAGATATGAAAATAGCAGAGGTGGTTGTATTAACGGAAATTGCGAATTTCCTGTAGGTGTCAAAAAGATAGGCTATACCAAATATAATGACGAAGATTATAATAGAGCTCTATGTTATAATTGCCAAGATACGACAGATTTAAGTTGTTGCGCTAATATTAAAGAATTCCAAGATAAAAATGGCAATAGCAATGGTAATGGTAATGATGTAGGAATAAATAACGACTATGTATTTGAAAACGATACAGAGGATAGAAAGAAAAATAATTTAAATACAATAATTTCCTTATTAGATTATAGAAGTATATAACATATGAAGGATACTAATATTATATTCATATATAATTTTATATCTATTTTTATAATAATTATCATATATTTTTTAGTTATCCATAGGTATTTATTAAATGACATAGGATACAGTAATAATGCAGGAAATGAGTATTTTAGTATGAAAGATGCTGATATTCATTATAATAATAAGTTCAAATATATGCCCTCAAATACGAGAATTATGTATGAAAATACCGGGACATATCCTTGGAACAGACATATAATAAACTCAAGCATACCCTATGATGTTAATGTTAAAAAGGAGGCGATTAATGTTTATTATTATGAATATGATAATAATACATATAACGAAAAATTAAAAGAGGTTTTTAAAAATACTTGCGAGGAGTTAATAATAGCTGTAGAAGGTAATAAATGGGGCAAATGGCAAAACCCGAAAATGATTAGAGATGACGATAATAAAATTAAGACATTACTCAAATATTACCAGGGAATATACGATTTTATCTATAATAAACTGAATACTAACAGTATTATGGATTTGCCCGGCGAAAGTATTAAACATAATATACAAATTGTCCACGATATTATGAATAATTATAGGCAACACAGCGAATATCCTGAATATTATATGTTTGATATTGATATGATATTATACAGAGCCGGCAAGTTTCAAGGAAAACACATCAAGGCTATTGCTATTACAAACGGTGTCGTAATAAACATCATATTAATAAAAATAATCGGGGTAATATCCGAGGATAATATCGTGCTATTCCCTTACAAAGGACATGATATTAACACTAATAAAAATAGCAACTTTAATCAATTTGTTCCTATGAAATATGGTATGGTAGATAATGATACCAAGAATAGCAGAAAAAATACATTTGATGTTAGCGATACCTATTTAGATAAGGAGCTCGAAGATATTATGTATAAGAAATTATTAGAAGAAAATATACCCGAAGATGTTGATATCAGCAATAATAACTTCATAGCCTCTGCCGCCGAACTCAAGGCGAGCGCAAAAGACAGATGTCGCCTATAAAGCCATTGCGATTCCTTGCTATTATTTATATGCCCGAGGATATGCATAGATTCTGTTATATTGATATGGCGGTATAGTATATGTAATGTTAGTATTTATGCTGCTGCTACTGCTACTGCTACCGCTACCGGCATTTATTTTTGTATTATTGCTGACTTCGGTATCTTCATCATCACTATTATAGTAAAAAAGGCTCTTTATAAAACGATTCATCATCTTTATTTTTCTATGTTATATATCGCTTATACATTTATATATATATTTATATTGCATTAGTAGATAAATGGATATTGATAAATCTCTAAAAATTATTCAGGCTAATATAAGGCGTAAGATGTTGCGAAGGAAATCATCTTCATCTAATAAATCCGTATTTGTTGAGGATTATATTAAGAGTAGCCTTGCGAGTAGCTCAGCGAATAGCTCGGCGAATATCAATGCGATAGCTAATGCCAATAAAATATCTAAGTTTCTAAAAAGCAAACTTATAGTTGATAAATATACACTTGATAATCGCGTTGCATATTTTAATTATATTAGAAAGAAATTGGAAAAGATTAAGGACGACGATTGTTTGGATAGAAAAAAGTATTCTCAAGTCGAAGGATATACAGTTCGCGACATATTAAATCTTGAAAAGAAGATAAGTAGTAATAATTTTGGTGGCGAAATTTATAGGACTTCTGTAAAGAATGCCGTAGGTGTTTTTCCTATAGCAAGTAAGATTATGAATAAGTCCGATGATAATTTATATGAGGTTAAATTGATGTCAGACATTACGCACGATATAATAAGAAAGAAAATCTCCAAGCATTTTCTAATAATGTATAAATCCTGTCTGTGCAAGAAAAAAGATTATAGTAATTCGAGAGCAAGCTTAGTATCGGTTAATGAGATAGCGAACGGCGACATCAATATGCTAATAAATAACCGAGATGTCATATTTAATAAAGAATTATTATATAACATCTTGTTTCAAACATTTATATCTATCGGAACATTCCACAATCTAATAGCGCATATTCATAGCGATTGCCACGGTGGCAACTTCTTATGGCATTATAACAACGAGAGTGGATACTATCATTATATCTTTAATGGCAAGAACCTGTATCTGAAAGCCTGTAAGTACAACATTATGATATACGATTACGGATTTTCTAAAAAAATTAAGAAGAATAATGTTAAAAAAATAATGGACGACTATTTACTTATAATCCCCGCATTCTTAAACGAAGATTATGAAAATGATAAATCTTTATCGCCCGACAGTAATGTCAAAAGCGAGTTAAACGAAATCATAGGTACTCTAATGAAAGTATATAAAACGATGGGAGCCGAAGGAAGCAAATCGAGTCCTAAGAAAATACAGAAGGATATTTTTAGTACTATTATAAACGAAGTGTTTAAAAAATATCAGCTGAATAATATGTTTATAACTGACTTTGATTCTGGCGAATCTCTTAAATCATCCAAGAGACCGCGCAATATTATCAACAAAAAACCCTATTATATAAATATATAATGCCAGAGCCAGAGCCAGAGTCCAAAGCTACGATATATAAATATATAAATAGTATATTATAATTATATAATTATTATACATTAAAAATGAAATTAATTAAAAGATATATATCTTTGATAGAAAGTGATAAAAAATATAGCGTAGCCGGTTTAATATTCGGGTGTACTGGTTCATATTATAGCGTCTATGCGAATGAACACGTAAGTAAAATTATGCTCGGAGATTTCTCAAAAGAGAGATTGATACTTCTCTTTTATTCTAATGTAATTGCTATGATTGCCTGTTCATTGCGAGGTGCCTGTTTTACATATTCGCAAAACTGTATGAATATCCGATTGCGCAAGATTATATATGATAAGTTAATTAATCAGAAAACGCAATTTTACGAAACAGTCCCTGTTAATAAACTCCTGGAATATATAAATAATGATGTGCGCATAGTATCTGATAGCATTTCACTAAATGTCAATGTTATATCGCGGTCTTCTGTTCATGTCATTGCTACTATATGGATGCTCAATAAAATATCGTGGAAGCTTACTATAATTGCTTGCTTACTTATTCCATTTAATATGGCTATATCAAAGTTATACGAGAAAGCTAATAAAATTGTTATGAAAGGCTATGAGGAACTGAATAAAAGCGTAGGAACCTATATACACGAAACTATTTCGCACATATCTATTATGAAAACATATGCCGTAGAAGATATCGCGATGAAGAAGCACAATACGATGAGCGATAAACAGCTTGGATATATATTTAGACAAACGCTGTTATATGGGGCGAACCTGTTATTAATTAGCAATTTGCCGACATTAACCACAATAGGTATTATAATGGCCGCGAAATATTTGAATAATACCGAGGGGCTTGTTTCGTTCATTCTCCATAATCAAAGCCTGTACGAGAATGTTATGGCTATCATACAATATAACAACGAGTTCATTAAATGCCGAGAGCCTTATAAGCGCATAACAGAATTGCTTGATTCTGATAAAAAAAACAAAGGGTACTATATTCCGCGAGATAATACTTTGAAGGGAAAAATAGAGTTCTCGGATGTATCTTTTAAATACGAGAAAGCCGAAGGCAATTTAATAAACAATTTTAATTTTAAAATAAATCCAGGCGAGAAAATTGCTATTATCGGCAATTCGGGTTCGGGGAAAAGTACTATTGTAAAATGCCTGATGGGTATTCTTTCATTAAACGGTGGAAATATCTATATAGATGATATAGACTCCGGAGTATATGATAATAAATGGTTGAAAGAAAGGATTGGTTATGTAGCACAGGACAGCATTTTATTCAGCGACACGATAGCTAATAATATTGCCTATGGTATTGAGAATCCGCGTGAAGAAGATATTATTAATGCTGCGATCCGTGCAAATGCTCATGAGTTCATCTCTAAGCTTCCTAATAAATATGAGACGCAATTGGAAGGAACAGAGCTTAGTTCGCTATCAGGAGGACAGAAACAGCGCATATCTATTGCAAGGGCTTTGATAAGAACCCCGAATATATTAATATTTGACGAGGCGACTTCTGCGCTGGACCCAGAATGCGAGGAATTGGTACAAAATACTATAAAAGAATGCTTTGATGACAAAAGCATAACTATGATTATAATAGCGCATAGAAGGTCGGCTCTTGAATTGGCCGATAAAATATATAGATTTGAAAACTCGGCTTTGACAGATGTAACAGAAGAAATAAAGAATCATAAAAGATAAAAGTTAAAACCGAAAACCAAAAACCGAAAACCAAAAACCGGAAATAAAAGATATAATATGTAGAATATGTAGAATATGAAAATATATTTTGTAAATAATATAAACAATATAAACAATAATAATCGGAATGTTATTAAAGTAGCTACGAATAAAAAGAATTGCGATATCAATATTAAAAATCACCTGGATATCATAAGTATATCTACGAAAATCAAGACATTATTGAATTACAATAATAATCTCAAGAAGAAAGTCATATTTAATTTGGAAAAATTGGATAATCGCTTTGTTGAAGCATTCATATATAGGATATTGCAGGGCAATTATTATTTTGATAAATATAAAAAGGCTAAGCGAGAAGGAGCAGTTCTTTATTTCTATGTCCCGCGAATGAGTTGCGAAAACAGAAAGAATATTAATAATATAATTAATGGCTCATATATAACAAGGAATATAATAAATGAACCCTCTAATATAGCTACACCCGATAATTTCGCCAAACACGCAAGGTATATGTTTAAGGATATTAGAAATACCAAGATAACCGTATTTAACGAGAAACATATGAAGAAGATGGGATTAAATCTAATCAATGCTGTGGGCAATTCTTCGCAGAATAAACCGCGCTTTTTAATAATAGATTATAATCCACCAGGTCCTTCAGGTCATTCCGGTCCTTCAGGGAAAAAGAAGACAGTTTGTTTAGTTGGCAAAGGGGTTACAATAGACACTGGCGGATATTCTATGAAAAAGCCCGATAGTATGATTAATATGTATATGGACAAAGAGGGTGCTGCTATATCAATCGGTATTTTGCATACTTTGGCTAAGGAAAAATATAAGAATCGCGTAGTATGTTTATGTCCTCTGGTAGAAAATATAGTATCAAGAGGCTCTCTAAAACCCAACGATATAATTAAGGCATATAATGGCCAGACTGTGGAAATTGTCAATACTGATGCTGAAGGAAGATTAATTTTAGCAGATGCCCTTACTTACGCGTGTAATAAATATAAACCAGATTATTTATTTGATTTCGCGACATTAACTGGATGGTCTGAGAGAATAAATTGTCACAGCAGTTTCACATATTTTACATCAAACGAACAAATCGCAGATAATATACAGGCCTATGGCAATAAATATTGTGAAAAAAATATAAGAATCCCGGCGTGGCTTGAATATATATCATTCATTAAATCCAATATAGCAGATGTAAAGAACTCGGGATATGAATGCAAAAACAGCGAGGGTTTAATGGCGAGCTTGTTCTTGATGAACTTTATACCAAAAAAATATAGGAAAAACTGGAGCCACTTTGATATTAGAATGTCAAACTATAATAATACCGTAAATATAGCCGACGGATTCGCGACATTCTACACAATTATAAAAAACATATAGGTTATCCCCCCTCACCCACAAGCCTATATCTATCTCTCATTTTTTCTTTGCTATACCGAGCGGATATTTCTATCTGGTATCTAATTTTGCGAATAAATCTTCCATACTAAGTCCGGCAATTTCATCCCTATTCAACGATTTCTTAGGAGACGCCTTAGGCGATGATATCTGATTCAAATTTTTTTTTAATTAACAGATTGCATAATTTACCATTTTATAATGAAGATTATCCAAGTTTGTAGAAGGGTGGAAGATCAAAAGATTCCTTAGGAGATGTCTTCTTAGGAGATGTCTTCTTAGGAGATGTCTTCTTAGGAGATGTCTTAGGATATGTCTTAGGAGATGTCTTCTTAGGAGATGTCTTAGGCGATGTCTTCTTAGGAGATGTCTTAGGCGATGAAGAAGATTTAGCAGATATATTTGGCGATGTCTTAGGTGATGTCTTAGGCGATGTCTTAGGCGATGGTTTAGGTGATGGCTTAGGAGATGGCTTGGGCGATGTCTTAGGCGATGGCTTAGGAGATGTCTTGGGCGATGGAATATAATTATGCTGTTTTAAGTTATTTTTAATGGTATATTGTAGCATATCCCATTTAATATTGACATTATCCATAAATATCTTGGCATCTAACCTGTTTATAAAATCTTTTAATTTTAAGATTGTATTATGCATTTTTTCATAATAATTCAGAAAGTAATTGTAATTAAAATTTAAAATTGTGTTATTTCTTAGGTTTTCATTCGCATACTTTTTAGTAGCATTATTGTGATTGTATAAAGAAATTTCATTAACAACCGTATAACCATCTTTTTTAACAATAGATTCTATATTTTTTAATAATTTATATGCTATATATTTATTATAATTTAAACTTTTTAAATCAATATGATATAAACTTTCAATAATAGAGCCGATATTTAGATAATTAGATTTTTTATCATCTTCACGAATACTATCTGAATTAAGACGCTCAATAAAAAATTCTAAATCAATATCTGGAAATTTAACTTTAATATCTTTGTAAACGCTTTTATATATATTAAGTGATTCTTGAAGCATAACATCAAATTTTTCATCTGATTCTTTAATTTGCAATTCTTTTTTTTCATGTAATTCCTTTTCCTTCAATTCTTTTTCAAGATTAGCTTTTATTTTTTCCTTTATTTCTACCTCTTTCTCTTTTTTTTCTATATTTTTTATTGCTTTTGATCCATAGGCTAACGCATTTCTTAAACTCATTCTAATATAATTGATATTATTATTTTTGTTGTGCTAGTTTTTGAGAATAATTCTTCAATTGTAAGCTTTGTATTGCATTACAAATTATGAGAAATCTTAGGAGATGTCTTAGGAGATGGTTTATGAGATGAAGATTTAGCTGATATATTTGGAGATGTCTTAGGCGATGTCTTAGGCGATGTCTTAGGCGATGTCTTAGGAGATGTCTTGGAATTAAATCTGGGTTTTAAGGGATTCCCTTTAATATATTGCATTATTTCCCATTTGAAATTAACATTATCCATAAATGCCTTATCATCTATATCTTTAACAAACTTAATAAAATCTAATATCATTCTTTCTAATCCTAAGAGATCATTAACGAGTTTTTCGTGTTTTTTTACTATTGAAAACGATTCCCGCTCAAATGTAGTATTATATGATTCATAATAGTCAGTATATTTTTTTGTTATTAATTTTTCATCTAATTTTTCATCTAATTTGCGCATCGCAAATATATTTTTTATTTGATAAGTATAAGTTATCAAAATTTTTAATAACTTGTATGCTATATATTTATCATAGCTAAGTTTTTTAACATTTATATTATATAGTTTTGATGAGGTATTATAATTGTCCTTAACAAACTCTATATTGATATCGGGAAATCTATTTTTAATATCTTGAAAAGCACTTCTATAATCTTGAAGCAATTCTTCCAATGTTTTATATGGTAATATTTTACCTTTTAACTCTTTTTCAAATTTTTTTCTCTCTTTTACCTGTTTTAATCTTTGTTCTTCCATATATTCTAATATATATTATTATTATTAACAAACTGTTTATTGTATCTTAGTAGTGTTATTTTTCTATTTTATAAGTTAAAGCCTTTATAATACAATATCATAAGCAAAAGAAAAAAATATATAACATATAATACTTATTATTATCATTTAATTGCTACTACTCGCTAATACACACATCACAGCCATATCAGCAAAGATTTAAATCTTACTTACCGGGGATTTTGATGGGCGGAAGAGTTTTCTTGTTTTTCTTCAAGGGCACAGGAGGCTCTTCTACAGCTTCTTCGTCTGGTTCTTCGCGAGGAGACTTGGGCTGTTCCTTAGGCTCATCTTCTTTGTCGGTTGATGGCTGCGATACTTCTTCCACCTTCATACGATACTGCTTGAGCAGAGCAACCTTTTCCCTGGGAGTAAGCTTGGACTTTTTCTTAGGCTCTTCTTCGTTGTCGGTTGTTGGCGGAGATACTTCTTCCACCTTCATAAAATTATTTACAACGGCTGGAGCCGGAGCCGGAGCTACGCCAGCTTTTTCTTCCTTGCGCTTCTTCCATTCTTCGGCAATCTTACCGAATCTTTGATTGCTCGGCAAATCCGGAAACTTTTCCTTGATGACTTGTTGATATTCCTTAACAAACACCTGATATTCCGTAGGAGGTTTCTTAGCCTTGTCTTCGCCATTCTCGTCTTTTTCGACGACCGCTGTCTTTTTGCTTTTGCCCTTTGCCTTTCCCTTTGCATTTCCCTTCATTTCTTCAACGGCATATTTGAGAGCTTCCTTGTGATAATTAGCAACTTCCTTTGAATCATCAATAGCATCGGGCATTTCGACAATCTTTTCCTTGTAAATAACGGAGAGAGTTTTGGCAGACATCGCGGTTTATGGTAATAATCATTTTATAAATGACAATCAATTTTTATATTTTTTGCACACATTTTATGACATTTTTGATAAGGAAGTATATGGATTGTTAGTTTGTTGATATATTCTCATAACAGGAAGAGGGGGCTGAGGATTATCTGAGTAAAATAATAAAATAATAATATAATAAAATAATAATATAATAAAATGAGTATTCCAATAATGTCATTTGAAACTCTAAGAAATATTATAGCTAATCCGGAAAATGTTTATAGTCGCAATAAGAGTTTTCAGAGCGATAATCAAGAAATTAAGCAGTTTACTACAACTGCTACCAATGTTTTAAATATGATTAATGGCGGCGAAAATATCTTCGCAGATAACTCATATAATGACAAAATTAATGAACAAAATGAGATTGATAAAAACACGCCATATATATATGAAAGCGATGAAATTAGAAGAGGTTTGTAGGAAATATATATTATAATAATATATATTAGAATATAAATGATTGACAATATTGAATTAATATTAATATCATTACTAATATTAATATTATCAATAATAAGCTTTCTCCCCCTAATTTACTTAAATTATGCAAAAGATTTAAATAATAATATAAATAATTATAACAATATATGCGATTCCAAGAAAAATATCTATGAATCTGATATCAATATTAAAAATACTTATATGTGGAATCTGTGTAATCATCTATTTGATTTTAATGTAATTCAGAAGAACTTTAAAAATTATACGGCCGATAAGAAGCCTACTGACAAATATAATGATATTATAAATATCAATCGCGACCTGAGTATTGTTAATGGCGAGTTCAATATTATGAAGGTATATAATGATTATTTACATAGTGGCTTGCCTTTATTTATCGTAATGTGGATATTCTTTATATTGCATATTATCAACATCACATATAATATTAAAAACAAGGATAGTATTTTTAAATACAACTACTTTTTGCATTCATCAAGTTATTTATTCCTACACGTTGCCGTAATAACTATAATATTTTCACTAATCCTAAAAAAAATAACTGAGATATATGCCGATACAAAAGCATACGAATATATAATGCTTTTGAAAGAATTGGATATATTGATAAAGGAAAATAAAACAGAACCGGCTTTCCCAAATAATCAGTTTATGACTATTATTAAAAATTACAGCGGAGAAGATATTACTTCCGTCGCCGATATTATATTTACAAAAGATTTGATAGACGAACTCGCCAATTTACATAAAAATATTATTGCTAATGGCGAATATCTGCGCAATATAAACGAATACAACATAACATTGGAAAATATAGATAACTTCAGGTATTATAATAATAAGGAGACGATAGAAAAATGCAACGAAGAGATTGAAGATGTAACGCGATTTACTATTGTATATTTTATAATATTATTCTTCCCCATCTATATGCTTTCACAAGCTTCTAAATCAAACTTTACAACAATTGCCGTAATAACTATTATAGTATTCGTATTATTTATATCAGGCTATATTGTTAAAAAAAAACTTGAATAGATTCATTTTCTTTTTTTCTTTATACTTATTAAAATGCGTATCATTATATTTATCGTATTTATTATGATGATAATAATTTATATAAATGAATTAAAAAATATATCGGCCTCTTTTTTTCAAATAAACTATATTAAAGATGTCGCCGACATTAACATTAAAAAGCATTGTAACGATATTTATTGCGAAGCCGAGACGGGGAGATTTAATATAGCAAAGAATAGCTATAAACTTCTCTTGCCAAACGATTTCTATAACACTAAAACATACTACTTTATGATATTGCTAATAATCATAATATTCTATATTAATACACTTTATAACCTTATTAAATACAATAATTTATATTATCCTTACATCAGCAATGACGGCGGAACGATATGTATAACAATAATAAAAAACACCCCATATATATTCGCGTTTCTAACATTAGTAATAATAATAGTAACGCTTGTTGCGAGATATGCTCCGACAGAAACCGAGGGATATAGAAACTATTTTAATATAGACAATCCTGTCGTAAGCGATTTTGACAAAGTTTTAAACATAAACAGTATATATAATTATATTTTGCTTACAATAGCTACAATTTTCTTCGTATATTATTTTAGCACCACAATGTGTAATAAGCAAATTTATACATATCCATTGGGAGCTAATAAATTAGCTATTATCAATCAAAATATGAGTATGGGCTATCTGATAATTACGATATTGCTGACATATTTATTATTAAATATTATGAATATACTGCTATCCTTCGCAGACAATAAATATCCTAAATTGAATAACAATAACTATAGAGATATTATAACAAAAAATTATAAGCAAGTATTAAATAATACCATCGAACTAACAAAAGAAAAAGTATTAGCCGGATGTTATACAAATGCTTTGTCCGAAGCCAATATTACTGATGCTAAAACTAAAGGAACTAACGGATATGGACACGATATAATGTATTCAAAAGATAAAGAAGAAGAAAATAATAGTTACGGGATTACTACAGCTGATAACACAGTTGGAGCTAAAAATAAAATTCACGCAGTATTATATACAAAAATAGATTATATTTCTAACAAAGATTATGCCTATGATTATGATATAGGCGACTTAAAGGTTAATTATTATTTTAAATACATTTCGCCATTAATACCTCGCGCTATAATTGATAAATTGACAGACGGTGCTTCTTCTACTCCTACTAAGAGATATCACCACTTATATAAAAAGAATTATGAACTATATAAAGATGATATACATTCTTTAATTAATAAAGATGGTGATGGCGAAAGAAAGATAATATCTAAATATGAAGATAATGATACAGCATCATATGATGCATATTATATGATAGATAATATACGAATTGGCCTTTTTAACAAAGATAATGACAAAGATAATAAAAGAATAGAGAAACTATTGATATTGTTCGATTATATTAAACCTGCAAAGAATCCTCAAACGCAACCTGAAATTACTCCGACTCCTCCTACTATAGAAACGGAGACAGATTTTAAAAAATGTTACGATGCATTACTTAATGTGCTAATCTATTTTTGCATTAATGAAATAATATATTGGAATGAATATAAGAGTAAGGAAATATATGATAATGAGAATTTAAACAATTATGAGTATATAGAGAGTACGATATCTCCCGACTACGAGAAACACACTATTTTATTGAATTTAATTAAATATTTAAAAGACCAGAAGGCAAATAGTAAAAAAATTACAAATAATGCAACGATTAATACTGTTTCTATTTTAAAAGATAATTTGATTCGCGAGATAGAAAGATATACTGATTATGATGGCAAAGATAAGTCTTCTAAAGATAAAAAGCCGTTTTTTGGCAAGGAATATAATATTTCGAGTAATATTACAGAGGTTAAGGAAAACTTCACGGCCGATATATCATACGGCTCTTCAAATACATTTTACGAACAATATTTTAATATTTCAAACAATGATGTGAGTGCCAATGATATAGAATATAAATTAGGAAACTATTTCGTTAAAAATATAAAGTTCCTAATATACTTTGTTATAATAATTATAATAATAGCTATCCTATTAATAATATTTTTATACAGAAGTGAAAACGCCTCATTAATGACATTCTCATATGATATAATTATGCCTTTATTGATATTGCTTATATTTGTAATATATATATATTTATTTATGAACTTTAATACAAATTATAATCTAAATGTCATATATGGCCTATTTGATAGTTCATATAAACGCGATTTAAATGATATGAATAATCTTATAATACCTTTTATTAAACTTCATAGCAATCGCAAAGCTAAATATGATAGTAATTATTACGATTTATATATAATCACAAATGTGCTGGCATCCTTCTTATATAGCGATGATGAATATGATAAGACGAAATATAAAAACATATACAACAAAAAGGAAGAAGATAAACCCGATATCATATATAGCAAAGACGAAACCATAGATTATAATGAGTTTAAAAAATATTACAACGACCAATTTACAATTATAAACGAAGAGTTTAAAAAGGATTTTGCTACAATAAAAAATAGCATAGATACTGCGAATGATTATAATCTTCGCAAATTATACAACAATATCAAAACTAATATTAAAAAAAATACAGCACCGCACGCAGAATACACTATAGAAGATATTAAAACACCGGGTTTTGATTATCCTGAGTTTGTTAGCTCTTTTAAAAAATATTCTGATAAGATTGTAAATATCATATTGATATGTTTAGAATTATTTGGAAATAATAAGGATGCTTATAAAAAGAATAAGTTTGTCAAGGATAATTTTTATTTTGAGAAAGATAAGAGTGGCAATTTTATACCTCATAAGTTTAGATTAAAAAAAGCTGTATTTGATAAGCTTTATGAAAAAGACCCTGCGAACAGGTATATTAAATTGGACAATGATATTAAAATATATATTAGCAAGGGAGATAAAAAAGAAAAAATAGAAGGGATTGTTAATAATTATATGAATATCCTTTCGCTATTCCAATATAATTACATATTAAGCGATGGCTATGATAGTATCGACGATACCGATATATTAAAAAAAGATATAAGAGATAATGCAAAAGACAGGGGAATTGATGAACCAGAAAACTATTTACATCAATATAAAAATAAGAGGCTAATTTCTTTAATATCTAATACAAAAGGCTTTGATAAAAGCTTTGACAAAAAGAGCTTTATATTGGCAGATGATACTTTTAAATATTCCAAACCTATTCCTATTACGATAGCTAAACTCACAGAGAATAAAGAAATTACACCAGTTGATGCCGCAACTATTACTCCATATGTTGCCAGATTAATTACCGCAAAGATTGCAGAAAAATTTAAAGCAAATGCTGTTGCTGCTCTTACACCAGAAGCAAAGGATGCTCTTACACCAGAAGCAAAGGATGCTCTTACGCCAGAAGCAAAGAATGCTCTTGCCTCTCCAGAAGCAAATAATGCTCTTGCAGTGGGAGATGTTATGTATGTTTATACGAATATTATAGAAACCTATAACATTAAAGTGTCTAATATTAGTGATAATTATTTAGAAAATGTTGTTAAGACTATTTGCTATCAAGTTGATAATAGAGATGTTCTTATGAACGAAGAAGGAAGCGGTGGTGGCGGTGGCAGCAGTGGTAGTGGCAGTGGCGGAGCTGGTACTGTTATAGGCAGTCGTAAAATAAATAATAAGAACGGGGATGCGCACGATAACCAGGTAAATATTTTACATAAAGCCAATCAGTGCGTAAGTTATGATTTTGCCACTAATTATACGGCAAATTTGATTATGTTAGGAATTATTTATTCAATAGGATTATACAATAATAAAATATTTTAATACATTAAATAAAGAGGGCATTTATAATAATGGCAGATACTGAAATATTAAAAGAATTTCAGCAACCTTATAATTATATGTTGTATTCTAAGGAAGAAAATATAGAAGAGAATTATAGATATAGATTGTTGGCTAATATATTTACGGATACAACATATAGCCCGAAAGATGATATGAAATATTTATATTTATTCGGAATATTCCCTTGCGATAATATGCCGGCTTCATATATACCTTTTAATTATAAACAGTTATCGCGAAACTTCAATAGAATATCTAAAAATAACACATTTACAAAAGAAGATTATGCAACAGAGTTCATACCAGGGATGGATTATAAAAAGGAATTGTCTGCAAAGTTAGATAGACTGATTAAGGGTTTTCGGAGCAAACACTCTATATACAATAATTTACATACGACTCCTTTTATTATAATACTAATAATATTCTGGGCGGTAGTAATATTGAGTTTTATGTATATATTATATTATTATTATTCATCGTCCTTTAATTATATATTATCCTTTGTACTGTTTGCATTGCTCCTATTTGCTATAATATTCAAGATGTTTTATATAGTTCATAGTTCATAATAGCTCATTCCGCTATAGCTATATTTATAATTATAATTATAATTATTATTTTTATTTTTATCTATAATACCTATAAGGAAGTATTATTTTTAATTAATAATGGATAAAAAAATTAAGTTCGCCAATATATTCAATAATAACACATATGACCCAGACAAAGATGAAGACGAAGATATATATGATATATCACCAGCAGATATATTGATTCAAGATATAGATTTGAAAAGGAACTATAATTCACGATATAGATTCTATACTGAACTTTTAAAAATATATAACAAGAACCCTAAAATTATTAAGAAAGTATATACGAAGTTGAATGCCATAAAAGATTTAAATGGTATGGAAAAGAAATTATTATCCGAACTAATTTATTATAACAATAAACTGGATAAGACTACCGTCGGTGGAGGCACAAGCAGGAACAGCAGGAACAGCAGGAACAGCAGAAGCGGCAGGAAAAATAGAGACGGAGGCGGTTCTGGCACAGCTGGTACAGCTGGTACAGATGGTACAGCTGGCGCGGGTGACGCAGGTAATGAGGGTGGCACAGCTGGTACAGATGGCGCAGGTAATGCGGGCGGTACAGGTGTATTAAACGGTTACAAGGAATCAAAGCTAAGAGAAGTCTTAAAAAAAGACTATGATATGCCCAATATATCAAAGCTTAATAAAAATATCAATGATAAGAATCAAAATCGAGACAAAGATACTGGTGACAAAATAACCGATTTTAATAATCAAATTGATAAATATTATGATGAAATAGAAGATGCTGACGATAAACCTGAAAAGATAGAAGAGTTAGATAAGAAAATTAAGAAAAAAATAATAGAATTTGAGAATGACCCAGAGAATACTTTTAATTATTTAGAATTGACTATAGAAGATAGGCTCGTATTTATAATAACAACATTTTTTATTAGATATTTATCGCTAATACTTATTCAATGGTCGGTTGATATTAATATAATTAAGAGTTTTGAAGAAGGATTTTTTTATTACGCAGTTATATACCTTGCTATATTTTGGTTTATAGTATTATTTGTAAATATTGATAATACGACAAAGGTAGATTATATGAACTTTGATAATTTTATGAATAGCATTCGCTCGGTATTTTATTATTTCTATATGGGAACAAATGGAATAACGAGATTATTAGTACATTCTTGTATAATATGCGTGCTATTAATAGTTCCTATAATTTTAAATATAAAGAAGAGCACCTATATTGAAGAAGAAAACAAAGATAAGGACAAGGATATTATATCATATGAAGACCGAAAAAAGCTGTCAAAATCGTTATCGTTATTTACTATATTTATTTGGGTACTAACAAGTATAATAGCAACAAAGTTTTAATAAAAAGTTATATCTATTAATTATAATAGAGTTTATTAAATTATATGTCAAATAAAAGGATTGAGGCATTAAATAGTTTAGATAGAAATAATTATAATTCAAAATATGTAACTCTATCGGATAATACAAAAATTGGAGCTGATTTGATAAAAGATTTGATAAAATATTTTCAACTTGAATTCAAAAATAAATACAGATACAATTACAGAAGATGGACATTAGAAAATATAGGAAGTGAAGAAATATGCCCCGTTGATGATGTTCCCGTTGTTCAAAGTGTTCCAGTTGATCAAGGTGATCAAGGTGATCAAGTTGTTCCAGGTGATCAAGGTGATCAAGGTGTTCAAGTTGTTCCAGGTAATCAAGGTGATCAAGGTGTTCAAGTTGTTCCAGGTAATCAAGGTGATCAAGGTGTTAAAGGCGGTGGTTCTAATTGTGATGATGATGTTGAAACTATGAATAAAATAATATATAAAATTATTGGAGGAGAAGGTGATGATGGAATAGCAATTAATAGATTAAAAAAATATATCCAAAAAAAATATAATGAAAACTCTGAAGATAGCGACGATATAGAGATACCTGATGATATATTTAATGGCGATATAGGGTTGAGAAAAAATTATAGAGATAGTTCAATAAACTATGGTTATATACCGGTTATTAGAATATCTGATAAGGATGGAAAATCGGTTTATTTTAAACCATTATTGGAATATAATTATACTAATTACGATTTTCAAGAAAAATCGCAAATATACGACGATTTAAATAAGCTAAATAGTATATTTAAGAAGAGTAATTACAAGGACATAGACGATTCAGTTATTTTAGATTTTTATAAAGAATTTACTAAAAAGGTAGAAAAATTAAAGGACGATATTATTAGCAGAGATGATGATGTAAAATATGATTTGATAGATAATATTTATGATAAACTTGCTATAATATATGAGATTAAAATAGGTAGAAACAAGAAGGTTTTTAAAACACCAATTAAAGAGATTTTAAAAGCTGATAAATCTGTACCAAAAAAAACTCCTAAAGATATATGCGATATAGATAATAAAAACCTTTTTAATCAAATACTATGTGAAATTAATAAAAGAGCTCAAATATTTAATAATTTAACTACATTAAAAAAAGGGGGAAAAAAAGCAAGAAAAGAAGGAGGCGGCGACGGTGAAGCAGATGATGCAGTTAATGATGGTAAAAAAATTAATGAATTAGGTAATATTATTAATAAATTAGCTGATGCTACTGCCGGCGATAAAACACAAAGATATAAAGCTTATTTAGAAATTGATAAAAATATATTAGCAGGGTTTATTAATGAGACAAAGATAAATGAATATATTACCAAATTGCAAAACTCAAAATCTTTAACTAAATTATCTAAAATAACAGAACAGCTTTTTAAAATAACTCCAAAAAAAATAAACGGCAAAATTGATAAAAGTAATATTTCATTTGCTGCTTTTAACAACTTCATAGAAAAAATTAAAGATAGGATGATTGACGATAGTAATAGATATTTAGCTATTATAAAATCCCTAAATATTATAATGAAAAAGGCATTAGGAGGATCACCATCAACAAATACAGAAAGACCGCAAATCGTTAAAAAACCAATCGCAACACCAGCAGCACAGACACCCGCACAGACACCAGCATCAGCACAGACACCAGCACCAGCACAGACACCAGCACCAGCACAGACACCAGCAAAAAGAAAAGATGAAGAAATAGCAGCAGCAATAGAAACAATTCAAAAAGCATTAGAAAAAACAGCAGCAATAGAAACAATTCAAAAAGCATTAGAAAAAACAGCAGAAGCGATAGAAGCAGTAAATACAGCAGCTGAAACGGTAGCAAAGGAAGCAACGGTAGCAAAGGAAGCAACGGTAGCATCAGAGACAACAGTAAAAGCTGCAAAGGAAGCTGCAAACAAAGCTGTAGTAAAAGCGATAGAAGAAACTAAAGCAATTGCTTCTGCAAAGGCAGTAGATGCAGAAGTAGATGCAGAAGTAGATGCAGTAGCAAAAGCAGTAAAATTAGTGACCGAAAAAAATGATATAAATGAATTAAAAACAGCACTTGAAGCACTAAAAACAGCACTTGAAGCACTAAAAACAGCACTTGAAGCACTAAAAACAAGTCCGGAAATTAGTGGTGGCGCATATCAGAAAGAAGTTTCAGGTAATATTAGGAATCAAGGGAATCAAGGAAATCAAGGGAATCAAAAACAAGGTATTGGTGATAAAATGCCAGGAAATCCCGGGAAAGAATATTTAAAAAATCTCACAGAGATATATATAAATTTGGCAAAAGAATATGGTAAATTTATAAAAGATGAAAGTGATATAAAAAAATTAATTAAATTAGTTATTAAAAGCCAAGAAGATGCAGAAACAAGTATAGATAATACCGAAGAGATAAAGAATAAAATAAAGGATAACCTAAAAGATAATGAAAAAAAAATAGATTCATATGAGAAGCTTCTTGCAGATATTCGGAAAAAAATAAGTGTGATAGATACTGAAAATAGTAATAACAAAGCGGATGATAAGAAGCCTGATAAAGATTCTGCAATAGTGAAAATTAGAGAAAAAATAGATGAATATAGTGGAAAAATAAAAGAACTGGTAGCATTTAATTCTTCATTAAAAGCATTAAGTAGTGCTGAAGAAAAAAAAAAAGAAGAAAAAAACAAAGAAATAGAAGGTATAAAAACTAAATTTGATACGATATCAAAAGAGTTGTCAGATCTCGGAGAAGAGATTAATGCAGAAATTAAAAAATATAGGGTTTCTTATGGTATTGGAACAAATGAATTAGCGAGCGAAGAGACGAAGAAAGAACTTGAAGAATTAGAAAATCAGAATAAGGAAAATGAGAAAAAAAGTAAAAATTTAGAAGAAAGAAAAAAACAATTAACGGCTTCTTTAAAAGTTATTAAGGATGAATTGAGAAAATTATACAAAGCATGTATAGATATAAATCTGCCGTATGCCACCGAATACAATGATTTTGTTAAAAATATCATAAAGGTCGGGCAGCTCAAATATATAATAGATGATAATCCTCAGATTAATAATAATAATGAAATTATTGAAGTTTACAATAAGGAAATTGATAGGATAGATAAGGAATTAGGAGATATCAAAATTGATATTACTTCTAATACCAAAAAAATCAAAGATAAAATGGATATTACAAGCGCGGAGGCTAAAAGAGGTAAGGGCAAAAGTGGTGGAGGTGCTTCATATGGTGGAGGAACTAAAGAAGATGATGAAGAAAAGAGTAGATTAAAGCCATTGTTAGATGGAAACTTATATAAATTAATTAAAGAAAGCAAAGATAATAATTTATTCGCATTTATATCCGAATTGAAATCAGTATTTGATAATGATGATGATAATGATGTAGGTCAAGATAATGCTTCCGGGAAAAGATATAATGATAAGGAAACATTATACGAGCAGATATGGAATGATTATAGCGATGGCGTTAAGGCTTATTATAATAATCAGAAGGACAAGAACCCCCTAACATATATTAATGAAGGCGAGAAGTTGAAAAATAAGGTAATTTTATACGATTTGGATCCCGAAATAGTTCTCAAAATTACTTTTCAGGATAAGGTCGTTTTCCTCGCATTAATGTTTGCAATTCGCACAATGATTATGGTATTATTTGAGTTTTTAATAGATTATAATATTGTTAAATCCCTACGATATGCAATATTAATATACGCTGTCGTTTACATTTTAATATTATTATTATTTACGGCGTTTGTCAATCTTGATTCGTATAAACTACGAATCGTTTTTAATTATTTAAATATGCACATAAATACTCCGGGAATTATATTACACATTATGTTATTTATAATATTTTCCCTTCTCGTTATCATAATAATACAAACAGATAACTTTGTAAACAATTTAGGAGATATTTTAGATTACACATATATATATAATTATATATATACCTTCAATTTTGATAAGATATTATCGGGCGAATTTGAAAATAACCTTACAAAAGACGAAAAAATAAAATTGCAATACAGGCTCGATATAATATCTATGCTCATATTTATATTCTCAGGAACCCTAATATTACTAATGTAATAGCAATAATAGCAATAATAGCCATAATTACTTGTATATGCGAGAATGATAAGCTAATATTATACTGTATTGAGCTTTGCAATTCAGCAAATATGCCTCTGTTATATCTGTTATATTCCCTCCTGGCCCCCAAATTCCTCCCGTGTCTTTGTCTTCTTTTTCGTCCTTATATAATACTGTTATGTTGTTGTCGTCAATCTCTAAAACCTTCAATAGGATATCGTTATCATCGCTCGTTTTTAATAGGATATTGTCATATTTGTTAATCAAATCAAGATGATAACCATTATATCCCAACATATCTGTTTTTTCCGTGATAATATTATATTGATTATCATTGAATGTTTTTGTTATTCTATTGATATTTATACAGTCACTACCTAATTCCAATTCATTATTTAAAAAGTCTGTGAATGATATAACCCATTCTTTATTATTTAGCAGTACAATATTATTTATTGTCTCCAATTCATTATTCATTATTATCCAGGTATCCCAGTTTCCTCCTGTGCCAGTACCATTACAAGTACCATCTCCTGTAGTCTCCGCTGAGACGCTCAATATAAATTGAAATTTCTGTGTTTTTTTTCCATCATTAATAGTCATCGTGATATATGGCGTTATGCTTTTGACATATTTAGGCATTAAAAGCTTTTTGGGTTCAATGATATTTTTAGTTAAATCAATATTTATAGATAGTGATAAATTATTTCTATTATTATATATAGTCCAATCTCTATTATAGCTATTAATTATAAGGGTTTTATAATTGATATTCTTCTTGTTATTCATAATACTTTCCATTTTTTCAATAATATAAGCTATAGTTTCAAGATTTTCAACATTAACATTATTAACAAGCGAATACTTTTGTGATGTTTGCGTAGGCGGAAATGATAATCCAGGAGACGAAGATGATATATTGGAGATAGAAAGCGATGGTTGAGTTGTCCCCGGAGTACCAGGTGTTCCTTGTGTTCCTTGTGTTCCTATAGTAGTATTAGGGGTGCCTGCAGATACTGTTGAAGAGGGCGTAGAAGATATATTGATACTTGCTTTTTCGGAGGATGCCAGCGTATTTACTGTTTTTCTCTTTTCTTCTAACTCTATTACTTTTGACAATAGCTCGTCAGTATTATATTTATTAATGCTATCTATTACATCGTCGGCGGTTGTTAATTCATCGCTAATTACACTATTCGTATTTTTATTAATAATATTAACCTCTATATAATCCTTGATTTTTGTCAAGGCTATCGTGTTCAATTCTATCAGTTTGCCGATTCTTTTTATTAAAATAGCATCATTGCATATAGAAATTATAACTTGTTCAACAATCCCCTTCAACTCCGATTTATCTATATTTAAATTATATTTATCCATTATCATTTTCTCAGTAGCTACATTTATCACCATTTTGTTTTTCTCTTGCCTAAAATCATCTATTACCCCCATTATTATAATATAATATAGAAAATAGATGTTTATATCATAGATATATCCGCGATATCCGCGATATCCGCGATATTACATCGCGCATTAGATGGTTATGTTTCGGTCTTTAATGTATTTCTTGAAATTCGGGCGATATAGATATGTTCGGCTTTCTTCCATAGATTCGTCCCTAATTTTATTATCTTTAATTATATACTCAACGAACTTTGAATATTCGTAAGGAGATTTAAATTTCAACTCCTTGTATTTTAACAAAGCATTTAGCCATCTTATTTGGTAAGCCATAGAGAACATCCCGCATTCAGTATTCTTCCTCTGATGCTTAATATTATTATTATGAATTTTAAAAACATTATTTGGATACTTTTTTTTCAATTGCGCTTTTATATTGTTAATAAACTTAGAAACATACGAAGGGGTATTTATAGCGTTGCTGTCGTAATAGTAAGCTCCATAACATTTTATTTTAGGGTCTAATATAATGAATGTAGAAGTCCAGTGAGACCCTGGCTCATCGTGTTTATCAAGATTTGTAATAAGCCCGAGGTATTTTATATTTTTATTAATATATTTATTGATATCCAAAGAACATATTTGGCTGTATAGGCATCTCCCGAAACTATCTTGTTCCGAGAAATCTATTGGAAAAACTCCTAAAAAACAGTATTTATATTTTTTATCATTATTATACTGTATCATTACATCCTCTATATCATAATTAGAGAGCCATTCAATCGGATTCTTATACCATTCAAGAGGCATCTCGGGACGCAATTCATTCTCCTCAATCTTTTTAATAATTTCCTTCGTCTTTGAATCCTTTGTCATCTCTTTAATAGCACTCGGCCAACACCAATATTCCTTATCATTACATATAGGCTTTATTTTCGCATTCAATAGCTCGGATAATTTCGCGACATTAAATGACTTTTTATATTCTATTTTATCGGCCGTTGTCGCCGTCCCGCCTTTGTTATCTTTGCTGGCATTCCAAGTATCTATTAATAAGATGAGCGTTTTCTTATTGAATAGTGTAGGATTGTTAATATTTTTGGGACTACAATATTTGGTATTCTTCAAGCCTTTATCTTTTTTATCTGCATTTTTTTCCATAATAAAAAAATATTATAATCTATATTATTGCTATAAAATATTATGGTTAAAAGGCTCTAAAAATCAAAATAGTGAAATGTCAAAATATGTATAAAAATAAAAATTGATATATATATAAAGTAATATATTTATAAGTATGGGTATAAACGAAGATTTGCGCTCTTTTATAAATAAATATCGTGTGGAGAAAGGGGTGAAAATATTCACAAATACTAGCATAGGTTCACCAAAAGTTAGTTTAAATATACCTGATGAAAATTATGAGGAGTTCATCAATCTATATAGTTTAGCCTTGACGAATGGTGTCCCTTTGTATTTCACAGAAAAACCCTTAGAACCGAGTCCCTTGCGTGTAGATATAGATTTTCGTTTTACTATTCCTGATGATAAATCCGGACTTTACAGTTCCCAATCTTCAAACTCTTCTTTGAATAATAACAGAAAATATGAGAGATTATACGGCGATGAAAATATATACAAAATCGTTGATAGTTATTTTAGCATAATTAATAAATATTTGAATATATCCGACGAGGATAAAATCGCGTATGTTATGGAAAAGCCGAATCCCGTTGAATTCAGAAATAAGTTGAAGGACGGCATTCATATTATCTTTCCTAATATTATTATCGCTAATAATGCTCAGCATTTTATTAGAAGAAAGATTATAGATATTGGTGATGTTATTTTTAAGGATTTGCCAATTTGTAATGACTATGAATCTATTGTGGATAAGGCAATTATTGATGTAAATTGTTGGCAAATGTATGGTAGTAAAAAGCCGGATTGCGACACTTATCGCGTATCTTCAATATATAAATATGCCGGTGATAAAACGGAGAAGATAGAATATACTTTAAATGCTCGCGATGAAATCAAATTCATCAAGCTATTTTCTATGCGAAAAAAGATGAATTATGATATCAATTGTATTAAAGAAGAGTTCGCTACGGAAATTACCCAGTATAGCAAGCATATTTTGCCGGCTCTCGACCAAAAATTGAAAAGCAAGGTTCAGAACAATATTTTGGGGAAGGCGTTGAATAATGATAAGAGGTATGTGTCAGAGGACGAGTTGATATTTATTAAAAAGCTGGTGAATGAATGTCTCTCGGCGAGCCGTGCGGATAATTATACGGACTGGATTAATCTCGGATGGGTATTGCGAAACATTGATTACAGGCTTTTGGAGACTTGGGTAGATTTCTCCAAAATTAGCAGTGTATATATTGAGGGCGAATGTCAGCAATTGTGGGACAAGATGCGAAAGGATAATATGGGTATCGGGACGCTGAGATGGTGGGCGAAACAAGATAATTTGACGAAGTATAATGATGTCGTCAATAAATCTATCATCAGGCTTATCGATGAGGCCTTGGGTAGCGATGGTTCGCACTTTGATATCGCCTGCGTCGTATATGCGATATTTAAAGACGAATTTAAAGCGATTACTAAGGACAACTGGTATAAATATGACAGAGAGAAGCACAAGTGGGTAAGGGCGCGCGAAGGTCTGGAATTGAGAAAGATATTGAGCGTTGATATTTGCAAGAAGTTTATGGAAAGAAGCCAGCATTACGCTGAACATTGCGAGGATCCTATTATGAAAACGATTAATGAGGAGAAGAGTAAAAAATGTATTAGTATCGCGAAGCAATTGAAAAACGCGAGTTTCAAGGATTCTATTATGAAAGAATGCCGGACGCTATTCATCGATGATAAGTTTGAGGAGTTGTTGGATAGTCGCTCGCATTTGATAGGATTTGAGAATGGAGTATATGATTTGAAGCTGCATATATTTCGCGACGGGATGCCGGATGATTATATATTGTTATCTACGAAAAATAGTTATGTCAAATATAATAGCGACCTTCCTGAGATTGCTGATATCAACGATTTCTTTGCGAAGATATTTACTAATAAAAATCTGAGAAATTATGTGATGGATATTCTATCGTGTATTTTGGATGGTAGCATTTCGCAAGAGCGGTTTTATATATTTACCGGACAGGGCAGTAATGGTAAATCCAAAATGTTAGATTTAATTCAAAAGGCCATCGGCGAATATTATTGTATCTTGCCGATAGCTCTATTGACACAAAAACGGGCTGCGAGTAATGCGGCGCAAAGTGAATTGGAGAGGACTAAGGGGAGGCGATTTGCGGTTATGCAGGAGCCGAGCGAGAATGAAAGGCTCAATATCGGTCTTATGAAGGAGCTTTCGGGACAGGATAGGATTTTGGTAAGAACTTTGTTTAAGGAGCCTTATGAATTCAAGCCACAATTCAAGATGATATTGACTTGTAATGAATTGCCCGAGGTACCCAGCGATGATGGCGGTACTTGGAGGCGTATTAAGGTTTGCAATTTCTCAAGTAGATTCTGTGAAAATCCTGTTCCCAGTAAAAATGAGTTTCATATGGATTTGGAATTGACTGATAAGTTTGATAAGTGGAAGGAGATTTTCATAAGTATGCTAATTGAAAGACATAAGCATATTAATCCCTCTTCTATTGTGGAGCCTTGCGAGGTAAGAATAGCCACAGAGAGTTATAAGCAGAACAATGATATCATCGGGCAATTTATTAATGAGAAGATTATTATTGACGAGGAGATTAGAGAGCCGAGGGTTACAATTACTAAACTATATAATGATTTCCGTATTTGGTGCACTTCTAATGTTGTCAAGGGTAAAAAGTGCCCGGATAGGAATCAATTGAAGGCATACTTTGAGAAACTTCTATGTGTCCCATATGATAACAAGGGATGGCGCGGAATTGCCTATAAACTGGAAAATGAAGACGATGATAATTGATAGATTGTGTATATCTGTGATAAAAATTGATTATATAAGATTTAATTTTCTTATTACTATAATAAAATGGAGTTCTGCGAAATATGCGACAATATGTTATATGTTAAATCTAACGAGGAAAAAAAGTTGGTAAAGTTTTGCAAGCACTGTGATTTTGAAAAAGTAGAGACTGTTAATACTGCTATTAACATCTCAAAAACTTTTTACAGCGGAGATGACTTATTGTATAATCAGCACGTTAATAAGTATCTGCGCTATGACCCGACTCTTAGAAGAATCAAAGACCCTTTAATTAATTGCCCAAATGAGAATTGCAATGCCCCTGATGACAAAAAGCAAGTAATATATATAAAATATGACAATAAGAATATGAAATATCTATATGTATGCGAACACTGCGGAGAAACCTGGAAGCAAATCTCTTAATATCTTTGTAATAATGTAATAATGTAATAATGTAATTATATAAATATTACAGCAATTATAATAATTATATTAGAAAAAGGAATGTTTATCAATCGCTGGAACTTTGTAATATATGTTTTTTTATTATTTTCCAGTTTTGGAGAATCTTATCTGTATCCGCACACATATCCGCATAACCAGTATAAAAAAATGCTAAGAAAGCCGATGGCTCTCAAAATGTGTAAAGGCGGGGGCGACAGACCTGGAAAGACGAACGAACTGTATGATAGGCGCAATATATTGCTAATGTATTTGGGTACGAACTTATTGGGGATTAATTCTATATATTTGTATAATAATGTGTTGCCTAATATTGAGAAGAAGCAATCTAATATATTTTATAATTCAATCCCTTCAGTTTGCTATATAAGCACCGAATATACTGCAATGGCTGATAAATATAATCTGAATAAGGAGGATTTGCCGAAGGGCGTCGGGACGGGCTTTGTGTGGGATAAGGAGGGGCATATTATAACTAACTTTCACGTAATAAACAAGGTAGATAATGCTATAATTACTATAACAGATAAAAATAATGTTAAGAAGAACTATAAAGCTAAATTGACAGGTATTGATCCCGACCTTGATATAGCCGTTCTCAAAATTGATGTGGATAGCAAGGCTGATTTACAAGTAATTAAATACAATAAGAATGTTAAACCGAGTGTGGGCGAAAATGCTTATGCTATCGGGAATCCTTTTGGTCAAGACCATACATTCACCGCAGGTATAATCTCGGCTACTAACAGGGAGATAACAGCTCCTACAGGTCGCAAGATATATAATGTTTTACAGACGGATGCAGCAATAAATCCCGGAAATAGCGGTGGTCCTCTGCTAAATAGCAAGGGCGAATTGCTCGGGATAAATACGGCATCTCTTGGTGCCGGAGTTTCTGCGGGCATTGGATTTACGATACCTATCGCGAATGCCTTGAAATCTATTACAGATATTATTGAAACCGGCTTTGTCAAAAAGGCTATTTTGGGAATATCATATATGGAGCGGAATCCATCTGTATTAGAATCGGAAAAAAGTGGCATCCCTATAATTGAGAAAGGCTTGCTAATTCTTGAAGTTCCTGATAAATCACCAGCATATGATGCGGGATTGCGAGGTGTTGTAAGAAATAATAAAACGCAGAGAATAGATAGCATAGGCGATATTATCTTATCAATTGATGACAGCGATATAGACAATCCCAACGATTTGAATGTAATATTAAAGAAATACCGTCCAGGCGACAAGGTAATTGTTAAATATTTGCGAGATAATCAAATAAAAAAGAGCGAATTAATATTGGGGAGTTATAAAGGTACTACTTTTACACAATTAGAAAACGAGCGATCGGCCACCGCTGACACAGCTGACGCTTCTACTAATGTTAATATTCCTCTGAAAAATATTGAGCCTGCTATACAGCCTCGTTTATAGTCTGGGTTTGTGAAGAAGATAGCAACCGTCAATCATATATTTATCATTTATTTTTACGAATATCCATCTATAAATGATATAGCAAGGGTCTCCAGCGTTTTCGGGATAATACATCTCGTCAAATTGAATGCTATTGTATATCATAGTTTTATAAGGAGCTTCAAGCTTAATATCTACTTCGTAATATGTTTTTTCATCATCTGTATCATATATTTTGTTATAATTTGTAATATAATAGTTATCAAACTTACCCAGAAAAATGCCATATTTTCCGTCGGCAAATAACTGCGTCAGTATAGATGCTTCTTTTGATTTAATTACATTAGAATCAGCACAGAATGATTGAAGAGTCCTAAGTGCTTCTTCTGGCTTCTCCTTTCCATTCTTTTTAAAGTCATCAAGAATAATATTCAAGGTATTCCTAATCTCTTCCTTCTCGCTAATATTTTTAGCCTCCTTAATAGTCGCAAAGTTATCCCTGTCTGCGTTTGTGTCTGTTCCGGCCCCAGCTCCAGCCCCGCCGCTATTGCTGTCTCTCAGAATATTTTTGTTAGCTTCAGCAATTGCTGGGAGATTAAAGGTATCTTTTTGTACTTCAATAATCTCAATAATTCTATTAGCTTCTTCTCTTAGAGTTTCAATGCTCTTTTCTTCTTTTTTTGCGGCATTTGCGATATCAATAAAATTACCGAATACATATGGAATAGTAATTACCCTCGCAATTCTAAAAACTTCCCTTCGTTGTATATTGGAAGCACTTGGTCTATCCCTAAGCGCTAAAACATTCTTTCTAAGTCTTAAATTATTTAGATTTGATATCGTTGAGAATGAAAGAGAATCATTGATTAACAATAGCGACAAAATAATATACTTATTCATTTTATATATATATGCTATAATATTTATATATATTATTGATTTAATTTATCATTGATTTAAACCTTTGAAGATTTAAAATGGCACAACAGTTTCATCTAAAAAGTTCTCAATAACATCATTAGTTATTATAGTACTATCTCTCATATTATGTCCTGTATAATACATAATTACTTCATCATATCTTTCATGTTCTCCAAGAAGATTTCTTGTAGAATCATTTATATCATCTTTATTTTCCATTATATTATTTATTTCATCTATTGATAAATTTAGATGATTAGCAATTCTCGCATTAAGTATATGTTCTTTTATATAATTTTTTATATGGCATCTTTTACAATATTTATATCTATAAAATAGACTTTTAGGTTTTGTTATTTTACATTTATCACATTTTCTTAAAGGGTTGTCAGTATCCATTTGCGTATATAATGTGTTATATTTAATTATTTATATGTATTTTAATAATTTTAAATCTTCAAGAGTGTAATTTATCATTGATTTAGATGATATCTTTTGACATTAAGACATTTATGTCGTAGCTTTCATATACATCTTTTGTAAGGCTATTTAACATTTTTTCATAATTATCTCCGGATACTTCGTTGCCCGATGGAAATATAGTGCCTTTAATAGTTGTATTTAGCATTTTATCAATAGACAAGGGCTCTGTGTTATTATAACCTTCGCCGAAGAAACATTCTTTAACACTCTTGCCCATCTCCTTACAAGTTTTTAGAGATTTGTACATATCTACAGGCTGTGCTGTATCTTTGTAATATACTTCAAAAGTTTTTTGCGCCCCTTTGTTAGTTTTTGCAGCAGCCACTAAAACATCCGCTAAATCAATTCTTGATATAATTCCGCTTTTTGAAACACCCTGATTAAACTCAACTTCCTTAGGTCCTCTTCTTTCACCGGGAGATAACATCCCAGGCCTTACTATAGTATAGCTCATATTTGCAGGAACATTTTTATATAAAATGCGTACTCTTTCTTCTCCCGTCTGTTTTTTATAACAGCTATCGCAACTCGCAAAACCCCTATCAATTGTTTCTCCGTAATTCTCTTTTCCCAACTGACACTTTGCACATATTGAAGATACTATAACCAATCTTTTGACATTCGCCTTAATTGCCTCTTTTGCCACATTAACCAATCCAATATCTTCTACATTACTACTTGGTTCGGCTATTTGAATATTTTTGCTTGTATCATTAAGCATCCTATCATATGCTTCAGTCCCAGGTGTTCCCGTAATTTTAACAGCCGGCCTTGAAGCAGCGCAATAAATTACAGCATCACAGCCATCCAATATACCAACAAGAGATTGCGGATTTATGACATCAACTCCAACGACCTTTTTAATTTTATCCTTGTCCTTGATATTATCTATTACAAGCGTATTGCTTCTCGCATTATTTCTATCTACTATTTCAACATTTCTCCGCGTAATAGCTACAACATTTATATTTTTATTTAGCAAAGTTCTCACAGTATCTCCGCCAGTATATCCAGAAGCTCCGAAAACAGCTACCTTGTTTATCACTATATCATCTTTAATATCTGTGAGAGTATTTTTGTATCCCAATACATATTTAGGATGAATCACGAGCGGAAAAACAGAATATGGCAATACTTCGAGAATATTGCGCCTGCTTATATCATTCATATATCTCATTTTGCAATTATTTATATCTCTCGGGCATCTCGAGGCTTTCGGTGCTCTCAGAGGCCTCTGGAATCCGGTTCTTGCCGACCCGATATTTAAGACACGCAAGAGATAATTATTGGCATTATAGGGAACAAAGGAGTCCGATGATAATATATAGCAAGACGCGATAATTAAGAGGAATATATTAGATATCATTTGTTATTATATATAATTATATTTTTATATAATATAAATGATGGGTGAGATAACATTAGATAAGTTTTTATCATTTTGGATAGTATTATATTCGTTCGGTTATGTATTAAAAATATTTCCTTATAATCCCATAGTATTGCTCGGGGTATCTATTGTAGTTTTTGCAGGCGCTGTTATTATAGCTCTCTATTATCATAATAAAAATAGTAATCTATTCTATTATTTTGTCATTAATTTCTTGGGAAAAATACCAATATTTATACTAATATACAATAATAATCCCGGGATGAAGCACAGCGATATTATATTCTCTGTTTTAATCGTACTAATATATATCCTATATATCAAAGCAGTCGGCGATGATATATTGTGTGTATATAGAGACCTATTGCTCTTCATAATAAACAAGGAGGAAGGCAGAGAAGGACCTTTCTATAAATATTATAAAAATCTTATTGCAGAGTAATATCTTGCCTTCTCTATAAGCTCCGAGAGTTCAAACCAGGACAACCAAGTTCAAACCAAAAAATATTAAAAATCAAATTTTATTTTTCAATTTTTAGAAATATCCAGTGTATTTTTAATACATCATATTGATATTACAAATAGCCTCTCAATAAAACTGCGTTTTTTGGGGGGCGGTTTCCCCCCATTATTATAAAAATACTTAGATTACCTTAACAGTTCTTGAGACACTGGAATATTCTATTTTTTTGATTTTAAAATTTGAGTACATCTTTCTGTTTTTTCAAAAATTTCAAAAGTTTTTTAGAAATTACAAAATAATTCAAGAGATGTACTCAAATTTTAATTTTCAATTTTTAGAAATATCCAGTGTCTTTTTAATACATCATAATGATATTACAAATAGCTTGATAGCCTCTCAATAGCCCCTCAATAGCCCCTCAATAGCCCCTCAATAGCCCCTCAATAGCCCCTCAATAGCCCCTCAATAGCCCCTCAATAGCCTCTCAATAGCCCCTCAATAGCCCCCATATAAAACCGCGTTGGGGGCGGTTTCCCCCAGCGGTTTCCCCCATCCCCCATCACCCATTATAAGATGTTTAACTACTTACATCTAATATTTTTTAAATACCATATCATAAAAATCTTTGTAAATTTCGACATCGTCTATCGTTTCATAATTGTGTTTAACGAAAGCTGGATGGAATCTAAATGGAATCATCTTGCTTATTATCTTATTAGAATCATACAGCGAATGAACCTTGTTTAATAATTTATTAATATCTGGCATTTCATCGCTTATTGTTATTCTTATAAGCTTGAAAGAATCGCTATTTGCTTTGTATATTATGAGGCCTTTAACAAGCGAATATAATATTTTAATTTCCCAATAAACAACGCCATCTTTTTCAATATGTGATATAATTAAATTTATATCGTGTCTTGTATTACTTGTTATGTATTCCTCTTCGTCATATCTAAAATCTCTTTTGCCTAATTTTATTAATATAGCATTCATATCTTCCTTGGTGAATTCTTCTTGCGAATAAGGGTTTTTAAATTCCATATCGCTATAATAATTATATTTCCATAATTTATATAAGGCCTTTGAATCAAAGGCATAGCAAAAATTCTTGTTATTATTTACGTAAGATATTTTAATAACATTTCTTAATTTTGACAAAGGCATATCTTCCCAATTGGTATGTGTAATAAAATCAGCTTCATTTATTTCATTAATATAACCCTTATTATTTTTCAAATATGCTAATAATACTTCCTTCTCTTTATTTCTCTTAACCTTTATATATGTATTTGAATCTAACGACGAACTATTTTGTTGTTCTGAATTTTCAAAATCGGTATCATTTTGTGGATTAGTTATTAATATATAATTATGGTAGTTTGCCAATATATTAATTAGCTCTATTTTATTAATAATATTTCCATTTAAGATATTTAAATAAAGATTATTTATTATATTTGATATAAACTGTATAGCGTAATAAGTAGCGAGCTTTTCTTTTAATTTATTCTTTAAAGTATTCTTCGTAACCTTTCCGCCCGTATTATGGACAATAGCATTCCTAAATTCGTAAATTATTATGCTATTATATAATTTAATACATTTATCGCTAAATAAAAAGCTTTGTAATTTTATTAATTGTTGTTTGTCAATATTTAAAGGGTCATATGAGCGTAGTAGAGATTTCAATTCGTTATAAAAAACTGTACTCTTATCGTCTTCTATTTCATTAACTATATTAAAAATATCATAATTATCAAGCTGTGTTCTTATTTTATCCAAATATTTATAGTATTCCTTATATTCGCCATCTCTTCCATTCTCTATATTTATTCTAAGCTGTTCTATATCCTCATCATAATTACCTGTATAATTTTTCAATAATAAAGATTTAAGAAAGCTCTTATTATGGTCTATCTTTCTAAATGGAATATTCAATATATTTTTAATATCCTCTATTTTTACAGGTAATTTTTTAAATACCATTTTAGTCTTCTTTAAAGATTCGCGCAAAGGCTTAATATCAATAGATTTGCTTCTTGTTTTACTAATAGATTTTCCTACGCTATTTGATATATCCGACAATTTGCTTGCGTTGCTTATCTCATCATTTACAATATTCGGCGGTGGCAATGGCTTAATATTTTTACGGACTTCTCTTCCTCTATGTAATGTTCTTGAATTTATCATATATCTATATTATATAAGTATTTTTATTGAAAATATATCGTATAATAGTGTAACAAATTTACTTACTAATAACAAAAAAAATATAAAAATAGAGATTATATATGTGTGGTAGTGTTAGGAGAGGAGAGACGCACGAGAGCTATTTTACAGATTACAGATTACAGATTGTAGTATAGCGTCTTGTTGTCGTAGAGCCTTTTAATAGCGTCATAGAGATTGATAACATCGTATTTCGAATTGTGGGCGTTTTCAATTTCCTTGTCAAAGCAATACCTGTAAAGCTCCTTGAGTGATGGATATTTGTATTTCCCGAACTTGTTGATAATCTTGATAATGTTCTTCGTATGTCTCATAGTGCACAGCAACTTCTTTTTGTCAATCTCTTCGATGATATGGAAGAGCTTTCTGCGATACAGCTCAGATTTAATAACAGAGATATCAAACGCGATGTTGTGTGCGACAATGTGGTCGGTTTTTTTGAGGCTTTCGTAAAAAGCGAGGAAGGCTTCTTCAAAATCAACCCCGTCTTTGTCAGATACCTCGTTGGTGATAGAATGAAACTCACTGTTGTTTATGTCAAATCCCTCGCGCTTAATGATGTAATCCTGCAAATCAAGATTGTTATATTGTTTATCTGTGACGATGAAGGACAGCTGTACTATCCTTGCGCTGTCATACTTTTTCGAATCGTAGAAGAGCGGATAATTCCCCCACGCCATATCTTTCATATCAGGCAAGCCGTTAGTTTCCGTGTCGATGAAAATAGCCATTTTTTGTCTTATGTTGGTAAGTGATGATATAATATATATTCGCAGTCAATTTTTATATATTAGTTAGTATTTTAGAATAAAAGTATTCCACTAAAGATTCCCATCTATAATTCTTTAAAATGTTCTCTCGTCCGTTCTTACCGTGTTTAAGAGCCAGCTCAGGATTATTGAAATATTTCCAGAATCCCAATGCAAACTCGTGAGGGTCTGTAATTTCGGCCTTACCGCCTATACCATTTGATTTGTTATCAAGGTATTGATATATATTAGATTTAATAGGAATTGAATTGTTTTCGCTCAGATATTCGCGTATTCCCCCGACATAAGAGGACACCTGAGGAATGCCTAAGCCGAGGCATTCAAATACAGTAAGCTCGTACCCCCCGCCATTACAATTATTACAGCCGACATCGCACGAATTATATAATATGTTAATTTCCTTATCAGACAATTGCTGGGGCATCGGAACTTCAATTATAGTATTTTTAACATAATCTAAGGGGACATCTCTAAACTTAACCTCGTTCTCCAATACATCCCAGAGATTCCAGAAGGCATTAATTTGCGTCCCTATAATTAATTTAACAGGCCTTGTGTTATTCTTATTTTTCTTGATAGTCTCGCGGACATTGACATTATAATGCATTTCTACAAATTCTACCCACGCAATCATCGTGTGATCCCAGCATTTGCGTGGCTGATTTCTATTTAAATTGAGAACCATAAAATCGTCTATGTTATATTTAAAATATGTTCTCGCAATATCTTTCGGTATAGGATAATACATAGTAGTGTCAAACCCGTGCGGAAAAACATATATCGGGATGCTCTCTTTAATACCGAGCTTTCTCGCAATATCTCGCCAATATGGAGTAAATGCGATTATACCGTCATAATATGCGTTCAATAGGTCAATATAATCCTTCTTTTGATAAGGATATACCTGGTCCATATATGAAATGAGCTTATAATTCTTCTTTTCGTCGCCACATTCTTTTATAATAGTTGTCGTGAGAGCCGTAGTAATCATATTGTCATTAAAAATAATAATAACATCTTGCGGGTTCTTCTTGATAAAATCGCCAATTTCTAACTCGCCGAACCCATTTCTCTTGGGATTTTCGGCAGCCAATACATCATATAATTTAACAGAAGAAGGGATATCATTGCGCAAATCCTTATCATTTGTATTATTTACATTTTGAAACCCATAAACAGTCAGCTCAATATCCTCGTATTTCCCCAAATATTTTGAAATATAATATACGACCTTTGAATATCCATTGCTCGTCCCTATAGGATATGTCCCGCATAACATTACCCTCTTTTTCCCATTGCTGGATTTTTTCCACCATCCATTATATTCAGGTTCTGCAAAAGGCGCTACTGCATTTTCGGCCGATTTAGCTTTAATAGTGTCTTCTCCTATCACAGTTGTTGATTTTACAAGATCGTATATATTTATTGGCATTTAATTATTATTTAATAAATAAATCTTATATAATAGGGTTTTGAATAAAAATAAATTGTTATAGGATTCTTTTTTATTTTGCAATTCCTGCAGGGGAGGGCATCTCAGGTATATTATAGGCAAATCCTTGATTTTGGTGTATTGGCATTTGCATATTAGGCATCGGCATATTAGGCATCGGCATATTAGGCATCGGCATATTTTGCATTTGCATATTTTGCAGGTGTTGAAAATGATGTTGCATATATATGTTGTATTTTATATAGGGTTCTAGAACATTTGATGTTTTTGTGCTTCCGATTTGAATCGCCAGCTCAGTTATATAATCACATATTAATATAATAAAGGCGCCGATAAAAACAAATATAAATATATTTATAATCATATTGAATATGTTTTCGGTTTTCTTATTTTCTTTGATACTTTCAAGAAGTTTATTTTCATTCTCATTATTCGTTTGAATCGCCGCAGCCGCAGCCGTCGCTTTTTTTTCATTTTCAATATCCTTCTTATTCTCAAAAGTTGCTTTTCCAAATCCGCCAGGCCCCGTATCGTTAGAGCGTCTGACTTTGTCTAATGTTTCGTTAGCCGACCTGTTTTCATCATTATTTATCTTGTCTTCTATGCTCTTTAAATACTCTAAGGCCTCCTGTGCCTTCTTGCGCTCTTCGGGACTTAAATTGTATTCTGCAGTATTTAATAGATTGACGCCATTTTTGCTTGCATTATTGCTATTAGAATATTCGCCAGTATTGTTATTAGTATATGAATTTTTATTATGATTAGGCATATAATTATATACCTTTGTACCATCATTTGATTTATAATTGACTTCGTCAGTTAAATTATTAATATCAAAATACTGCTCCATATCCTCATCATAAAAAGGCATAATATTATCCTGTCTATTTGTTAAGATATTCCCGCTATTAGTACTTCTATTTTCACCACCATTCCCTATCCCTGCGCCAGGAGATGCACCGTTGCCTCCGTTGCCGACACCGTTGCCGTTGCCGATACCATTGCCGCTGTTAGCAGATTCCGCTTTGAAGTTTTCTTCTATATATGTTTTCATAGCAGCATCTCGTTCTTTTTTACAATCGCCAGAAATAGGTATATTATATGTCGGTGCTTGTATAGGCGAACAGCTACTGCCCTTTGAATTATAGTTTACAGATTCTTTATTGGAAGCCACGGAATTATTTTCAATATTATATGGTTGAGAATTATTTGAAGATTGTGATGCAGTTTTCGTAGATTTTTTAGTAGGTTTTAAAGAATCAATATTATATGCTTCTTGAATTGTTGAATATTGCATTTTAATATTTATTATTTTATATTCTCTATTATACAAAAAGGAAAGAAAAAACAAAATATTTATATAATATAATTGTAAAGAAGACATATGAAAGATTCTGAATATAATAACGAGGTATTATATAACATTTTTAAAGGTCTTATCACAGGGTTTTTGATAGCGTATTTGGTAATACTTGGATTGCGTCCGGCAGCATTATACCCCGATAATATGCTTGATATTATAGATAATCCCTGGATATTTATAATATTATTTATCGTCAACTTTTATGTGATACAATGGGATTTAACAATAGGTTTATTACTATTTTTATCAATCATCGCGTTAATTTTAGATATTATAATATTTACAGAAGGTAAAATATTTTATAGCATTGAAGACAATAAAGAGAACTTCAATGAAAACACCGGAGATACCAAGACAGCACCGGCTACGCAATCTAATCAACCTGTAGCTGGCGTAGCTGGCGTAGCTGGTGTATCTGGCGTAGCTGGCGTATCTGGCGTATCTGGCGGCGTAAGCGGCGTAAGCGGAAAGGCAATATCGTTGATATTTAATAGATATAAGGACATAAATGATATAATACTGAACAAGATTAAGGAGTATACTGATAAAAATTATAATAAAAAAACATCTGTCAATGTGTATATTCGTTAAATATATATTCGGAATATATATATTCTTAATAAAAAATAGATTATAACAGAAATAATGGAGCAAGTTGGAGGTATGGGTACATTAGAGCCTCTATCTATATTATTTTTAATCATAGTCCAATTAGGAGGAAGATATCTCAAGATAGATTTGACACCAGCACAACAGAAGCTAATAAACAACTCTATATTTCAGAGTATCATATTATTTTCAATTATATTAATGTCTACCAAAAGCTTAACGAATAGCATTATAATAATATTTGTAATATATGTGTTTATTCACATCCTATTCAATGAACATCATAAATACAACATATTATCCAAAAAATGGCTATATGATGAAAAAATAATTGTTGACGAGAAATATAACAAAATTAAAGAAATATATATAAAAAATATAAATGATATAGTAATATAATATATAATTATTATGTTTCTATATAATAGTAATTTTTCTGTAAATAAACCAATAGACAGTGTGTTTAAGTTAATCTATGAAGTTCCCGAGGATTATTCAAGTGTCTCCTTCAAGGACAATGGCAATGACAACGATGATGAAGAAGACGATAATGACAACGACAATGATTCAAATGATTCTCGAGTTGCCTTAGATATGAAAGATTCTACCAATATAAATTCAGATTTATATAAAATATTAGAATGGAATATTAATAATAATTGGGATATTATTAATGGAAGAAGAAGGAAAATAGAGAGTGCTTATCTATATGTCAATGATTTTCCGAAATATCTTAAGGAAGTTGTAGTAGAAGATGATAATTATATTAGACTGCGTCGTAAACATACTATTGTTACTGATGGTGAAAAATATAAGGTTATCGTAACAAAGAATAAAATAACTAATCTTAAATTAGGTTATTTATATATTATAAAGGCTCTATGTACCTTAAAAATTGTTAAGATACGCGAGAAGGTATCACTTACCTATATAAATGACAAAGAAACCAAGATAGATGTTGCCGTAAAAGTGAATATTCCTATTATAATCAATGACGAATTAGAAAAATATCTCAATGTAGTATTTCAAAGCGTGCTGAATAATATTAAAAATAAGATTGTATCCTAATATCTCTACTTATTTTCGTCGGCCTTTCGTCGGCCTCTTAATTATTTTTATAAATTGCAAATATAATATTGAATTGTCAAAATCATTATATATAAGCTCTGTGATAAAAGCATTCCCATAATCTATGAGTATCTACTCCATTATCATCTGGGCATATCGCAAATTTGTATGTAGATAGCACATTGATATAGTCTGCTACATTTAATTCTTCGCCGAACTTAATATATTTAGCTATTTTGTTATAGCATTCAATTCTTTTTTCAGGGTTTGTGGTTATATTGAATCAAGATAGTATTATCTATTGACATAGCTGTAAGTAATTTTATTATACATATAATATATAGGAAAATGTTTAATAAGATAATTAAAACTATAAGAGATAGGCTCCTTAATAATCCAAGAAAATCGGAAAATTTAACACGAATGCAAGAAATTGCGCTTTCAATTAGAGAACAAGGTACTAATCAAAAAGAAGGACGAGTGAATCCTTTAACTAAAAAGGGTCTAAATGCTTTAGTATCCGTTTTATCAACCGAAGATAAAATACAGGGGTTGTCTAAATCAAATTCTGGCTCTTTTTCAAGTAGAAGTCAAATAAGTCGAAGTCAGGGCTCTTTTTCAAGTAGAAGTCAAATAAGTAGAAGTCAGGGCTCTATTTCAAGCATACAGTCAGTATCTTTAAGAGAGATAGAATCGAGAAATGATGCTATTATAGAAAAACTAAACTTTATGACCTTTAAAATATTAATCGCAATTAGTTCGCTTGCGGGCAATACTTTGTATCTTAATAATACCATAATAACCAGTGCAAGTTTTATAAGTATTTTTCAAATAACATTGTTTATATTTTTTAATTGCATTAATAAAATTGAATCTATGAGAGATAATGAATCAATGACTGAAATAGATGTCGGGCGTATTTTAAGTATAAATAATGATAATAATCCTGATATGATTGGTGGCGCAGGATATGATAAAAAATTTTTATTGAAAACTATAAATTTATTAATAAATGCTAAATCAATTCGATATAGAAATGCAATAATCTATCTTTTCGCTTGTATATTCGTTTTTGTTTTATTGAAGAAATATAGCGAGAAATATGATGGTAAAATAAATATATCAGGCAGTAAAACTAAGAAACCGCGTATGAGAAGAAATGCATAATAAAAATCATAATAAATTATGTGTATATAATAGAATAGCAAGTTATTCAATAAAAATAATGTCAGAAGCTTTTTTCGCACAAATGAAAAGGAATCCCAAAACTTCTCCAAAAATAAAATCAACCAAAGGTTCACAAGCTTCGCCAGGTTCGCCAGCTATGCCAGCTATGCGAGCTACGCCGGCTACGCGAGTTTCACAAGTTTCACAAGTTTCACAAGCTTTACAAACTTCGCCTGCCGCATCAGCATCCGCGGATAATCTTCGCAATATGGTTAAAAAGTTGCAATGCGATGTAAAAAAATTAGAACTTAACTTGAAATTAGTAGATAGCGATAATATGTCTACAGAAGATTATAATGAATTAAGAGATAAAATTATTTCAATTTGCGGGGATGATGATGGAAATACCGACAAATTCTTTAAAGATATGGATGTTAAAAGAGGTGTTAATTTATTGAAAAGAGTTGTTACATATCTGCAAATGATAGCGCCAGTATGCGGTATACTCAATTTAACAGCAGTCCCTTTTATTATGAGCCGTGTTAAAAAAATGGATGATGCTCCCAAGAATGTTTTACTTACAAATTGTTTTAGAACTTTTAAAAAATCATATGGTATGTTAGCCTCTACTGCAAATGCCTTTACAATTAATAATGATATAGATATGTTAGGGCTAATAGAGAACGCTGCTGATGTAGATATGCTCGATGGTCCGGTTGAAATTGCAAATCCAGTACAAGGAATGGACGCTCTTAAACAAGGTCTATTTAATGTAGTTAATTCATTTAGTACAAATACTGTTAGTGCCGTTAAAAAATTATTACACCCTTTTAAAAATGATCCTAACAGAGGACCTCAATATAATTTATTAATAAAGAAATGCAATAAGTTATGGAGTATAGTATGTTTATCTCTATGGCTATATATTATATTAATGGAATTGAATAAAAATAATGAGAGTGAAGACCCATTAATAATTATCACGGCTGGCGGTGGTAAGAAATTGCACGCAAAAAGAAGCAAAAGAAACAAGAAGTCCAAATCCAAAAAGTAAGTCTAAGAAACCCTAACACCTGAATAAATTTCAAATTTTATAAAAATCTGTTTCCTTTAAGAATTTCAAACAGTATTTCTAAGACAGTCCTATATACTTAGATTACGGAAGCTTTTTATTTACTAAATTCTTATATTCTATTACAGATATATAAACACCTTTCCTTTTAACATATTCTTTATTGGAACCACCTATCTTGTATATTGCTCTATTTTTTCCTAAAATTTTCTTTATATAAACCTTTTTATACAATGATATCTTACCGCCACTTTGACCATTATTTTTTATTATATTTAACATCTTTACTACAGTATCTACACTATTGTTTAATGTTTGTTGGTTAAAATCACCTATTATATTTTTTTTATTTTTTCAATATTTATATTAATCTTATCAGGATGTAATTCGAGAATAGCTTTTCTAAAACTTTTTTTAAAAGTACTTATATAGTTTTTACCCGCAATTTTAATCAAAATATCTTCTATTTTATCTTCCCCCTGTTGTTTATCAAATAAGGTTTCAAAATCTTCTTTTGATAAATCTGAAGCATTTATAAAATAAATTTTAATTAAAATATTAGCATAAGTATATTTAATATCATCTTCATTTTGAGGAGGCGATGGCGAAGATCTTTGCGGTCCAGGTGGAGGAGGAGTAGTGTGCCTGCTATTTCTTGAGCCTTTAGAGCCACGAGGAGGCGAAGGTCCTTGACTGGAATATGAACCAAAAGGAGGAGGCGTATAGTTCCCACTATTATAAACATCTTGCATATCTTGCATATTTTGAATATTTGTTAAAATCCATTCATTATATATATCATCATCTCTTCTATATAGACTTAGAAGAACATTTTTAAGAGGATGTGCTATAACATTATGAAGAAATTCAACAAGAATATCTTTTAGCGTTTGCGTATATCCTTCTTTGTAGATCTTTTCAATATCATCACTGGATATATACTTGATATCATCGGGTTCTATTATATCATAATTATTATATAATCTATATTTTACAGAATTTTCATCAAGGATCATTACATGGAAAGTTTTGATATGATTAATATATATACCTGAAATCATTCCTATTTGAAAGTCTTTATTACTATTTTTGATATCACTTTTCATAATTACTAAAACACGAAAATCGTAAGAAGTAACAAACATTTCTTTTTTGCGAAAATCGCGAATAGTATATACAGGACCATAATTAGAAAATCCTTCCCAATCATTATTCTGTTTAACTACAACGCAAATATCATTAACATATATGTTAGCTGTTCGTAATACTAATGTACCTACTGGAATAGTATGCCAGGCTAAATAATTCTTATTATAGGGTCCCGAAAGAGTACCAGGAATTAAACTATAAACAGAACCATAGCCACACCTTTTAAATTTTTAGATCTTCTCTTAACATTTTTTTTATTATTTTTCATATTTTTTAAATATTATTCCTATTTATTTGTTAGATAATAAAACATATTTGAATTTTATATGATATTGTAAAGCCTTACTCATCATCTTCGCTAAGCGTATTGCTGAGCTCTTTATCATTATTGCTTTTTAATAACTCGGTTATTTTAGTAATCTCTGCGTTTTTTTTAGTAATCTCTTCTTGTAATCTCTTATTTTCATTATATATTTGATTGTAATTATTAACCAATGTATCGTTGTATTTTTGTAATATTGATAGTTGGGTTAGTGTCTCTGTATATATAGCTACTATTTCATTTTTATTAAATAGCTTGATATGCTTGTTATTACAATATCTGCAAAACGGACAGCAGTATTTAATAAATATATGCTTACTCTCAAGATATAACAGAGATGTCCTTGTATCCAATTTATTACAACAAGATATACATATTATTTTATTACACTTATAACAATTCAAATTATCTGTCGCCTTTTCATCGCAACATATTAAACATTCATTATCTTCTACAGATTTTTCGGCGTTCATTATTTATCTATTATAATATTAAAAAACTTATATAAAGATTAGAGAATATATATAGTTGGGTAGCAATACCTGCTGCTATAGCTCAGTTGGTCAGAGCACTCGACTGTTAATCGAGTGGTCGCAGGTTCGAACCCTGCTAGCAGCGATTATTTTTATATTTATTCTTATATTAAATTAAGAATGCCATTAAATAAGAAATCTTCAAGACCATCAAGAGTATTTAGGATTACTGATGTAAGCCCTGCGAGTCCGCCAAAATCTCCTCCTGCCGCTGCTGTATCGATAAATGTAAGAAAGGTTAGAGTATTTAGAATAACTGATGTAAGTCCGACAAGTCCGTCGAGCCAGCCAAGCGTGTCAAGTCTTTCAAGTCCTTCAAGTCTTACAAGCCTGTCAAAATCTCCTCCGGCTGCGAGAGGAGTAGCGAGAGCAGCGAGAACAGTGAGAGCCACCAGGCCAAAGAGAGTATTTAGAATTACTGATGTAAGCTCGGCAAGCCCGCCAAAATCTCCTCAGGCATCGAGAGGCGTAGCGAGAAGCGCAAGGCCAAAGAGAGTATTTAGAATTACTGATGTAAGCTCGGCAAGTCCGGCAAGCCCGGCAAGCCCGCCAAGCCCGCCAAGCCCGCCAAAATCTCCTCAGGCGTCGAGAGGCGTAGCGAGAAGCGCAAGGCCTAAGAGAGTATTTAGAATTACTGATGCGTAAATGATGGATTGATAGTAATTTATACATTATCATTATCATTTTTAATTTTTTATATTTAATTGTAAAAATTGATTATATTATTTAAACATAAGACGAGTTATTTTAACTACTAATATTAAGAGATATGTCAATTTATCCCGAACTATCTTATAACGATCAGAAGGTTGAAATTCAGGAAGTAAAAGGTATTCAATTTAGTGTATTAAGTCCGGATGAAATTATTAAAAGGTCTGTTGTAGAAATTAATAAAACGGATACATATGCTGGAAGCGAGCCTATTATAGGCGGTTTATTTGACTCTCGTATGGGAGTTCTTGAACATAACCGAACCTGTATTACTTGCGAGCAGAAAAACATATTTTGCCCCGGACATTTCGGGCATATTGTTCTTGCGAAACCTGTATTTCACGCGATGTTCTTTGATATTGTAAGAAAGATTTTGAATTGCGTATGTTATAAATGTTCAAAATGTCTCATATCTCCAAATACTCCTCACAAAGATTTTAAGAATGATATCAATAAAATCTTGTCCATCAAGAATAACCAGAAGAGATGGGAGGCATATTATAAGCTCTGTAATACTACAACCAAGCTCAAGGTATGCGGAGATGATGAAGTAGTCGGTTGTGGCGCTATCCGTCCTACAAAAATCAACAAAGAGAACTCTATGAAAATTATTGCTGAATGGAAAGATAAGAAGCTTGAAGATAATGTTCGCCAGGAATTCACTGCCGAAGATATTCTCAAAATATTCAAGCGGATTAGCGAGAAAGATATGGAGATGATGGGGTTCAATCCTAAGTGGAATAGGCCAGAGTGGATGATATGCTCTGTTCTCCCCGTCCCTCCGCCCGCCGTAAGACCCAGCATTATTGAAGAGAACGGGCAACGCCGTGAAGATGATTTGACGCATAAATTAAGCGACATTATCAAGGCGAATAATCAGGTTGAAGACAAAATCAAGAAAGGAGCAACCGAAGAGACAGTAAGGTATTATACAATTCTATTGCAGTATCACGTATTTACCTTTATTAATAATCAAATGCCTGGATTGGCTCCTGCACAACAGAGGAACGGGCGAAAGTTGAAATCGGTATCTGACAGAATGAAGAAGAAGGAAGGGCGTATTCGCGGTAATTTGAACGGCAAACGCGTAGACCAATCGGCGCGCTCCGTAATTACTCCAGACCCTTATATAAGCATTGATGAGCTCGGTGTTCCTATCAAAGTCGCCATCAATATTACATTTCCCGAAATTGTCAATAAATATAACATAGAACATATGCGTAAATTGATTATGAACGGCTCTGACCATTGGCCTGGCGCTAAGTATATTAAAAAACCGAATACTACAATCAATCTTAAATATTCCAAGGATTTGGAAACAATCGCAAAAGAATTAAAAATCGGCGACACAGTTCATCGCCACTTGTCTAACGGTGATTATGTGCTATTTAACAGACAGCCCTCGCTACACAAGATGTCTATGATGTGTCATAAGGTAGTTATTATGCCTTACCAGACATTTCGCCTAAATGTTCTGGATACTCCGCCATACAATGCGGATTTTGACGGAGACGAAATGAACTTGCATTGCCCGCAAAGTATCCAGACTATGAACGAACTTATGGATATTGCAGCTGTCCCATATATGATTCTTGCGCCCCGAGATGGCAAGCCGATTATTGAGGTAGTCCAAGATACTCTCGTAGGTTCGTATCGCCTGACAAAGGATTTTACGGAGATTCACGATAAAACTATGGCAAACATTCAAATGGTTAATAGTTATTTCAAAGGAAGCTTGCCGAAACCTAAAAACAAGTATATTTATAATGGGAAGGAGGCATATTCTCAAATATTACCTCCCGGCCTCTTCATAAATAGAAAAAATAAGAAGGACGAGAAGGTAATTATCAACGACAGTATTTTAGAGAGCGGTAATCTTGACAAAGTAGTATTTCACGGTATTTCAACTGGATTGGTTCCAGTTATCTATCACGATTACGGCCCATTTGAAGTTCGCAAGTTTTTGGATAATACTCAGCGCCTCGTGTGCCGATGGCTACTTACGGCGGGCTTTAGTGTCGGCATCAGCGACCTTGTAACTGATAAAAAGACTGACGAACATCTCAAAAACAAAATTAAGGAAATGCAAACGAAGGCCTATAATAAGCTTGACGAAATTAGAAGAGGCACACACGATAACAACGGTATCTTGAATAACGAGGATTATATTGAGCGAGAACTCATCGGTATCTTGAATGAGACGACGAGCGAAGTAGGGAAAATCGGATTCTCGCAGATTGACGAAAAAACAAACCGTATGATTAATATGGTTAAATCGGGTTCCAAGGGCAAAGAGATTAACATTTCGCAGATGATTGTATGCGTCGGACAACAGAATGTGGATGGCAAGCGTATTACATACGGATTCACTGACAGAACTCTACCGCATTTTACAAAATATGATGACGGTCCTGAGGCGCGAGGATTTGTCAAAAACAGCTTCATATCCGGCTTGAAACCCCACGAAGTATTCTTTCACGCTATGGGTGGTCGCGAGGGTCTCATTGATACTGCTGTAAAAACTTCTGAGACTGGATATATTCAAAGGAGGTTAGTAAAAGCTATGGAAGATTCTAAGGTTCATTATGATAACACAGTGAGAACTGCTGACGGCACAATCATTCAATATATTTACGGAGAAGATGGAATGGATGGTTGTAAAATTGAGGTTCAGGTAATTGACACTATCTATAAAAATAATATTGAGCTGGACTTTGAATATAATCTTAAAAGTACTGACAATATCAATATCCATATTACCGAGGAAGCTTTTAAGACTATCACACCTGATACATATGCCAGGTGCAACGAGCACTTTGACAAGATGATTGAGGATAAACTGTTCCTGATTAAGAAAATCTATAATTGCGATAAAAAGAATGTTATCAATTATCCTATACCATTTAGCCGTATTGTTACGACGGCACACAATAGAATCAAATCTATTAACATCGCTGCTATCAAGACCGATTTGAGCCCCGATTATATCTTGGATAACATTGATAATCTCGTAGATAAATTGTATATTAAAAATCGCACACAAGGAATGCGATATCTCCACATTTTGCTGAGACAATATCTAAATCCTAAAAAAATTATATTTCATTATCATTTCACCGTTGAAATATTTGATTGGATTGTTTCGCAAATTATCGAGTATTTCAATCAGGCTATCGCGCAACCTGGAGAAATGGTGGGAATTATCGCGGCACAGACGATTGGTGAATTGGGGACACAGATGACTCTTGATTCATTCCACGTCTCCGGTACTGCAGCAGCCGTCAAGGCTACTTCGGGTGTTCCGCGTCTCAAAGAAATCTTGTCGGCTACCAAAAAGACTAAAACACCGACTTTGACTATATATATGAAGAACGATATTTCTTGCGTGATTAATCCTATAAGAAACGAGAGCGGTGATTTCAAGGATGATAGGATTGATATTACAAAGAATCACGCGATGAATATTAAAAACTCTATTGAGATTACGAAATTGTCGGATATTCTAAAATACACGGAGATATACTGGGATAATGGCGAATATTACGAGACGAATATTGAGGAAGACAAGGGTATTATGAATATATACAAGGAGTTTGAAGAGTTGAACGGAAACGCTGCGAAGTCTAAGAGCTCTTCTCCGTGGGTTCTCAGGCTGGTATTTGACAAGTTCAAAATGCTCTCTTATAATTTGAAGATGATTGATATTTATACAAAACTGAATACGGCTTATGATAAATACATTGAATGCGTATATAGCGATGATAATGCTGAGGAATGTGTGTTTCGCATCAAGCTTACTGACATAGCTCTAAAAGATGGAGATGAGATTGCTACAATTAAGGCAATCGAGCACAATATCGTACATCAAATATTATTGAAGGGTTACAAGGGAATCAAGAAGGTATCCCTGGACAAGAAGAAATATTATAGATACAACGATGATACAAACAATTTTGATGAAATGCTCGAGTGGGTATTGGATACTGACGGGACGAACTTGATAGAATTATTGTCAAATCCGAATATTGATAGTACTCGCACGATTTCAAATGATATCCGCGAAATCTATGATACGCTTGGTATTGAAGCAGCGCGATACGCGTTATACAAAGAGCTGCTAATTGTTACGAATGAGGGTTCTATGAATTACAGGCATATGTCGCTACTCATAGATACTATGACATACAAGGGGCAATTGATGTCAATTGACAGGCACGGAATCAACAGAGGAGATATTGGGCCACTTGCAAAATCATCTTTTGAAGAAACCACGGATATGCTGATTAACGCCAGTATTTTCGCGGAATACGACAAGGTAAATGGAGTATCCGCAAATGTTATGTTAGGTCAACAGCCTCCTTGTGGTACCGGAGATAGCAAGATATTGATAGACGAAGAGTATATGATAGAGCTATTGAAGGATGTCAAAGATACAAATCATATGCTAACGAGCATAAATGAGGAAGACGCAGGCGACGCGGGCTATGGCGACGCAGGCGACGCAGGCGAAATGCGCGAGGACTTTAACGAAGACGATTTGCAGATTGAGTTCAATCTCAACAAGGGAATTGAAGGTATGATTAGCAAATGCTATAAATTGCCAGAACAAAAAATAAAATACATTTAATGGCTTGATGTGCTTGATGTGCTTGATGTGCTTGATGTGCTTGATGTGCTTGTTGTAGCGGGTTTAGTGTATATATTATTATATGGCGTGAGTTATTGGGGAACTGCTTTTATCAAGTGAGTTCGGGTGTTTCAATATATTTTTTATATCTTCGTCGGCTTCGTTTAATTCGTTATAGATAATCTTATTATCGTCTATAAGTTTTATTAAATAATAGCCTACGAATGTCTTTTCTATTTTTCTATATAAAATAATCAGAGGCCTCTTTAATATCTCGGTGTGATTATTATTATCGCCGGCATTATAAAACTTGATAGATACTTTTAAATCTTTGCTTCCGGCTCTCTTAGATACTTCAACACCTTTTCCATAATCTACGCGGTGATGTATAACCATAATATTGATATTTAAATTGATAGACATTTGTTTCAAGAATATATCACCGTAATATTTAATGGCTTTCGTAGATTCTATGATATTCATTATTTTTTTACGCTCATCTGGTTTGCTCTTGTAAAAGTAATCTTCCAAAAATATTCGCGTCGTCTTAAATGTCTTGTTTGTATTATTAACAATATTCATAGTATTTATATATGTATGTTTGAAATGCGGGTCCTTAAATAGCATATCTATCTCATTTTTATAATCCAAATCAATGTCTGGTGTATTGTTTAATAATAAATCCTTATATTCCTTGTAAGTATATTCCACGATATCTTCAAATGTAATAATATTATTTATCCGGTTCTTATCATATTTAAGCAGATACTCAAAAAGCTCATAGATATTATTATCAGTATAAGTAGAATCTATATAGCGCAACTTAGGCCATATCTTTTTCTTATATTTCGTCCATTTTCTTGTGAGAACTTTTTCAATTCCCTTCCAATTTTCGGGAATATGTTGATATTGATTTTTGTTTTCATTTTGCTTATCGCTATTATCAGGCGACTTAGACTTTCTCAGATTATTTTTGAGCTCATAGAAACCAATATTAGCATTAGCATTAGCATTAGCATTAGCATTAGTATTCGGCAAATAATCCCCGTTGTTTATTATTTTTTCAGGTACTCTGTCAGATACCAAGTACTGTGTGAATATCAAATCGTCTCCGTCTTCCTTTATATTATTTGAAATATCACTAACATAATTATATTTAGAATAAGTCAAATCATTAGAATACCAATCTTTGATATTTTTCCTCGAAAATATATTAATGCCTTCAAGCATTATCTGAAATTCTCTCATCGCTTTTTTATTGCCGCTGCTGCTACTGCCGACATTATTCAATAAGGTTTTAATAATTTCTTTGCGGGATTTTTTAGAAAGCTCATTGTAATATTTGTCATCAAATCTCGCATCAAGCAATTTATCATAGATGTGTTTTCTAATATCTTGCCATCTTTTCTCTTCCTTTGAATATTTACCAGTATCATTGTATTTATTCAAGATATTGCTGATAATCCCGCGGTCTCTGCTATGAGCCTCGTCCTTAAATAGCAAATTGCCGTCTATTATAAATTTTTTTTCCTTTGCTATCTCTCCAATATCAACGGCTATATCTATTTTTTCAAACTTTTTAACAATAGCAGAATGAATACTTTTCTTTATAAAAATCTTGAAGTTATTGCCATCAATATCCTCGCTAAATAGAACATCTTTAATATTCAGGCGTTTAATGATTAAATCAAGCATAATTATTGAGAGTTTTTCGAACTTAATAATACATAATACTGTATTGTCTTTTTTCAATATCATTCTATTGATAGAGAGGTCTTTGTTGATTATCAAAGTTCTATATATTCGATTTTTTTCAGCATCATCTTTCAGTCCATTTGTTGCTGTTATAATTAACCTCGCGATAGCTTTCATACTTTCTAAATTGCCATAGAATTTCTTATTGGCGTCGCTCATATTCGCCGAACATTTATTTAATATTTTAACTATATTTTTGTGATTATCAAGATTAAAAAATCGGCTCTCCTTTTTATTCAGGGATTTTGATATTATAGGTTCGTAATAAGCTACATCATTATCCTTTGCTTTATTCTCTGATGAAGTCATTAACATAATGACCTTCGTTTTTTTCCCGAGATATAAAAGCAGGTCATTTATTGCGGAATACCGAGGACATACAATGCTAACATCACTATTCGGTTGCCCTATCTCAACATCCCATAAGACGATTAGCTTATTATATATAATTGCAACTAATGTATATAAATAATGAATGACATTTCCAGAGGGATTCTCTTCAGTCTTTAAATAATTAATGAATTTTTTATAAGATATATATATGCATAATAATCGGGATTTTTGATAAAGAGATTTCTCGCTATTATCGTCCATAGCTGGAATATTAATAGCCTTGCTGACATTTGCATATTTAAGGAACTCTGCATATAACTCCTTGTTTAATTCGGGGATAACTGGTTCTATGTCAGAAAAATCTCTAAATACATTTCCATTTTCAAGCGACAAAAACTTCAAGAAATCCAGATTATCTTCTATATTTTTTATAAACTCATCTTTAGTAATTCCCAGCAAATAAGCGATTGAATTGATAATATTAGCAGAATTATTCAAGCCTTTTCTTAATACACAGCTATGTTTATTAATGTTATTATTTGATAAACAGTTTTTCGTATAATCCTTGTAATCATCAAACAATATATAATACAGCTCTTTCTGTATTCCTCCAAAGCGATTTTTAGGAACGGGAATTTTATTCATAATATAATTCTTATCATTCTCATTGCTCCCATCATCGGGAGTTTCGAGAGTTCCAGGGATATCATTAGCTTCTGGGATGACAGCAACATCATCGTTTTCTTCCTGAATCTCTTCTATCTCTTTGTCGTCCTTGCCCTTTTTCTTCTTCTTATCTTCGGCCTTTTTCATCTTTTCCAACTCTTTAATTGCTCTTTTAGATGGCGGTTTAGCTGTCTTTTTGCTATCAACTAACTTCGCCGTTTTTTCGGGATTTCTTTTGCCACAGCAAGGAATCTCTATATCTCCTTTAAGTAAATAAACATATCGCGATTTATTTTCATTTTTCATATTTGCGTTCATCATAATGGGTTTCTCATTCTCTTCAGGGCATTTTAGAGATTCGGCTAAGGCGCCTGGGGCACCTGGAGCGCCAGGGGCTTCATCAAGTGGGATATTACTTATAGGGCACCATATGCGCGGGCAAGTATAAAAGTTCTTGTTATCTTCGCTACTTCCATATTCAATATAGTTATCAAAAACCTTCTTATCATATGGGTCGTATCCCTTGGCTTTTAACATTTCAATCTCTTCTTTTTTTAGAACAAGAGGCTGATACTCTTTCTGGCATTTTCTTGCAGGGTTTTTGCCTTTTCCACGGTCTTTATACAGCTCTTTGTCGGCATTATTTAATTTATTTATCAAATAGTTATTATCATTCTTGCTATTCTTATCATCGCCACCAGCGCCGCCAGCGCCGCCAGCGCCACCAGAAGTTTTATTATTAAAATTATCATTATTAAACTCTTCTTCGTCAAATTTAAAACTATCACTTGATTTTGAAGATGATTTTTTGGATGAAGATGAAGAGGATTTCTTAGGTGAAGAGTGTTTTTTTGGTTCAGGTAAAACAATCTTTGCGATTATTTTTTTCTTAGCGCCGGGCACAGGTTTCCTTTCATTTCTGATATCTTCAATAATATGTGCGAGCCAATATTTTAAATTATCTAACTCTACGAAAGAACTCGTCTTTTTAATATCAACATAGAAATCTATATTATTATTGTATTCCTTGATTATTATAATGGTCTCTTCTTTTTCGCTCGTATCAGTATTATTCGGTTTTATATTCTGTATTTCGGCTTTTTTATTAATTACGCCCTTAATATAGTTTATTGTGGTATTTATCCCCATATCTTTTAGTACAGCCAAGATTTCTTCTAATGTAGATTCCTGTATTTCGCTTCTATTTATTATAAAGTTATCTAAGTCAAACCCTATAGAATTGCCAGCGATTCTCTTGTATTTAAAAACGCCCTTAGATTTTTTCTTATTAAGAACAAAATCCTCAAATATTTTCGTGTATGTCCCTACTTTTTTAATTAACTTCTGATATTCTAAATTATCTATTGAATAGTTTATTCTGAGGCTAATATCTATATCTTTGAAAACAGCATTTATATTGAACTTCTTTAAATATCTGGCAATATCGTCCTTAATATGTATTATATTGCTCTTATTCTCGCCATTATCTATGTCATATTTAAAAGCCAATTTGAAAATCCCTTCTTTAAATATCGACAGTTTGATGTTCCTGTTCTTATAATAAAGGTTTATGACAGATATATCCTTGCTTTCTTTTTTTGCAGCATTGAGTTTAAACTTGTAATCCAAATATTTCTTTTCAAGCGTGTGGTGTTTATACAATTTATATATTGCATTATTATTATTCACAAACTGTATCAACTGGATTTCTTCATCTGTTTTAAGTTTATCAAACAATACCATAAGGGGCTCCATATTTTCCATTCTATACTCAAATATAACCTCGTTATAATATTCGTTCTGTTCTACAACTTTTACTACCGGGAGATTATAGAGCTTGACAATAGATTCTTCGTCCTTGATAAGTTTAGCTATGGCTTCAATATTGACCTCTTCATTTTTATTAAAATAATATTTATTATCATAATCAAAATCGTTACGAAATACTATATTTATTGAATCATTATTAAATAATTCGTCGTTATCATTATTGATATACTCTATAGATTCTTCGAGTTTCTTTGAGGCCCTATCCTTGGATTTCAGGGGATTTACATCATAACCCTTCCAATAAATCTCCTTAATATCAAAAAGTAATGGTTTTCCCGATTTTTCATCCCAGCAATAATAAGGAAATGTCGGCGGCTGCTGCGGCTTCTTATTATTTTCATAAATATATATATGATATGCTATCTTATTTAAAGCGTCTTTTATATTATTATCCTGAAATATATATTCATTTATCACGATATCATCGGACTTATATTTATTGCCTATATTGCCCGTATTATTATCAAATATGTATTTGATATACTTGTTTTCAGATATCCACCTTTTGACAATAATAGGCTTTAATAATTCCATTATATATCTAATCTATTAAGAAGAAAAACATATTATTTTAATATATTAATATAGAAGAATATAAATTATGAATTCATCATTATTAATAAATGATTTAATAAATGTCTTAGAAGGTGCTAATAAACAAAGTGGAATGACTAAAGACGAAATTTTAAATTCTAAATTAGAAAACAATCCTATAATAAAGGATTTAGGAAATATTCTAAATAAAAGCTTTGAAGATTTTATCATAGATAATAATGAATTGACAAAAAATCTAAACGATGCCGTAAGAACAAGAGAAGAGCAAGACAAAATAACCGCACCCGCTACGCCAGCTACGCCAGCTACTCCTGCTACTCCTGCTACGCCAACTACACCTGCTACGCCTGCTACACCTGCTACGCCTGCTACTCCTGAAAAGAAGGATGATGAAGATGATGAAGACGAAGGTATAATGGGTAAATTTAAATGGGTATTGATAGGTATAGGAATATTTGTATTTCTAATTATATGCGGTGGATTAATATATTATTATTATTCGTCTTCGCCTGCAGAACCAGAAATAAATGTGTTAGATAATAATAATCCAGGATATCAATATAATCAAGTGTCTTATGCAAGGCCAGCTCCGACAGCTCCGACAGCTCCGACAGCTCCGACAGCTCCGACAGCTCCGACAGCTCCAGTAGAATTACCAGCTCAATCTTCATTCTTCTCTTTCTCGGCACCCCAACAAGCTCAGTCCGTCCAACAAGCTCAGTCCGTCCAACAAGCTCAGTCCGTCCAACAAGCTCCGCCTGCAGAGCAAGAATATTCTTATATGATGCCTTTTTCATTTTCTCAAAATCCTAAAGAACAAATTGACAAATTGCAAGATACGGTTATGGGGAGTGTTAAAAAAGTATCTGTCAAAGAAGAGCCTGTAATAGAAGAGCCTGCTAAAGAAGAGCCTGCTAAAGAAGAGCCTGCTAAAGAAGAGCCTGCTAAAGAAGAGCCTGCTAAAGAAGAGCCTGCTAAAGAAGAGCCTGCTAAAGAAGAGCCTGTTAAAGAAGAGCCTGTAATAGAAGATGAAGATACAAGCAGTAGCGATAGCAGCGATAGCGAATCTGAAGAAAAAAAAGAAAAGGCTGAAGATACAAGCAGTAGCGATGGCAGCGATAGCGAATCTGAAGAAAAAAAGGAAAAGGCTGAAGATACAAGCAGTAGCGATGGCAGTAGTGGAAGCGATGGCGACAATAGCAGTGATAGCGAATCTGAAGAAAAAAAGGGAAAGGCTGAAGATAGCAAATCAAAAAAAAAAGATAATGAGGAAGATAATAAAATAATAGGGGGCTATAGAGGGAGAGGGCGCGGGAGGGGAAGAGGACGCGGGAGGGGAAGAGGTCTCGGAAGAGCTAACGGTCAGGTACGAGAGGGAGCGAGAAATAATGCCAAAAACGAAGATACCGGATTTAATTATATTATAAATAAAATATTTAGTAGTGTAAAATAAAGATAATGATTATGAATAATAATATAATATATTATGCCTGAATATATATGTTATATAGAAGCCTATTAATATCCCTATAATTATTAATATTAAAAACATAAATGAGTTTGATATTAAATAGTACAATATATATAATATTACAATTAAAAGTGGGTAATAGCTATTAGCATTTTCTATTAATGAAAAAATAATGTTCATTATATTCTATAATTTTAATGATATTTTAAATTACCAACTGTTTTAAGTGCCCTACGCGTATATCAGTGTTAATCATAATTTGATAACCCGCTTTTATGATATTTTTTGAAAACGCCACATCCTCACTACATATATCTCGGATTACCTTTCCATCATCTGCAATAATTATATTTAATTCGGCGTCAAAATATGGATATCGCATTTTATCAAAAACCTCTTTTTTAACCGCCATAAATCCCATTCCAGTATAGGCCACTGGATAATATTTGAATGAAGTCTCTTTTTTCCATACATCAATTTCTTCTGGAGTGCTAAACTTAAATGTTCCGTTTTCTTTGAAATAATTAATGTCCCAATCTTTAACAAAAGCATAATTTGTCAAGTCCGCCATTCTATACATACCAGCGACAACGGGGTGATGTTCGGTAGATTCAATCAATTCAATAACTTGCTCTGGCGTAAATATAATGTCGCTGTCAATTGTAACCCATAAATCAAAATCTTCATTATTAAAAGGCTTTTGAGTATCCCCTCTTAGAGTGTCTAATCCCAGCGTTTTCATTCTTACAAAAGAAACATATGAACCGGTCGCTGGCGAAATCAATATATCATATTTGCGTGTATCCATAACCTTGCTGATTGTTGAAGTCCAGGAAATTAAAAACTTAGAACTAAAATTATCCCCCGGCAAAGCAAAGATAACACGCTTCAATTTTTCTGGCACCCCATTATTACCAGACGGTCCAGCAGGTCCTGTCGTAGTAGGAGCTGTAGACTCTTGTACCTCTGCAATTGATACTTGGGTATCCGGGGTGGATTCGCTTACTTCGCTTACTTCGCTTACTTCGCTTACTTCGCTTACTTCGCTTACTTCGCTTACTTCGCTTACTTCGCTTACTTCGCTTACTTCGCTTACTTCGCTTACTTTAGTTGCTTCTTTCATTATATTTAATATTTGATATTATTTCTTATATCATTTTACGAGGAGATTATAAATGTATATAAAATATATTTGCATATTATAATATAATATATATATAATGTCTAATGATTATTATAATTACGATAGTGTAATTTATAATATTGAGTTAGATAATGAGTCGCCTCGGTGTGCTCAGCCTGTTAAAATCAAGAAACAGCTAAAGCCTCATCAATTAGCTTGTTTATATAAGGCGATTATGATGGAAAATCATAGGAAAATTAGATATTCTACGGGCGAAGAAATAGAGTCTAATATAGGTATTTTGGGGGATATTGTGGGATATGGCAAAACTCTAATAGCACTGTCTATAGTAGCTCATAATAATCTTGATAATATCCAGGTTAATAATGAGAAAATTATTAGCTATCATAGTTCCAAGGCTTATAATTATTTTAAATTAAGTTCTAAGAATAAAAATATTGCATCTTTAAATAAAATCATTAATTCTACATTAATTGTAGTTCCTCGTGGTCCCGTATACGTCCAATGGGAACGAACATTGCGTGAGAGTACCAATTTGAAATATCTGGCTATTGAAAATCTTAACTTTATAAATAAGCATATGCCAAAATACGATACAGACCGCGATGAAATTATTGACTATTTCAATCAATACGATGTAATTCTTATTAAAAATACCACGCTTTCTATATTGTTCAAATATTACGACACTCATTATTTCTCATTATACAAGGATCAAAAGCACTCTTCATATATCTATAAATGGAAGCGTGTAATTGTGGATGAATGCCACGATATTATTAATAAAATAGAGGGGCTGTCCTATTTATATATTTGGTTAATTAGCGGAACCTATTTAAATATATGCGATCGCGTTTATTCATCGTCCGTATCATTACATCATAATATGAGGGAGTTTATTAAAGAGGAATATCTGAACTTTATGCTCGTCAAGTGTAATAAAGAGTTTGTTAAAGAGAGCTTTGATATCCCTCCAATCGTAGAGACATTTTATTTGTGTAAGATGTCAAAATATTTGAAGGTAATTAAAAATTACATAAACCAGAATGTGCTTGAAAAAATTAACGCGAACGATATTTCGGGGGCTATCAAAGAATTAGGAGGTAAAAATGAAACAGAGACAGGAATAGCAAATTTGATATGTGCGGATATGAATAAGGCTATTCAGAATAAATATAAGGAGAAGGATTATATTACTTTGTTGGACATAGCCGACGATGTCAAGGCTAATAAATTGAAGATGATAGAGCAAGAGCTAATCAGTTTGAATGAAAAACTGAAGGATTTGACAGAGAGGATATCAGAGATTGAAAGTAAAACCTGTGCAATTTGTTTGGATAACATAACACACCCTATAATTTTGGATTGTACTCACATATTTTGCGGCAGTTGCATTATTAATTTATTAAATAACAGGGGAATGACGGGAGATAATATCAAGAGGTGTCCTAATTGTCGCAAAGAAATAACGAGCACTGACAACTTGACAGCAATTGTTCCAGAGAAAAAAGAGGAGGCTGTAAAATTATCCAACAAAGATTCTATAGGAAAAGGCATATTGAGCAAAGAGGATACCTTGATTGAATTGATATTGAATAACAGAGCGGGAAAGTTCATTGTATTCAGTCGCGTAGATGCTGCATTCTCTAAAATTACTGAAATACTTACGGCTAACAATATAACTCACGCGTGCCTCAAAGGTAATACTAATCAGATGATGAATATCCTTAACAACTTTAAATACGGAAATACTAATGTTATTTTGCTTACCACACAATATGCTGGCTCGGGCATTGATATTAGTGTTGCAACGGATGTAATAATATTACACTCTATGGACGCTGATAAACAACAAGCTATCGGAAGAGCCCAGCGTGTCGGAAGAATAGCCCCGCTCAAAGTACATAATCTATGTTATGAACACGAACTGAGCCAAAATGAAAACCTTGTCATTAACAATTAGACAGCCAGCATTAGCTATAACAAATATAATAAAAATTGATATTGTTTTATATGTCAAATATAATATATATAACAGATATAACATAGTATATTGTATAATATACTATTAACAATATCAATTTGTAAAATGCCCGATGATAGAAATGCGCTGAACGGCTCAACTATAACTGCTATTAACCCTGGTAACCAAGGTAACCCAAGCCATCTTAATAAGAGAATACCGAGATATAAGATGGGGGATGATAATGTTATTAAGATATCTAATGATAAGCAAAAGTATTATTTGAATATTGCAGCAAAAATTGCCACGAAATCGCCGGTTTATACGCACAAACACGGTGCCATAATAGTATATAAAGATATTGTAATTTCATCGGGATACAATTTTTATATAAAGGGAAATAGTATGCACGCCGAAATATCTGCGATATCAAAAATAAACAAGAAGTACAAGGGTATTCTTAATGAATGCGATATCTATGTCGTAAGAATAGGTCCTAATAGCTTAGATAATCCTCTGAAATATTCGCGACCTTGCTTGGATTGTGAGAGCACAATTATGAAATACAATATTAAAAATGTCTATTATTCAACATCTTGCGAATATGATATAGTACACGGTGCTATTCATAATAAAAATAAATGCAAATGCTTCTTATAATTAGAGTTCGTGTCTCTACACTTGCGCATATATACCCACAGCTATGATATTTATAGAGTAAGAGATACTTTGGGGATAATTCTCTTAATATTCTTTTTTACTACGGTTTCGCGCTCGTCTTCAAATATTTTTTTAAGCAATTCCTCGCCCGAAAGCTCATTATATTTAATTATTTTTGTTTTAATATCATTCATTTTGATAGGAACTTTGCATTCTTTAACATTTGTTTTAATTCTCCCGTGCTGTGTATTAAGGTCATTATATTTATAATTAAACATAAATTCTTCTATTTTATTATTTAAAACTCGCTGGTAATTCTTGCGCTCCTTCATAGCAATGCTTAGTTTTCTAATCTGGTCATCGTATTTAAACCAGTCATTCACGAGATTTTTAAAAGTTTCCAATTCTTCAGGCGTAGGCTCGTTGCTATTATTGTTAATAATATCATCTACAATATTCAAATTATCCATTATATATTATAATTGCCTTTTATCCTTAAATTATTTTTTTGCGCCTTTTACAGGCCTTGCTTTGGGCTTGACTGCGGGCTTGACTGCGGGCTTGACTGCGGGCTTGACTGCGGGCTTGACTGCTGGCTTGACGATAGGAGTAATGAACTTTTTCAAATCAGCCAATTCTCTATTTCCTTCGTATTCACTCTTTTTACCACGCGAATACTTAATTATTGTAGGATATCCCTCGATATTCTTCTTGTATTTTTCAGGAAGATGCTCGAAGTTATTTGCCTCCACATTTATTATAGTTATATCTTTTTTATTTTTTATGCTATCGCACAGTTTATTCCAAGTAGGTTTTAATTGAATGCAATGACCGCACATATCCGAGTAATATAATATAACAAAATTACCGCTCGCAATTATACTATCATTAATCTCTTTTTTATTGTGAAGATTCAAATAATAGAACATCAAAAATCAAATCTTCTATTTATATGCATTATTATTTTATCTATCTTAATATAAATAGAATTATGAATAATTATTACGAAGTTATAAAGGACAGAGTTCAAGAGGCGCCTAAGGAATATAATATGAAGGAATTGAGTTCCAAAATATCCTGTGAGAATATGTCATTATTATCAAAGAATTATACTGATAACCAGAGATTACTATTTGAAGCGAATATTAATATGGAATTGTGCCATAGCCATCAATATTATTTTGATAATTTGGATGATATAAAAGGCAGAGAGAACGGGCTTTTATCTGGAATGTCTGTCGGCAAAAAAAGCTGCATTTATAAGAAGCCCTATTATAACGAGGGCGATTGGACTTTTCAATATGGCATCAGTGATACTTTTAAAAACCAATTGAACTCTTTTGAACTGTTTGATTATCAATCGAAGGCAAAAACCGCCAAGAACTTCAAAAAAGAATGCCCTGCTGATATTAATTTTAAATCCCTCGGCGAATGCGACAAAGGCCCCTTCTCAACCTATGTCAATACCTTCACAAACGACCACGACAACTGTGTCTAATATGCAGAAGAATATAAAAATTGATTAGATAAATATACTTTGATATTATTATAAGACGCAATGTTTTATGTTGATGCCAATCCCGAAAACATTCTCAAGCTTAATATTGCAAATCACAAAAAGCTCAATAATATTACCAAGATTATTATTGCCAAAATGAAGCTTAATGACGAATCATCACACGAAGACTATTTTAAATTGAAGAATATCATTGCAATTTATGTAAATGAAGAGATTAAAACGATGCATACGCGCGATATTAACGAAATAATTGGTGATTACGGATTTGATAATGCCGTCCATTGTTATAAAAAAAATTATAGGATATTGGATAATATCACTGTGCGAATGCTTGTATATAATATTATCTGTAATATTTATATTCTTACGGTTGATACGGAAAAGAAGGACGCTGTTCGCAAGATTCAGAGCTATATTGTTGCCGAAAAAAATAGAAAAAAGTATATCAAAAAGGTCAATATAAAACGCGAGAGTGATTACTTGATTGACAAAGTTAATAATGAGATTAAATGCGATGATGCGAAGCTAATATTGAACACGATAATTAATAAGTTTGTCCACAGAACTATGAAAGCTCTTGATAAAGCATAGTATTGCGATAATCTTCTATAAACATTCTAATAATTCTATATTTATCTGTGCTTATTTTTTTACCCATATCAGTATTTATATTATTCATCAAAATATTCGTGCGATTTTCTATGTTATCAATGATACTGCTTATATTACTCTGTTTATTTACAATCCCATATGTGAAATATCTGGATATTCCTATTGCCCCTAACGAATCTATGCGATCTGCATCTTTGACGCAATCCAATTCAATAGATTTAGGTGAAGACGAAGTCTTTGCCAATTCAAGAGACAAGCTTACATTACAAGCAATATCTATAATATTTTCTAATATACTTTTGTCATCTATTAAATTATCGAAGAAGCCCCTCAATACATTTTCTTGAGTGTCATCGTTATTATTGCTATATTTACTATCATTGATATCGTGCGTCAGCGCGGCCAATTGAATTATAAATATTTGTTCTTCATTTAGATTTTCTGATATTGCAAGAGTCGTAGCCATATTTTTAACTCTCATCGCATGCTCAAAACTATGCGAATCATCATATTTTTTCATATAATCCTTTGCAAAATCCTCAGTAAGTATAATAATTTCTTCATTACTCAAAGAGATTCTCGCGGCAGATCCAGCAGATCCAGCAGATCCAGCAGATCCTGTAGTATCCATATTATATATCGCGCTTACATACATAATAGTATAAATGCTATCACTTTTTATTTATTTTTTTAACATTTTTTCTTTTTTCCTCCTTTCCTCTTTTTCTAATTTACCCCATAAAGTAGTTTTTTGTAAGGCTGTTAGATTTGTGTCCCTCATTATATCACTAATATCACTTCTCTTACTTTTATAATTTGAATCGGCTGTTTGATAAGGAAACGGATCATTAACCACTCTATTCGATGCTGCTCTTGGTGCTCTTGATGATGCTCTTGATGCTCCTGTTCTTCCTAATTTGTTAATTTTTTCATTTATTTTATCAATTTCTACTCTAAGTGGAGCAATCTTGGCTGCTAATTCAATGTTTTCTTTAATTCTTTTATTATCTGGATATTGCATACTACTTTTAAGAATATCATGATATTTAGTGTATTCTTTAACAAGAGGCTCTAATTCTTCTTGCAACATCTTTATTTCATTTTCAATATTTGTCTGTGATGGCGCTACTGGCGCTGCTGGCGCTACCCTATTACTTCTACTACTACTACCAACTAATGATGATAAAGATCCTCCGCCGCCATTTTTTAGGGAGTTTGTAGAGGAGTCGTTTGTTATGTTGTATATGTATAGGGAAAAATTGAAAAATACAAGGATTATTATGCTGATGCGTAAATAAAAATACCAGTCATATTTTATGTCATCATCTTTGTTATATACATCCTTCTTTTTCAATATAAAATATACTATAAATATTAAGAAAATAGCTTCAAATAATAGGAAAATATAGATACTAAAACTATGTTTGATACCAGTGATAACTATTGACATTAAGAATGTATTAAATATTCCGAGTATTAAACATATGTATGTTAGTAATTCATCATTGCTAATAAGCTTATCTAATGAATTGTTCATCGGCAAACATCTATAATATATAAATATATTAATATATATTATCATATATGGATAATAAACTTACGATTATTATTGATATTCGCGAGGACACCTTGTATAATGACATATTTGATAGAGATTTAGATATTTACAAAGATAAAATAGATATAACAAAGGCACCCTTAGATATCGGAGATGTTCATATTAAATATAATGATATTCTATATATATTTGAAAGGAAAACGGTAAAAGATTTGATTTCTTCTATACACGATGGAAGATATAGAGAACAGAAGGCTCGTATGTTATCTATATATAATACAATTCAATTATCATATATTATAGAGGAGGATGATGTCATATCATCTAAGATATATTCAAATAAATCAGTGATTCAAGGTGCCTATATTAATACTATGTTTCGCGATAATATCAGGGTTTTATTCACAAAGAAGATTGGAGAAACCGCAACACTTCTCTTGTCAATCGCCGTAAAAATAATAGAGAACCCTAAGAAGTTTATTTCGGTAAATGCAAGGGCAGAAAATGGAGCCGGAGAGACTTGCTACACTGATTATATTAAGCTTAAAAAAAAAGAAAATAGATAATATAGACGAGGACACCTGTTATATTATGCAGTTATCACAGATTCCTCATATTTCAAATATAATAGCGAAGAATATTGCCAAGATATATCCCACGATGCCTAATTTAATCACGAGTTTAATTGACAAAGACAATAAAATTAAGGAGCTGTGCAAGATAGATGGAGTAGGCAAGGAGAAAGCCGCTACGATTGTTAAGTATTTATTTGGAGACAAACGAGAATAGCTTGTAATCGGCAATAATATCTCGGAATATCCTGATATTATTAATAATTTTCAGCTCCCCGATGTTTTGGCTATTGAATATATCACTCAATATATTAGTTTCCATAGATGCCTCCTTTTCCTTATAATACACGAGGGCTGTATTATATTCTATAATAAACTTCTTATTATTCAGGGCAATAATATATTTATAATTTTTATCATAATTAATTACCTTATTTATAATATAGATTGCTTCGCGATTCTTGTCTCTGCAATTATCTTTCTCATACTGCCATATTTTGCTTGTCCCATCGCTAATATAGGCAGAAGACCCGATAAGGCCTGTCTTGATATTTTTAGTAATTTTAATATCTACCTTCAATGTCCCTGTCTCAATATTTTTATCAGTCTTTTTCAATTTCTCCTTCTCTGTCTTAATAATCTCGTTCCCGACGGCGATGCCCTCAGATTCGCCAGATACTGCTGTCTTAGTTGTGCGAGACTTTGTATTTGTCGCTTTCGCAGCATTCGCAGTCTTCGCAGCATTCGCAGTCTTCGCAGCATTCGCAGTCTTCGTAGATTTTCTAATTTTAGGTTCTTTCGGCTCTGTTAATATATTGATGTATTTGTCAAACAATAGCTCTTTGACTGCCAATAATTTCAGATTATCTAATCTGTTTTTTCGGCGCATCATATCCTGATACATCGGTTTAGTTTGTAAATCATTATCAACTTTCTGCCAATACTCTTCATCCTTCTCATATCCCGGCAGCTGTTCAATACACAGGGCGTATAATTGCAGAATGGGTTTCATAATTTGATTTGTAATATAGTGGAGATAGTCGGGGGTCAAATTATTCTCTACGATATATTCTGGGTTTTCTATCCTGTCTCCCTGGAGAGAGTTAGGATTATTCGTTTTTATATATACAAATGGGATGCGTTCATTGACACACGGGCGATTTCCCGGGTCTCGCGCTCCTATTCTATCAGCCAAAACCTTATGAGCGATTTTTGAAGGGTCTTTGTAAGATGCTTTGATGCTCTTAGTAATAACGAGCTCCTGAATTGATGTTTTGCCTTCAACGAGGTCTTTGAGTTCTTCATTTAGAAACTCTATAGAAGCAGCCAAATCCTGTTTTTTCAATATGATATCAATGACGCCTCCATATACTTTCTTGACAATGTGCGCATTATCTCGCCGTTTCAATACAATACCCATAGATTTCTGTTTATAGCTATTAACATCCGTTTCATACAGGTTCCCAACATATCGCTTTTTACTTAGCAATATAAACGGATATAGCGATTTTTCATAATTCAATTTCTGCGGCTTAGGCATTATTTTTGCTATCTCCTTTTCTACTATTTTCCCCATCTTAATCGCATAGGGCAACGCGTCCTTCCCCATTACTATATTGCCCTCCTCGTCCTTCAAAGGAAACTTACAGAAGATTGAATCGGTATCTCCATAAATAACATCAGCACCATAATTATCCTCTACAAACTTCTTAGCCAACATAATCATTTCTCTCCCGGTCGCCGTAGTGCAGGCGGCGATTTCTTTCAAATATATAGATGATGTCCTTGCGCCAATTTGTCCGTACAGCGAGTTTGCCGTGATTTTATAGGCAATCTGTCGCGAATCTAATACATCCTGTTCAAAGCTATTATAGGTATCTTCAATGGATAAGACAGTATCTTTTTGAATATTGTAATTTTCTCCCGTATCAATATTCAGTATATTATAGACATCGCCTTTGTCCGTACAAAATCCCGTATATGTATTTTTGCCATCCTTGATTGTCTTGTATTCTATTTTTTTCCTCGTATTTTTGCGCTCAATCAAAAGCATATCCAAGATATCTGCTATGATTCCCTTGCGCCCATCCTTGTATTGCACGAAGGTACATTCTTTCTCACCTACTTTTTTCTTCTTATCTCCCTTTCCTTCATATATATCATAATATATGTTCTTGTATTCTATGTTAGGGTCGGCGACCCTATATTTCTCGTCCATCAAATAGCAATCGTGAGACAGATTATTTGAAATCATAGACGAAGGATATAGAGAGCCGTAATCAAATACTACAATCGGGTCATTCAAATATATCGCTTCTTTCGGGTCTAAGACGACGGCGCCTTCGTAGCCATCTTCCATATCTATAACATCATTATCATACGATTTAATCGTGGGAATCAGCGAGTTCTTTTCCATACATTGCTTGGCAATTAGAGAGAAAATCTTGATGCCCTGTCCTCTGCGGAATAGGAAATTGAGAGGAACCAAGCATACATTTCCCATCCCAATATTATTCTCCATAATTTTTAATTTATGAATTAACCGATTGACGAGACAGCAATCTTGAATACAATACTTGGCAATCTCGCATCTGTCCTTAGAATCGCCCTTAAACTTGGCGAATATTTCTTGCGGCTTCAAATCATTCTTATTATCTCCAAGAAATATTGAGGCCACATTGTCCAATTTATAACTATCCAATTTCTGTTCTCTTTGCATCACCTTGAGCAAATCAATTAATACGACACCATCCATATCAATATATCTGAGGATATTATCTCCCATCGCCGAAGAAGATAATTTTTGTTCGACCAGAGATGTTTTGCGGGTTATCAATCTTCCCCAGCCTATACTGTATTCTTCCAATATCCCGAGCTCCTTAGCTCTGTCCCATATATAGGGCATATCAAAACCGAATATATTATAGCCGACTACAATATCCGAGTTCAACTCATTCATCAGCTCTTTCCATTTTATCAACAATTCCTTTTCTGTATTACACGCGATAACATCGCAATCCTCAATTAAATCGCAAGTATCCAGAGTAATGATATTTTTATAAACAATCTTATCAGAACCGTATATATGCGTCGTGGTTCCTATTTGAATAATTTTGTCGCCTTCAAGAGGAACCAATAGCGTATCTAATATTTTCGCCAGCTTCATCTCTTCTTCATTCAATTGTGCGATTGTCATATTTACATCATTATCTTCTTCGGCCTCTCCGCCTTCGCCACCAGCATCACCTTCGCAATCTCCATCACCGTCAGCAGATTTAGCAACAGATGCCGAAATTTTATCCAGAATTGATATTATATCTTCCATTCTATCCGCGAGAAGCTCGGGAATACTATCAATATAATTGGAATGTAGCTTCTTCTTAGCATATACCCGATTGATTTTTAGGTCAATCGCGGCATCAATTATAATATCCTTTTTATAGATGTTTTTTAACCAGCTAATTATAAAGTCGCTCGTGTATTCGTATCCGGCTTTTGCGACCAACGCCAAATCTTGTGCGACTTTGCTATAATTCTTTATGGCAACTGGGAAATCGCCGTGGCTACTGGAACATTCAATATCAAAAGATGTTATGAGAATAGGTGCGATTTTATTGATATCAAGCGGAATAATATCCTTGCTATTTATGCTGATATTATAATTGCATCTACACGAATCATCGCCATCTTTATATTTCTCAATTCTTACCCAACCGCAAGGTTTGATATTTTGAATATGAATATATTTAAGGAATGGGTCAATATTGCTCTCGTACGCCTTGAATCCCTCTTTCTCAAGAGTTTTCAAATAATACTTGAGATTGTTATATAATTTCAAGGATTTCACAGATATTTTAATGAAGCGAAATAGCTTGTTATTAGTGAATCCCCAAAAATCCTTCTTTTCTACTGTAGATATGTTAGAGAAATGCGATAACATATTGTTCGGGATAATTTTCTTTTCATATTTATTATTCTTGAATTGCGCCATATATTTGCCGTTCAATAGCTTATCTTTGAATGTTGATACCTTAGCCTCAAACGCATTAGCGCTAAGGCTTTCCCACGATTCAGGAGGTTTAATGTAAAAGAAGGGCTTGAAACAATTAACGACGGTTGAGATTGTAGCACCGTTATCACATACGCCGTATAAAATCATAGAATATGTTTCTTCAAAATCCTTCTCCTTATTTCTATCATTCTCGGGGACATATATGTCTGTGATTTGAAACTCTACGGGGCTTTTGTTAAGAGGTTCGTAGTCTTTCCTTGGTTTATCCATATTAAATAGATAATGGCAATTATTTAAATATAAATAATAGAAATCAATTTTTAATTTATTATAAGTAATAGAAGTATGGAAATAAACACTGAGGGGTTAATTATAATAATTGTAACAATAATAGGGATATATTATATTTATAATTATTATACTAATATTGGATTAATGAAAGTCAGGAGCAAAATAGATGATAAGGAATACACAGTGCAGATTAAGGACGATTCTCTTGAAGCTGCCAATTTAATCGCAAAGATACGAGAGAAGCTGGTAGTATTAATGGAACATTTGGAGAAATCCTTTTCTCTTAATGATGAGCGCGTTAGATTATTAAAGAAGAACTTTAGGCCTGACAGATTAAAAGAGGGCGTTGATACTCCCGGATATACGAGCTATTCTATAAACAAAGGCGAGCAGATTGTTCTATGTCTTAGAAGTAATGATAAGTTAGTTGATTTAAATACTATGCTTTTCGTAGTATTACACGAGTTCGCACATTTATCAACAGAAAGTATAGGACATACCGAGGAGTTTTGGGATAATTTCAAATGGATATTAGAAGAATCTATAAATATAGGCATATATACTAAACAAGAATTCAAAGTAAAAAATGTAGAATATTGTGGTATGACAATAACTTCCTCGCCCTTAGAATAATCCTATGGGGGAAACCGCCCCCAACGCGGTTTTCAAAGGAAGGTTTTAGAAAAGGCTGGGGGAACCCGCCCCCAACGCGGGCTATTGAGAGGCTATTGTGGGGGAACCTGTCCCCAACGCGGGCTATTGAGGGGCTATTGTCAAGGTTATAGAAAAGGCTATCGCTGGCTATTGAGGGGCTATTGAGATATTTGTAATACCATTATGATATATTAAAAAGACACTGAATATTTCTAAAATTTGAAAATTAAAATTTGAGTACATCTTTCTGTTTTTTCAAAAATTTCAAAAGTTTTTTAGAAATCACAAAATAAATCAAGAGATGTACTCAAATTTAAAAATGAAAAAATATTGATATTCCAGTATCTCAAGAAATGCTCTGATAGTGTAAGTATTTTTATAATAATTACTGAGATATGATTGAGAGGCTATCGAGGGGCTATTGAGAGGCTATTGTCAAGGTTATAGAAAAGGCTATCGCTGGCTATTGAGAGGCTATTGAGGGGCTATCGAAAGGTTTATAATATATTTATATTACCATTTTGATGTCTTGAAAAGGAACCAGGATTTTCTAAAAATTGAAAATTGAAATTTGAGTACATCTTTCTGTTTTTTCAAAAATTTCAAAAGTTTTTTAGAAATTACAAAATAAATCAAGAGATGTACTCAAATTTTAAAATCAAAAAATATAGATATTCCAGTGTCTCTATAACTGCTATGTTAATCTAAGTATTTTTATAACCTTGACAATAGCCCCACAATAGCCCCACAATAGCCTCTCGAATAGCCCGCAATAGCCTCTCGATAGCCCCACGATAGCCCGCGTTGGGGGCGGGTTCCCCCATAGGGCGGGTTCCCCCAGCGGGTTCCCCCATCCCCCATCCCTCATTATAAATATTATATAAGATAAATATATAATATCTATATTATAATGATGAATAATTTGGTAGTATATAATAAGGATAGTAATCAATTCGAGTTATTCTTATATACATTAGTTATATGTATGATGATAAGCAGGAAATATACGGAAACTATTACGAATAATATAATACGGCGAAAAATAAATCAATATACGAATTGGAACCTCTATTCAATATTTTTCAATCATATATTGATTAATTATTTTAATATTAATAATCTCTTGATATCCAAGTTCATAGCTATCAATTCTTTAAATATATTTATATTATTTCACGCATTTATAATATATGATAGTCGCATATTATTTCAAGCCTTAGATAATTCTCCGTCCATCCTCAATAAGTTTATTAAGTGTGTTTCTGAAAAGCGTCTATTACAGACGGAATATATAATATGTAATATAATATTTCATGTATTGCCTGTGTATTTTTATAAGGATACTTTGATATATTATAAATCATACGATGATACAAAGAATATGTATTTATATACTATGATATTTAAGTTTATGTGGTCGCTTAATATATTCGGCGACTTCAATTTTATGTCTATCTATATACCATCATTTGAATTCTCAAATATTAAACTGGTAAATTTCATAATCTTCTGGGATTATATCTTAGATAATGCGATTATGAATATGTCTTTATAGGATAAGGATAAGGATAAGGATATTGAGATATAAAGCTATTATTAATATTATTAGTATATACTATGATACCTAAGACGATACATCAAACTTGGAACGATGACCCGGTGCCTCCAATAATTAATTATATACGCGAGGAGAACGCTAAATTATTGAAATCGCGAGGATACGAAATAATATTATGGACGGACAATATGATATTAAAATTGATAAACGAGCACTATCCCGATTTTTATAAAATATATAATTCGGCACGAACTGGTGTACAGCGCGGGGATATTGCGCGAATCATCTTAGTATATCATTATGGTGGCATATATATTGATTTGGATGTGTTAGTATTGCGTGATTTCGCAGAACTCCTCGATATGACAAGGAATACCTTTTATGTAAGCTACGAGCCCGCCGAACAGACTAAATTGATATACAATAGCGATAGATATATATGCAATGCTTTCTTTGCTGCTAATAAAAACAACGCTTTCTTGCACAAACTTTTGCGCAATATTCCCGAATATATAAATAGACACGGATACGATTTATTTAATAAGTTTGATATATTTGGTGGATATTACATATTAACAAACATAAATGATTACGATAAGGAAAAGAGAGAGCAAGATGTTTTCATAATAGAGGACAGGGAGCTGATATTTCCTATTAATGATTTGAAGCTTGAGGGTATTCCCTCGGCAGCAAATGATTGGGCTGCCGTCAGGAGTGGCAAATATCCTTCAAAACCCATTATGGTGCATTATTGGATACACGGGGATTTTGAATCTAAAAAGCTACTCAAAATGTTTAAGCCAGATGGCAAATATAGTATCCACGAAAATATGTATATATTTTTTAAAATATTATATCCGAATATAGAAAAAAATTGATAATATCTCTCTTAATATTAAGGTTGTGTATATGCTATTAATAATCTTGTTATTATTGTTTCAAATGAGTTATGTGCGTACTTTTTCTAATATGCGGACAAATATGCAGCACAAAATGCATACAAGTATTCAATACTCAAATATAATCAAAGATACAATATTAAACGACCCTAAAATGCCTATGATATATACTAATAAATACCTTAAAAAGTGTATTATAAATGGAATCGCAGACGAAGCTCGCGGTACCGAAGGTACCGAAGGTACCGAAGGCGGAACAAGCATATCTAAAAATATTGCTCGTGGAGTGGCGAAAAGCAATTATAACAGGCAATTTGTATCAGCCGAACATATATACCCGCAATGTTTATTGGATGGCAAGCAATCCAATGATATGCATAATATCATTAAGACGCTTAATACACTAAATGCAAATAGATCCAATTATAAGTTTCACGAAGATTATGATATAAAGAGCAAAAACTGGGTTGAATTAGAATGTAATAATTATGTAAATCACAAGGACAAGGTATTCGTGCCGAATAATGATTCGCGGGGTTTTATATCAAGAGCCATTCTATATATGTACAAGGAATACAATTGTAATCCGAAAAAAATAATAGATATCGAGATATTAAAGAAGTGGTATTATAACTTTTCGCCGACAATTGACGAGCGATATCACAACGATATTATTAAGCGATTGCAAAATAAAAATAATATATTCATATCAAATTACAATAAGAAGAACAAGGGCATTAAAAAAATCCTCGATTCCTTATGAAAAAACTCTGATTGATTAATTCATTTGATTAATTAGATTGAGGTGGGGGGATATAATAAAAAATGATATAGATATATATTATCTTATTTTTATAATGAATCTTTTAAATGAAGAGCAAAGATATGCCGTAAGTAGTGTTATGGAAGGGCACAATATTTTATTGACAGGTTCGGCGGGAACGGGGAAATCTTATACTATTAAATATATCATAGAGTATTTGAATAATGCAAATAAGAACTTTGCTATTACGGCATCTACTGGGACTGCAGCAGTTATGATAGGCGGCCAGACATTACATTCGTTTTTAGGACTCGGTTTGGGAACAGGGAGTATCAAGGATATACTTGGCAATATTCTTAAAAATAAGAAAAAGCACGAAAATATATTGAAGCTCGATGTGCTGATTATTGACGAGATATCTATGATTGATAAGGATTTATTTGAAAAAATATCCGAAGTCCTGAGTATCATAAAATCCACCGAAGCGTGCTTTGGTAATATTCAGTTAATTTTAGTAGGCGACTTTTGTCAATTGGCGCCCGTTAAAGGTAAATATTGTTTCTTGTCGGATATATGGAATAAAATAAATATAAAGATTGTTTTGCTCGAAAAGTTAATAAGACAGGACGATGACGAACTATTTCAAAAGATTCTGAAAATTGTCAGAAAAGGTAAATGTACGGATAATATCATAAAGGTTTTAGATAGATTACGAGATACCGAGTTTGACAATGGTATTATTCCTACGAAATTGTATCCTGTAAATGTTAATGTTGATAAAATCAATAATATTGAGATAGAGAAGCTTAAAGCGCAAGGGAACATATCTAAGACATATCCAGCTATTGCGAGCTGTGATAAGGAAAAGGAGGGTGAAAAATTTGCAATTGAGCTTACATTAAACGCTCAAGTTATTATTATAAGAAATATAAGCGTCGAGGAATCTCTTGTAAATGGTACGAGAGGTGTTATTAAACATCTCGGGGCTGATTATGTAATTATCAATGATATAAATGGCAATATTCATACTATTAAATATTTTACAGATACATTCAATAACAAGGTTTCGGCAAAAAGCTCTTATATCATACATATGCCTATTAGAATATGCTATGCGCTTTCTATTCATAAATCTCAGGGTATGACGATAGATGCCCTTGAATTAGATTTGGGGCCTAATATATTTACTTGCGGACAGTCATATACTGCATTATCGCGAGCAAAAAAACTGAGCTCTATAAAAATCATAGATGTTGATAAGAACTCTTTTAGAACTAATACAGATGTTAAAAACTTTTATAAGAGTTGTAATACTATTAATAATTGTAATAATAATCTTAATAATTATTAGATATATAAAAATGAAAGAGGCTTTTGTTTCACAAGCGGAAAATGATGATATTGTAAAGGAGGTATTTATAATATTTGGTTATTCTGTCGCAAGTATAATTATTGTCGTAGCATTAGCGTGGGGATATTATAATAATTTGAATTTATTTATAGCAGTCTATTCGCTTATAATTATTTTATATAATGTTATGATAATATCTATCGTTGTAATGAATAAAGATATTTATGATTCATCCAGTTATACTATAATATTTGGAACTACCATATTCTCTATATTTTTAACTTTCTTCGTAGGTATGTTCTTCTTATATAAATTTTTTACACTTCCTATAAAGGCTGTAGGTTCTGCTGCTACAGCTGTCCCTCAAGATGTAAATTATTCATATAAATATTAAAAAATATCATACATATCCAGGATACATATCTATCATACATATCCAGCATAAGATATTATATATAATATAATAAATAGCAATACGGTTTTGATATAGACATCAAGAGACAATATATTTTCTTGTAAATATTCTGGTATCCTATCGTAGATATTATTAATTATTCCGCTAAAATATATGAGAAATACTATAATAACTATTATGAGATTCTTCTTAATCAATTCAATATCCATATATAGCATATAATCATTTTTATTCATTTGAGCATATGGCGAATAAGGAGGCTGATGCTGTTGTGAGGGATAAGGAGGCTGATGCGACTGATTTTGGGGATAAGGAGGTTGCGAATGCTGATGCGGCTGATGTTGGGGATAAGGAGGCTGCGAATGCTGCGAATGCTGGTTAGGATAGGGAGGTGGCGAATGCTGTGAAGGATGTTGAGTATAAGGAGGCTGCGAATTCTGCGGAGGATACGAGGGATTTGATTGATTGCCACCTGACATATCTTGTATTGTAAGAGGTGGCGTATTTAAGCCCATATCTTTATTATTTTTAGATATTAATAATTCGTCTCTGAATTCATTTAAAACATCTTGTACCACGGGATCATTTATATCATTATGTTCATTATTAGTACTCATTAATATACTAAGTTTAATAACCTAATATTATATTATATTTAGATATTGAATATAATTACGCGATAATTTTATATTTTGTATAGTATAATGTTGTTAAATCCAAGCTATTTATTAGAATTATTGAATACTAATAATATAAAAATAAACAAGTGCATTCATATAGGCGCCCATAAATGCGAAGAATTGCCTATATACATTACAATGGGCTTCGCGAAGGATGATATAATATGGATAGAGGGAAATGATGATATGGTAGCAGTTGCTAAGAATAATAATATATCCGTCCATAACTATATAATAACTGATAAAGATTATAGCGATGTTATATTGTACAAGGCGAATGATACGGCTTCATCAAGTATTTTAGATATGTATAGACACACAGAAGTTTATCCAGACATATCATATGGCAATACTATAAAATCCAAAAGTATAACTATAGATACTTTTTTTGATATTCAAGGTATTAAAGCTGACGAATATAACTTTTTGAATATAGCTATTCAAGGAGCCGAACTAATGGCATTACGGGGCGCTACAAATTATTTGAAATACGCAAAAGCCATATATATAAAAATACACGAAATAGAATTGTATAAAAATTGCCCGGGTGTAAAAGATATAGATGATTTTCTGAGAGACTATAATTTTATAAGAGTTATAACAATAATGACAGACAAGGGATGGGGTGATGCATTATACATTATTTCTTCTTAGCCGCGACACATTTCCCTGTCTCCGGATTTCTTACTTGGCCGTCCTTACACACATTGACACATCTCTTTGTTACCGGATTTATTTCTTTACCCTCCGGACATTCCTTCTCCTTCGCTCCCTTAGGCTCCTCCTTCTTAGGCTCCTCCTTCTTAGGCTCCTCCTTCTTAGGCTCTGTCTTGGTCTTTTTGGTAGATGCTACACATTTACCTGTTTCGGGGTTTCTTACTTGGCCGTCCTTACACACATTAACACATCTTTTTGTTACTGGATTTATTTCTTTACCTTCAGGACATTCTTTTTCATCCGGTTTTGCTACGACGGGCTTAGCAGTTTTTATAGGCTTTATGGGCTTGACAGGTATCATATGGTCTTTTTTGTTATTTATAGGGGCGATGGGCTTAGCCTGCGGAACCTGCTCTATATCAAAATCTTCGCGATTATTTGGCAGCCTGATATTTTCGTATGTGTAAATATTGGGGATATTGGTGGCAGCCTCTTCGTCTTCATATTTACATTCTAAGTATTTGCGAATTGCCCCCTTAGTCTTTTCTTTCACAATGTCTTTCATTAATTCTTTTTTATCAGATAGATAGTTTTCATAGCTGATACGATAAGCCTTCCTTTTGTTATCATAGAGCTCGTCATAGATGCCCTTCTTCTCTCTTTTTATTTCCTCGCGTTTATCAAAAATATCTAAATATAGTTTAATATCCTTTTTCAAATTATTAATTTCGCTCGCGTTATTAGTATTATTATTGGCGATATTTAATATTTTTTTTTCAATATTTCTTAATATATCCATTTAATAATATTGAGGATAAAAATAATTAAGGCAATATAATATCTTCAAACATTCCCCTGTAAAATGTTTGTAGGCTTTCTTCAGGTTTCATTTGTTCTTCGTAGGTACTTCTCGGTATATATTTGACTATTATTTTTTCTTTACCACAAGTAAGTTTTTTATCATAATAGCCTTGGACTATTAATATAGCTCCTATAAAAAGTAAAAATATAGCAATTGCTTTCATTCTTAATAATATAATATAGATTATTTTTCTACATTTCTCTCAGTCCAAACATCAGTCTTTTCAATTTCCTCTTTAACCTCATCCAATCTGACGATATTTCCATCCTCGTTTTCATTGCTCGCCTCTACATTATCGCCAGCAGCACCAGCAGCACCAGCAGAGGACTCTACAGGCGCAGCATTTGAAGTAAGCGTCTGTTTCCTGTTTTCAAAGACAATATCGCGGTCGTTCATATTCTTCTTATACTCTTTCATTAGAGTGTTGAGCTGTGTCTCAGAGTATTCTTGATTCTCAAGAGACTCTGGGTTAGGAGACCAAGGGCACCAACAGCCTACTTGTGCGATATAGATATTGAACTTGTTATCTATTTTCTTCAAAAACTCGCTACGGACTTTTGCCTCTTCAATAGTATCAAAGGTACCGCGGACTTTGATGCCGCGCATAGAAGTAATAAAGTTATTATCTTTATGATAATCTGCTTCAAGCTTGTCGTTATTAACCGATTTATAAAACGCGAGCTGTTCGCTCATTTCCTTGGGCTCAAAGATATATGAGTGATTGTCTGCAATTGTATCGACCAAATCCTTTTGTTCCGGATTCTTTTCCTTGATGCCTTCGAGAAGCTTCTTCATATCTTCAGAAAACTTCTCAATAAACTTGGTAAAAATGTAAGCTTCTTTATTTACAATAACATCTTCTGGGCTCAAAAAAGACAATAGTACAAAGTTTTGGCCACGGATAGGCTTGTCCTCATCCAAGTAATCCACCTCTTTTGTTGATACCATCGCGCTGTTTTCTACTGCTGTCATTTTATACTACTGTTTCTATCTTATATTATAAATATATATTTATAATCTTATATATATTTTCATAATTGCAAATAAAATATTTTATAATAATAAATGTCAATAAAAAAATACGATGATTTCAACATACTATTATACAAAATGTTAAAATTAATTATTCAGGCTCTAATAATCGCGTTTGTAGCATTGCTAATACAAGATAATAAGTTTAATGCGGTTAAACTATTTACTCTCACGATACTAATAGCTCTGACAATATACATATTAGAACTATTGGCAAACCGATTTACAATTGCCACTCAAACCGCGAGCAACATAGGATTGCAAAAATCTAACGCATTTATGTTATTATAATAGCCTCCCGCCTCCTTCCTCCTCCAATCCCCTCCTTCCTCTTCCTCCCTCTAATTATTTTTATTATTTATGCAAATGTAAAGCAATACAATTCATATCATAATAAATATCATTAGGAAGATAAAACAATATCTCGCCAAATGCTCTCAATAATATAACTGATAGAATCATAGACTGTAAAACTATAAAGCTATCCTCGTATGATATAATATATCTCGTCAGATAGTTCATAGTTAGCACTAATATAGCTAAGATTATTATATTACCAGAATGCGATATAATACATAGCGCTCAATCATTTTTTATTTATATAAAAATGTTAAAAAATTTATTGGTAGTCTCTTCAAGCTACACAGAGAAAGCTAAAGCAATCAGATTTCTATAAAAATTGAAATGAAAAAATAAGAATATTCCGGCTTCTCAAGTATCTGCTATGTCAATATCAATATATTTATTATAATAATTGTCGGCCTATCGTCGGCCTATCGTCAGTATGCTTGTCTGCTGGAATATTTGCGGATTCTTAAATATATTTTAGCAGTTGTGGTAAGCTGTTTATAATGATGGTATTATTTCGTAGTTTAAATCTACGCATATCTTTTTCCATATCTGGTCTTGGACGTAGAGCTTTTCTCTGCTTTTCAATAATGGAAAATATTTGAGGTATTCGTTGAGCCCGAGTATCTGAAAGAACTTATAGAGAACATAGCTATATGACAAAAAATTCTTTCTATCTTTCGGACAATGTTTCAAGAAAGGCGCTTGGATGCTTCTAAACATATTACATAGCTTATCCTCCAATTCAGGACTGAATTGCGGCGTAGGTATTCCGTTGATTCTGTTTATAATATAATTGATATGCTCGTAATACTTGTTTATTCTCAATCTTTTAAGAATATCCCTCATTTTTAAATAGGTTATTTTTTTCAAGTCAGTTATTTTCTCCTTCTTAATTTCCGTCAAAATTCTTTCAAATATTTCATCGGGTATATCCGTACTCTCCTTGCCCTGAACCTGGTTGCACCACTCCCTAAAATGATTAATCCTCTTATAACAAAAATGCGATGTGTCCTTCGTATTCTGCTTTAATATCGGTCTATTTTGCTCTACCAAGAGAAGCTCTTGATATCCGCAGATACTACATACAATTATTGCATCGTGCTGGAGGCAAGTCATACTATTTTTACAAACCTTACATATCTCTATGTTTTCGTCTTCGACTGTTCTGACATATCTATTGTTTATTATTGCCATATATTTATCTACTAAGGTACTCTTGTCATATACCTTGCTATTATCATTTTCATTAATTTCCCCCTTAGTTTTATTAGCCTCGGTTTTATCGCTATCAGCGCCTTTATTTTCTGTTATTACTTTCTTATTATCTATGTTATTAAGAGCTTCTAATACATTAATAGTTTTAGTATTTATGCTCATATTTCGCTTTTTTTTAGATTCCTTCTTATATATTTTCGGTTTATTAAAAGACTCTTTGACAAAGTTTATATTTTGATTAATATCTGATTGCTTATTTACGGTATCATAATATTGAAATAGTATATCGCTCGTATTCTTGTAATACTCTATTTCATCTAAATTATTGAGTTCATTCAATTTACTTTTAATATCTATTATCTGCTCGTTCAACTCTATATTACTGAACCAAAGCCGGCTATTAAGTTCTTTATCGGCCGTATTATTTATACTTTTTAATATCTCCATTTTCTTTTCTTCGCAATAACTGAGTTTTTCAAGATAGTATACCTTTTCCTTATCGCTCTTCTCAAAATCCTTTATCATATTATTATGCATTGCGTCCAAAGTAACAGTTTCATTTATATCTGTTGTTATTTTTTTTTTAGATGACTTCTCTTTAAACATCATTATATTTGAATTATAAATATTAAGGTTTATATAATAAAAATAATTTTTGTGTCATATAATCTATATTTTTTTCTCCTCTAATAGTATAAAGAATATAGCGTAAATGGGTGGTGGTCTTCTTCAATTAGTAGCTTATGGTGCACAGGATGTTTATTTAACTGGTAATCCTCAAATTACCTTTTTCAAAGTAGTTTATCGTCGTCATACTAACTTTGCTATTGAAGCTATCCAGCAAACTTTCAACGGTAATGCCGGCTACGGAAATACTGTAACCTGCCAAATATCGCGCAACGGTGATTTAATAAATCGTATGTATTTACAAGTTGATGTCCCTAAAAAGAAAACCGCGCAAGCGGCAACAAACAGTACATACCAAAATTATCTCGGGTTACGCTTAATAAAATCCGTTGTTATTGAAATTGGTGGCCAACAAATAGATAAGCATTATTCCGATTGGCTTTACATCTGGAACGAATTATCTCTTCCTATGGGCAAACGCTATGCATATGATACTATGGTCGGTGCTGATAAAGATATATTAAACGGTGGCTATGTTAATTCTGATATAACCAATACAACTCTATATATTCCCTTTGAGTTCTGGTTTTGCCGCAATGTAGGTCTTGCGCTACCTTTAATCGCCCTTCAATATCACGAAGTTAAAGTAAAAATAGATTTTGAAACTAAGCCCAACTGCATATCTGTAGGCACTGGTGCATTAACCGATTTTGAAGATATTAAAAATATCTCTTTATGGGCTGATTACATCTTCTTAGATACTGACGAACGCCGAAGATTCGCTCAATTATCCCACGAATATTTAATAGAACAGCTACAATTCACTGGCACTGAACCCCTCGTTGCCGGTACCAACCGAATCAAGCTTAACTTTAATCACCCTTGCAAAGAACTCATCTGGGTCGCAAAAGTAGCCCCCTCTTCCACAACTGTTAATAAAACCAGATGGTACGATTATACCAACTTGGATGTTGCCGACGATAACACTTCCGAATCTTTAGCCTATGGTAATGATTCTGCACTTGGCGGTCAATACACATCCAACTACCTTGTTATATCCGATGTCAAACCTAAGACAAATAGCAACCCTTTCACCAATGCCATCCTCCAATTAAACGGCAACGATCGTTTCGCTGTAAGAGAGGGCGATTATTTCAATTATGTTCAACCCTTCCAGCATCACACCAATGTTCCCGTTAACAATTCTATCAATGTGTATTCGTTCGCCTTAAAACCCGAAGACCACCAACCGAGTGGCACCCTCAATATGTCTCGTATTGACACTGCAACTTTGATGGTTACTGCTAAATCAGCTCCTACTAATCAATCATACCAAGGCATCAATATATACGCGGTCAATTACAACGTCCTTCGTATATTATCTGGTATGGGCGGCCTTGCTTATTCCAATTAAAAATATAAAGATATCAACTATAATAAAAAATATAAAAGAGTCGTGTTATATAATTTCCTTTTTTTTTTCTCCTCTAATAGTATAAAGAATATAGCGTAAATGGGTGGTGGTCTTCTTCAATTAGTAGCTTATGGTGCACAGGATGTTTATTTAACCGGTAATCCGCAAATTACCTTTTTCAAAGTAGTTTATCGTCGTCATACTAACTTTGCTATTGAAGCTATCCAACAAACTTTTAACGGAACTCCCAACTTTGGCAATCGCGTAACCTGCCAAATATCTCGTAATGGCGATTTAATACATCGTATGTATTTAGCAGTCGTTAATTATTATTCGACTCAAGAAGTATGCCCTTATTTCGGCCTCCGTTTAATAAACTATGTAGAAATCGAAATCGGTGGTCAAAAGATAGACAAGCATTATTCTCACTGGATGTATGTATGGAATGAACTTTCGCTTCCCATATCAAAGAAAGAGGCCTATAAAAAGATGGTAGGTGCTAATGATAAGCTCGCGACAATAGGAACTGATGCTAATACTGGCGCTAATCTCTATATCCCCTTAGAGTTCTGGTTCTGCCGCAATGTAGGTTTAGCCCTTCCTTTAATCGCTCTACAATATCACGAAGTTAAAATCAACATCCTCTTTGAAACAAAAGAAAATTGCAAAGGTACTGGTGATAATATTAGCGACCTTCCATCTGTTTCATTATGGGTTGATTACATCTTCTTAGATACCGACGAACGCCGAAGATTCGCTCAATTATCCCACGAATATTTAATAGAACAGCTACAATTCACCGGTACTGAAAGTGTATCATCTGCTGCATCCATTAAACCTAAATTATCTTTCAATCACCCTTGCAAAGAGTTAGTTTGGTTCTGCTCGTCCGATCACTCTGCCAATACTACGGACGCTCAGAAAGGTGTTGTAAATAATAACTGGGTAAATTATTCTACTAAGGTTAATACTTATGCTGCCGATAATACCGGATTATATAATGCTACCAGCGCAATTGATTCAACTAATCCCGTAAAATCTGCCAAACTTGTATTAAACGGCAATGATCGCTTTGCTGCAAGACCCGGTTCATATTTCAATTTAATACAACCCTATCAGCATCACGAAAATATCCCTTCCAATCCTGGCATCAATGTTTATTCATTTGCCCTAAAACCGGAAGAGCACCAACCAAGTGGCACTCTCAATATGTCTCGTATTGATACCGCCGTTCTCAATTTAGATATTAATCAAGTTGATACCTATCTTTCTAATAACCAATTTTCAAAGAATCTTCACGTCTACGCAGTGAATTATAATGTTCTCCGTATATTATCTGGTATGGGCGGCCTTGCTTATTCCAATTAAATTATATTATATATTTATTTATATATGTTGTTAAATTGCTATAAAGTTCCTTTTTTTTTTCTCCTCTAATAGTATAAAGAATATAGCGTAAATGGGTGGTGGTCTTCTTCAATTAGTAGCTTATGGTGCACAGGATGTTTATTTAACCGGTAATCCTCAAATTACCTTTTTCAAAGTAGTTTATCGTCGTCATACTAACTTTGCTATTGAAGCTATCCAACAAACCGCTTCGGGAAGTAATTCGCTCGGCTCTCGCGCCACCTATCAAATTACTCGCAACGGTGATTTAATACACAGAGTGTATTTCTACGGAAAATTAAAAAATACTGGCGCTACCTCCAAAAAAATAGCGTTAGTTCCCAATGTAGGTCAAAAGTTATTGAAAACCGTAGAATTAGAAATTGGCGGACAACGCATAGATAAACATTATTCGGAATGGCTTTACATCTGGAATGAACTTTCGCTACCTTACGGCAAGCGCGAAGGCTACTATAAAATGATTGGCGCCAACAATGAGAACTGCTGTACTCTATTGCCTTCGACATCATCTTATGAATTATATGTTCCCTTAGAGTTCTGGTTCTGCCGCAATGTTGGTTTAGCTCTTCCTCTAATCGCCCTTCAATATCACGAAGTTAAAATTAACATAGAATACGAATCTGTAACCAATCTTTGCGATATAAGTAATAAAAATTATTGCCAGGAAAATGATAAATTAACAGGTGGCGAAAATAACGGCACTGGTTATTCTAATACTGAACTTACCCTTGATGAGCCTACTTTATGGGTTGATTACATCTTCTTAGATACCGATGAGCGCCGAAGATTCGCACAATTATCTCACGAGTATTTAATAGAACAGCTACAATTCACTGGCACTGACACTATAACTACTTCCGGTTCAAATCCCGATTCTATGAAGAGCTTAAGAATGAACTTCAATCACCCTTGCAAAGAACTTGTATGGGCTATCAGAAGTTCAACTGACGCCAATAATGTATATTGGAATAACTTTTCGACCGCGGATGCCGATAATACTACCGGCAACGACACCTTCAATAACTATGTCATCTCTAAAAATCCTGTAATGCAGGCAAAAATAATGCTCAACGGCAATGATCGCTTTGCCACCAGACAAGGCGAATATTTCTCATTAGTCCAACCCTATCAACACCACGAGAATACCCCTGATATGTACCACAAGGGCATCAATGTTTATTCATTCGCCCTAAAACCGGAAGAACACCAGCCAAGTGGCACCCTCAATATGTCCCGCATTGACACTGCTGTTCTATCTCTATCCTCCAGAATTGCCGGCACTATCCATGTCTTCGCGGTAAATTACAATGTTCTCAGAATATTATCCGGTATGGGCGGCCTTGCTTATTCCAATTAAATATGATATCTGAGCCATCGCTGTGATACCCATAATACAATCTTTTCATTTTTCAATTTATAATTATTTTTTACAGATAATATTATATTATATAAAATCTTTGATACATATAATGAAGTCCTTTCAATGTTAAATCCGGCATTGCTCTTATTTTTTTCATTAAAATAGTATGTTATCGTATCCTCCAAGTAAGACAAGCAATCTGCATTAATTTGCCTCTTATATTTAGCGATATTTGTGTTATTATCAATATTTCCGAGATTCTCGAGCTTATTTCTGATAACACTTTCAAATCTATATTTTTTTATAATATAGTTTTTCAACATTTCGCAATTATATTTATTTCTCTTATCATACACAATTTGCTTGAGATTTGTAGCTTTTTTAACTAAGGCATTTGCAGATTTGTTAATCTCACTCAGCTTCTTGAGATAACAATAACCCTCTAAAAACCTCACAATATTCACAAAATAATCCTTGTCTGTAAAGTCTTTCGCACGACTCATTTTATTTACAATAATACCATCCATTACATCCATTACATCAATTTTTATAATAATGCAATAAAATGTAAAAAATAAATAATATATATCATATATCATATATCATATATCATAAAACTCATATATCATAAAACTCATATATCCCTACGCCCTTATATAACCCATCTAATATAGTCGCCGATTAGTCGTCGTTAATAATGATATCTTCAAGATATGGCGCGAGAATCTCATTGACGATAAACTCTGGTTTGAATTCGTCGTAATTCATAAAGATTTTGAGGAGTTGCTCTGAGAACCCTGATACAATAGCAGTCCCTTCAGTATCGCAATTAACCGGGAAAACTTCATTGCTATCTGAATTGAGATTCCAGAATATAAACTTGGGAGCCTTGTAATTATTGGCTTCATAGAGTTTAACAATGCTTTTATATACAGTATCAAGAGCATTTGTATTATTTCTATTGTTTCTATAATCTCTCTCGAAATTGCCTGTAATAGTATTATTAAACTGCATATCAGTAAATACAAATAGCTTTTTTGGCATTTTATCTTGTGGAACCTTGTATTTAATGGCGTAGTTAATAATCTCCTCATTACATCTTAGAAAATCCGTACTGAATCCATAATCAACCCCCATAATATTCTTAATGCATTCGTGAAGCGAAGGGATATTGGATACGCTCGCGTCGCCTGCGTAGCTCGCGTCGCCATTTTCAATTTTTGGCTTTTCTGTAGAGTTGGTGGCGGCATTCGCGGTAATCAAATCTACAAGCTCAGGATTTTCGCTAAATGTAATAATCTTGTTGGCAAAATCTCCCTTACAGCACAGAGCCGTAATAATACCGAGAGCGACTGCTACTTGTGCCGGAATACTTCCATTTTTTGCATTAAACATAGAGCCTGATACATCAACAATAGAAATCGCGTTATCAAAATTGCCAGATTTCCTAACATTCTCAACAATTGCCTTCCATTGCATCTCAGTAGTCTGACACACCTCGCCTTTGTTTAACTTTGCCAAATCCTTAATATACACACCTGCCAATTCGTGCGGAAGAATACCCGTTACATTGATTTTCTTAACACTGGTCGCCACATCTCCCAAATATTTTTTATACCTTTCTTCGTCGTGTTTAATAAACGCATTTTTCAATTTATTAGAGGCAACGCCCGGGATATTTTCGTACTTAATCTCCTCCCATTTATTATCGCACATCTTAGATTCCACGATATCTATTTGCTTTCTCAGAGGAACAAGATATTGCTTCCTATACTTTGACATCTTATAAGTATCTTTGCACCCATAGATAACAGAAGCAACTTTCTTGGCGAACTGTCGTTGCCTATCATTCCTATCATTCTCACTGGGTGCCCACTTGGCACACAGAGATACCGGTTTATTATTATCCAGGTTAATCTTGTCGTCAATCAATTTCTGCGCAATAATATTCATTTCAATCTTGTGGTCAATATTTTTCAAATTATAGCTGATATATAGCAGGTCCTTCCAACGACCATATTTCTCAACATATAGCTTGATATTGCACATATAGGTTTCAAACTTATTTTTGCGTAGCCAAAGCATAGCCTCATTAGCTACCTTTTTCTCCTTTTTGCCGTTCAATCTATCGCGACCATTGAAGATAATCGCGACAGTTTTTTTCGGGTCTTCCTTCCAGCATTTTTCAAGATGATCGTAGCTATCACTGATACTCAAATCGCGCATAAATAGCATAAAATAATCTACGATAGCACTTCCCGTACTTTTAAAAGCATTTCCTCCATTGGCCGTTTTAGTAATAGGATTGCTATCATAGCGATTGCCGTAATTATCATAGTCATCATTACTATCGTTACTATCGTTACTATCATTATTATCTTCATAATCCTCGTTATCATTATCATTGTCATTGTCATAGACTACGGCAATATCAGCGACTTGAATAGGGATTTCCATAGTGTAAATGCAGGGGTTGTTATTATATGTTGCTAAACATTTATATCAATTTTTACATAAATATTATAAATATCGTAAAAAAAATAATGTTGATTAATATTGTTTCCTTAGGCTTTAGACAGATGCCGCGAGTTTGCTTGCAGAAGGAGGGAAATGATGGGAGATAAGCTTTTGTAGGATGAAATAGTTGATGTCCTCCTTATCGCCGACATTTAGGATTTTCTTAAGCTTGTCGTCGGGGAGAATAAAGCGCTTGTTCTCAGGCTTGTTTAGATTGTGCTCCTTTACATAAGAGTTGATGAAGCGGGTAATATCGGTACGAGATTTCTCAGTTCCGTGGGGAACACCGATGAAATCGCAAAGCTCATCGGAGATTTTGTTGGGCTTGGCAAAACCGGAAGGCGAGTTTTTAGCATTCTGGCGCTTCTTCTGAGCCTTCTCGATTATTTTTTGCTGTTTCTCATAATCCTTGCTTAGCACCTTAAGAAGATTTTGAACTTCCTTAAAGCTTGCAAAAAGATTATTTACCTTCTCGATAATTACTGAAACGGCATTATCCTTTGCAGGGGCAACTTCGGTACCCGAAGCATCGCTCGGAACAACAGAATCCTCTGTCTTTACGGGAGTAAGAGACACGGGGGTAACAGTAGTAGCAGATGCGGTAGAAGCCACGGGAGCGGCGGGAGCAGCAGTTTTAGTTGCGGGCAATTTAGCAGCTACCGGTTGCTTTTTAGGAGCTTTTGAATCAACGGTAGGTTGAGGAGCTTGAGGAGGTACAGGAGTCGCTTTTTTCGTTGCCATTATATATTCAGTTTATGAATACATATATAATTATATGTTTATATCATTTTTCAACATCATAATTATAATTTATTTACAATAAATAAACATATGAAAATAAAAAGGGTCGGAACCTATATTACCGGGTTTAAATATTATAAATATAGGTCTGGCAAGCCTGACAAGCCCGGCAAGCCCGGCAAGCCCGTCAAGCCTGACAATGAAGGAATTGTGGATAAAGAGAGCGAGATAACAGATGAGGATACTATAAACAAAATTAAAAAGTTCAAAATACCCCCTTCATATGATAATGTAGTAATATTAAATAATAAGAAAATATTAGCATATGGATACGATAGCAAGGGTAGAAAACAGGTTATATATAATTCCAAGCATATTGAAAAGCAGAACGAGCAAAAATACGAGAAAATACAGAGATTTGATAAGCATTTTATTAAGATAAAAAAGCAGGTCGCAAAAGATTTAAAATCTCCCGAAGAAAAAAATAAAATTATAGCAATTATAATAACATTAATACTGTCGTGTGGTTTTAGAATAGGTAATATAAAATACGAGAAACAGAATAAATCTTATGGAATAACTACTTTGAATTATTCGCATATCAAGCTATTGAATGATAACACTGTATCTTTTGATTTTATAGGTAAAAAAGGCGTACGCAATCAGGCCATCTGTAAAAATAAATATATATACGCTTATCTCGCAGAAAAACTTGATATTCCGGCAACTCCTTCTACGGAAGCAGCAGAATGCAACAAATATTCCGAATATATATTTAAATATAATAATAGGCGCATAACAGCCGATGATGTTAATAATTATTTAATGTGTAAATTGAAGGTTAATATAACTACTAAGGATTTGCGGACTTGGAACGCTAATAATTTATTCAATAAATATTTGCATAAATATAGGAATGAAAAGAATCCTGTTAAGAAGGCTTTAGAGCTTACATCGTTTGAATTACACAATACATCTAATGTATGCAAAAAAAGCTATATAGACCCTAAGAGGTTATTGAAGGCACTATGATAGATATCGGATGAGACAAAATAATAAATTAAAAATTGACTTTTTTATTATTATATAATAATAAGACAAATATTATAAAGCAATGGATATTGAGATTATTAATAAGAATATTGAGGATATGCTTGTAAATCGCGGAGATGATGTATCTTCTTTTAAAGAGATACTATTGTCCCTTAGCAAAGAAGATTTTGAATCCGATAAGCTTGTTATTAACGTTCAAACATTAAATACTACTATATTGTACGCTCTCTCTAAAAATCTTAGAAAAAATATAATAAACGAGCTCAAAGAGAAATTAAAGGACGGCGATAATATTAAGGATTTTACCAATAAATACGGTGGTAAAAACAACATAATCCTTGTATTTAACAACGAATCTATTTCAACTGCGGTAAAATCCCAGCTTAACAAATACGATAAAATATTTCAAAAAAATGGCGGACACCTTCAATATTTTAGCTCCCAACAATTGATGTTTAATCCCACGAAGCACGAGTATGTCCCAAAACATACAAAGCTTACCGAGGAAGAGGTCAAGGATTTTATGAAAGAATATTTGGCTCGCAGTAAAATGCATATGCACGTCATATTACAAAATGACCCAATTGCCAAATGGATTGGATTGAAACACGGGGATATCGTTAGAATAGATAGATACAATGAAAATAGCGGCGAATCATTTTCCTATAGATCTTGTATTTAAATAAAGTTATTTTTAAATAAATATATTATATCTATAAAATAATAGAGTATATAAAAATTAATAATGACGGAAAGTATTACAGCTAGCGATTTGCAACAGTATGGTAATTTACGGGCACATTTAAAGGATTTATATATTAAAATAAAAAATGGTAAAAGAGAAGTGCAAGCCGGTGCTGATGATTTTGATGATTATTATAATAAATTATTCCCTGATAGTTCTACTACTTATACTGATAAATTAGCCTATGCTTCAAATGGTCTAACAACAATGGGTGCGAATGCTATTAGTTTAAAAAAATTATTACACAATACTTTGTACCCAGTTTTTAATCAGACAAAAAATAACGGACCTACTGCTAGTTATGCTACAATATCGAATAGTCATATAACTGCCGCAACCGGTAATAAAGATCACTTGTGCTTCATTAAATTAAATGCAGATGCTACAGATATTGAACCCGACAAATATTCTATAACTAATATATTATATTCAAAATATGCTATTGAAATATTTATTAGAATTATTAAAGCTCTCCGCAACTGTTATGAAAATCATGAAAAAGATATTATTAGTTTATTTAGTTCAAGTACGCAAATATTTATAGTTGCTAAAAAATTGAAAAGTGGGGATAATGATGACCCAAAAGGCATTTTTATAAATAATGCGACAAATGATGCAAATAGTCCACCAATTGGTATATATTTATATATTGGAAATATAGAAAAATTCTTTAAAACTGCTGATATAGTACTTCTATCATCTGATGCTGTTGAAGCAGATGCATCGGTAAAGAATACATATATTGCTAATGCAACTAATATATTCACTTCCTCTAATAAATTAGAATATACAGTTTCAGGTACAGGTAAATACTATTTCGGATTTTTACATTATTATAATTATCTTGAGGATGAATCTAAATATCCTGAACAAACAGGTACTAGTCAGACTTCTATAGTTAATAACATAGGAGGCACTATGTCGAAAATGACTTTGAAAGAGGCAAAAATAAGTTCGGGAGATATAACTGGAGCAACTATAACCAAACTAAAAATATTGAAAGGTAGCACAATACAAAAAGCTGTGGATGGTAGTGGATCTACAATTACGAATACATACAAAATTACTTCAGGAAATATAAGTGGTATTGTACAAGGAGGGTTTACTCTTACAGCAGGCGCTATTATTGATACAGACTCAATAAAAAATGTAACAGTTACTGCTAATTCTGTTTTTAGCCCCACTACTAGTGGCAGTGGTGAAACTAAGAACAATACAACAATAATTCGTCCAAAAACAAGTACTATAACAAGCGGATCTCCAATAATATCAGATTCTGTTTCTTTAACATCCACTAATGTTACAAATTTTCAATTTACTACAGCGGAAGAAATTCCTTTCACTACTGGTACTCATATATTACCAAATAATTATGATGCTTATGATGTTACTGGACGATCAATAACAACTATAAGAGATGTTATTGTAAGCGCTCCCGAGGTTACAATAGCAGGCACCTTTGATAAACTAACTGCTTCCTCTAAACTTATGGGTTCTTATTATGAACAAAATATATATTATATATATAATTTTATAAAAATGATAAATAATATTGATAATAATAGTTTTTCAACAACATTACAATATTTAGAAGTTAATTTATTATGCTACAAAGCTTTATTATTATCATCTATAAGAGCTGCAAATATATTTTATAACAATAGACATAAAATTAGCGCGTTGGCAATATCTTATGAAAAAGATTTTTTAAATAATGCAAATACTATAACAGGCAGTGGTGTTTGTGCTAATTTAGCGCTAATTGATTTTGTTAAAAATGATTATAGAGCAGATTTTGGGGCTACTTGTGTTGCTTCTGCAACAGGAATAAAACTACCAGAGGATACTACTGTTTCTGCTACAAAATATCAATATATTTTATACAAAAAAAGTAGTGGCGCAAGTACAGATAATGATACTATTTTTAAAGATTATGATGTAAGGATACAACAAGAGATTAATAGCATTAAAAATAGCGACATAGCAGGTTCAACTACTAATTTAGGAATTGATAACTTTCAACTATGTCATAGTTTTAAGGTTTTATCTCCATTTAAAATATCAACAGATAATGGCAATACTAATGATACATTAGAATCTGATGGTATATTAAAAGATTCAGGTTCTGATAGTGATTATCTCACAATTATAAATATGTTTGAATATAATAAAAAACACGACTTTAATAAGAATTATAGAATAAAAATTGTCGGAACAACATTTAAAGCTATTAGTTTTAATATTATACCGGACGCAACTAACAAAAGACGCATAGAAATTGAACTTGAACAAAGCAATGATATTCCTCCTAATTTATTAAACAATTTGAATAAATCAAGTGGCGCAACGCAAATTACAGAAAATGTATATATAGTTAAAATAACAAGCGGGGATATAGATAAGGATTATAATAATATAGTCTCAAATACGGACACTGTTGAACAAAATATAAATATGTATAAAACTAAAATTAAAAATAATACGACATTATATGAGTTACATAAATCCCGAAATAATCTATTATACAACCAGGTAATGTCTTATTTAATAATTGTTGGCGTTTTAATAGCTATATTAGTAATAATAAATATTGCAAATGTAGAAAAACCTCTAATTAAATCAATAACTCTCGGCTGTCTCGTGGTTATAATAATATTATTTATGAGCTATTATATAATGAATACACTATATATAGAAGAGGGTTTTACTGATCCGAATAATATGTTTATTGGATATGACTTGTGTCCCACTGATAGTTGCAAAGTAAGTTCAGCTTCTTCAGACCAGATAAAAAATAACGAATATCATACTGATATTATAACGAACAAGAAAAATTATGTCAAGAACTTTTTGAATACTAATGCAAAAGAATTAATGCTTATGATTATATTAAAGTCTCCTTCTATTGTTAATGATTCACTAAAAGGTAATAATGAAAAACTCGTAACAATATCTAAAAATATATATAATGAAAAGTTATATTTGAACGATGTCCTCTATAGCAAAAAATCGGATTCTGAAATGAATGTTGATGTCCTCAAATACGAAAATAAAAATTACGATGTCTATATTGTATGCATTCTATTTTTGGCATTAATTATGGTAGGCTCTTACACAGTAAATATATACACAGACAATAAATATATGGATTTACTAATATTAATTATGGTAATACTATTTGTATGCTTATTTACATATTTTGTATTATATACAAATAGAATAGTTAGAACTGTATCCACCAATTACTATTGGGGCAATCAATATGAGAATGAGTATATATAAAAAATACTTATGAATAATCTATATATATTATAAAATCTTAAAATCATAAAATTATGAAAAAAGATGACCCTATACACAAAGATAAATCTCGCGAATCTAAGTCGGATTCTGAATCTGAATCTGAATCGGATTCTGAATCAAAAACAGAAGATACTGAGGATAGCGAATATAAAGAGGAAGCCGAAGAGACAAGTGAAGATATTGAAGATACTGAAGATACTGAAGAATATATTATAGATAAGGGGTGTAATAATCTATTCAATAAGGACTGTCAGAATGAAATTATTAATGATAACCCTGCTAACCAGGATAATCCCGATAATTATTTTAATAAATATCAGGAAGAGAATAATAATCAAATGATATATCTTATTTTAAATACGAACGCAAAGAATGCCAGGAATGCGAAGAGGAATAATAATGTATTGAATCTGAATAAGCATCCTATTAATAAAAAAACATATAGGTTTTATAATAAATATAGTAGTGTTGAGAAAAAATATTTTGATGTTCTGTCTGATGCCGATAAAACGAAACTAATAGATAATGAAGATATTATTGAAAAAACCACGATTACTTATGATGTCCCTATGCGTTTTAAGATACTGACATCTGATATAAATATTAGAACAAAGAAGAGCATCATATGGAAGATTGAAAGTTTAAATAAGATGAATAGCAATTCTTCGGAATATTATAAGCTGAGTTCGTGGATATCTTCTTTGAATAATATTCCTTTTAATAAGTTCTATGAAATCCCCATTAAAATTGCCGATGGTAATGATAAAATCTGTAATTTTTTAAATAATATTAGAGCGCGTATGGATGAGACCATCTTCGGACACAAAGATGCCAAGGAACAGATTGTGAGGGTATTAGCCCAATTAATATCGTTTCCCAAAGCTAATGGATATATTATAGGTATTCAAGGTAGCGCCGGTGTGGGGAAAACGAAGCTAATTAAAGAAGGCATTTGTAATGCCCTGAATTATCCGAATGCTTTTATATCTCTGAGTGGCACAGACGATTCCTCGTTTCTCAAGGGACATTCATATACCTACGAAGGTTCAACTTATGGAAAAATCTGCGAATCTCTTATGAAAACCGGAATAATGAATCCGCTATTTTTATTTGATGAGTTGGACAAGGTATCTAATACATATAAGGGACAGGAAATCGTCAATACGCTGATACATATAACAGACCCCGTACAGAATGACAAGTTCAACGACAGATATTTTGAAGAGATTGATTTTGATATCTCGCGTTCTATGATTATCTTTACATACAATGATGATTCTTTGATAAATCCAATTTTGCGAGACAGGATGATTGTTATTAATGTCAGTGGATATGATAATGACGAGAAGATTGTATTGGCTTCGGGCTATATAATACCCGAAATATTGAAACAATATAATTTGAACGACGGCGATATTATATTTAGCAACGAGCTATTGAGGCATATTATTAATAATATTGAAAAAGAAGATGGCGTCCGTAATTTAAAAAGGGCTATTAACAATATCGTATCGTGGATTAATATGATGATATATGTCCCCACGGATCTTATAAAAATAAGCTTACCTTATACAGTCTCACAGACATTTTATGATACATATTGTAAAAAATATAGCTGTAACTCCTCCATATCTGCGAAGCACAATTCAATTTATTTATAAGAAAGGGCTCTCTGTCTTAGGCTATTTAGTCTATCAAACTTTATTTTTTTACTCTTATTTAATAGTATCGGATTATATAAGTTTTAGAATTATGAGCAATTCATTCATATTTTTTGGTTGCTGGAATAATATAAACTGTGAGAAGGAAGCTATATATAGAGATGTCGTATTAAATTGTATCAAAGAGTTTGAACCTTATACTAAAAAGATGTTTATAGCAGGTGATAATTGGTATAATACATTAATCAATTACGATGAAAAAAAAAGAGACAAAAAAAGCAAAGATAGCAAAGATAGCAAGGATAGCAAAGATAGCAAAGAGGGCAAAGATAGCAAAGAGGGCAAGGATAGCAAAGATAGCAAAGATAGCAAAGAGGGCAAGGATAGCAAAGATAGCAAAGATAGCAAGGATAGCAAGGATAGCAAGGATAGCAAGGATAGCAAGGATAGCAAAGAGAGCAAAGATAGCAAAAAAGAATTTTCTTATAAATATTATTTAGTTGATACATTGGTTTCGGGTTATCATATACTATATACGATGAATAAGGATATATATGTTTGTGTAGGTAATCACGACGAAGCCAGTAGTAATAATAACTATCCCAATTGTATGATTAAGACACAGAAACATTATATTAACAAGATCAAAAAATATATAGATGAAATAACGAATGATTTGGAAGCAGTCAGGGGTTCTTCGCAAGAAGCAGCAGATTCATTACAAGGAACCGATAGTGATTATGCAAAAAAGATGATAATGGATTTATTAGACAAAAACAGCCTACCTTCTATTGAACAGTTAGAACCGCTTGATGACGATACAGAGAATAGTATAAAGTTATACTCTGATACAAAAATTGGAGTATATGAAGATGCTTATTCGTCATATATAGTTATTATAATAAATACGAATATTTTGTCACCCGATTATTTAGAAGCTGTTAGAAAAAAAATAGAGGAGACAAAGAAGAAAAGCTGCAATCAAAACAAGGTGATATTTGTAATGGGACACATACCATTATTTTATGATAAACACAAAAAAGAAAAAGTAGCCAAAGCAAAGGACGCAGACAAAGCCAAGGACAAGGGCAAAGCAAAGGACGCAGACAAAGCCAAGGACAAGGGCAAGGCAAAGGATAAGGCCGGGTCGCCAAAAAAGGAACAGGATATAACTAAGATTAAAAAGGGAACTTTTGGAGAAGACAAATCTTCCGAATTAATAGATTTGTTGTATGATATATTGGTCGAATATAACTGTATTTATTTATGCGCGGATTGTCATAATTTCAATATAATGAGTATTAAAAAGCGCGGTAAATCCTTAATCCAGATAACTTCAGGAACTGGTGGTGCTGACCCTGATATAATTAAGGATTTAAAGGATAAAAAGGATAAAAAGGAAGACAAGATATCTGAATATAATATAGCATATTATTCAATAAACTCATATGGATATTGTAAAATAGTTGTTGAAGACGGAAGCGGCGGCAGCGTAGTTGTATCTTATAACAAAATAATAGCAGCTGAAGATGATAATAAGTCAATTGACGAGCTGTATATATATAGCGTTAAAAATAATGAGATAGAATATCGCGAACCTCCTTTAACTGGCGAGGAAAAAAATAAAGTCAAGAATACTATTATATTAAATGCTTCAAATAATAAAGAATATTATTGCAATAGAGTTGCTAAATATAACACTTCTAAAGATATTAATATTAAGGAAAGTAATATAATAAAATCGGAAGATTCGGATAAAGGCATATGTTATGAAAAAAAGGGCAAATGATAAAATGATAAAATGTTAGCTTATAATAAATATGATATATTACTATATTTTATCATTATTGATTATAACCCTTGTCATACTCGCGATATATTATATATACACGGTATATACTTCTGTTCCTTTTAAGAATGGAAAGAATGAAGAGCATTTATATTATATGAGTTATGAAGAAACAGTGCGATTTCTTGAAAGCGACGAAGATAGATATGTAGCCAATTTATCCCCGATAGATTTATATGCCCGCAAAGTATCTTCAAAGGAAGAATATATTAATATTATTAAAGGTGAAGCGACACATTTTAATAAAGGCGATAAATTAATGCTTGATAAATGTACGAAAAAAGCCGATGAATTATTGAGAAATATTAATATAAATACTATCAGCTCTGAAAGCAATCTGGATTATTCAAAATATCTTAATTACAAAGATATAGCCAATATTAAATGGGTATTAGCCATTACCAGGAATGATAATGGTGGAAAATATGAAGATGGCTTGTCGCATACAAGAAAGCACATAATATTTCTATCTCAAGATGTTCTAAATTATTCAGAAGATGAAATAATAAAGCTACTCATACACGAAAAGATTCATATATATCAGCGCTATAACGAAGCTTCATTCAAAACTATAATATATAATATGGGATATGCTGAAAGTACAGATAGCCAGGAGATATCTCAAGATAAACTTAAATATGTTCGCTCAAATCCTGATGTCAATAATAAAATATATAAGAACTTACATACTGGTGAATTAATGATATGTTTATATAGTAGCGATAAGCCCAAAAATATTAATGATATTATTATAGAAAATTATGCTATGGAACACCCATACGAAAAAATAGCTTACGAGATATCCGAGCATATATACAATATCCACAAAATAGAAAAATATAGAAAAATATAGAAAAATATAGAAAAATATAGAAAAATATAAAAAAATATTAACAAATATTAACAAATATAAAAGGATAAAAGGATTGAAGAATATAATATATATATATTATAATATGGAAGAGGTATTTAAACAAGCACCTGATGGATTAACATATGAAGAGGTTGAAACAATATTTATTAGGAATGATAAGAATGTATTAGATACTCTTATTGAATTGTGGAAAATACCTGATAAAAATGTTAAAAATATTAGCGAGGAAGAAAGTAAATGGGCTAATATTCGCGCTACCTGTGATGATTTTGATAACGAGATGAAAAAAGTATTAGATAATGCTAAAAAACATTCTTAATTTTTAATTCTTGGTAATTACAGAAATTGCCTTCGCGTAGCCTTTGCATAGCTTCGCGTCGCCTTAGTCAAGTAAATTGCGAATATGGTTTATTTCCATTTCGTAATTGTCCGACGGTGTTTCTAAGATAATTGTTGGGATATGTGTTGCGGATTTAGAAGAGGACGATGATAATGAGGCTATAAAATCGTTCATCTCGGCTACGGGTATTTCGCCATCTAAGATGACAGAGTGCCTATCCTTCATTTCTCCTTTTTTAACAAGGCTATTATTTAGATGGATTACTGTAATATCCTTGCTATTTTTTTTAAATAAGATGTTATATGCCTCTGCCAAACTGTATCCGAGCGCCCAGGTGTGAGCGGTGTCAAAGCAGATTCCGAGGTTTTTCTTTTGTTCTTTTGAAAAGCCGTTAAAGAATGCTACGAAGTCATTCAAATCTTTTAACAGTTCGGTACCTTGTCCAGCAGGCGTTTCAATGATTAATTTAGTCTTCATCTTTTTATTTTCCATAATTTTCAATATATATTCTATTCCCATTTTCATATTATTCAATCCTTTTTCATAGGACAGTGAGACGTGCTTTCCGCAATGTAATACGACACCTTCGGCATTCATCATATCTGCAAGCATAAGCTGATTAATGAGGAGTTTAATCCATATACATTCTTCCAAAGGCATTACCCGTTTTCCTTCGGTGGCATCCTTAGCAATATTTATAGTATAAGGGGCGTGTATAACAAGCTTGAAATCATTTTCGGCGAGATATTTTCGTATATCTTGAGATTTCTTAACATAACTGTCTATATTTGTAATAGTGATGCTTCGCGGATTAGAAACGAATATTTGAAGAGCATTCCCGCCATTATTCCTTATATTATTCATAGTCTCTATTATACCCCCGCTGTTATCGCGCTTAATATGAGCACCAATATAATTCATTGATATTGTCATATATATGATTATGATAAAATTATTCTATTATATCATTATATCAATTTTTACAAGATATCTGGATGGTACAAAGTGGTACAAAAATAAAAAATGTAATTTATTTGTTTTTAATTGTTAGCGTAGCTCGTAGCTCGTAGCTCGCGCGTCAGATAAGATATTTATTAGTAATCGTCAGAGTAATATTCGCTATCATCTTCGCTAATGCATTCGCCACAATAATAATCGTCATAATCATCGCTATTACAGATGCTTGAATTGAGTTCATCTTCATTATAATAATCGTTGCATTCGTCATAATATTCGTCATTCTCAATTGCAGACTGCTTTTGCTTTTCGGAATTATTAAGCTCTCCGTAATATTCGTATTTCATATTAATCATCTTGTAATGCGTATTGATATCACAGCTTTCATATTCCATCTTTTCTTTAAGTTCATTCGCAATATCTTCTCTCCTCGCAATAGTTAGGAAACATTTAGGCGGATTCAATTTCTTATCGAAGCAGTCGGTGATGCTGTTTTTATATTGTGCAACCAACTTGCTCCTATCATAATTCTTATTACTTCCATAAAAATCCAGATAATAATCTACGACGGCTTCCATACGATATCGCAGGATATCCTCGTGCTTATATTTTCTAACCATAAGATGTTTGATATATCCGTCATACAATTCCTTAATATTATAGATTTCGTGAGAGTCGCTGGCAATAGTGTTATCTCCAATCATAATATTAGCAAAATCTGCAAACGAATAATCTTCTTTCGCGATATCATTATAAGCATTCATATTATATACGAACACGCACGCAATTAGTTAAATATATATATGTCATAATGCCTATATCAATTTTTGTTTTTCAAGTGTGGGATGCTTGATATAATATTTTTCTAATTATCTTGTTAATCGTCTCGTTTATCTTGTCAATATCAACATTATTAGAATGCCTATACTCAATATAAAGCGTCTTAATCTCCTCGCCGCCGTCTCCGCTATCGCCGACATCACTGCGCATAATTAAAGATATCCTATTTGATATCTTGTATTCCTTAATAATATATTCAGATACGCTGTCTATTTCATTAGTACAAGGGAATGTATAATTCGGCTGTTTATTATTCTTAGAGCAGATTACAAATATATTATCTAAAATATCCATATGTTTCTTAATTTTACTTGATACAAATTGGTTATCATTAGATAGCTCGTATGTATATATTCTCTCCTTGTGTGTATATGATTTATACTTTTCAACTCTGCTTTTTTTATAATAGTTATCTATAAAGGTTTCCAAGCTATTTTTAACAGATACATCTATAACATTCTCGTTAGGGATACCGCGATTAATGAAGTAGATTTCAATTAAATTAATATCTTCTTGGCTACCGCCTCCGACAACACTAGGAAATCCGGTAATATATTTATTAATATCAAGTGTTCCAGATTTAGAAGAGACCAGTTGCGACATATTGTGTGTGTAAAAGGTAATTGAATATTATATAGTATATATATCATTTTTTAGATTTATATATAAAAAATTGATTATTCTATATATTTATATATTAAAACATTTATTATGAATAATGATTTTAAAATCTATAAATTGAGCGACCAAATAGATAAATATAATGCTCCAAATAATATTCCAGAGGTTTCTAATAATCAGTATAATAAAAACAAGGTTCGCGATGATTTTCGTAATATGCTTATTAACAATCTGTTTATCTCAGAGTTAGAAGCTACCGATTTAGAAATAGGCATCTTTAATTGTACGATTGATTATGCGAATACTAATAAAATACAATTGTCGTGGAAATGCTCCCTGTTCTTAGATACATATATTAATATCTCGCGAAGCATCTATTCCAATCTTAAATCTAACAGTTATATCGGGAATCAAGATTTATATAAGAGAATGGTTGATAACAAAGAGTTTGTCCCGCATATGCTTCCGTATATGCAATGTCATAATGTATTTCCCGAGAGATGGAATGATATTATCAATAAAAATAATTTGCGACTCAAGGAAGCCTATGAGTTTAATATTGTAGCTATGTCCGATATGATAACTTGTATGAGATGTAAGAGTAAGAAGGTAAGCTATTATGAACTCCAGACGCGCTCAGGTGATGAAGCCTCTACGCTATTTATGGAATGTCTTATTTGCGGAAAGAAATGGAAACAGTAATCTCCAGCCAAGAAGACCCGGGCGTAAGTTATAGTATAGGGCTTCTCTATTGTTCGGCATTTATTATTCTGTATTCAAAGCATTCTCTTAGGATATAAAAGGCAATACCGATATATATTTTTGACTCGTCGTTATCTACAATTTCCCTGATAACATTATAATATTTTTTATTTAATATATAATGCTGTATGGCATTCTGTATCCCATAGTGATATATAATCTCTTCAATATCTTTCTTTTCATAGAATGGTAATTGAATATGATTATAGATATATTTCTCAGTATTGAGAATTAGAACAAGCCTATCGCGCGATGTAATATATTTAATCTTACTATATATATCAGATGCTATGACATTATCGGGTTTTGTTAAAATTATTTTATATTTATATGCCTTCTCTGATGTCTCCGATGTCTCTGATGGTTCTGTCATTTAGTAATAATATATTTATATTTTTATATCATAGTGGGGGATACCGCCCCCAACACGGGCTATAATGGGGTTTATTTATAGGCTATTGAGGGAGCTTATAAGATATTTATAGTACCATTATGATGTATTTAAAAAGAACCAGATTTTTCTAAAAATTGAAAATTAAAATTTGAGTACATCTCTTGATTTATTTTGTAATTTCTAAAAAACTTTTGAAATTTTTGAAAAAACAGAAAGATGTACTCAAATTATAAATTGAAAAAATATGAATATTCTAGTGTCTCAAGAAATGCTCTGAATATTCTTAGTATTTTTATATAAATATTGAGAGGCTATTGAGAGGCTATTGAGAGGCTATTGAGAGGCTATAGAGAGGCTATTGAGAGGCTATTGAGAGGCTATTGAGAGGCTATCGAGAGGCTATTGAGAGGCTATTGAGAGGCTATTGAGAGGCTATTGAGAGGCTATTGAGAGGCTATCGAGAGGCTATCGAGGGCTTTAATAGGATACTTAAATAATTTTTGTATTTGTATAAGAATAAGTATAAGAATAAAGGAGGGAAGATGGAGGAGTGGGTCTATTTGTCTATTTTGAGGAGTACAATAATTGTCGGGTTTATACTTTTCATAAGGTATGATGATTCCCCTAAGTATATATTTCCAATTATGATAAATATAATAGTAGGCTTTATAAGTTTGATATATTTCCTATATTTTTATAGTAATGATAAAAATATTACAGATATAATAACTAAGCCAAAATATTACATATATTCTATAATATTATTCGTCGTATCACTAATAGGCTTCTATATTATCAAGATATCCCCTAATCCTGCATATTATAGAACATTTGCCGTTTATGAAATTATACTGCTATTGCTTGTTACGCTGTATTATAATAAATACTTTAATATAAATTATCAGGGTATATTAGGTATCATCTTAGGCTGTATATCAATACTCCTTATTACTGTTGATAATATAATATAAAACCGTGTTGGGGGCGGTCTCCCTCATCCCATAATAAATATGTAACATTTTTGCAACATTTTTATAAAAATTGATTGTGTATATCTTAAAGTTAATTATACATTTAGAATGTCCAAGAGCTCTTCTGCTGCTGCCGCCGCTCCTATTGTCAAGGTCAGCGACTCTATCCAGCTATCTTACAACGCCTATGATACTGATGTAGTATATACGACAGATATGATTAATGTCAGCTTCAAGGTTTCATTTGGTAAGGGGAATGATAGCGCGCTGTATAAAAACGAATCAGACCTCAAACAATTTAACAAGAGTTATGAGATTGAAACTCTTGAGACTGACGATGCTGAAAGCTATTATGTAATTACCGAAGAAGGTCCTATTGTAATCAAAATTGAAAACCCAGACATTTATTCGAGGTATAATAATAATTGCGATTATGCTCTCGGTTTCGCGGTTGATTTTGATGAACCTGATTATCTCGAGGAAAGTCATATTACGCCATTCAACATTGATAGGGACGGTGTAATGTGGTCTATTCCTATTCAAGAACCTTGGAAGCAGAATAGCAGTGTATTTTATCAGAACGGAAAGGCGAAATATCAATGGACGACTTCAAGGATTAAGGCGATGGGCGAAGAGCTTACTGGAGATGATAAAGAGCTCGGTATTGAAAAAACTTCAGAAAATACCGGGATGATGTATCTTACATTTATGGTTCTCAGTAAAGAGAAGGAGATTGTTCAGGAAAAAGAAATTACGCGCAGTTGTGGTATGCGTAGCGGCGGTATGCGTAGCGGCGGAGCTACTCGTGGAGGAGGCGACAGCGACGGAGGAGTTAGTCGTAGCATTACTCGTACTATTGGGGAGGGTAGCGTAGCTGGAAGAGTCGGGTATGGCAATAGTGCATCTACATCATCTGTCGCGAGCACTTTTAAATACGCTAAACACACTAAGCGGTATGTGATTCCTGTCCGCATCAGGATTTCAAAGGATTCCTCTGTAAGTGATGTTAATTGTTCCAAAACTCTTGTGGGAGCTGAAAATAATATGAAGAGGAAGACAGTCACTGTAGCCCCCTTCCTCCCTTAGAGAAATGAGATGCAATGAATGTGTGCTTTATGTAGATTAGGGTATAGATTAGGGTATATATTATATATTTTTTATTCTTCTATATGATAACTTTGAATACAAATGATAAAACTGTAAATATATAGTTGCTTTTTTTATCAATCACTCTAACTATGGATATAAAAATAGAATATTGCAAAGTTCAATAAATATATAGATTCATATAGAAATATATTATCATCTATATTTATTATAAGTAATACTAATAATAGCATTTGTATAAGTAATAGTATATGTAATACATAGCATTCTTGATAACATTCTCTATTACAATGTCTTATCATAAATAATAGTATTGATATGAAAGCTATTGAAGCAAAAATATAATGTAATATATGACCTTCTGGAAAATATAAGAGAATATATATAGAAAAGAGCAATATACTTATTATAGCAAGAGAATATAGGTCGTCTCTTTTGTATTCATAAAGTATCGTAGCAGTACCCATAAGAATCATAAAAAACAATATAATATATTTAGAATTATCTTCGGAAATTATACTGGATATGCTTGAATTGTTATCATAATAAATATATACATAAGCTACAGGGATTATATAAAAAAGAGACATCAAAAACAATAGTAAATCTCGGGATATAGTTTCTGTTTTTTCTGTCATTTATTATTTATCAATATTGTTATCTAGAGATATTAGGACGATACCTATGCATCCGAGCATAATTCCGAATATGCTTTGATATGATATTTTCACATTTTTCTCATAATATAAGGCGAATAATAACATAAATATAATTTCGAGGGCAACAAAGGTTCTGAAATATGCCGGGTTCGGACAAGTTTTTATTATGTAATATCCGAGCAATATAACGAGAAATAACATAAAAGAATATAGATAATACTTAGGTTTAATGATTTCGCCCATTAAATAATAATATTTGTAAAAAGATAATATATATAGCACACTTAATATGCCTACAATGACATTTGCAATAATCGGGAAAATATTGCTCGGCGTCTCATCGTATCTCAAAAATAATATTAAACCTGCTACAATAGCACTATGAATCACTGAAAGAATAATCCACTCCATCTTGATTATTTCTATTTAGATAAAAATATAAAAAATTGATTTAAGATTTTATGAAAATTATTATATAAAGGCGATAGAGTATGTCGGCTTCTATTGCGAGCAAAATCAGTATCAAGGATAAGCTTGATATTACCTATAATATCCTCAATATTATCGTGAAAAATAATAAGAATCTTGTAGGAAATAAATATAATGATAAAAAGAGTTTCGCCGAACAAGAAGCGTCCAAATATAGTAGAATGCGAAGCCCGCAATTCTTCTGTACCAATTTCTGCGGCGGCAACATCAATGACTGTACTTGTCTTCATAGGTCATATTAAGCAGGCTCGCGGATACCTTCCTTTCTATATATTTAGCTTTTTATGGACGGTTTCTATGGCGCCTTCAATCCACGCTTGGCGTTCGCTATATGTTTCGCCTAATATATAGATATCTTTTGGAATAAATATATCGTCCATTTTTTCCTGTATTTTTTTTGTATTTACTCCGACATTCCACATATGATCGCCGGCTTTCCAGAAATGCATAGTAATCCATTCCGGCTCTTTGATATTTTTTTCAGGAAACATCTCATTCAATATTTTCGTCAAATATTTTTTTACATCTTTCTCATTTTTAAAGGCATTCCAAAAGTCTGCATTATATCTGTCGCTATAACTGATTTGTATTAAGCCACTATTGTAATCTATAGGAATGATAAACTGCAATTTATTTTGTGTAAGTATCTTAGGCATATCTTTAAACCAGACATCTTTGTATTGAGCGAATATTCTCAATAAATGTCCATCACTAACAGTATTAAAGAGACTCTCGTATTTCTTGAAATACCCGATATTCATATAATCACCCCTTTTAATCGTTAGATATAGCTTAGAATAGCTATGTTTAACACCACTAACCTTTACATATTTCTTGTCGCCGCGTTCGCCGCCAGCGCAGCTTGCGCTATCGCAGACATCTTCTAAGATTGATGAAAATTTAACAGAGACACCAGCATCTAATATATATTTATAGAGCACATCGCATAGTATATGTATTCCGTCGCGTAATATGAAAAACTCATTATTGCGAATATCAAAATCTTTTCGTAATGTTATGAGGCCATTATAAGCATTCATATCATACATCTCGCCAATATATCCAAGCGATATCTTGAGCAACTCAACATCATTTGCGCTCAATATTAGAGAAAAATAGTTATGTAAATTATATAAACACGGGTCATATTTATTACCATTCAATTTCTTTTCAATTGCATATCTCCACAATTCGTTGAGGCTCTTGAAATTAGATTTATAATGGCTCAAGAGTTCTGCCTCATTCATCAAGCGTCCTTCAACAAAATAATTCGTATTTTTTCCAATATTTATTATTTGGTCTTGGAGTTTAAAATCCTTGATTATCTTCATAACATATTTATGCTTCTTTCCTAATCTCCCGGCTCCTACAGAATATCTAAAGCCTTTATGCTCGTTCGTATAAATACGCCCACCTATTCTATCAGAACCCTCAAATATAACTATATCAGTCGCCGAAACACCTTTTAATAACAATTTATATGCCAAATATAATCCAGTAATACCAGCGCCAACTATAATATGCTTAGTTCTCTTCATTTACTCTCCCTACTCTTCCTACTATTTCTTATTATATAATTATAATGACTGGAGATGGGGGGAAACCGCCCTATGGGGGGAACCCGCCCCCAACGCGGGCTATAATGGGGCTACCGAAAGGCTATCGAGAGGCTACCGAGCTATTTGTAATACCATTATGATGTATTAAAAAGACACTGGATATTTTTAAAAATTGAAAATTAAAATTTGAGTACATCTCTTGATTTATTTTGTAATTTCCAAAAAACTTTTGAAAATTTAGAAAAAACAGAAAGATGTACTCAAATTTAAAAATTAAAAAATATAGATATTTCAGTGTCTCAACAACTGCTCTGTTAATCTAAGTATTTTTATAATAATTATAGAGATATGATTGAGAGGCTACCGAGAGGAAGGAAGGATTGAAGATGAGGAGGGGAGGGGAGAGACAGAGTTATCGTGCGTATATTAGGCATACTATGTCTTTTCGCATACTCTTTTCGTATTCTGGAGTAATCTCTTTAACCTTTGTATCTCGTATATCATCGTATTCGTATGTTTTGCCATTTCTCTTTAAAAGCGCCGTATAATGCCCGGATTCTACTGTTTCCCCTTTGTGTAATATTATAGACCTCAGTTTAAGCTCCTTTTTATCTCCTGATATTTTTATAGTATTAGGATAGATAATTTTAGTAGCCAGCTTAGTTTCTTCGCCAATATTTCTATATATTTCTATTATCAATACGCCATTCGTTTTTAATATGTTATATTCCTTTTCATAGTATTTTATTAGCTTTCCCTTAGAGTTTTTATAATAATTATTGCTATCAAAATCATACCTGTCAAGGCGATATGGTATAAGCGTGGATATGTCAAGCTTAGACTTTCCCATTAAATAGAAAGAAGATATCTCTTGTATCATATTCTTCTTATACTTATTATCCCCATCGCGAATCTTGACATTAAGCTTGAAATTAAATATCTTGTCAAAATAAGTTATTAGCTCAAATACATCAATCTGTTGCTTCAGCCAGTTATCCCTGTTATTAAAAAAGATTCTATTGTTTTCATTTATTTTCACAAGTTCTCTATAATATTTCTCTAAATATTTCCTTATCATATTGCACTTTTTATTTTCTATATCCTTGCTTTTATTGATATACTCATAGATATTATATAATTCTGTCTGAATACGCTGAGCATATCTGTGTTCCAGTTTATTAATTCTAAAAAACATATTATATATTACTCTATTCTTGAAATGAAATAGGGCGACCAAGAGACTATCTATAAAACAGCTGTTGTGTTCGTTGCTTATATTTATATCTTTATTATCCTTCAATATTTTAGCGCCTATTTTACCTTTCTTGCTTACACACCTATTAGTAATAGGATTCAATATTTTCTCGCTGGGACAATCCTTCATACTATGACAATTATCTATTATTATAACATATATAAATAGTAAATGACATAATATCTTATATCCTATATATATCCTATATCACATATCATTCAAACTATGTTTTATAAAAATGAAGAAGGCTATATTAATCTATTGAAAGATACTTTGAATGGCGAGTTTAAAAATACGAGAAACGGTAATGTGTTCTCGCGTTTCGGGTGTATGATTAAGTTTGTCAATATTTCAACCAGCTTTCCTTTGATAACGAGCAAAAAGGTATTTTTTAGAGGAATTGTAGAAGAATTATTGTGGTTTCTCAAAGGCTCTACGAATGCCAACGAACTTAAAGAGAAAAATGTTAATATCTGGAACGGAAATTCAACACGCGAATATTTAGATAGCGTAGGGCTACAAGATTATGAAGAGGGAGAATTAGGACCCGTCTATGGATGGCAATGGCGTATGTTCGGCAAAAAATACACCCCAAATAAACTAAATGACCGTCCCGAAGAATTCCCAGAAGCCAGCCCAGAAGCCAGCCCAGAAGCCAGCCCAGAAGCCAGCCCAGAAGCCAGCCCAGAATTTGGAGGAGCGGATCAAATAAAATATGTGATTACGGAATTGCTTATGGAAAATAGTAGGCGCGCTGTGTTGTCTGCGTGGAATCCTGTAGATTTAAATATTATGGCGTTACCGCCTTGTCATATTCTATATATCTTTAATAAAACTAAAGATGGCTTGTGTTGTCATCTTACTATGAGAAGCTCAGATTTATTCTTAGGCCTTCCTTTTAATATCGCAAGCTGTGCGCTATTGACGCAAATAATCGCACATTTATTACATATGAAATCTTCTGAAATCTGCTTGTCGTTGTGCGACGCCCATATCTATGAAGAACATATAGAGCAAGTTAAAAAACAAATAGATTTGGAGATATACGAGAGTCCGCGTGTTATTATTGAAAAGGCTGCGCCAGATATTGAATCGTCAATTGATGATAAAATAAAATGGATAGAATCCCTGACATATAGCGATTTCACTTTAATTGATTACAAATCGCACGACAAGCTCCCTGCAATTATGAAGTAAGAGTCGGCGTAAGCGTTAGCATTTGACGAACAGCTCTCCATTTTTTAAACTTGTCATTATAGGCGCAGGCGAACTTGAGAACCGTCATAGCATTCTTATCTCTAAAAGCCGTCCGCAATATTTTACTATCATTCATCGTTTGGACCAGTGCAATTCCAATAGATTTATCATTCGCATTTTCTGTCTCATAAATATCATATATATCAGGTTCGAGAGTTTTCATCAAGAACAGCACTTTCTCATCTACTGAGGCATCCGTAGAGGCAACCGCGACAGTAGCCGTAGAAGGCGTAGACGACGTAGAAGGCGTAGACGACTCCGCATTTTCTCTCACAGGTTCTATTTTGGGAACTGTATCAATTACGGCGCAATTATCAATCTGGATGTTTTGGTTTTCAATTGTTTTAAACTCGGTAATATCCTTTGTTTTTCTGACTACATCAATAACATTAGTTTCGTCAAAGTTATAGAGCTTAGGCTTATATTTCAAATCGTAAGGCCAAATATAGATGCCTCTGCAAGTATAATTGAGGCTATTAGAGAGCTTATGTAATTCAGCAATAGATTCTTTGTACATATTGAAATAGCTTTTAACCTTGTAATTACATACATCAATAGTGCTATCGGGAGTATATTGAGTATCAAGCATATTATAAATAATATTGAGCCGGTCGGGCAATGTTTTATTATTCAAGTATTTGCCTTCATAACACACAATATCATTAATCAGGAAAGTCCAAGTGTCATCCTTACACTTCACCATCTCTCCATCAAGAAGCGTATTTTTAAACAGCTTTTTATCAAATAATCCTCTGCCAAATATAATGCGGGGTCTTTGATATCCGGGGTGTATCTTTTTATCTATATAATACATAGTTTCAATATCATTATATAGGGTAAAATAAAGATAGTATCTATTACCATTTGAGCGCAAATTCATAAGATGATTAGTAGTTACCACATTAACATTCGTATTATCAAGATTATGATGATGCCTTTGTAATATCTTTATTTTATATAAGGTACTCAAATCATTCAAAATATCATCTTTATGCTCGTTGCTCTTAATATTTAGTGCTATCCTGTTAGAAAAACTAATAATCCCCTGCATTTGTTTTAAATATTAATAGTGATATATTTATATATCATTTTTTTCTAAAACTATATAATTATTTTTATATGCATCTATATTATAGAATTGCTTTTGGAGATGTTAGTATATGACCCTATCAATTTAGAGAATATACCAGTTGCGGATTACCTTGAGAATGATGCTAATAACATAGTTATCCTTTTAAATAAGAAGGCTTATGGTGTTAACAAGGCACTGTTTATGTTTAATAATGAAATGAAGAGATGCATTATAGCTAATAATGCCTTACTTAAAAAGAAGACATATGAGAACCCCGATACCTTCTATAATATAGGATATTTTATAGGTAAAAAAGTCATTGTTAATCAGAATACATTAAATGATGTCTTGAAAGAGCACAGGGTTATTGAGCTAACTTCAAAAACCTCAGGAGATACTTACATAAATAAGGAGTTATTGGAATTAACAACAATAGGAATCCTAAAACCGCCATCTAAAAATTCTGTAGGAAATGTTAATTTTAAATACGCCTATGAAGATGTGTATTTTGATGAACTAATGTCTTCTATTTTGAAGGAATATAGTTTGGAAATGTTCTATTATATTAATAGAAGTTTAATAAATCCCGAATTATATAATCAACAATTTAATAATAATCAACCACTAAACTATGAATTAGTTGAACTATTAAAAAAAATTTCAAAAAGTGTAAAAAAATTTAATAACATAAACTTTAAAAATGCTGTAGATAAAATGGTTATTAAAATAGATAAGGGTTTTATTGAAGCCGCGCCACGATATGAAAAAACATATATTCATAAAGTGTTTTATAGAGGAATGAAGGAAAAATATATTAATACAGATGGTGGCGAATTAGAAAATATAGGTGATACCGCGTTGATTCTCAATTATACATCTGTTTCTTCAGAATATGATGCGGCTAAAAACTTTGCTAAGTCGGGTTCAAAAGCAATTATTTATAAAATATATCTGGAAGAAGGATTGCCTTTTATAAATATGGTATCAAATGCGGTATTTGAAGATGAAAAAGAATACTTGCTTCCCCGTAATATAATTTTTGAACTTATAAGCAAACAAGGAAAAGAATACACTATTTTAGCGAAACCCTTTAAAAAAGACCAGTTCGCCATTAAAACTGGCTGTTTCCCAATAGACTTTTATGATATCAAGCCCGCTACGCTATCATCTATAAAATCTAAAAAATTATCATCATCTCCTACTAAAGTAAAGTCAAAAGCTGATTCTGCTAAAAGCAAAGATAATGTTAAACCTGTTAAATCAAAGAGATGTCCTAACGGAATGGTAAGAAATAAAATAACAAAGGAATGCGTCCCTAAACAGAATATCAAGTCCAAAGCTAAACCCAAAGCTAAGGCGAAAGCTGAGCCTGAGCCAAAACCTCCCAAAACAAAAATGGCGCGTTGCCCTAAGGGAACTCGTCGTAATCCCAAAACATTATTATGCGTACCTAAATTATAATCCAATCATTTTATAGATATACTAATAAAAAATGTTAATATACGACCCTATAAATTTAGAGAATATACCATTTAACGATTACCTAGAAAATGATACTAATAATATAGTTGTGTTTTTAAAAGAGAAGGCTTATGGTGTTAATAAGGCACTATTTATGTTTAATCAAGAATTAAAGAAATGTATTATCGAGAATGGAGCATTACTTAAAAAAACTACATATAAAAATCCTAAAACCTTTTATAATATAGGGTATTTTATTGGTAAAAAGGCAAGTGTTAACCTTGCTACCTTAAATAAGGTTTTGGAAAAGCATAGAGTTATTGAGCTAACTTCAAAAACCCCAGGAGATACTTATATAAATAAGGAGTTATTGAAATTAACAACTATAAACATAATTGATAAAAACAAAACTAATAAAAATTCTAAAAAAAATAACTTTAAATTTGGTATGGATGATGTTTATTTTGACGAATTAATGTCGGAATTTTTAAAACAATATAGTAAGAGATTGTACTTTTATATCAATAAAAATTTATTGGATCCTGAATTATATAATAATGATAACAATATAGTGGACTACGATATAAAAAATGTTTTATATTACGATTTAAAAGCAAAGTTATATTACAAATTTAATACTACTGTTAATAATACTATAAAATACATAGACTTTAAAAATGAGTTAGACAGAATAATTACTAAAATAGACACAGTATTCGTTGAAGCGGCGCCCAGATATGAAAAAACTTATAACAAAGTTTTTTATAGGGGAATGAAAGAAAAATATATTAACACAAATGGTACTGCTCTTGAAAATGTTGGTGATACTGCGCTAATTCTTAATTATACTTCTATTTCTTCTAAATATTCAGTTGCTAAAATGTTTTCTCAAAATCTTGCAAAATCTGTTTTATACAAAATATATCTTGAAGACGGATTGCCTTTTATAAATATGGTTTCAAATACTATGTATAAAGATGAAAAAGAATATTTATTACCTCGTAATATAATATTTGAACTTATAAGCAAACAAGGAAATGAATATACTGTATTAGCGAAACCTTTTAAACCTGACCAATTTACTATTAAAACAGGATGTGTATCATTAGATACTTATGATATAAAACCTAAAAAAATATCTCATATTGAACAAAAAAAATCTTCATCCGATTCAATATCAAAGGTTAAAAAATTTGTTGCATATTCCAGCAAAAGCAAGGATATTACATCTGTTAAGCCTGTTAAGTTGAATAAATGTCCGAAAGGAATGAGAAGAGATAAAAAAACAATGAAATGCATTGTTAAAAATAATACAAAGGCAAAAATGCAGCGTTGCCCTAAAGGAACTCGTCGCAATCCTAAAACATTAGAGTGCGAGGCTAAGCTGTAAATAATTCTAATATATCCACCTCTTTTTTGTAATTTAATATATTATTATGATGATATATTATAGAATCAAATTGAGATGTTAGTATATGATCCTATAAATTTAGAGAATTTACCAGTAGCTGATTACCTTGATAATGACCCCAATAATATAGTTATCATATATAATAAGAAGGCTTATGGTGTTAATAAGGCGTTGTTTATGTTTAATAATGAAATGAAAAGATGCATTATAGCGAATAATGCTTTGCTTAAAAAGGCTACTTATGATAACCCAGATACCTTTTATAATATAGGGTATTTTATAGGGAAAAAAGTCATTGTTAATCAGAATACATTAAACGATGTCTTGAAAGAGCACAGGGTTATTGAGCTAACTTCAAAAACCTCAGGAGATACTTACATAAATAAGGAGTTATTGGAATTATCAACAATAGGCATCCTAAAACCGCCATCTAAAAAATCCGTAGGAAAAGTTAACTTTCAATATGCCTATGAAGATGTATATTTTGATGAATTAATGTCTAAAATATTACACGAATATAGTGGATCTTTATTTACACAAATAAATTATAATTTATTATACCCTGACTATTATAATAATGATAGACCTCTTGATTATTATTATAAAAATAATAATAATTTATTATTTAATGTTTTACAAATTTCAAATAAAGATAACCTTAAAAACATAGATTTAAAAAAAGGTTTAGATAAAGCAATTGCTAATATAGACAGAGGGTTTATTGAAGCCGCACCACGATATGAAAAAACATATGTTCATCAAGTGTTTTATAGAGGAATGGATAGAAAATATATTAATACAAACGGCGGCGAATTAGAAAATATAGGCGATACAGCATTAATTCTTAATTATACTTCAGTATCTTCTAAAAAATCTGTAGCTAAATCTTTTGCAGGCAATTTAGTAGGTAAAGTAACACCCATTTATATAATATATCTGGAAGAAGGATTGCCGTTTATCAATATGGTATCAACAGCAAAAATTAAGAAGGAAAAAGAATACCTATTACCTCGTAATATAATATTTGAACTTATAAGTAAAAAAGGAAGGGAATATACTGTTATAGCAAGACCCTTTAAAAAAGACCAGTTCGCCATTAGAACCGGTTGTTTCCCATTAGATACTTACGATATCCAGCCTGCCTCGCTTCCGCTGCCTGTCTCGCCTGCTACGCTATCATCTAAGATGTCATCTAAGAAATCCGCTAAGCTATCCGCTAAGCTATCTGTACCATCGCCTGCAAAATCAAAGACAAAATCAAATATAGATTCGGGTAATTCAGATAAAAGTAAAAAAGATAATGTTAAACCTGTTAAATTAAAGAGATGTCCTAACGGAATGGTAAGAATTAAGATGATGAATGAATGCGTCCCTAAACAGAATATCAAGCCTAAGGCAAAAGCCAAAATGGCGCGTTGCCCCAAGGGAACTCGTCGCAATCCTAAAACATTAAAATGCGAGGCTAAGCAAGGCTAAGCAAGGCTAAGCGAGGCAAGGCTTTTAGTAAATCTAATTATAACTATATTTTTTATAATATATATATATTAATGTATTTATATTATAGAATTAGCATTAAAGAATATGTTAGTATATGATCCTATAAATTTAGAGAATCTACCAGTGGCGGATTACCTTGATAATGATGCTAATAACATAGTTATAATTTATAATAATAAAGCTTATGGTGTTAATAAGTCCCTTTTTATGTTTAATAATGAAATGAAGAGATGCATTATAGCCAATAATGCTTTGCTTAAAAAGAAGACATATGATAACCCAGAGACCTTCTATAATATAGGGTATTTTATAGGGAAAAAGGTTATTGTTAACCTAGATACATTAAATGATTCTTTAAAAAAACACAGGGTTATTGAGCTAACTTCAAAAACCTCAGGAGATACTTATATAAATAAGGAGTTATTGGAATTAACAACGATAGGCTTAATAAAACCTTCTTCTAAAAAATCAGTAGGAAAATTTAACTTTCAATACGCGTATGAAGATGTATATTTTGATGAATTAATATCTTTAATCTTAAAACAATATAGTTTATCAATGTATTTTTATATAAATAAATGTTTATTAAATTCCAAATTATATAATAATGATAAACCGCTTAAAAAAGAATTAGCCGAAATATTAAAAAATGATTTTCCAAAGAGCAAGGTATTTAAAAACATAGATTTCAAAAATTATATAGATAATATAATTACTAAAATAGATAAGGGTTTTATTGAAGCCGCGCCACGATATGAAAAAACATATATTCATAAAGTTTTCTATAGAGGAATGAAAGGAAAATATATTAATACAAATGGTAATGAATTAGAAAATATAGGCGATACGGCGCTTATCAAGACTTATGTATCTGTTTCAGCTGACTATGCAACCGCTAAAAACTTTGCCCCACCAGGAGGAAAAGCGGCTATTTATATAATATATCTGGAAGAAGGATTGCCTTTTATCAATATGGTATCAAATGCAGTATTTAAAAATGAAAGAGAATATATATTACCGCGAAATATAATTTTTGAACTTATAAGTAAAAAAGGAAATGAATATACTGTATTAGCAAAACCCTTTAAACCAGACCAATTCGCCATTAAAACAGGATGTTTCCCATTAGACTTTTGCGATATCAAGCAAGCGCAGCTTTCGCCGCTTGCTCCGCTTTCGCCGTCTGCCAAGATATCTCTATCATCACCTGCAAAATCAAAGACAAAATCAAATATAGATTCAGGTAAAAATAATATTATACCTGTTAAATCAAAGAGATGTCCTAACGGAATGGTGCGAAATAAAATAACAAAAGAATGTGTCCCTAAACAAACTATAAAGCAAAAGGCAAAGCCTGAGTCGCCTAAGCCTAAGTCTAAATTGGGGCGTTGTCCTAAGGGAACTCGTCGTAATCCTAAAACATTACTATGTGAAGCTAAGCAGGGCTAAGCTTTAAATAATTCTAATATAACTGCTTATTTTTGTAAAACTATATAATTATAATTATATATTATATAATAATATAATGTTTGATAATCTGCTATATATTTTCTCAAAAGATACAATTGATTCAGTGAGCGTTGATAATAATTATTATGTCAGAGAGGTTGATAAGCTCAATAAGACGCTGCTTCAAAAAAATAGCGAACTACAGCTTTTACAGCGCAAATATAACAAGCTACTCAATCATTGCATAGAGAACGAATTAGCCTCTAAATTGAACAATAAAAAACGCATAGAATCAATAATAATTCAAGACATCCAAGACTCAAGCAAATCCCTAGATACGCCTGACGCAGCTGACGTAGCCGATGTAGCCGACACAGCTGACGCAGCCGATGTAGCCGACAGACCAGATAGTCCCAATTATTCAGGAGATGCCGTAGGAGATGCCGTAGGAGATGCGATATATATCCGTGAAAATAATAAATATGTTAGCGATAACGACGAGTACGAGAAGATATAGAAATGAAGTATTTATTTTTGTATAATTTTCATAACACTATCAAGTTTTTTTTCTATTGAAATAATGTTGCTTTCCAATAATGAAAGTATCGTATCATATTTATTATTTTTTTCAATATAGCTATCTATCATTTCCCTCTCAATATTATATTTATTTGACAAATTATCTATATCTCTATTACCATTCTTATATTCTGGGTATATAATATGTGATACTGTACGGCATTTAATAGCAATAAGAGTTCTTTTGTGTTCTAATGCTATGTATTCATATGTTTTCTTCTCAGCAATTTCTTGGATAAGTTTAGCATCTTCTTCTGGTTTCCATTTAGTATAAGTACAATTAGTTTCTTCATTATTCATTACATTCATTTTTTCAATATATTTCTCAATAGCAATCTTTTCTATATTATATTCTCGCGACAAATCATCTATGTTTGTATCGCCCTGATTATATCTGAAATATATAATACTTGATATTACCCGTGATCTAATAGCTCCTAGAGTTCTTTTGTGTATCAACGCTATTTCTTTATAAGTTTTCTTCTCATCAATTTCTTTAATCAATTGCAAATCTTCTTTTAGAGTCCATTTGTTATAGGAACAGCTCGTAAGTTCATTATTTTTTAATGTAGAAATATAATTACTATACATTTGCATATTAACAATATACACATATATGTTGATGTCATTTTTTTATACAATGATATATTACGAGTACGAGAAGATATAGATATAAATAATTAGCTTAATAATAATGTATGTATGATCTTCAAAGTCTGCGAGAGCTATATGATGAATGGTTTAGCAATAGGGATTATTGGTTTTATAAAAATAGCAAGATAGATGTATATTTATGCGACAAGTACTATAAATACATAGAGATTACCGAGAATATTTATGAGAATTATAAAAATAATCTGTGTCATTATGAAGATAAGACAATAATTGCGTGTATTATATTATTAGACCAGATATCAAGGCATTTCAAGAGAGTTTATGATACTAATATAGATATCGTTGAGTTTTCCAGAAAAGCTATAAACTTCTCTAACATACTATTATTACACGATGGATGTCGGGACAATAGATTTACGATAGATGAATTGAGTTTTATATATTTGCCTTACAGGCATTTGAAGGATATTGACAAAATATATGAAATCATAGGTATATATATTGAGCTATATGAAAAGGCTGATGCTGAGGCTAACGCGGAAGATAAATTGAAGTGCCGAAGATATCTTCAAGCTACTCTTAATAATATTTACAAAGATATCAATCTATTATCTATGAAAAACAGCATACGCGTAAAATCCTGGGACGATATTAATAAGGATATATTAGACCCAAGATGTCTCAGAGATAGCAAAATGGCAGCGACGGTATCTCCGATTATCCACGAAAATATGCGGAACGAAATAGAGAAACTAAAGGATGGCTCTACGATTATCGCGTCATTATCTGGGGGCGTTGATAGTATGGTAGCCCTGTATTTATGTAAGTATATCAAAGATACTTATAATCCTCGTAAAATTAAGAATATAATTGCCATTCATATAAACTATAATAATCGCGAGCATTCAGGAGATGAATTGGATTTCGTAAATTATTACTGTAATAAATTGGGAGTCAAATTGTATTTTAGGACTATCAAAGAAATCTCTCGTAACAATTGTTTACACAACGGCTTGCGCGATTTATACGAGGATATTACGAAAAATATAAGATATGATATGTATCGCTTGAATATCAAGAATGATAGCGATAGAACATATATTTTACTCGGACACAACAAAGACGACTGTTTTGAAAATGTCATAACTAATATTTCAAATAAAAGCAATTACAACAATCTTTGCGGTATGGAGGTACTTAAAGAGATTGAAGGAATGCCTTTTTGGCGGCCATTATTGAATATAGAAAAGCGGCATATTCTGGATTGCGCGAATATCAATAAGATACCCTATCTATATGATAGTACGCCTGCGTGGTCTGTTCGCGGAAAAATTAGAGATACTGTCCGGCCTTCATTATTACTTCTCAAAAACAACGAAGGAATAGAGGACAATTCTATGATAGACTCATTCTTTTATTTGAGAGATTATATAGCAAATACGCAGGATATTTTCTATGAGCTAATCATAAAAAATTTGATATCTAAAATAAACTGTGAGGAAGCTGAGAATAGTAGCAAATATATTGCCGAATACAGCAAAACAGAATTGCTATCACTCAAATATATAGTAATTGCCAAAATATTCTTTGACAAATTAAATATTAGATATTCCCACAAGGCCATCAAAGACTTCTGTGAATACATCGGTTCCATCAAGGCTCAACAAGGACGCAAGTTTATACTAAGCAAATCCTGCATAATAGATATAAAAATAAATAGTAAAAATAATAATTATTATAATATTATAATAACATAAATACAAAATGATAGGATACTATTTCATTCAAAACAAATATATATTTGTGGGCAATAAGGACAGGGATACTGATATAAACGGAAATGATAAATATACCAAGGAATTGACAGCCCAGTTGTTTCAAAAAGGCAACCAAGTCCCGTCGGTACCCTTAGTCCATCCTGTTCCTCCTGCGGATCTACAATTATCAAGCACTAAAGAATCTTTTGACACCGAGGAGGATGAGAATGAAAACTTGATTCATAATAATAAAAACAAAAGAACTAATATTTCTATGACATACAAAAAACTATTGAATTATATATTCTAATCTGTTAGTCGCTTTCATAGCGCGCATATAGAGGAATCTTGTTGTCGAAGGGATAATATAGGGCACGAAAGGAGTTTTTGATAGTATCTAAAACGCTCGGTCTATCTTTTTTACTTTCAAATAATTTATATTTGTAAATATTATCATAATCAGAATAATCAGCATAATATGTCGGGTAAGTATTATTTGCCGGATATAGAGGATAGATGGGGTTAATGGGATTGATTGGGTAAATAGGTCTGGGAACTATGGTATTCGCGATAGCTGGAAGAAAATTAGTAAATGCGATAGAAACTGTTAAGAGCGACAAGGTATATCTAAACATCATTAGCAATATCAACAATATATATTATATATATCGCGCTATTTCTTTATATTATTTCGGTCGTCATCCATCGTTGATATCATTGATTTTCAGAGAGCTTAAGGGATTTATTATCTTTCAAGAAGCAGGCGGGGACATTAGCTAAGGGCAAGTCGGTTTTTTGAAGTTTCACGCTGTAATCATATATTTCATTATAATTATTGTTAGGGTCATTATTATCCGCTATATCATCTACATATACTTTCTCCAAATCGCTATCAAAAGTGTTATTTTTTATGAAAGGTCTTATTATTTCTACTTCAAAATTATCATTCTCATTCATTAATTTGTCCTTGTCATTATCTTTGTATAGCAATATGTTGTTTTTATTAACATAATCTATGTCATTTTTATTAGTCATTTTCTTAAAATCCTCATTATATAAATTGACAAGCTTTGGAGGTGGCGGATTATTTCTTTTGCTTTCAATAGTATTATTTATATTATTAGTTATGTTAGGATATCCTGGTTGATATGTTGATTGCGTATGTTGTCCTGCATCTTTTTCGCCATTTTTATTCGGTATTAAAATGTACTGTTTCTCATACATAAAATAATTGATATAATAGGCAATAGACATTATTAATATAGCAATCAGAAATACCCAAAGTATAGCTTCCATAGAATTGTCTTCTTCTTCCATAATATATTATTACTTTATTACTATATTACATTAATATTTTTAATCATATTCGTCATTATTTGCTATTCTTTGTCATTTGTCATCATCATCGTTAATAAACATCGGCTTCTTAGCACCTTTAGTCCTGTTTGTATCAGTCCCGCCATATCCTTCATTGTCGGCTTCTGCGCCAGCTTCGTCGCCAGCTTCGCCAGCATCGCCATTATCTATTTCTATTTTCTCGTTGTCTTGATAATAGGATATTTTGTATTTATTGTTATTGTAGAATCTCAAGCGGGCTCCAGTTTTTCTATGGAATACTGAGAACTCGTCTGAAATATCAATGCATAGCGGGGTATATTTTCTGTCTTCGGGGCGTTCTCTCAAAATACGCCCGATGGATTGCTGGATATCTGAAATAGGCGATGCGAATATTACAGTATTCAGTGTGGGTACATTGAAGCCCTCAGAAGCTAATTGAAAAGTTGCCAAAATAATTTGTTTCCCTGAAGATACATTTAGTTGCTCTTGTTTCATTCCGCCGACATAATATCCGTAGTCCTTATTAGCTATATTTTTCTCTACTATGTAATCTTCAATTGATTTTAATTGATTCCTTCTTTCGCTCAATATAAGCACCCTTCTATCGGGTTCATTTTTCAGGATTTCTGTTAAAATCTCGATAATATATTCGGTTCGCGGTTTATAAGAGCATATATTGTTAATCATCGCAGCGATATTCTCCTTACCATTCCACATTTTCTTGATAGCCGAATATTCTATATCGGGAACATAGTATTTGTGGATATTGACGATGACATCAGTATATTCCTTGTTTTTAACAGAATACACCGAGCCACCGATATAATATTCAAATACTTTGCGCATTCCGTCCTTGCGATTTAGCGTAGCAGATAATCCGAGGATAATAGGAGTATTGAGTTTCTTGAATGCCCTACAAAATACCTGAGCGCCTGTATGATGCACTTCATCTATTATTACAAATCCTATATCCTCAAATATCTTGCTATCATAATCTCTCATAGCGAGAGATTGCAGGGATGCTATAATAAAATCCTTGTTTTCAACATCTACCTTATTCTGCTTAATGATTCCTATGGATGCAGCAGGAGCGAACTCTTTGACCGTTTCAATAAATTGCTGATTCAAGAAATCCTTGTGGCTAATAAACATCGTTTTTTTCTTCAAAGCACATGCGATATATAAACTCATAATTGTCTTGCCGAAACCACAAGGGACTGAAATAATACCACCCATTTTACGAGGATTTCTCGCAGCCTCTAAAAAATTATTAACAGGCTCCATCTGCGCTTCTCTCAATTTCCCCACAAACCCCACAGATATATCTGCGCCGGCTCCGGAAGAAGGCAATTTAAGAACTTTTGGAACACCATAATTAACTAAGCCATAATATCTCGGAATATAGATTCGCTTCTCGGTTTCTCTATACAATTCAAAAACAACTTCTTCGGCATCTTTGTTATTCCCCATATCAAAATTAACTTTCGGCTTCATCGTCAGCTCCTTTTTAATTTTTTCAATATCTTCAGGTTTCAAAGATGTTTTTGATATACTATATCCATTTGTTGATAACATTATTATAATACATATAATAATATATATCATTTTTTTATATGAATTATAATAGGAATATAACAATAAATGTATATCAACACATTTAGAT
>Ga0209770_10000006_pt1 | contig 170346 bp, 144 predicted proteins | sample LauGreSu1BDMLBDD_2_FD_187572 | JGI IMG/M metagenome (GOLD analysis project Ga0209770, IMG submission 187572) | Freshwater lake microbial communities from Lake Michigan, USA - Su13.BD.MLB.DD (SPAdes) (version 2) | ecosystem: Environmental > Aquatic > Freshwater > Lake | place: Lake Michigan... | reverse complement strand
GACCTATGTTTGGACGTGTTTATGTCGGCGCCGTTGTTTTACCTAAAGATGCAAAATTATTCGATTTCTCTAAAATGAAAGATAGCAAAAAATTCACATCTGATGCTAAAATAAAAGAAGCGGCGGAATATATCAAAAAGAACGCAATTGCATGGAGCGTAGTCTACGCGGAACACGACGAAATAGACCGCGTAAATATACGTCGCGCGACGATTGACTGCATGCATCGCGCAGTGCGTGAAATTATTGCTGACAAATTGAGGACAACTGGCGACAAAGCGTATTTACTCATCGATGGGAACGACTTCATACCAATGATGGAGCTGATAAATGGTGAATCATATGTGCAAATACCGCATATTTGCGTGGAAAGCGGCGATAACACATACGCGGCAATTGCGGCAGCTTCGATTCTTGCAAAAGTCTCGCGGGATGAATATATTGGCGAAATGTGCAAACAACACACGGATTTGGCCGAAAAATATGACTTGGCGAACAATAAGGGATACGGGACAAAAAAACATATGGACGGGATTCGTGAACACGGAATAACACAATGGCACAGGAGAAGCTTTGGATTGTGCAAAGAGTTTTCTTAGTTGTGTTATAAGTGTATTATAAGTGTATTATAAACGCAGTTTCATGAAGCACGTCGTCTTGTGTATCTTCGTCTACGCGTGCGGCGTTTTCGCGAATATCTACGCACGTGGCGTTTTCGTTTTGAACCACCACTCCAATGAGTAGTACGACTAGCGACACTAGAACGCATACGTTTAGGAGATCCCATTGGGGGGTAAATTTTTTTTTTAATAAAATCAAGAATATCTTGAAACAAGGGTGGTGGTGTGAATGATGAATCGTCGAGTTCTTGTGTATCAAATTGTATAATCTTATCCGCATCCAATGGATTTTGTTGTGGCTTAGCAACAAAACATGCAGGATCAGCTATACCCAATTCTTTATATTCTAAACCGCTAAAAAATAATATAATCTGTTTTAATGATATTTTTTTATAAAAGATTGCCGTTTTTAATATATTTTTTAGCTTGTTACTCATTATTATATTTTTTAATATTCTTTTTAATTCAGTGTGTTGTTCTGAAGATGAAGAAGAAATAATATTATCAATACATTTTTTAATAGCATCAATAATATCTTCAGATGCGAGTTTTTCTACTTGCTGTGCGGTTTCACTAGCGAGCGTATCATTCGCTTTGGCTTGTTCAAGAGCAGTTTTTGCTTTTTGCCATTTGTCTTCAGCATTATTATATTCGGTGCGTAACGTGGGTTCAATAGTAGTGGAAACGAGTCTAGTTGTAGTTGCAGTAGTTGCATAACGACTTTTCAACGCCTCATATTTTTTTTCAGCTGTATTAGCCAAATCTGTCGTGCGTTTAAATTCAGCCCTAGCATCAGACACTATATCAGCAGACTCATGTAGTTGTCTGATAGCACGTATTATTGTGTCTGCCGCTAGTGTCACAGCTCCCCGCAATGTTTCGATATGTGTTGCAATGATGGGGTCCAATTGCTTCAGTACAACTTTCCGCCTACGTACAGGATTCACAATACCAGTATTTTTACAAAATTTCTTAAATATAGCAATACTAGCTTGGAGATCGTCGCCTATATCACTAACATGAGAATCAGGAACGCCGCTAAAATCCCTGGCATCTAGATAACGCTTCCAGTTTGTATAGTTTTCTCGTGTTAATATATTCTTTTTTATAATTTCTCGAGGGTCTACAAAACCATTTTCATCGACTGGTAGATTTGATATTGAAAAGCCTTCATGTTCAGGGTCGGATGTATCCAAAATATATAATCCATAAAACGCCCAAAATAGGTTATGTGGTGCGTATCCGCTCAATCTAACGGGATTGCTACGACTACTGCTATCGTTGCGGATATTTTCGCCAGGATTTGGTTTTAATGAATAAACTTTATTAGAATATGGGTTTTCTTTTATAGTTGGGGGTGAAAATTTTGAATATTTAATGCCAGCTAGTTCTTCTAAAGCTAACATTTCTTTTTTTAATTTCTTTAATTTTAAATCGACTATACTTATATCTTCTTTACATTCATCATACTTAACATATTTTTTACCATAAACTTTATTTACTAACGATGTAAGTGTGGCATATTCTGTTGAGCGGTGATGTAATAGTTTCACTATGTCAGGGTCAAGGAATTCGCTTTGTTCTGTAAACTTATTATATTTCTTATATAGAACACCCATCTCTGTCGTAACATTAGCCAACCCAGCCATACTAAGGTGAAACACCTTTAAGGTTCCGTCGTATTTAATTGTGTTATGTGCTCTTGTTCTCATTGAAATTGTTTGTTCTTGTTGAGATACGGCTTCATATCCATGTGCTGAAATCCATATTGAAATATTTTTTGATGTTCTAGATGAACACCTCATTGGTGTCATTGGTGTCATTGGTGTCATTGGTGTCATTGGTGTCATTGACATCGTTGACATGATTTATATACTATTTCTTATTATTACTTTTGATTATATATATTTTTTATTATATTATTTTTGATTATATTATTTTTGATTATATTATTACATTGAATAAAATAAACATTAAATTGAAATAGAAATAGTATACTATATCGTATATACGCAACTCTATATTAAATAGAAAAAGCAAGAAAAGTCTGAAAAAACAAACAACCAACAAAATGAAAGTATTCGTATTTGACACTGAAACATCCGGCTTGCCCAAAGAGCGCAATCCATCCATATATGATACAGACAAATGGCCGCATGTGATGCAAGTTAGTTATATTATTTACAATACGGAGACGGGCGAAATTGACGAAAAATACGACGCATATATTAAACTGAACACGTGGGTGATAGTTGACCCAGTTTCGGAAGGAATACACGGAATTACGCGCGAAATCATGGAGACAAAAGGTATACCGATTCAGGAAGCGCTTGTGCGGGTGCGCGATGCACTTGGGAAGGTGGATATTTGTGTGGGACACAATGTGTCATTTGACAAGAGGTTTCTCATCGTGGAAGGTATCCGCAATAGCATTCGCATGAATTTTCCGGCGGATTATTGCACGATGAAAAACGGCAAAGAAGTATGCAAAATTGATTTCACATTTTCGAATGGCGAGAAAGGGTTCAAGTTTCCTAAACTGATGGAGCTGTATGAACACCTATTTCCGGGGATTCCCGCGCCCCTGAATTTACACAACTCTTTTGCGGATACAATTATTACACTGAAATGCTACTGCAAAATGGCACATGACGTGAACTTGTCACTGGACTCGCGTGAATTCCGCGTGCTTTATCGGGAGAATTGTTGCTAGAGTTGTAGTAGCAGATATTTAATGTTTTCGAGTATATTTTTTATCAAATTTATGATATACCCGTTTATTCTTTTTAATCGTTTTTGATTTAGCCTTGGTACGATGCTTAGGCTTGGATACCTACGAAGAACACATTTCACAAATATCATTTTCGTTGTTAATATTACCAAGCCCTTCATTTCCACCTCTTCCACCGCTTCCTCCGTTCCCAACAATATCCCCGTCAGGTTCAATCGTGAATTGTTGTGCCTGGTGTTTCGCTTTTCTACGCAAATAGTAAATCCCCGTCTTTAATCCACGCACCCATGAATAAAAATGCATCGACGTCAATGTATTATAATTCGGCTCTTCCAGCCATAGATTTAAACTCTGGCTTTGGCAAATAAATGCCCCCCTTTCTGCCGCCATATCTATCAAATGTTTCATCGGCATTTCCCAAACGATTTTATATTTATTTTTAATATGTTCCGCCTTCCCAGCAGGAAACAACGTTTCCGACAATTGTTGAACACTTCCACGATTCGCAATAATATTATTTTTCACGCGTTCATTCCAGATTCCTAAATCGATAAATTCCTTCATCAAATATTTATTCACCATGATAAATTCACCTGCCAGTGTCCGCCGCATATAAATATTACTAGTTATCGGTTCAAAGCATTCATTGTTGCCCAAAATCTGTGACGTGCTTGCGGTAGGCATGGGCGCTAGAAGCAGAGAATTGCGTAGACCATATCTTACCACTTGTTTGCGCAAATGGTCCCAGTCATATCGTCCAGGCGTAGGCTGCACATTCCACATATCAAATTGAAATATTCCTTCGGATGCAGGCGATCCAATAAACGAAGAATACGCGCCCATCAAGTCGGAGTCGGAGTCGGAATGTTTACATAGTTTGTCATATTCTTGGCAAGTAAGTAAGTATTTAGTGTCTTTAGATATATCTACCATATCCGTCGTATCATCTGTTATTGTCGTAACTATGGTCGGATTCGCCGCGAAGTAATTTGCACGTTCTTTTGCCATCTCGTTTGACTCCATTAACGCGGCATGATAAATCGTTTCAAAAATGAGACGATTAATCGTGCGCGCCTCGTCGCTTTGAAATGCCAAATCAAGCATGAAAAACACGTCTGCCAATCCTTGCACTCCAATTCCAATCGGACGATGCCGCAGATTGCTAACACGTGTCTTAGTTGTTGGATAGTAGTTTACATCAATAACGCGATTCAAGTTTCGCGTAATAACACGCACCACATCGTGCAGATGACTATAGTCAAAAAATGGTTTCACAGGGTCCGCGTCTATACTACCACTACCACTACCCCTTACAAATTTATTCAGAGCAATGCTTGCAAGATTACAAACCGCAGTTTCGTCCTTATCTGAGTATTCGATGATTTCCGAACACAAATTGGAGCTCTTAATCGTGCCCAAATTTTTCTGGTTACTTTTCGAATTCGCGGCATCTTTGTAGCATAAATAAGGTGTGCCTGTTTCCATTTGACTATCGAGTATTTTAAACCATAATTCGCGCGACTTGATTTTACGCTTTTGGCGACCTTGTGATTCATATTTCTCATAAAGTGCTTTGAATTCGGCGCCATATACATCCGCCAATCCGGGACACTCATCGGGACAAAAAAGGCACCAATCTTCATTCGTTTTTATCTTTTCCATAAGAAGATCGGGCATCCATAATGCGTAGAAAAGGTCACGCGCTTTTTGTTCTTCATCGCCCTGATTTTTCTTCAGTTCAAGGAACTCGACAATATCGGCGTGCCATGGTTCAAGATAAATGGCGAAACTTCCGTTGCGACGTCCGCCCTGGTCAATATAGCGCGCCGTATTATTAAACACACGCAACATCGGCACGATTCCTGTCGACGACCCATTTGTGCCGCGAATAAGGCTCCCAGCCGCGCGAATATTGTGAATATGCAAGCCAATACCACCTGCCCATTTTGAAATATTGGCGCACTCTTTTAGTGTATTGAAAATGCCGTCCAGTGAATCATCTTCCATCGCAATCAAGTAACAAGAACTAAGCTGTGGACGCGGTGTCCCTGCATTGAATAGCGTCGGCGTAGCATGTGTGAAATATTTCTCGGACATGAGAATAAACGTTTCGCAAGCTTTCTTCAAATCCGTGCCGTGTATTCCTATCGACACACGCATCCACATATACTGCGGACGCTCCTGAATGACTCCATTGATTCTCATAAGGTATGCCCGCTCTAGTGTTTTAAAACCGAAATAGTCGAATAAAAAATCGTTGCGCAAGTGGTTCGCCACAAACTTTTCGAGGAAATCGGCGTTTTTTTCGATGATGCTCCATGTGGACTGGGAAATAAGGGGTGTGTGCTTGCCTTCATTGTCGCAGAACTCGTATAATCGTCGCATAACACCTGTGAATGAAGGGTCGGTATTTTTGTGATGGTTGGAAATAATAATATATGACGCGAGTGTAGCGTAGTCAGGATGTTGAGAAGACTGGGTTGCACATTGTTCGGCAGTAAGTTCGTCGATTTTTGTGGTGGGAATGCCGTCATATAATTGGTCAATAATTTTCATAACGAGTGCGGAAAAATTAATAGTAACATTGGCTTGCTGGCCAATTTTCTTGACGCGTGTTAGAATTTTATCAAACTGGACTTCTTGGAAAGAGCCATCGCGCTTCTTTACACGCATTTCTTGTTCTGCCGGTGCCTGTGCAAGCAACGGAGATTTATTTTGAATCGACATGAAACTATCTAAATAAGGATAGTGTAATAAATATATATGTATATATAAGTTTTGTTTAATATGTTTTACTATATTTATGCCACAATAAAATATATTTTATTATATATAGTATTATTTAACATTTAACAATAATGAAAAAATCGTCAACTTGTATAAATAGTATATTATTCATTTTATTGATAATATTATTAGTTTGTTATCTTGGTATATCCAAATTTACATCTTTCGAAGCATTCGGACCAGGTATGAATAACTATTATAGGTTAAGCCCAGGTCAATATCCGAATTCTAGTGATGAACCAATATTATATGGTGACTATAACGTAAAAGAAGATACGGGTGTTACTAAAAATAATAGAAGTGATATATGGAAAGACTATCCCGTATATCCAAGTTCATTTAAACAGCAAACAAACAATAGAAGATACTGGAAGACACCTGATAACGGAAAGTGTTCAACCGCCGAGTTTTGCGGGACGCCTTATTATGATACAGATATAAAAATAGATAAAGTGACTCCTGGTTTTCCTGTTGGCGCATCTGGCGTAACGCGCGTAAACTGGTGGGCAAGTAAAAGCTAAACTAAACTATATAAATTTTATAAATTCAATTCTAGGTCAGATATCATGATTAAACATCCATTATTTGGTTTCCGAGCTGAGTCTGCGGTCATGGTTGCGGTTGCATTTTTAAGTTTTGTATTATTTGTTGTAGACGACGACGAACCACGCTTTTTAGGCGCCCTATGAGCAAACCCGGTTTCACGCTCACGGAGTATAATATTCCATACTTTTTCTATTTGGGGAATCGCGTTTTGAAACCAGATATCGTTTCGTAAAACAAGGACGCAACTATATTGGTCTAAATACCAGTAAATATTTTTTATCCAAACTAAATCCGCGTGTTTATCGATAATTTCTTCGCACCATGTATCGTATTCTTTTCGTGTCAAATATAGAGGCGCGTAATAGTATACAGGTGTGCCGCCATCTTTTATAAAATAAGAGAAAACACCTTTTAGCGTCCTTGCATTGGTGAGATGGAATTCGTTGTCAAAATCACTCGCTGAGTCTTTCAAAAACTCTTCTTCATCGGGATACTCTTTAAATCGTGTCTCTAGAAAGTCACATTCATCGCACTTGCATACTTGCATTTGAAGCTGCATTTGAATCCAATATTCTTCTAATGGCACACCATCAATTTCGCGATTGAAGATATTTTTGATTTCAACCATGCGACCATAGAGAGGCGATGAAGGGTTGATATTAATTCCATCAGGCGATGCACCTAAGAATGGATAGTCTGAATGAGGAATACAGCCAAATTCACCAACTTGTGTATTATTTTTTGACTCATATATCATGCGCGATATTTCTTCATATTTCTGCCCCCAGTGTAGTGGCGAATTGACGTTCACATACTGCGTTTTTGTTGGTGTTGGTGTTGGTGTTGGTGTTGGTGCCGATGCAGGCGCAGAAACAGACAATATTATTGTTTCGCCACCACCAGTTGCATCGTTGTCGTCAGACGACAAAGACTCGATCGTTGTTGTCAATCCCGATGCAGCAGCAGCAGCACTACATTTCTCATATACGATCTGATTTATATTGGAGTCGCTTTTAAATACCTTCCACGCAGAACTTGCAGTAATCATCTCACTGCGACGTTTATACCACTCAGGTGTGCGCTGTTGATGTTGAGGAACAGATCGAAGATATTCGATATTTTGATGAACATGATTTGTCTCACACTTACTGCGAATAAATGAAGTGGAATACGAACGAAGTGGAACAACGCTAGTAAAATAGTCTTCAATACAACTATCCACGATACTTTCGAGTTCTATTTCCATGTCATAAGTTATCATAAACAAGTCAGTTCCGCACATACTACTAAAAGTCGCTTCTAATAATTCATAGACCCCTAACTCCACTTTTTTGTGAAAATGGGGGTCGCTAAATGATGAAATATTTGACATGACTATGTAGTCAATATAACCGAAAATAGCTTCGTAGAACGCCTCGGCTTCTTCTTGTGTAAATGTTTCTTCCTCGGTGTCAGTGTCTGTATCAGTGTCAACACTAGCATCTACGTCATTCTCTAGATAGTCAAGCATTTTCAAATAATGTGTTTGCGGAACATCCAAAAGCAAGAATTCTCGGAGTGGTATTCCATTGATATACAACTCGTCTGTTTGTATACCAATTTCTGTCATAGTAACGCCAGTAAATAAAGTTTGTTATATGTTATAGTGACGATATATTTAAATAGTATCAATTTTATATTATGCCAATACTATAATTTCACAACATTCTGCATGTTTTACTTATTCGTAACAACTAATGTCACACCCTCATCATCGCTGTTATGATTGGAATTATTTTTTGAATGTGTCGCGCTATTTGAACGCGACGTGGTTTTGCCGGTTTTATGGTCGCGCGTTTTATTTGCAGCTATGCGTTTGGCACCAACTACGCGCATAGTTATCTGGCGTTTTTCTACACGTTTTAAAGTAAACTTTCGCTGTGTTTGATTGAATAAAAGACACGGAATAGATTTTATAAGACCTGTTGATTTATCATAAACAACATCTTTTGTTTTTGATAATTTTTTCTGGTTTAAACTGGTTGTTAAAAATTCAAGAAGAGCTTTGCTATCTTTTGCAGTCAAGCTATTGTCGGCAACGTATTTGTTAATAAACACGCGAATCTTTTGCATCTTGCTTGTTTTATCTAATTTGCACCATTGTTCACCGACATGTTGCTGTTTTTCTTTTTCAAGAAAGTCGTTTATATTTGCGATATTTGAATCATTTGATTCTCTTGGACTCAAATTATTGTGGACATTTCTATTATTGGATAAAATCATTGACTTATACTTTATTTGATTCAATTCATGTAAATCCTTGTCTTTATTTTTTTCGTATTTGGTCTTATCTTCTTTGTGTTTATCTTCTTTGTTCATGATTGTAAACTTTACTATACATTATATAAATAGTAAAGTTTAACTTGTTTTTATTAGTTATATTAGAAAAATTATTTTAATACTATGTGTTATATACTATATTACATACTATATTATATACTATATTATATACTATATTTTTACATTACGAATGAAATCTGTATCAATCACTGGTAAAAGAAATACAGATAAAATGAAAACGCTTGATAATCCTGAACTAATATTAGAAAGAAATATAGTCAAAAAATGGCCAGAAGAAGTCATAGAATTATACGAAAAACATAGCGAACAAATGAATATAGTGAATAAATTATATATGGACGTGAAACCATTACCGAATGGTGACATTTTTAAGAAAGAGATACAAAAAAAAATAGAAGGATATAAGCGCCAAGACATTGAAAAGGAAATCTACGATAAAGAAAGATTCATAGATATGGAAGAAGTGTTATCAAAATTAACTGCGTGTAGAATAAAGTGTCACTATTGTGGTATGGAATGTTATATCATATATAATGAAGTGTTGTCAAAAACACAATGGACGATTGACAGAATTGATAATGACCATGGGCATAACAAGGGAAATATAGTAATTGCTTGCTTGAATTGTAACTTGCGACGTGGGATTATGAATAGCGAACGATACAAACTTGGAAAACAAATGAAGTGTATTAAAAAATTAGAATCGGATTTGGAAAATATAAAAACATAAATATAAAATATAAAATATAAAATATAAAATAACGAAAAAAGAATTTAAAATGAACTTATAAATAGAATGCAAATAACAAGTAAATATTATTATGTCAAATTTAAACATATATACAGATGGTAATAATTCTACAACAAACTCTATTTATGGTACGCAAAATAATTTACTTCTTAACAACCTGTTAAAATTTTATGCACAAGACGACAATATGGATTATATGCTTAGGATTATAAATGGAGAGTCAAAGATTTCGCTTCGAATTATTGACTGGTTTGCTACAAACTATGCTAAGAAATATTACACGCTGTATTCGATTCATAATACGGGAAGGCGGTTTAAAGTATACGTAGACTATAAGTTGAAATTAAAAGCATATTCAAAAAAAAGATTCGACCCTTTTTGCAGATGGGATAGAATCAATGTTCCATATAAAGATGACAAATACATTCAAACAACGATTGGACAACTGAATTTTTTCAAATGGGCACTCGAGAACGATGTGATTCGCTATATTGAAGAGAACTATGTCAATATTGAAAAAGATATGAATAACAGAAATAGCAATGCAAAGAAGAATTCAATGTGTTCATCAATTGCATCAGAGATGTCTATGGCTTCTACTACATCAACCACGTCTTTTTCATCTGAGGGTGATGATGCTGATGCTGATGGTTGCGATGGCGGCGGCAATGGTGACGGCAATGGCGGTAATAGTAGTGAATGCGATGTTCAAAATACAAATAGCGTGTCTTCTATTAATAATGGGTCACTAACACTAGCACTAGCACTAGCACCACCAAGCGATACAAATAATAAAACAAGAAAAAAGCGCGAAGAGTTATCGATATCTGCTACGAAAAGTATTAAAAAAGAAAAAGTTGAAATAGTTGTTAACTTTAACTAACAACGGATTTTGGATTATGTATGTTGGTTCGTAAATAAAAGCGTAAATAAAATATATAAAGATGTCTTTATATTTTAGTATAAAAACATATTTGTATTTATATTTAATTTGAAACTATATATAACGTATAGCATATATAATATATGGGAAATAATACATCAATAAGAAAAATAAACTGCGAAGATATGCAAAAAGCATGTAAAAATACAAAGAATTATATTATAATTAACACATTAGAACCAACGATGCAAAATTGTCTTATTGCAAATACAACCAAAATAGAAAATGAAGAGGCGCTTATTAACTCGATTATAAAAAAATCAAATAGTTCTCCTATTATAGTCTATGGAAAAAATAGTAATGACGAAAAAGTATATAAAAAATATGAGCAACTTATTAAATTAGGTTTTATAAATGTAAACATATACGTTGGTGGAATGTTTGAGTGGCTATTGCTGCAAGACATATATGGCAATGAATTATTCCCTACAACGAGTAAAGAGTTAGATATATTAAAATATAAGTCGCAACAAGTATTTGATGTGAAGTATATTCAAAATGGATGATGCACCAGTTACTGGTGCCTGTAACTACCTTATAACGAATGAATAAAGTCGTCAATCTTTTTAAGTATTTTGTCCTTGTAATCTGGATTTTTTTTGAAGTCTGTATTAGCATCAACGTAAAGCTTCGGTATATTTTCTCCTTCAATCCATTCTTCATGATACCTGTGACACTCCTCCAAGTATTCGATTGGAATATTTTCGCCTTCTCTGGCGCGAATATTTACGCGTGATAGGCACGTTTCTGGTGTGGCCCTTATATAAACGATTGCAGAAACAGGCACGTCTTTTGAAAACTCGTCATGCCACTTGTTGTAAATAGTATACTCGTCGTGTGCAATATCCCCCTTGTCGTAAAGCATTTTTGAAAATACATTTCGGTCTGTTCCGACACATCTTTCCGTGATGATATACTTATACCCCTTCTTTGCAACATCGCGCAAAAGTGCAAGGCGTGATATATATGCCAACATTTGAAGCCGAAATGCGTATTGTTTTTGGTCCTTATAAAAGTTGGCAAGAATAGGTGTGCCGTTGACATCGACTACAGATGCCCACTCATGAACAGGTTCTTGAACGAAAATAATGTCTTCTATGCCTTTGTCTTTAAAATATTTCTGGAGATCACTTACGTTTGTTGACTTTCCTGAACCGATATTCCCGTCAATGCTTACTATGATGGGGTGAGGGTATGGATGGGGTGCATATGGAATGGATGATGTTGTGCGTGAAGAGGTATCGGCAGAGGCAGATGCAGAAGACATTATTCTATGTTCTTTATTATACGATTATATAATAAATATATGGTTCAATTTTATATAAGGGCTAAATATGAATAAAGAAAATGAGAAAAATGTGTTATATTATATATGAAATAAGTTTAAATATAAAATTTTATAATAAATAACACTACGTATATCATTACAAATCACAACCTATAAACCACAATCTAAAATTAAGTTACTATAATGTCTAGTGGATCAGAAACCCATGTCGACTTACATCAAAAAAAGCTATCGAAAGCAGAATGGGACTACACAGAAATTCCAGAATCACGCGAAGAAATTGAAGTTTTGAATATGATTAAAGCAGGTTTTAATAATGTGAATATACGATTTAATACTACAAAGTCAATTATTGGTGTTTTAAAAACGTCAATTAACGAAGAAATCATGGTATTTCTTTTTAATAAATATTTTAAAACACGACTAGAAGAGATATGCGAAGAAGCTGAGTATACCGATTTTAACTGCGAACAAGTAATTGGAAAAAATAAAAACTTGAAAATTAAAAAAATAGACGAAATGCGTATCACAAATAATAATTTTGCGACAGATAACGACAAGGTATACGAATATATTTTACTCGAAATTATTGATAATCTTTTAAGTTTTTATAATGACAAACAAGCAAATTGGTATTATTACTATTATACACTCAAACTTATGATGAAAAACGATATTGAAAATATAAACAAGTACGTAATTCTTTTTGTAAATAATGTTCTGGATAAATACGAAAATGAATTTAAAGTAAAAACATTTATACGTTATTCCGTGCAGTTCATTGAAAAAAATGATTATTTGTTTAAGTATCAAGATAGCAGTTTGTATGAACACCAAAAAAAAATATTCACAGAGAGCAAAATAAGTACCCCTAAACTTATTTTATACATTGCACCGACAGGAACTGGTAAAACGCTAACACCTATTGGATTAACAGAGCCCTTTACTATCTCGGGGTCGGGGTCAGTAGTAAAACAAAACAGGATTATTTTTGTGTGTGCTGCACGACACGTTGGTCTTGCCCTTGCAAAGTCGGCAATCTGTGCAATGAAAAAAATTGCATTTGCGTTTGGATGTGGTAGCGTAAGCGATATTCGCCTACATTATTATTCCGCCAAAGAAGCAACACGTGACAAAAACGGCAGGATTAGAAGGGTTGATAATAGTGTTGGTGACGAAGTAGAAATTATGATTAGCGACATCAAGTCATATATTCATGCAATGCTTTATATGAAGGCGTTTAACAATGTGAATAATATTATAGTATACTTCGATGAACCAACTATTTCGCTCGACTATGACGAACATGAATTTCATGCTCTAATCAAACGCAACTGGGTCGAAAATCAAATACCCAACATAGTACTATCTTCTGCAACACTTCCACGTGAAAGTGAAATAAAAGATACGATTTTGGACTTTAAAACGCGTTTTCCTGGTGGATATGTTACATCGATTATTAGTCACGACTGCACCAAGTCGATACCTATCGTGAATAAAGACAATTATGTCGAGTTGCCACACTTTTTATTTGAAAAATACGAAGACGTAGTTACATCTGCTGAACACTGCTTGAACTATAAAACATTGTTGCGATATTTTGACTTGGGACAAATTGTTAAATTTATAATGTATGTGAATGAGCGTGGATATTATACAAACGCAGCACGTCTTGCAAGTGACCGATACTTTGACGATATTACAAATATTAATATGACGAGTATAAAAATTTACTATTTGACACTTTTGAAAAATATTAAACCGGAAACGTGGGGCGAAATATATACAAAAATGAAGGAGGAACGCAAGAAGATATTTGAGTCGAATATCTATTTCACGACTTCGGATGCACATACACTGACGGATGGTCCAACGATTTTTCTTACTAGCGACGTGGAAAAAATAGCAAAATTTGCAATTCAAAATTCGAAAATACCGAGTCAAGTAATAGACGACCTTATGCACGATATTGAGCATAATAATATGCTGTCGGATAAAATAGACGTGCTTGATAAAGAAATACAAAATATCGAAGAAGAAAAAGAGAAAATGCGAAGTGGAGGTGGAAAAGATGATGGAAAGAATAAAAGTGGGGGTGGTGGTGCTGGAGGTGTAGTCGTAGATACGCGTGAGATACGTGAGAAGCAGCAAATGATTGATATTATACGAACCGATGTTCGACGAATTGCACTGAATGATATTTTTGTGCCAAATAAACTGGCGCATTTGCGACGATGGACAGGACGCGAAGAGTATAAAAATGAATTTTCTGCAAACCTGGATGAACATATCGTTGAAAATATTATGTTGCTACAAATGGAAACGCATTGGAAAATACTATTACTTATGGGCATTGGTGTAATTACAAATCACACAAACGTAAAATATAATGAAATCATGAAAGAACTGGCGCAAAACCAAAAGTTGTATTTGATTATTGCGTCATCGGATTATATATACGGAACCAATTATCAGTTTTGTCATGGGTATATTAGCAAGGATCTGAATGATATGACACAAGAAAAGACAATTCAAGCAATGGGGCGTATTGGGCGAAATAAGTTGCAATTATCGTATTCGATTCGATTTAGAGATGATGAACTGATTAAGAAAATATTTATGCCTTGTTTGAATAAACCTGAGGTTGTAAATATGAATAAGCTTTTTAATTCGGCGTAATTTTAAAATAAAATGAAATAAACTTAAACAAAATAAAATAAGTTTAAAATCAAATAATATACATCTATAGATAATATATATTGCAAATAATATATATTATTTTTCATATTTAGCGTATTTAGTATATTCATCCGATGAAGAAGTGTTCTTTAAATAAACGTGCCCTTTTTTCAGGTAATGACGACAATTCTCTGGTAGTTTATACCTGCGATAGCTGTGGACTATTCAAGAGTCATCTTTCTATGACGATAGAAAAGAAAGAACGAGGATTTTTATGTGAGTATTGTATTAAGTCAAATTAATTCTTTGACTAACTTTTCATACTAATCGTAAAATCATACAGCATATTTTGATTTGTATCCCAATATTCTGTCTTTACTTTTGTGCCCTTTTCCATAAACGTATGCGATGTAAACCCGGTTACTACTTTACTCCAGACGCTTTTCACCTGGTGGGTGTGGTCGCGACCATGACCATGAGTATGATTATGCCATTTTGCAAAATTCGGCGAACTCTTGTGCAATTTTACGCCTCCACTACCCCCACCAATAATTACCATTCCACCTGCTCCCGTCGTCATATACTTTGCTTGTCCATCGATCGAATAATGTTCTAAATTGTGATTGTGTCCGTTTAGGTATAAATGAACCTGGTTACTACTCAATAAATCCTGAAAATCTTCCACATCAATTTCGTCTGCTTTATGGTGTCCTAATACAAATACCCATTCGGTATTATTACTATTACCAGCATTTATACTGGACAATGTCGCATTAAACCAATCAAGTTGTGTTTTGCAATCTTGTTGAATAATATTTTGATGAAACATGCATTCACCTTCCATGGGTGCACATGTCGGGTATTGTATACTACACGGATCCCACTTTGCTCGGTCATCGCCTCTATAGTCGGCAATACATGGATTCGTATCCAATACGATAATATTAAGAACTACGGATTCGTTGTTGGTGTTGTTGTTGGTGTCGGTGTTGGTATCAAGCACAACTCTCTTGTGATAGTATCGTGCATCCATAATCCATGTCGGTATTGTCTCGTTCAGTGCTAATTGTGCATCAGGATTAAAACCATAGTCATGATTACCCAAAGTATTATACCAAGGCAAACCAATATTCCCAAACAATTCGACATAGTCGGCGCTGACTTGGGGGTCACTTGTGTTGTGAATCCCGCAGTAGTAGAAATTATCGCCCGTATTTAATACAAGTTTTGGTTTATATTTTTCAACGTATACCGACATTGCTTTTGCTGTATTTTCGGCGTTTCGCAAATGATACCCTCCGAGCGCGGCTGACCCCCAGTCGCCTACTGAAAGAATGCGTATTTCTTGGGGGATGTGAGTATACTTTGGTGCGGTATCTATCGGTAATGCGGCCACATACAACAAAAACGGAATCAAAACATGAATTCGGTTATATTTATTCATTTATCTAAATGGAGAAAAGTATTTTTGGGGGGAGGGGTGGCGATAATGGATTTTTGTAGTTATTATATCTTATAGTTATTTATCTAAATAATTATGAAATATTGTTATGAGTTATGGGTTAGATGAACTAATAAAAAGTTGGAGTTGTTTTACACTTCTTTCCATTTGCTGAATTACTATTCAATAAGGAACTTTTTGGTTTAAAACCCTTTACCTTCAAAGACTCTAATAATTTATTTTTATTGGAGTAACCTTTTATTTTTAGTGGTTTAAATCCCTTGCCATAAACGACATAACAACGTTCTTCGAGATTCATCATGTGATATATATGATATATATGATATATTTTATAGTGTTATTTTATTTTTTATAGTATTTTATATGTTTTTTCATCTAAATCTTCGATAACGTTTTGTTTTTGAGGAATGACGTTTTATTTTTCGTGATGAATGATTTCTACGACGATGAGTTATTGAAGTTCCACCTCCACCACCACTTTTATCTTCTTTTGGAGACTTTGGAGAAGGCGTTTTTGAATGTGGTTTTGGAGACTTTGGAGAAGGCGTTTTTGAATGTGGTTTTGCAGACTTTGGAGACTTTGGAGACTTTGGAGAAGATGGTTTTGGAGAAGGCGTTCTTGAATGTGGTTTTGGAGACTTTGGAGAAGATGATCTTGGGTGCGATGACTCAGGAATAGGACCTGCTATCATCGCCATTGCTCTCATTGGTGCTCTTGCTGCTGCCATTGCCCTTCTCGACGCTAATGCTGCTATAGCTGCTCTTGCCGGTTGTTCTAAATTTCCTAAAAAATTAGGACCTCGATTTTTAAGCGTGTTACGCATAAACCTTGCAGCATCGCTTCTTGCGAACTGCCCCGGAGTCATATATCTTGAAAAAAATTTGGGCACTAGGGATAGTTCTAATCCACGCATTAAAGCCATACTGCGTTGTTTTTTACCAGTTAACACACTACTATCCCATAAAAGAGCAGCATTGTCTTGGTTGCCTGTTGCAAGAAGTCTACCATTTGAATGAAATGCAATAGATGTAACAGGTCCTCGATTTCCGAAAAGTTGTCCAATTTTATCCAATGTCATCATGTCATCTGAGAATCCCCACCCTATCACGCTAGTATCGGCGCTACACGATACTAGAATTGGTGCTGTTGGATGAAACGCCAAACCAGTTACAGCGGCATCGTGGTCCTCAAGAATTGCCATACATACACTCCTCCCTATTTTTCCGTTTTTATTATCTAACTTCCATAACATGATAGTATTATCATTGCTGCCAGTTGCTATAAAAGGTTTAGTCGGATGAAGTGCAATAGATAAAACATTTTTACTGTGATTTTCACGTCCATTCTCTATTTCTTTCTCTAAATTTGTTTTAACGCCTTGTCTGGTTTCTTCATATGACCATAACAATGATGAACTGTCATCACGAGTGCGCTCTCTACCAGTTGCAAAAAGTGGTTCTGTTGGATGAACAGCAACACATCTAGTGCTAGCGCTACCTAACCTAGAATTTATATTACGTACAAAATCTAATTTCGTGTTGTCATCTGATAGTTTCCACAACTTTGGGGATTCGCCATAGTCACGTTCACCCGTTACTATAAATGACATGATGGGATGAATTGCGATACAAGTAACACCATGCTGACTTGCATTTCGATTAATTGGTAGTGAAGTGGTTGATAAACATTGATGTGTTGTCGTATGCCATACTTTTAACATATTATCCGCACTTCCAGATATCAGAACGTCTGCTGTAGGATGAAATGCCACGCATGAAACAGGCGCAGTGTGACCCACAAGAGTTGCTAGACATTGATGCGAATCTGTGTCCCATAGTTTCACGACATTGTCACCACCTGCTGTTGCCATAAGGTGTGCAGTAGGGTGAAATACGACTGACTGAACAGGACCGCTATGTCCTTCTAAACTTGCTACAATACGAATTTTACCTTTTTTATTGGACATGTCTATGATTTTTTAATATATATATATATATAATATTTTATATAATATTTTGTTTATAACCTTGTTATTAGACGTCATTAGACGTGTTACATTTTTATAAATCTTCGATAACGTTGCGTTTTTGAGGCATGACATTTTATTTTTCGTGATGAATGACTTTTACGACGATATGTTATTGAAGTCCTACCTCTACCTCCACTTTTATCTTCTTTTGGAGACTTTGGGGAAGATGGTTTTGGAGAAGAAGACTTTGGAGAAGGTGATCTTGCAGAAGAAGACTTTGGAGAAGGTGATCTTGCAGAAGGTGGTTTTGTATGTAGTCTAGGAGCTTCTATCAGTGCTATTGGCCTTCTTCTTGACGCTATTGCTCTTGCTCTTTCCATTGCTGTTCTTGCTGGTTCTTCTATTTCTTCCAAAAAATTAGGACCTCTTTGTTTAAGTTTATTACGTAGAATTTGCACCGCATGAGGCATAGTATGCATACGTCCGGAAAAAAATCTGGAAATTAAGGGTGTTTCTACTCCGCGAATTAAAGCCATACTGCGTTGCCCTTCTTCGGTTAATACGCTACTATCCCATAAAAGAGCAGTATTGCCACTACTACCTGATGCAAGAAGACTACCATTTGGATGAAATGCAACAGATGAAACACGACTTCTACCAGGAAGTGTTTCCATACAAACAATTCTGTCATGTAAGATTCGCCACAACTTTATAGTTTTGTCTTTGCTTCCAGATACAATAACAGGGGCTGATGGATGAAATGCAACAGAAGTTACATCATTTTTATGTCCTTTAAGAACTGCTATATTATCAATACGACTTACTTGTTGTCGACTAACTATTATTTGCCACAATTTGAGATTGTCGTCTTCGCCCTTGCCACCAGTTACCAAAAAAGGTTCTGTTGGATGAAATGCAACAGACAAAATATCTCTACCAGGATCAGTTCCTTCACCTACCATAGTTCCTAACCATAGTATTCTGTTGTTAGGTGCAAGTAACCACAACATCGCATTACCATCACTACCAGTAGTTGCAATAAGTGGGTCTGTCGGATGAAACACAACAGAGTTAACACTAGGATGACGATGATTTTTAGACCAATCATCATTGACAAGAGTTACTTTTCTATTGTCAGATGATAGTTTCCACAACTTTGGAAAATGTATATAACCAGCACTCGCTATAAGTGGTTCGCTAGGATGAAATGCGACACAGGAAACACCATGAGGGTGTGCTTTGGTAGTTGATAAACATTCACCTGTTGTGATATCCCACAATTTCATGGTATTATCATCGCTACCAGATACCAGAATAGGTTTAGTTGGGTGAAATGCAACAGAATTAACATTGCTTGTGTGACCCTCGAGAGTTGCTAGACATTGATGCGAATCTGTGTCCCATAGTTTAATTTTATTGTCGCCGCCTGCTGTTGCCATAAGGGGTGCAAATGGATGAAATGCGACTGACCAAACACCTGACTCGTGCTCTTCTAAAACTGCTATAAGAGGAATACTACTTTTTTTATTGGACATATCTATGATTTTTTAATATATATAATATATATTATATATATTATATATATATTTATACATGTTTTCATCTAAGTCTGTGATAATATTGCGTTATTTCACTTCATAAGAAAACTCTAAAAAATCCCAAAAGTAATTATCTGCCAGTGGTCCTTTGTGGTATATATCTTTCTGCAATTTTTCAGGTGTGAAATTATTTCCTTCTATATTTTTCATTTTTAGTTTATATATTCCAACATCATAATAGTAAGTATTATTTTTGTGTTCTATGCGAATATCAACTATGTCGTCATCAACATGTGACTCTTTTCTAAGGTGACTATTGTGCAAATTTTTGATGAAAAATTTATAACGGAAACATTGTTTATCCTCGTTCCTATTAAATATATCTTCATGTATATCTTCATAGTAGTTAAATGAATTTTTATTTACAGATGGCCGCATAATATAGTCAAGGAACGTATATTTACTTTTGTCGATTTGTTTCACGTATTTTCCATCTCGCAATTTATATCGTTTCATAACTTTGACAAGTATATGTTCTTGTAAATCAAATGGTAGTTTTTTTAGTATTTCCATTGGACTAAATATAAATAATAGCGTTATAATAACTATTATTTATATTTTAAGTTTGTTTTTGTATCTATAAATTTTCATCAACATATTTACAACCTTTACTTATATTTTCTGAAGCCCATAAAGGCTGTAAATTTGTATAATGAAAACATTTTTTCTGTTCTTCTTCATTCAGTAAGTTAAATAAAGCACAAGGTTTAATATGGTCTATATGCCATTCCCCGTGATTCTCCCAAGTCATTCCTTCTTTGAATTTGGCTTCCAAAAATCTTTTTAGAAAAAATATAGAACAACCTAATAATTCAATTGTTGTATCGCATTTATTTGATTGTTGTCTTTTAATAGCGCATCCTAATCTACTTCTTAATGTTTTAATAAGTTTAAATTCAGCATCGGTTAATTTTCGATTTTTTTCATATTCCTTATGATTTTTGTTTAATATTTTTCTATTTACCTTTCTCCATTTTGTAAGACATTTTTTACAATCATTTCTCAAATTATCCCAGTGTGGTTTAGAGTGATTATATTCTATTAATGGTTGCCATGACTTACAAGTACAACACTTCTTCCCAATAACTCCTTCGATGGTTTCATGCAAAGTTCTATGTTTTGATGGCTGCCCTTTACATTTATTTACAATATTATTTTGTTTTTTAATTTCTTCCCAAGTAGATTCATTTGCTTTATATATTTCTTTTTCTTTTTTAAAAATATAATCACCTGTAGTTTTTAAACTGCCATTAATAACTTTATTTATATTAGGAGCACAAAGACCTAATTTTGTCGCTGCTTCTAATTGTGAATTAAATTTAATCCATTCTTCTTCGCTATTATTTTTTTTGGCATAAATATATAAAACTTCTGTATTATCATATTTTTTATCGATACGTATTTTGTTGTATAATGAAACAATTTCTTTATTATTTTTATACCATTTATCGTTCGATTTACAAGATTTTTCTCTACAATCAATGCATGTTTTTAATTCTTTATTATTTTTTAAAAATAATTCAATATCTTTTTCTTTTCTACACCTATTGCACTTGTTCATTTTACACATATTATATAAATAGTCTCTAAATTATTTTATATAATATATAAAGAGTGTAGATTACATTTTTAAAAAAACACCTCCTCGAAGTCGCAGTACTAAATGCAAAGTGCTAGAATCTGGTATATTAAAATCAGCAAGTGTCCTACCATCTTCTAGCTGTTTTCCTGCGTACACAAGACGTTGCTGTTCTGGTGGTATACCTTCCTTGTCTTGAATTTTTATTTTGACTGCTTCAATCGTGTCACTATCTTCTACCTCAAGTGTTATTGTTTTACCCGTAAGAGTTTTAATAAAGATTTGTTTCATTCTCTTAACTATACTTGTATATTGTCTATACTGGATTATATATTCTATACAGATATTATTTCTAAGTATGTTACGAAATGATATAATATAGTTCATTAAAATATGGAGAACTTCAATTTTCTGCAGCATTAGCGTGTGCATCTTCCTCTGCTGCCGCTTTTTCTTCCATTTCTTTTCTCTTTTTTTCTTCTAAATCGTCAATTATTTTATTTGCCTTCATCAGTTTATCGAAAATAGTAATTTTGCACGACTTGCTTGATGTCCAGCCCTTTTTTAAATCAGGATGCTTTTCTATTTTAAAATATTCGCGCTCTCGTGAATGTTGTCTGTCAATCCATTCGCGATAGTATACAACATATTTCTTCATCATATGATGCTCTAAACCTTTAGGTAAAGATTGCGCACTATGTTTTCTATTTCTCTTTTTCATTTTGGTTGATTTTTGGGTTTCTCCCGTTTCTCCTGTTTCTGAAGGCGACACAATACTATGCAATGGTATCACTTTGCTTGATAAAATAGTTTCCATTTTTATATTATATTATATTTGTAAGTATATTAAATAATACAAGAATGAACAAATAATAACCCGTATTTTGATTAATATTTTTTTGTGTTTCTAAAATAAATTGAATTTTTTATTACATTTCTATTTTCCATTTATATTTTCATGGCTTTAAACTTCAACCCTGCGAGTAAGTATTATATTGAAAGTATAATAGTAATTATTTTTCTATCTGTCACATTATGTTTTTGTGTTGGGTATAGTATTGCCCGGAGATATAATGTTTAGAAAATTGATTTAAATAAATGACCATATATTAGATAAGCAACCAACACACAAAACTCACCGAAATCCCTACATCGTCTTTGTATAACAACTATGGCCGGAAAAAGCAAGTCAGGATCTAAGAGCAAATCAGGAGCCAAAGGTGGTTCCGCAATGAAGACCGCAATGTCTGCGCAAAATAGCGCGGCGGCGCGTATTCGAATTCCGCAGACTATTGGACTTCCAGGACAAATCGCCAACAACGCAGGTGGATACTCATTCCCTCTACCCCTCGAACAAGAATGGATGCGTTACTTGATCATCGGAAGCAAATCAGACAATGGAAGTTACTACCAATGTGGTGGCGCGATTGCAACCACGATTTCGAAGTGTATTATGGCAGCAGTTTCATCGCCAGCTACATGCGCGCATTTGATTCGCGACATAGTTGACGTCTCTGTCAGCGCACGTGCACCCAAACAGGAAATGACGATGATGTCACTCGCGGCGGCAATAGTGTTTCCACCCGACAACGCGTGCAAGGCACAGGCGCTGGCAGCAATCAATCAGGTATGTCGTATTCCAACTCACTTATTCATGCTTGTGCAGTATATTCGGGACCTTTCGCAAGACAAACCCAAACCAGGTAAGGGATTCGGCAAAGGGGTGCGTCGCGCGCTTACGGAATACTACACTTCGCGCAATGGACTCGAATTGGCGGTGCTGGTGACAAAATATAAGAATCGTGAAGGGTGGACACATGAGGATTTGATTTCGCTGCTTCACATCAACCCAGCGGAAATGAAAGATGATGGAGGACGACTTGTATTGGAATGGATCATGAAGAAGGACAAACCTGAGCGCAAGATTACGGCGAATCCAGCAAAGGGAATAGTGGCGACAACACTGCCTGCAAAAATGGAGAGGACTGAATTTCTGAAACGATTGGTGGCGATTCCGACCAATGATGGAACGGGAGTAGTGGAGAGCAAAGGACTTATGAAAACCATCACGAATGCAATTGGGTCTGTTTGGGGTGGGGGTGGTGGCGGTGGTTCGGCGGCGGCGGCAGCTGTTACCTCTACACCACCATCGCGGAGACTCGACGTGATGTTTGAAATCGTTCATCCCGAGAGCCCCATCTGCGGGCCATTGAAGTTGATGATTCAAGACACAGAGCCACTTCAAAACCTCAGGCAAACATTCATTGACATTGGAATTGGAACGAGTTTCGTCTTTCGCTACTATGGCTCTCTCATTTCTTCGACCAAAACTTTGCGAGACATCTCATACGACCCATCTAAGAAAATCTACCTGTGCGCAGGAGTCGAACCTGTTGTTGCAGTGGAAGCACCAGCACCAGCACCAGCACCTGTCGTGGCACCTGATGCAGCCCCCCCAGGTTCAGAACCTGAGTCAAAGAAACCATGCGAAGATCCTCTCGTGGCAACTGCGCGGTTCCTGAAGGCATTGATTGAGCTGGCAAAGACAGGCGAAAAGAAGGATACTGCTACTGCTATTACGCTGATGGAAAAGAACAAGAAAATACAGCGTGAACATTTGCCAACGGAGCTTCTGAATACACCGCAAATCTGGGATACGCTTTTGAGTGGAATGGGAATGACTGCACTTGTTCGCAATCTTGGAAAGTTGTCGCAGGTTGGAGTCGCATCATCAAGGTCACAGGATATAGTTCGAATGCTGACGGATCCGAAAGCAGTCAAAGATTCAAAGATTCACCCACTTCAAGTTCTGGTCGGAATGAAGACGTATTCACAAGGAAAAGGCGACCTTGGTTCAATGACATGGACACCAAACTCATACATCACAACTGCGCTTTCCACAACATTTCGCCAGGCATTTGGAAATATTACATCAACGGGAAAACGATATATGCTTGGATTGGATGTATCTGGAAGCATGTCGTCGTTTATGTGCGCGGGCGCAAAAAATATCACACCACGCGAAGGTTCTGTTGCGATGGCGATGATGACACTACATGCCGAGGGCGCAGAAAACGTCCACGTCTATGGATTCAGCAATACATTTTACAACTTCAATGGGAAGATTCGCCCTGAGATGACAATTCAGGATGCAATTAGGGCGACGGATGTGCCCTTCGGAGCGACAGATTGTGCTTTGCCAATGACAGAGGCGTTGAAAATGTATGTTCATAGTGGAATAGTATTTGATGTATTTTGTGTGTATACGGACAGCGAAACATACGCGCCAACGATTCATCCACAAGTGGCGCTGGAGCAATACCGCAAACAAACTGGTGTGGACGCAAAACTGATCGTGGTTGGAATGACGTCGAATTGTTTGTCAATTGCTGACCCGAAAGATAAGAATACGCTGAACTTGGCTGGTTTTGACACATCAACGCCAGAACTCATCAGCATGTTTGTGCGCGGACAGATTTGAAACTATCTCGATAAAATAATAAAATAATAAAATAATAAAATAATAAAATAATAAAATAATAAAATAATAAAATAAAATAATAAAATAGAATTATTTATACATATAAAAATATTTTTTATACGTATATTTATATATTATAGATGCCTAAGAAAAATTTATCTATTCTACCTATTTTAGTAATAGTAATTATTATATTAATAATAGTTTTTTTACTTATCAATAGAAAAAAAAATTTTAGAGACAGACTATCAGAAAAAACAGCAAAAGCTATGGTTTTATCCTGTATGGATTTTAGATTTGTAACCGATAAAGTAAATTTTCTTAATAATATAGGATATAAAGACGACTATAGTAAATTTGTGTTGGCTGGTTCAAGTCTAGGTTATAACCAAGACAGCTTTCCAGAATGGAGCAAATCATTTGATAAGCATATTGAGTTAGCAAAAGATTTACATAAAATAGATGAAGTAATAGTAGTAGACCATATGGACTGCGGAGCGTATAGAATTTTATATGACAACCAATCAATGTCAAAAGAGGAAGAATATAAACTACATCAAAAAAATTTAAATAAATTTAAAAGTTTAATAAATAAAAAATTTCCTTCATTAAAGGTTACTATGCTTTTGATTCATACTGACGGCACATTTAGTGAATTTTAGAAAATAATATAAAAATCTATTTTGTTATTTTGTTATTTTTTTAAACTATTTTTTACAACAAGAACGCTTCATTTTACGCCATATGCTTTTTTTCGTTTTTTTACTCCAACACCAAAATCCGCGTTTAGGCTATATAACATTATGTAATATTATATATTATTTTGTTTATGCTAAATGATATATATAAATGATATAAAAAGATTCTTATGATATTATCTAGCAATCACACACACACACACACACACACACACAAATAACACAAATAATGGAATCATTGACTAATGCTGCCGCGGATAGTATAAATTATACAGATGTTATTACAAAATTCAAAGAAATGAAAACTATGTACTATTCGGAAAGTGGATGTATGATTTCTACACTAAGTGACAATTTTTCAAAACAATTTCTTCAAAAACATCAAAATCTTAAATGGCGCGAAAAATATAATAAATACGCGGAAGCAGTAGTATTAACTGCTAAGATACGTATAAATATATTTGGAAAGCCATTTAAAGTATACCTGCATCGTCCTATAAATCAAATTCATCGTTGGGAGTATGAATATTTTTTTGGATTTGGTGGACATAATGCAGGATTCTCTCGTGATCGGATTATCATGACATTTGTAGACACATTTGACAAGGAAGTTGATTTTGAATATTTACTAATGGCAGGGACACTAGCGGATGCGGATGCTGGTGTATGTGCTAGCGCAATCAACGAAAAATATGTAAAAAATGTTTTAAAATTATTAGTAGTTGGCGGGTATGTAAAACAATGGAATGCGGTCAATCATTTTAAAAAATGGTTCAAAGAAAATGGATTTGATTATGAAACGGATGCAAGTAATTCTGAAACTATGACATCGTCTATTTTTGATGACTATGATAGTACTTTCACTATTATTGAATAAAATAATAGTTAAATCTACTTAAAAATAGTAGGGAATATATTTTTTAATATAAAATTATAAACTAACATAGAATATATAACCCCCAAAATGATATCAGTAAAAACATGTTGAGTAGTTGTCATACAACTTATTGATATTAAAATAGGAATTAATATGGCTGGAATATAACCTATTACATTTTTTAATAAATAAAACGAATACATTGCAAAAGCAACATGAGCTGACGGACAAGCATTATTTCCTTTGTCATCTATAACTTGAGTTTTTTTTAAAAAATATTTATCTGTTTTCATTCGCGATGATACATCATTTGGGAATAAATACCATATAATAGATAATCCTGTCATCATAATTATTCCACCAATGACTATAATTGCAAAATGTTTGTAATCGCGAATACTTATTACGATTAAACCAAAAATGAAATAGTATATAAAGTTATAAATATAAACCCAGTTATCATTTTCTCCAAAAATACTATAAAAAATTTTATCTATTTCTGTTTTTGGTATAATCTTCTCTTTTCTTAATTTATTTTTTTTAGTCCAAAATATTGTTGATATACACCAATTACAAGATAAACTAATAGTATAATTAAAATATAATAGTCTTGTAGTTTTAAATTAGATTTTACCGGATAAGGAACATATGAACGTATATTAAAAAATACATATGGAATAATAACAACTATAGCAACTAACATTATAACTAAATCTATCGAAAATGTTCCATGGTGTATTTTTATATCATTTGGGTTTGTAAAAGGTTCGAGAATATTTCCTAACATTAACAAAATGGACTATAAACAATAGAAAAATAACTATATACTTTAATATAATATTTTTTTTAAAAAGTAGTTAACCTTAGTTAATAATAAACGACGGGTCGCCAGTAATTTGACGAAGAATGTGATTTGTATATGCTCGCGTCAATGCGTCCGCTTCGTAATAGTTCCAATATATATCTGGGATTCTTAGTTCCATACGGCTTTGATTACCTGCGCATATGACATTTGTAAAGTTTGTCATCGTACATAGTAATGTATAATGATTTTTAAAAAACGTACCCTTGAATTTTTGATGTGCATATTCGGGGCGTTTTTCTTGAATCAGGTATGTCTTTCCAGGCACAAGGTCGACAGGATTTACGAGTTGAAGAGGGCGCATAGTGTGGTGTTCTGTGGTGTGGTCTCAGCTATATCACTATTAAACTATATAAAACGTTTCAATTTTATATTGTTTTTTGTTTTGCTTGAAGAAAATATATTTAAATCATCTTTAATTTTTCACCTATTTCTCTATAATGGTGTCCATTATATGGGACATTTTTGGTAAGTGCTTTTGTCAATGTTTTGTCGCTTATTGCTAAGGATTTAATGCAATCGTATTTACATTCAAACTCTTTTACCAAGTTATTATTTGTATCATATTGTCCGACACCATTTTTGTATAGTATTGGTGTTCCATTTATTTCTTCAAATTTGCTGGTTACCTCTTCATCGCAATTATTATATAACGTGTAGTAAAAACCATTTGCTAAACTATTATTTTTTACTGGATTATCTAATGCAGATGAAGACGCATAACCATTAAAATGTGCTGCAGTTTTTCTGTCTATATACACATTTACTATTTTGGTTTTATCTTTATCTAGTTGAGCTATATAACCTATATTTACAACCTTTATTTTTTTTGTAGGTTGAATTTCATGTATAATACTTGGATCCAAATTTCGTTCAACAAGTAACCATCGAAACCCGCAATATATAGTGCATTCTGTTATTGCTTTCATTACACTTGGTCTCTTTATATTTTTACTTTCATTCATTGCTTCTGTAACGGATTCATAAACTTTAACTAATTGTAATGTTTCGGGATTTATTTTTTGGAGTCTTGGTCCAAGGTGAGGTAGTTGTTGGTTAAAGCCGGTAACTATTTTTTTATCTTGTTGCGTATTTAATTTATGTAATATTTCTTTGTTTGTTTGTTCTAAAGAATTAACTTTACTTAACAAAATTTTATTAGTATGTATTATTTCTTTTAATAATTCATTATCGTTACCCGTATTAGTATTTTGTTGTTGATTTTTAAATTTTAAATTTTCAATTTCAAGTAATAACTCGTTTACTTTGTAGTTATAATTATCTATATTATCGTTAACTATTTTTAATAATATTTTATATGTTAAATTACCTCCAACTAAAAATAACTCATTTTCGTTTGTATGATTTTGTAAATTTTTTACTATATTTGGTTTTATAATATTATGACTATGAAGAAAATGCTCAAAGTCTTTACTTTTATTTACACAGAAACAATCAAGTAATATACATTCTTCGTATTTACTTTTATGTTCATTATATCTACCCATAATTCCTATTCTACTTTCTCCTATTTTTACAACATATGAACCATTTTCGTATGTTTTAACTTTAATAATATAAACCATATTTCCGGCATTGTTAAATTGTTTGAGTAGAAATAGTTCATTGTCTAGTTCTTTTTGTTTAATTAATTTTTCTTCCATTTCTTTATTTTTGGTGGTTTCTATTTTTTTTAATTGTTGTGTAAGTTCTTGGCATTCTTCGTTCATTATTTCAAACATAATAGTTTCAAGTTTAATAAAATAATCATGAATTTCATCTGCTTTTTTTGTCTCAGCTTTTAAACAAAATTTTTTAAATGTATCTACGTTTAACATAATCATTTCTTTATTATGACCTCCATGAATCTTATCATCTTGCTTTGCCAACTGGCAAAGCAAGATTTTATAATCATTATCTATTGTAAAATTTTTTTCTAATACTCTTTTTGCATTTACTTTTTGTCCGAATCCCAACCATTTCCATATATTATCTAAATCAATAACAAAATCAGTTTTGTTATTATACTTCAAATAGCAATAAAAACTTGACAAAAATAGCTGTTGTTCATAACTTGTAAAATTATTTTTAACTTTTTCAATCAATTTTGACTGGTAATTACCATTAAATTTTGTAATGGGGTTGGATTCAATCAGATTTACGATGTCGACGCTCATTGTGTGCTATATATCCTATTATATAGATGTCTTTAAGTTGTTTGTTGCTTTAATAATTAACAAGCAAGTGCTAATTATTAAAATACTAGTAAAAATACAAGACCATATATGGTAACAAAATGGTGTTTAGTTGCTATAGGCAAGCCCTCCCATACCAGACATGATACGGAGAACGTTGTAATTGGTGGCATAGACACGAACCTTGGCGGTCTTGGTGCCCTCTACTGTAGCATTGGACAACACGAGCTGAAGGGTAGCATTGTCAATGCGGGAGAAGTTGCATGATCCACTTGGTTGATGCTCCTCAGGTCTCAACGCAAACGAATAAACGTTGACACCAGTGTCAGGAGTCTTAGTGTGGTGCTGGTAAGGCTGGACAAGGTCGAAGTAAGTGCCTTCACGCTCAGAGAAACGATCCTGGCCGTTAAGCTGGAGCTTAGCGGTGACAACAGGGTTCTGACCCCAGCAGTGAAGGTCAAGAGAAGTCTCGGTGAGGACGAAAGTACCGGCATCAGAAACACCAGAGTTCTCAAAGGGATTGGGCTGACCATAACCAGGAGCAAAGTTCGGCTGAGAGTAGTCATTGGTGCCAGTTGAATTTTGGCCCTGAGTCCACCAATAAACATTGGAAACATCAATGGCACCAGCCTCAGCAAACAGACCAGAAGCGTTGATGAATGAAGTGCTGGTCTCGGCAATAGCCTCGTGTCCACCGAAAGCGTGGATGGCATTGGGAAGAGCATCGACGGCGTCGGTGTAGTTGAAGGGCTGAGCACCGAGAAGCCTGTAAAGAAGCTGACCGCACTCAAGAGAAGAGCAGTAGTCGACGTTCTGATCGGGCTGGACTATCCAGATGAGCTCCTTAACGGGGTGGTTAAAGTTGAGCTTGATCTTGTTGGAAGAAGAGCCGACAGACTCATCGCCGGTGAACTGGAGCTGCTCAATAAGGTACTCGTGGGGGTTCTGAGCCATACGTCTGCGCTCATCGGTGTCCAAGAAGACGTAGTCGACATAGAGAGAGGCAGCGACGAGAGACTGGTTGTAAGCAGTGTTGACACGGCCACCACGAGCAGAAGAAGAAGAGATGGAATTGGCACCACCGCAGCTGAGAGAGCCGACAGCCCACAAGCACTCATCAATGGGGCGGATATCAAGGTTGATCTTGACCTCGTGATACTGAAGAGCAATCAGAGGAAGAGCAAGACCGGGGTTACGGCAATACCAGAACTGGAAGGGGACATAGAGAGTGGTCTCAGGGAGGGCATTGCGGGGAGCGCAAACCTGACGAGGAGCGTTAGCCTGGCAAGGACCATCAATAGGGTTAAAAGAGGGATCAGTGATAAAAGTGAGCTCGGTGGTGTTTCCAACCATAGCATAGTAACCCCTCTTCTGGTCAACAGGGAGAGTAAGGTTGTTCCAGATGTGCATCCAGTCACCATACTGGCGGTCAATACGCTGACCACCGATCTCAATCTCAACCTGGGAAATCAGCTGCTCACCAGGGAAATCAAGCCAACGAGCATAAACACCATCCTGGTTGGTTCCCCTCATGGACTGGTTAACCTCGGGGAGAGTAACCTGAAGATAAGTGCGGTAAGCCAAATCACCATTACGAGAAATGGTACAAGTCACACGACGACCAAAATCGGCCTGTCCGTTAAAAGTTTGCTCGATAGACTCCATAGCAAAGTTGGTGTGACGTTTGTAAGACACCTTCCAGAAAGTAATCTGGGGGTTGCCGGTAAGATAGACATCTTGGGCGCCATAAGCGACGAGTTGCATAAGACCTCCTGCCATTTTATGATTATTATAATATTGCTAAAGAAAAAAAATTTATAAAAAAACTTAATTGTTTTTATAAATAGATTATAATTATTAATTTTGACAACTCTACATATTCCGATTATTTCATCAATTTCATCGATTTATACTTACTTGACTAGGTGTCCACGTGCCCATCTGTAGTAATATTTATTTTCAAAAAATTTATTAGATAGTCGTCTGAATACACTTCATTTCGATTTTTATGTTTTTTCCTAAATACAAAGTTATCATTCTTTTTTCGAATCGTCCAACCATTTTCTAAAGTATTCATTACAAAATGCATGACATATATTTTATTCTTTATTTCACTATTCATATCTATTTCTTGATTCTCTATCATATGTTTTAATGCCTTAATTCCATCTTCTAAAGGAATGATGTCTTTTTTTGTTTTTTGTGGATTTTGATTTTTATTTATTTCTCTCGTTTCTCTCGTTTCTCTCGTTTCTCTCGTTTTTCCACTATCTAAAGGTTCAGGCTGATGATGGCGAGATGCCGGTCCTAATGCATATAACTTGTCAATGATACGTCGATTTAAATAGTCCTCTGTTATAATTTCTTTGCTAGATGTTTCTAAATTTTTTAAAAAGAATACGTTTCCTCTTTTTTTAATAGCCCAATAATTTTCTAAATACTTCATAATAAAATTCATTTTATAGTATACTTCTCGTTTTACTTGCATATTTTTTAAAATATCCAAGTTTATTTTTGTAACTACATCATATTTAGGTGTAGTAGTGTATTTATTCACGTTTGTATTTGTATTTGTGTTTGATGGTATTATCATACTAACCTTAACCTCCGGTATTATGAATTATTATTATTATGAATTATTTTTTATTTTGAAAGATAACACATAATAATATTATACACTCTAAATATTATATTCCCAAATATAATATTAAAAAATTTATGCATATAACATTATAATAGACTTGTAATATATAGAAATATATATTATATCACTTTCCTATATTCATTTTATTTAACTTTACTTTACTTGCTTTTCTGTAGTTTTTTTTTAACATAACACTAACATGCCTTCATTCAAACACAAGACGAACAAAAAACTATTTGTTGATAATAAAAAGAGTATGACACTTGATGGTGTTCATCGTGAGTTACAAGTGGAATTCAATATGATTGAAACGGAAAAACTGCCCGCGCTCTATAAGGAAAAAAATGATATATTGGTTAAGCTAAAAAACAACAAAAATACAGGTGTTCTTAATATTACGAAGCAAATTGAATTAAATGATCGCTTATATGATATAAAAAAAGAAATATCAGATAATAAGCGAAAAATAAGAGACTATTACTTAAATAATAGTAGTTATATTTTTGACTATTTTGAGAATAAGAAGGAAATAACAAATGGCACAAATAAAACCAAAAAACTGAATTCTTTTTTCAAACTTGATAAATCGGTTAACGAGAACGAGCTAAATCGCGTGAATGAAAACAATGTGCAAAAATTTTTTACAAATTTAGACCAACGTTTTTTCAACGTGAATGACTATGTTATTGCGACGGATATATGCGTATCGTGCAATCGTGGTGAAATGATTCCGGTCGAACATGAGGGAATTATGGTTTGCAATGTATGTGCGAAACAAGTGACGTATTTGATTGAAAATGAAAAGCCGTCGTATAAGGAGCCGCCGAAAGAGGCGTGTTTTTACGCGTATAAACGTATTAATCATTTTAAGGAAATCCTTGCACAATTTCAGGCAAAAGAAACGACGCAAATTCCGGAAGAAGTATTGGAGAATATTAAACTACAACTTAAGAAGGAGAGAATCCCGCTTTCGAAATTTACAAACGTCAAAGCGAAAGAAGTGCTTAAAAAACTGGATTATAATAAATACTATGAGCATATTCCGTTTATTAAAGATAAACTGGGAATTAAGCCGCCAATTATGACACCGGAATTAGAAGAAACATTGTGCAATCTTTTTATGGAGATTCAAGGACCTTATGCGAAATGTTGCCCACATGATAGGGTGAACTTTTTGAATTATTACTATACAGTATACAAACTATGCGAACTGCTGGAAAAGAATGAATTTTTATCCTATTTTCCTATGTTGAAAGATAAAGAAAAGAGGATAGAACAAGACTATATTTGGAAGAAAATATGCGAGGAGTTGAACTGGGTGTTTATCCCGACGCAGTGATAGATTAAGTTTAGATTGGTAACTACGACTACTAAGTGTTATCGATGGTGAAAGGATATTCAACACTAAAACCACTATCACTATTACTATCACTAGAACCACTATCACTATCACTATCACTATTAACCTCAGGTGGTATAGCAGAAAAAGTTTCTTCCAATGGTGTACCAGTATATTTATCCTCATAATAATTCTGAAGTTTTGTTTTAATGCAACCAATGATGGCATTAAATATTTCTGTATTTTTTTTTGATGTAAATCTATATATTCTAAGAGGTTTTTTAACATTTGTTTTTTGTTGAAGTATACCTAATTTATAATTATATTCTGTATCACTTTCAGGTATATGATCAATGGTGAAAGGTTCTAAAATATTATCTAAAAAAGTGATTACATGTGAATATTCACATTCTAGTACAAATACAAACGTAGGTGATTTTGATTTTGGTTGTCTAGGAGTAGGTTTTCTTGTAAAAATTATAGTTATTCTTACATCAGAATTTTCTTGCATAAATTTAATCTCAAAACACACCTCAAATTTTGAAGTATCTTCGGTGAATTCTTTTTTATTATAAGTGATCAAAGGGGTATCTCCATAATACATTATACGATCACCATAATCTATACTATTTAAACTATTACAATCAAACCCCCCTCTATGAAACCTTCTTCCACGCTTATGTGTGCGCACGCGCTTGTAAGAACGACCACGTTTTCCTCCTTTTTGGGTTTTTGCATACTTTTTCTTATAACCACTTTTAATTTTTTTATTCCTTAATCTTCTACGAGAAACGGAAGAACGGCTACGACGCCCTACTTTTCTTGTAACTTTCATTATATTACGTTTTATCGTGTTTTTATTACTCTATATAATATGGTAATAAAATATTAATAAAATATTAATATTTTTTAATCATCATAGTTGACAGCAAAGGAAGATTAACACTATTTTAAGGGGCGTTCCCATATAGTCTCATTCGTTGCTCTGTTATGGTAGTAAGATTTGCCATTTTCATCGGTATACATTGTTCAATCTTTATCTCCACTAGGAGCATCGAGTTCTTGTGCTTTTTTAATACTAAAAAATTGATCCATGGTTTGCAGTTTCGACGCCGGAGTAGTGCCGTAATTTTTTATCCTAACATATTGGTCAATCGCATCTACTATGGATTTATCGAGGGATGTAAGTTTATATGACGCACTATCATTCCCATTTATACTACTATTATGTATTTCACTCTGCATATTAAATGATTTTTTCATGCTATCTATAACAACATCTATATCTCCGTCAGGTCCAAATATAAATTCAAGTGAACGTTCATTTTCACTTCTAGGTCTTCTAAAAACAATAGTAATACCATCCTGGGTAGGATTTACTATTATATCAAAATCATCAAATCTATCACTTGGTCTTTTACCAGGTGTTAGTTTTGTATATCTAATATTTTTTATCTTTCCTGTTTTTTCTTCAAAACTAATAGGACCAGGCTTTGTGAATAAACCTATAACCTTACCCCCTCTATGAAACCTTCTTCCATGCTTATGTGTGCGAACGCGCTTATGCCCGCGACTTCGCTTTCCATATTTTCCACCCCGTTGGGTATGTTTTTTTCTATAACCACTTCTACTTTTCTTATTCCTTAATCTTCTACGAGAAACGGAAGAACGGCTACGCCGCCCTGCTTTTCTAGAAACTTTCATTTATCGTTTTTATAATGTTTTTATTACTTTATATAATATAGTAATAAAAAATATAAACGGGCAATATGTTTAATATGAATAGTTGTGTATATAAATTAATTGTTTGTTATGCTGCATGATGCATGATGCATTTTTAAACACGGAGAGGAGTAGGGAAGCCAACAAGGTTAGCACCAATACCGAAGCCAGCACCAGTTCTAGCAGAGACTGCCAAGCTGGGAACATACACGTCCAAAATAGCAAACGTGGCAGCAGCAACAAGAGAAATCAACGCAATCTCATCCAATTTGAGAGTGCGAGAAGGAATAGAGTAGGCAACGATAGCTACACAAAGACCTTCAATTATATACTTAATAAAACGCTTAAAAAGCTCACTAAAATCAAGTGTTCCGTACATATTATAAATATAATGTAGAAAAAAATATTATAGATTTGTTATAATAGTTATAATTATTATATTTTTTATATTTTACCAAAATCAATATTGCTAAATATAATATATTTTATTATAAACTTTTTTGTAGATAAAAACTATTTAAATAATAGTTGTGTAAAATAACTTAAAATAATAAAATAATTATATGTATAATATTGTCAGTAAATGTCGTTCATGAATAAACTACCCGAAGGTGTTACTCCTAAATATTTACCAGATGGAAAAGAAAATCCAAAATATGCCGACTTATTGGAAGAAGATAAACCAATTGCCGGACAAAAGTTTGTGTGTTTATCCTTTGTATCTCCAGAAAAAATTATTAAACAAAAGGAAGAATTTTTGTATGAAGAATTTATTAAACTATGGGACTTTAAAAAATCGATGGAGAAGTTTACACAATTTCTAAACTTTATTGCATTCAAGTATCCTTCTCTTTCGTTTGACAAATTGATGGCGGATTTTAATGACTTTACCAAGGAAGAGGGTGATTCTCTTAAACTCGCATCATCCATTAGCGACGACTATAAAACATTTATTGACAACAATGAGGAACAACTTGATCAGAAATTTGGCGAGTTGCATCAGTTCCAAACTTCGACACGAGGTATCAAAGTTCGCGGTGTTTTTCCCACCCAAGGCGAGGCCGAGCTCCGCTGCAAATTGTTGCGCGAGGTTGACCCAAATCATGATATTTACGTTGGGCAAGTTGGTATGTGGGTGCCATTCCATCCAGATGCTTATAAGACTGGACGCGTCGAGTATATGGAAGAAACGCTAAATCAGTTGATGGCGGATAAGAAGAAGAACGAGGACATGGCTAAACATGACTTTGAGAAACGTGTCAAAGAGGCAAAACAGAAAGCAATTGAGGAGAATATGAAGAAGGCGGAAGAGTCAGGAAACAAACTTACGCAAACAATTAATGCAGAAGGAGAGCTTGTTGGTGTCGCAAATGTTGGAAACTTTGATGGACTGGATGAGGATGCAACGATAGACGACATTAAGAAGAACATGTTTGAAGCAGAGAATGTCATCGTTGATAAAAACGGAGACCATGGTCTTTCAAAACTTACGCATTATGATCCATCTACTATGTCAGTAGAAGATACTGAGGGTAGTAAGTAATACATATTCATATCTATAGCATATCTATAGCATATCATAACTATAAACATTTTTAGTATATTTTAGTATATTTTATCTGTAATAAATAACAGATAACATATTCTTGTGTATATTTTGCAGTATGTTGTATAATTTTAATATTGGTTTTATATATATTATACTTCCGTGTTAGGAACATAACATAACAGAACACGCCATAATGACTAAGTCAAAATCGTTAACAAAATTCAATATTTTCAGTATATTAAAAAATAAAACATTTAAAAACTATATGGTATTAAAAATAATTTCTATATTATTTATTACTGCATTGTCAATCGTTATACTTTATGGGTTGTATATTGGTGTAAAAAAGGTAACATATATGTATCGTTTAAAAAAGGATTTTTATAAACTGAAAGACATGGGGTTAAATGTAAAAAATTATAACATAAAATATTGTAAACATCTTAAAAAAAAATATATTCCAAAACGTTTTAATATAGTAACTGAAAAAAAACAAGGCGAATTTATGAATAAAAAAATGATCGGTTTTATACCAGACAAGCATATAATTTTAGATATTGATACAAACGATAGTCTTAAAAGTGCAAATTTTTTAATTGAAAAAATTCCAAAAGATATTGCTTGTGAAAAAACACCCAATGGTTATCATTATTATTTTGAAAATGATACAGGAAACCCAATCCACACGTATGTTCAACTGGATATAAATGGTGAAAAATATTCAGTAGATATTTTAGGTATTGATTCTCTTGTCACTATGTCTCCTTCATGTATAGAAGGTAAAAATTACTATTGGATTAATAGTATTTTTACGCATAAACCTGCAAAGTTATCTGAAAATATGTGGATACTAGATTTAATAAAAAATAATAAACCTTTTTTTAGAAAATTAGATGGATTTGATTTTAATATAAATATACAAAATGCTTTTATAATTATAGATAATTTACATATTGAAAATCATTTTCGTTTCATTTTTGAAAAAATAAAAGTTTATCATAAAAAAATAAAACTATTAAAAGGTAGTATTTATATAATTGATGGTAACTATTATTTTTTGACAAAAAATAGTTTTAATACATATAAAAATAAGAAAAAAATGTTATATGAAATAAATGAAACTATTAGTAAATTAAATCCATCATGTATTATAGACTTATCTATTATTTATAGTAACTACTTACCATCAGAAAACATTTTTCATATAAAGTCATGTATTATAAGTAATGATTTTAAAAACTATAAATATGATGACTTTTTTCCAAATTATATTGAACTAAATAATATATATAAAAAAACAAATTACTTAATTCATGATACGATTACGATAACTAACTATAATAGCACAAATTTAAAAAATGAAAAGTATGATATAGTAAAAAATGATAAAACTAATAAAAAACTCATCGGTTCTGAAAGTATATATGTAACTATTTTACTTTCAAATTATTTTAATATACCATGTTTATGTCTCACAACTACTTATAATGATAACACTGATAATATAAATAATATAAATAATATAAATAATATCATAAATAGTGTAAATAAAAATAATAATTTGAATAAATCACAAAAAGAAAATATAAATAAACTAGCTACAAATTTTACATCACTTTTTTAGATATAACTACCACTTATTTTTTTTCACTTGAATCTTCGGTCCCTGGCCTTTGCGTTTAATACTTGATGGGTCATATTGTTCCTCTTCCTCATCAGAATGAATATCTTTCGACATTTCCCAGAACTCTTTTGCTCCCAGTTTAAATGGTCCATGTGTTTGTGCTTTATACCAGAATATCTGGTCGTGTAGTTTATTCGACTTTGCGTTGTTATTTATTACCAAACATTCAAAGTTCTCCGTGCACTGGTCCATGACTTGACAAAAGCTTTCAAATGTCGGAAACATACCTGCATAGTTTTCATATATTCTTTTGCGATTTCCGATGTAGGGTTCACGTAGAATAAAAACATAGTCAATATTGGTTCTTAAATTTGGTGGAATACCTAAGGGATACTGCATCGTAATTACAAGCATAATTTTCCAGTGACGTCCATTCATAAAGAGGAGACGCATCATAACATCCTTTGTCCATTTATTATCAAAGAGACAATCATCCAAAACGACGAATGTTCGTGGGTCGATAGTGCTTCTTTTATATGTCTCAATCTCTTTTTTCATTTGTTTTAAAACTGCTTTTTGTCGTTTTAAAATATTCTCAATAATAGCGGTATTATATGCATCGTGGATAAAAAGCTTGGGCACGTGTTCACCGAAGAATCCATTACCTGCCTCTGTGCCAGATATAACAGTACCAATAGGAATATCTTGGTGATAATACATTAAATCTTTTACTAAAAAACTTTTACCTGTATCACGACGACCAATAAGAACGATAACAGGGCCTTTATTTTCGTCAGGTCTAAAACTAATTGACCTCATATCAAATTTTGCTAGTTCTAATCCAACACTCATTATTTTGTTCTATTTTTTTCTATTTTGTTTTATATATTTGTGATAGTGAGTGTGAGTGTAAGTGTGAGTGTGATGCAATTAAAATAGTAGTATATTATAATATATTATAATACAAATTAAAAAATATAAATTATATAACGCAATATATAGCCAAATATCCAAATATCCAAATAGCCAAAATAGTTATTATTAGTTTAAAATGTAATAAAATTATGTATTTAATTTATTAAATAATAGAAGATGAAGATGAAGATTGATATTGAGGGAAAAGAAACCGGAAATGAAATTGAAAGTGGAACTTCAAGAGACGACTACTTTTCACTAAACTATAGGAAAATAGACTATGCAGATTTTTTTAATTCTTTAGAAACATCTCAAATCAAATTGATAAATACCACAAATTATATACCAATATATGAAAGTTATTTTAATATGAATGAAAACAACTATAATTCTTTTAATTTAAACCAGCGCTACTATGTATCATGTCTTTCTGGTATCGTCGACAGAAATAATATTCAAGCTGCAGTTATAGATACTTTCAAAAGTAAGGATGACTCGCTTACGATTGAACATAAACCAATATATATAAAATTCTCACCTTTACTTGATCCACTAAAATACTTGTCGGGCAAATATGCAACAACGGATGCCAGTGCCTACAACGATATAATATCTATTCCAAAACTATCCAAAATTGTCCCCTTATCTGGTATTCCAAAAGTAAATGACAAAAATAATTCATCATATGTTGATGGTTTTTTTTCTTATTTATCAAGTCAGCTGTTAAATCATCATCAGTTTATTCACGGGCTTGATTTTTATGGTTCTTTTAATGGTATTAAAAACGATTTTTACTACAATGTTATAGACGATATTGACTATTTAGATAAAAACCCTTTTTTCATTAAAAATAAAGACACGCTATTTACGATTGAAGATGAAGACTATGATTATGGTGAAAATAGTAGCGAATGTGATAGCGATAACGATGACCATATTAGTTTAGACTCAATGGGAAAAGTAAAACCTAAAAATAATACACGTAATCGACGCGCTAAAATAAAAATAGTAAATAGTAATGGTGGAGGTAATGGTGGATGCGACGATATCTCTGACAACCAATATATTATTCATGATGATTTTAATAATATAAGCAGTGAACTGAACGCAGTTTTTGATACAACTACACATATAAGCGTATGCGAGTCTGTATGCTTAACTGATATAAATATAGAGTCAATGATAGTGGTAAATGACCTTGGTGATAGTAGTAACAATAATACTTCTATAGTTGATTCAAATATTTATTTAAAAACTTATCATAGTGATAGTGATAGTGATGGTGATAGTGATGGTGATAGTGATGGTGATAGTAACGTTATTTGTGATGGAGATAATTATATAGAGCGAAAGGGTCATAATGGCGATAGTGGTAGTGGAGGAGTAGATGATGTAACTGATGATGATTCTTGTTCGTCGCGTTCTTCTTATACATCTTGTAGCGATAGTGACGGAGATAATGTAGGAGAGAAAGGAGAGAAAGGAGAGAAAAATAATAAACACGTAAAAGAAGCTAATAACAAAAATCACGAAGATGATGAAGATGATGAAGATGAAGATGATGAAGATGACGAAGATGAAACTTACTATGATGAAGATGAAACATTATGGGCAGTAATTAAAGAGTTTCCTGTTTCTGCTATCATGCTTGAAAAATGTGACAATACACTTGACTCGCTTATGATGGGCGAGGAAGAAATGAGCGACGGCGAATGGAAATCGGCGCTTATGCAAGTCATTATGACGCTTATTACATACCAAAAAGTGTTCGGATTTACACACAATGACCTTCATACTAACAACGTCATGTTTGTTCACACAGACAAGGCGTATGTGTATTATCTCTTTAATAAAAAGTATTATCGTGTCCCTACATACCATCGTATTTTCAAGATTATCGACTTTGGTCGCGCAATTTATAAATACAAGGGTCGTCTAATATGCAGTGATAGTTTTAGTGCTACTGGCGATGCCGCTACGCAATACAATATCGAACCCTATTTCAACGATAAGAAGCCTAGATTAGAACCGAATTTCAGTTTTGATTTGTGTCGCTTAGGGTGTTCTATTTTTGATTATTTTATTGACAATATAGGGGACGTTGCTAAAGTATGCAAGACAAATGCGGTAGCAAAACTAATAGTTGATTGGGTAACTGATGACCATAATAGGAATATTTTGTATAAGACGAATGGGGAAGAGAGGTATCCGGATTTTAAATTGTATAAAATGATTGCACGAAGTGTCCACAAACACACACCGCAAGCACAGCTTTTGAAACCTATATTTGTAGACTACGAAGTTCCTAAGAAGAAAATAAAAACGACAAATCGTATTATGAATATTGATAAACTGCCGTGCTATATGGATTAGTCCAAAGTTTGGTATTAAATTATTTACGACATGTATAAATAATTTAATAAGCTAGATAAGCTAAATAAGCTAGATAATACAAAGTGAGATGCACTTAAAATCCGGCATCACCAGTGAATATTTCCGGTTTTGTGTTTCCTAAAATGGCAGGTGTTTCATAAAATTGTTTTATGATATAATATCCTAAAATATAGCAAATAAAAACGAGGACTGCGTCACGCAAAGCAGTTTTCATTACGCCGCTACTTCCTCCTGCACTATCTTCACTAGATGGTTTTGAAATAAAACGAAAGTCGATAAACTTTGCTAAAAGAAAAATACAAGCGACTGCTGTGGCTGATATATAGAGATTACTATCCATGTTTTTACTATTCTAATCTATAAAGGAATAATCTATTACGTTTTTATACGAATAAATAACAAACAGATAACTAACTAATTCTTTGTAATAGACTTAGTAATGATTAAATAGGATAATAATAATCCAAAAAAATTCTTAGAAAAAAGGTCTAAAATATTATAAATAGTATTTTTTATATAGTATGGTAAAAGACCAACTATTCCATATAAGCTCCAAAAAAACAAAAAATATAAAAATAATTTAAGTATAGTAGAATTTACATTTGACTGCATGTTATCGGTATCGGTATAAGTAGTGGTATGACTATCACTCTTTACAAATTTATCGTAAATTATATAGTAGTAAATTATGAATGGTATAAAACCAATCAAAACACCCCAAATCAAAGGAATCACATTTACTTCTCCTAAGTATCCAAACAATAACATTAGTGCATTTAGTATAACTATAGTAGAAATAATAGCATAGTTACCACGTAGTATACTAAAAATATTTACATGACTTTCACTACTTCCTCTTAAAAATATCATATAACATATCAATGATATTAACATAATAGGGGTTGTTATAACCCAGTCAATGTATCTCTTTGATGTTATATTTGTTACACTTTGTATATTAAAAAACAACCATGCATAAAAAGACCCTTGAATAACTTGAACTATATTTTCTAAAACCAAAAGTTGTTTTAAAATAAAATAGGATGGTGGAACTTTTATAAATAATGAAAATACTTGTATGATTGCAGTTATAATTTGAACTATAACTGATATTTTTAATGATAAAAATAAATATATTTTCTTAAACACATTTTTTTCCATAATTGATTAAAAAATGGCGTGTAAGATGTATATACTAGTATACTATTATATACTATTATATACTATCAAATAATTATTTCATGTGTCTATTCGGTCGGTGTAATATTAATACTAATACCCACCGATCATAGGAATCTCATCAATAGTAAGTTCTACATCGCTATCACCGCCCTCGTCGTCGGTTCCTAATCCCGAAACACTATCGTTATCTACCGGAAAGGGGTCGACACTTAGTTCAACATTTCCACCGATTTTTAGTTTCACATTTTCACCATAATCGTTGTCGTCATCGTCGTCTTCGTCGCCATAATCATTATCGTCGTCATAGTTATCATAATGCGAACTATCTTTATTCTCATTCGAGGGTATTGGTATAACTTCATTGTTATCCATATTAAAACTTACGTTTGAAATTGTGTTGCCGGTGCTATCGCTCGCTGCTTTAATCATTTCGAGATTTTCTTTTTCTTCTTTAGATAGTTTTTCTGATTCTTCTAAACTGGGGTTTGTCATACTACCAGCTGCACTTCCACTATTTCCACCTGTTTGGTCTTGAATAATAGGCTCCTGAGAAATGATTTCATCTTTTTCGTGAACCTCGATAGCATCTTCTATAGTTTCAGTCATGTATAATTTTAACAACTCTTCAACAGGAATACTTTCTCGAATAGTATGTACTATACATTCGCGAATAATAATTTCAAGATCTCTTGCATTTTTTTGTAATTTTATTGATGATATGCCCGTCTCAAATAAATACACGTTGGTGTAAATCTTTCTCGCTGCATTAATATAGACTTTATGAATAAATTCTTCTAAATTTGGAATATTGATGTTTACTTTCTTTTGTTTTGTGCCGACACGCATACACGACAACATTTTAAGTTGGTTGATATGAACACATGTTATAAGGTCAGGAATATATGAGCAATTACTTTTCTCTTTAATTCGTGCACATTCTTGCGAAATAATATTTGGATTCCATTTTGGAACTCTTGTCAAGAAATTTTGAAATGTCATCAAATATTTTGATTTTTCATCACTTTCAGTACATAATTTCCATGACTCATCGAATATTGACTTTACTCCATCAATAATACATGGTGTCAACAATGTAATCAGTCTTGAACAATATTCGTTTCGCGACTCTTGTAAACTAGTTAATGAAAAGTCATCCATTTGGTTTAGTATAGTTCGTATAGTTTGTAGTATTACTTTACATAAACGAAATATTTTCTAAACCCACATTGTTACGAAAAAGAAAAAAATGCAAAATAAATAACATTAATAATTTCTCATTTCTAAACTCTTTTCTTATCTTGTTAAATGTAATCACGAAGTCATATTTTTGTTCGTCACTAATTCTACGTGACGGAGACATTTCTATATATTTAATAATGTCTAAACTATTATATCCCTTTTCATAAAACTTTGTGCACATTTCAATTAGTTCAACAAGTGTATACACCTTATTTTCACTACCATTATCATCGCACTCTAGATGTCGCTTAATATTTTCGCATTTATTTTTTGTAACTTTATCAAGGCCAAACATTTCCTTAATTGCATACCTGTGTAAGTTTACTACCTTGTTGTTTACTATAGGTTCAGGCACAAATATCTCGCAAAAACGCGACAATATAGGTTTCAATAATTTATATTTATCTTCAACTATAATAAAAAATCTTGTAGAATGGCTAAACAACTCAATGCAACGACGTAGCGCAGATTGTGCGTCTATGGTCAACTTATCTGCATTTGATAAAATTATTGTCTTAAATGTTTCTGCATCTTTTACATTAATATTTGTTCTTGCAAATAGTTTCAACTCTTCGCGAATAAATCGTATCCCCTTTCCGTGCGCGCAGTTCACTTCCATTACATAGTTTTTTATTGACTCTTTATTGTTTTTATAAATATCCTGTATAAATAATTTTACGATAGTTCTTTTACCACAGCCTGATACGCCGTGAAAAATAATATTGGGGATTTTTTTAATTTCTATGAAATATTTTAGTTTCTCATGTATACCTGTGTGAATTTGTAATAATTGGGAGTTATTTTTGATAGTATCATCCGTGCGTTGTGTATTTTCTATTGATGTCATGTAATTGTCTAGTAATAATATAGTAATAGTATAATATTAAATAATTTTTGTATTTAATATTAAATAAGGATTAATATTATTGCACTATCAATATTCATTCATAATGTCCGTATACGTTTTATAAAGACAATTCTTAAATTTTTTTTTATCCTGTATGAAACTATTCTTTTTAAAACTACATATAATACTAATATAGTCACCAAAAGATATTATATTATACATTACTTCATTATTTTTAGGTGTAGTTAAAAAATGTAGACTTTTTATAGGATAACCCAAAATATTTTTTACATCAGGACCAATAACATTAGAAAATACATAATCTGTATCATTTATAAAAGTATTATATATATAAGATAAACTATCTGTGCAAAAATTTTTTGATATACTATTTAAAATATAGTGTAATAATGGAATAAACAATGAATATTTTAAATTATTAAAAATATTATGTATACTGGTTTTCAAAAAAATAGAACTTTTTGAATTATTAATTTTATTAATCATAGGACATACATTATTTGTTTCTTTTATACCAGAAACGTTAACTAATGATATAGTATGCAATTCTTTTTCATAGCCTCTATACATTTTATCAGTTTTTACCATGAGAAAATATAAAAAATCATTTATAGTAATGTTATTTTTTTTTGTATAATCTTTTACTTCTTGTATTTTTACTTTTTTCAATATAACATAGTCATTGCTAGCGGTATTAATAGAGTTAGTGGTAGCATCATTACTAGTGTTATTATATTTTTTGTTATATAGAAAGTTAACTATAATTTTTATGTTTAATATAGTTAAAATAATAGTGCCAACAAAATAGTAATATAATGCATCTAAAAAATTAGTTTTTCTTTTTAATTTTTTTGAATTGTCAATATCATATTCCTTAAAGGGATTTAATAAAATATTTATTATTTTGTATCCATCAGCATATGCATGATGTATTTTAAAATAACATCTAGATTTTTTAGATTCATTATCAATACACCATATAAATTTCCATTTTATTTCCATGTTAAATTTTTCATTTATTAGTTTGTTGATATAAAATTTAAACTTTTTACTTTTTATATATTTAATACAATAATGTTCTTCTATTTTAAAATTATTTGAAGTATTGAATATTAAAGACCCATTTTTTTCTTTAATAGTTTTTTTTAAAATAGAGTTTTTTTCTACTAATTTATTCATATAATCTTGTATAAAACTGAGTTCAACTACAGCATCAACGTCTATATAAGATATTATAGAAAATGATTCCGTAGTATCAGTAAAACAGAATTTGGAAACATAATTGTTAACTATAGTCATAAAAATAATATAAAATATATAACTGATTTTACTATAATAGTATAAACAAAATATAGTATTTATACACAATGCTATAATAAAATTTATTATAGTATTATAGTCTTATAGTCTTATAGTATTACCACTTTAACATATAAAAATCTATACCTAACCTACGATATCGCATAGACGTATTTAGTATCATAATCCACCATCATGTTTATCAATTCATCAAAAGTTGTTTTTGGTTCCCATCCTAAAGTTATCATCGCTTTTGTAGAGTCTCCTTGCAATACATCTACTTCCGTCGGCCGATAGTATTTTTCACTAATAAAAATCATCGCCTGTCCCGTTTTTGCATTATACCCTATTTCATTCAACCCACAGCCCTCCCACATTATTTCAAATCCACATCGTGCAAACGCCTTTTCAATCATTTCGCGAATCGTATGCGTCTCTCCCGTTGCCAATACATAGTCGTCGGGGATATCATGCTGCAACATCATCCACATACCTTCAACATAATCTTGCGCATTTCCTAAATCACGTTTTGCATCCAAGTTCCCCATAACTATGCGGTCTGTTTCACCCCTAATTATTTTACCCAAACCCAGTGTTATTTTTCGCTCCACAAAGTTGTGGCCACGCCGTATTCCCCCGTGATTAAAAAGAATACCATTGCATGCGAACATTCCGTAAGCTTCGCGATAATTTTTTACTATCCAATAGGAATACAATTTTGCAATCGCATATGGCGAACGAGGATAAAATGGCGTGGTTTCATTTTGGGGAATATGTTCGGGGGCGGCTTTTCCATATAGTTCACTTGTCGATGCCTGATAAAATCGCACAACTTTTTCCAAATTACTATTGCGAATCGCCTCTAGTAGTTTCAATGTTCCAAATGCGCACGTATCAGCGGTATATTCCGGCATCTCGAATGATATTTTGACATGTGACTGCGCTGCCAAGTTATATACTTCGAGACGTTGCATATTTACATACGTATTTTTAATATGGTTTAAAATCTTTTCTAAACACGAACTATCGGTGATGTCCCCGTAATGGAGTTTCAAGTTTTTATCGTGGAATATATGCTCAATACGTGACGTATTCATAGTTGATGAGCGGCGAATCAATCCGTGAATGATATAACCTTTTGATAAAAGTAAATCTGCAAGATAAGAACCATCTTGACCGGTTATACCTGTAATAAATGCAATTTTATTACTACTAGTTGAATATAAATCGTATGACATAAAATAATAATTAATAATAATAAACAAAAATATTATCTATTATTATTTTCAAAGATATATTTATATTATTTGTTATAGTATTATTATTTTATGATAAATGTGAAGCTTCTGATGATGTTTTTACTAAATTAGAAAATAAAGATGACTGAACATAGTTTGTAGCGCTAGGAGGCATAACTTGTCTTCCTGTGCATCGCGTTTCTGTTCCTGAACCAAAAGGAGGAATATATACGGGTGTATGAGAATGTACTTCTGGACTATCATTGTTTTTTTTTATAAATAGTCTTACTTCTTCGTGAAACGATGTTGATGGTGCATATAATGGATCCATACTCATAAGAGTGTTTGGTCCCGTCCCTGTTCCACCCGCTAACGCATTTGATTTCGTATTTGCATTCGTAACATCATCGGTTTTTTGCGAGTTTATAATATTTATTTCTACTTCATCGTTTTCTTTTGCAGCCTTTGCATCTGCAATATTTTGTTGCTGTTTTTCAGTTAATTTATTAATGCAAAAATATAACCCAACTCCTAAAAAAATGAAAATAAATATGATTAGTGGGATAGACTCATTTTTTTTTAAAAATGAAAATGATGACTTTGAACTAAAAATTTTCATAATTTTTCTTAATTATGTGTTTATTATTATCTTGATATAGTTATGTTATAATATATTATATTATTTTTGTATTATATAATATTTTTTTGTATTATATAATAATTATATTATATAAAAAAATATAATTATTAAAGGCGAATCTGTATCTGCATCTGCATCTGCATCTGCATCTGCATCTGTATCTTCATCTGTAATAGGTGTATTAAGAACATAACTCTTTATCTACAAACTCAAGAAGAGGACATAATTCTTTTGGATCGAGTTTATTATTATTGGACGCTGAAGTGCAAAATGTTTTATCCACAAGGTCAAAAATAGGACACAAGTCCTTAGGATCGAAATTTATCTTGTTATAATAGTTATTATTGTTAGAATTTGAATATTTGTAGGTAAAATTTATGATATAAATCTTTACATGTTCATCAAGTTTCTTGTAAAGTTTTTCTTCAGTTTTTTTCATATATTTTTCTGTTGTATTGCTTAAGTTAGAAATATTGAATTTTGTATTTGTATTTACGTGTTTCTCTCCATTCTCTCCTTTCTCAGTAGTTTCATCTTGACAAAATGTATGGTTCAAAAGTGACAGAAGCGTGCAAAGTTGGGGAGGAATAGTGTTGGTTCTTAAACTTGTATTATTACATAATTCTGTTTCTGCAAATTGGATAACAGGGCATATTTCTTTCAGGTCAATATCAAATGAATTCATGTCTGCATCGCCATGAGAGTAAACAGGTAATTTATTTTGGAATAGTGGAGGAATCGGTAAGAAAAAAGCACATGTAAGTGCAGGAAGAAGTGTAATCAAACAAAGATTTCTCATTGAGGAGATAGTATATAATATATATAATATATATTTTTATATATATTATTTTGGAAATATTATTTTGGAAATGTTATTTTGGAAATATTATTTTGAGGGGTATATTTTTAATTATAGGTTAATATATTTTAAGATTTTACGGGAATACATAGCTGTGTAAACTTTGTGTATATGGATTATTACGGAATGCGTCTAATATATTCGGTTGAATACGCTCACAATTAATAGACTCATGATAATTTTGGGGCATCTTACTTAATTCTCCGAATTGTTTTACCGATGGCGGCACTACGCCTAAACCTGAACCTGCGCTTGCACCAGAAGTCCATGGACATATTATATTATTTTTATCAGGTCGCCTAACATTTATATTTTCATTATTATTAAATAACGACAAGTTACCTGATGGTGTATATTCTTTTGAAAATTTGTTTATATTGTTATGTTGATTTTTTGCAGCCATAGTTGAAACAACTCCTTGATTTGTTGCACCTCCTGTTGTGCCAAAGTATTCAGGTTCTGTAGTCATACGTTGGGTATATACTTGTTGTTGGTCTGCAACTAAGTAACCAGTTCCTTCGGTAAGTGGTGTAGTATTCAAATGATTAAAGTCCAATAAATTCTCTGTAGTTTCACGAATAGTTGTTGGTGCTCTATCGGCGGGATTATATGCAACACCAACGGAACCAATTGGGTTTTGAACATTTCCTGATGGACGAATAGTGCCAACAACATTTTCTTTACGAGAAGGACGTATTGCTTCCAAAATAGGTGCAACGATTGATTTAAGTGTGCCATTTATCATAGTTCCTAAAAATGGGGCTGGTTTTGTAATAGAACGATTTGTAGTTGGCAAACGACCCACTCCTCGATGATCCATTTTTATAGGGTCATTTTTTCCATTATAAGAAACATTTTCAATTTTTCCATTATCATTTGTTATGCGCCTACTATCTTCATAAAATTCGGGCGCATATTGTTTTGTGCCATTTATATTTGAGTCCGTGCCAAAATATTCGGAAGTTGTGCATATACGACTTTGATCTTTCAGCATTTCTTGGGCGCGACCAGACTGCGCTTTTTCTAAACCGGTTGTTGTGAACCATCTATCGGGGGTATTTAAATAAAATTTATCAGGTAAGAATTTTTCAACACGACCATATGTCTTTGCATCAGGTGGTTGTTGGACATTCCATGCATAAGACGGACCTTGATGATTTTCTAAACTATAGGTGAGTTTGGGATTGTTTGTAGTTCGCAGCTCGTCAACATTCCTGTCCACCCACATATCACGAGCTTCCATACCAGAGTTAAATCCGTTGCTTCCACATGAAGTGAAACCTTGATTTAATCCGGGTGCAACTCTTACTTCTTCCCATGGTTTGACGTTTGACATTTGAGTTCCTGGATTGACACGTGATTTAAAAAAATCACTATTATCGGGCATACCATTTGGATATTGCATATTCGATTGAGGTGCAAATAAAGGCGCACGTTCTTCTTTGCATATTTTTTGACTACCTGTTCCACTATAACTATCTAAAATAGACTCATGTGTATCTGCGCCGGAAGTGCTTCCGCGAATTCTTGCCCCAAAAAAAGGAACCATATTATTGTGTTCAAAATTATCAACATTGATTGATTTTCCGGTTAGAGACATAACTGCTGATTGTGATCCCGAATTATGACTATTTACATTAGGGACTATGTTATTTGTATTATATGGGTTTCCAAATTGCGTATTTTTTGATAAAATACGTTTACCTATAGTGTCATTATAATATTTATCAGTTACTGCAGAACCTGATGGAAATACATTGTTATTGTTTTCAACATCCATAGTTACATTTGGATAAGTTTGATATCGAATACTATTCGTATTTGGTAACTGATTTTGAGGGTTAATTCTACTCTGACCCATATTCGTAAAGGCTTCTTTTTTTGATTCTTTTGTTTGTTGCATCATACTTTCACGATTTAACATATTATTATTTTGGTTTTTATCACTTTTTCCTGCGAATATTAATCCTGTAGCCGCTAAAATAGGTATGACTACTTCCATTTATATTTTATTATTTATATTGTTATGTATGTTGTTATGTGTGTTGTTATGTGTGTTGTTATGTGTGTTTATATATATGTAATATATTTTTTACTATATATTAAATATATTTATTTCTGAGTCATTATTATTTATTCATTATTATTTATTCATTATTATTTATTCATTATTATTTATTCATTATTATTAAATAATTTACTTGTTGTATCAATCGTATTATAACAAAAAAAAGATGGCTTAGGTATAAAATTATCTTTTTCTAAAATGCGCGTGCTAATATTATTTTGAAACGATAAACATGTGTTTTCTTGAGGGTTTAAAAACAGATAATCCCAGTTAGGTTGTTCTAAATCTCTATACCACCATGCCGGATTTGTTACCCGTGATTGATCCGTGAAAGGATTGCATGTAGGATATTTTACTGAGTCACTTTTAACATTTGTATCCATAAAATTATTTTGAGGGTTGCAGTCACGTGTTAACGTCCTATCAAGACCAAATAACGAACTTTCGAGATTAGTCGTATTTGTCATCAAATTTGCACCCCATTTTTGAAGACGAATAGAAGGGTCAATCATAAAACAAGGTTTATCTCCATTCCCGGGAACATTTAATCTCCACTTTCCTGGATCGGTTGCTTCCTGTTGTTGTTTTGTAATTCTACATGGGTCATCGTGAAAACGTGTAAATGACATTATACTTAATATATTAATATAATAATATATAATAAAAAATGTTATACATAATATTGTAAAAAATATTATTATGTATTAAAATATATTTTACACTATAGCTAGCGCTAGCGCATTTTGCGGTCTAGTCTTCATCTTCTTCAACTTCTTCATCAGAAGGAGAAGATGGTAGTTTTCTTGCAGATCTTGCAACCGAAAGTGGTTTCAATTTCCCACTAGGTTTACCAGGTGTTGATGCAGTCGGCAACTTTGATAGTTTTTTAGAAGCAGAAGCAAGAGCAAGAGACTTTTCTTCTTTTTTGCTTTCAGGATTGTTTTTGGGATTTTCACTTGTATCTGGTCTCACTGAACTTTCTCTAGATTTCTTTTCAGATTTCTGAATATCGCCTCCAAGTTGACTCATGATTTGTTTATATGCCTGAATAGCATAGTCTGTCGCACCTTGCAAATATCCTGAAACACCAACAACCTCAATTGGATTATGAAATGCAATTCGAATAAGGCTATCAACAGAATGAGGATGAGGTTTCCTAAATCCACAAAATGAAACACTTTTATCCCCAATGAAATTATTCTGATACAAGTAAAATTCGATCACTTTTCCAAGGGTGTAATCCTCGTTCTTAAGTGTAATATCAAAACCATTTTTAAGTGTTGTTTCTGATGTAACGATTACAACATTTCCATGCTCAAGGTCATACATGAAAGCTTCGCATTTTTTAATCATAATATCGCACGCCTTTGCGAGTATTTCCATATTGTCAAAAACGCCTACACTTTCGACAACAAAGTCGTAACTATTTTCAACATAGAATCGTTTTGCCTCCAGTATAAACCAGTTGTTCTTTTCAAATTCGATATCTTCCTCGCTCATCTCTTCTTTCTTAAATACTTTCTCCTTTTCAGCCCATGCTTGATTTGCCTTCTCGACATCGGGTGTGCATTCGTATGCACATGTGCTAATTACATTGAATGCACCATCCTGTCCCGCAGTTCCAATATCGAACGCGCAACGCAATGCCAATCTTTCGCCGTCAATATTTTCAGAAAACTTTGGCTGCAGTCGTGCAAACTCGATATAGTCTCCCGTAATAGGACAAGGTGGAAATATTTGTCTTACTTCAGATTCGCTCGAGTAGTGCCCTGTTACTATATTTTTTATTTTGAAGTCTTTTGTAGTAATATAAATAATATTGTCGGTTTCATTTTTAATGTCTAGTTCAACCACGTAGTCTTTATATGGAAAATTCATGTCTTGGATATGAATCGGGATACAACTTAGGCGTTGTTTAATAATTTCATTGTGAAATCTCGTAGTATTGTGCATTATTTCGGCTTTATTTTCACTATACGGGTATGTTCTAAATACGAATGTTGGAATATCAGATACTATAATACGCCGCAATGCATTTGCAATACTCATATTGCATTCTGTCAATGTAAATTTAAGGATGCCGTCTTCTTCGATAAGGTTTGAAATACGCGGGTCCATTTTGTGTTGATATGTGTTGTTTGTAGCGATGATAAAGTATCTTATTATATTATTAATATACTATTTATTAAATCAATTTTATAATAAATAATAAATAATAAATAATAAATAATAAATTATAGATAACTAAATATTAAGGAATAACTATTTAATGTTATAAACAAGTTAAATATATATGAAATAAGTTAAAATATACGATATATACTCCTAGTAAATTATATTATGAGCAGCATTTTATATTATAGCAACTTTTGCGACAAATCTAAAAAAATTCTACAAACGTTGGCGAAAAGTAATATAAAAGAAGAGTTACATTATTTATGTATTGATAAACGCGTCAAAAGTCCAACAGGATCATGGTATATAGTCCTTGAAAATGGTGAGAATATTATTATGCCACCGCAGGTGAACCGCGTACCTGCGCTTTTGTTAATGAAACAAGGGCATCAAGTATTATATGGCGACCAAATTTTATCGCATTTACAGCCTAAGGATACTGCTATCAATATGGCCGCTACAAATAACAACGGAGAACCTTCGCCGTTTTCATTGAACAACGATTGTATCGGCGGATTTGGCGTTGCATCTGATACTTTTAGTTTTTGGGACCAGAGTAGTGATGACTTATCAGCAAAAGGAAATGGTGGAATGCGACAATTGTATAACTATGCGACGATTGATAGTGATATACGTATAGATGCACCAAAGGAAGATTATACACCTGATAAAATAGGAAGTGTATCATTGGAAAATTTGCAACAAAAACGTAATACTGATATACAAATAAATATGAACGCACAAGCAAAAGGTGGCGGTGGTGGTGGTGGTGGCGGTGGTGGTTGCCCTATAGATCAAGTATCACAACAACAACAACTACAAAAACAAAAACAGCAGTATCAAGCACAATTTTCACAACAACAGATGTTTCAACAACAGGTGCAACAACATGCAAATCAACAGCCTACGCAACAAAAAAACGTAAGGTTTAATTAATATTATTACTAATATTTTTACTAATATTATTACTAATATTTTTACTAATATTTTTACTATTAAAATAATAACAAAATTGATTTAAAAATAATGTTAAATATAGTAGTATTGCAAATATAAAGTATATATTAAAAATTTAATATGCAAAAAAATAATACGTATGATGATAAAAGTATATTATTAAATGCATTCAATACTCAATTTTATGATTTTTTAGATGACATTGAAAGTGTTTTTGTGAATGATGGTGCAATAAAACGAGCAAAAAATTCACTAATTTTGATAAAAAAAATGAATCCTACTCTTATTATTAAATTATGGTATAAATACATAGTTGTAAATTATGAAAGTGAAATAGATAGTAACAACATTAATTTTTTTATAGAAAAAGATTACAAGAGTGATTTGAGATATTTAAGCTCATCTGACGATATCGCAAAACATATTGATACGCTTCGCGAACCAGTCAGAAATATGGGTGAAAGTAATCAACAAAAATCTTTCATGTATATTAAAAATCTTTGCATTCTTTGTAGGTTATATAATGATTCTGTAAATCAATAAGACATTGAATTAATTAAGTGTAAAAATTAAACAAAAATACCATTAAACAAAAATAAACAATATATGTTAAATATATTATTTATGATTTTTGATTTAAATAGTAACTTATAATTACTATTATATAATGGGTAAAAAAAATAATAATTCTGGAGAAAATACAAAGACAAATACACATGAAAATACTAAACCTGCATCGAGTGAAGTAGAAGTTATTCCTGATGAATTTAAAAAAGTTATTTGTGATTTTATAAATGATTTTGGATTGACATTTCCAGAGTATTCTGAAAAATTGGATAAGTATTCATCCCTAGATGGTTCTAGCGCTGGTCGTCGCATACTAACTGATGAAAATATAACTACGTTGTATGAACATTGCAAGAAAATATACCCCGTTCGTTTTTTTGACATATTATATAAAAATACTGAAATGTTTACAAGTCGCGATAGCGATAGCAATAGCACTAGTAGCGAGGCGAGCATTAAGATAGATGTTCACTTTTTGCCTGATATCGACTTTGTAAATGTATGGAATACACCCGATATTAGTGATAATACGCGTGAGACTATTATGAAATATTTGCAATTAATTCTTTTTTCAATTATTACAAACGTGTCCGACCAGAATTCTTTTGGAGACACTGCAAAATTGTTTGAAGCAATTAATGAAGACGAGTTGAAAGGTAAGTTGGATGAGACGTTCAAGAATATGCAAGATTTATTTAGTGGCATGGGCATGGGTGTGGGTGTAGGTGCAGATAAAGAAGCAGGTGAACACATGAAAGACTTTGAAAAAATGGCAGAACAATTTAAAAATTTTATGCCAGAGGGAGCAGACATGTCAAAGTTTCCTGGATTCAATTTTGGAGATAAGAGTGGAGCTGGAGCTGGAGCTGGAGAAAACGCAGATTCAGAAGCAACAGGTAAAAAACCAGAAATTCCTAACCCTGAAGAAATTCATGACCATATTTCTAAATTGTTGAATGGCAAAATTGGCGCGCTTGCAAAAGAAATTGCCGAGGAAACCGCCGGTGAATTAGACCTAGGAATTGATTTAGAAAATCCTGAGCAACTTAATATGGGGAATGTATTTCAGAAATTATTTAAAAATCCTGGAAAACTTATGAACATGGTGAAAAATGTTGGTAAAAAACTGGATGATAAGTTTAAAAAAGGTGACATCAAAGAAAGCGAGCTTATGCAGGAAGCTAGCGAGCTTTTAAGCAATATGAAGAATATGCCAGGTATGGGAGATTTGTCAAGCATGTTGAGTCAACTTGGAATGAAGGGGATGGGTGGTTTGGGAGGAAAAGGAGGGAAGGTGAATATAGGTGCAATGCAAAATCACATTCAACAAAATATTAAAACTGCAAAAATGAAGGAAAGAATGCATCAAAAATTGCAACAACGTCAAGAGCAGCAAGAGCAGCAAGAGCAACGCCCCGTAACATCAGTTTATTCTGCCTCTTCCGGTGAAACTATGGTGCAAACACCTCGAGTGCCGCATCAATCATCTACAAATCAATTACCTGCTGAATCAATTAGTAAAGCAGAAAATAATCTTGTTGAGTGGGCGCAAACACACATGAAGCCTACACAAAATGTAACAAAAACAGGTCAAGGTCAAAAGAAAAAAAAGAAAAATAAAAAATAATAATATGATATACTTTTTATATATTCATTAAAATAAATCACGAACTATCCATAATTGTAATGAATAAAAATAATAAAAAATAATTAAGAATATATATATATAATGGAAAAAATACCATCAACACCATCAATACCATCAACACCATCAATACTATCAACACCACCAATACCATCAACGCCAGCAAAACCATCAATGTCATCAATGCCATCAATGCCATCATCATCAACACCATCAAAACCATCAATATCATCAACGCCATCAACGCCATCAACACCATCAATGCCATCAACGCCATCAACACCATCAACGCCATCAATGCCATTTTGGTTAAATGAACCCACTATTTTATTTAATAAAAAATATATAGGTAGCATATGGCCTTCTGAAAATATGCAAAGTGTAGAAAAGTTAAATGCTATAAGTAGATTTGTTATTGTTGCATCACTTTTAGGATATTTAATTACACTTAATTTAAAAATAATATTAGCAGCAGTTATAACTTTAGCAGTAATTGCTATTTTATTTAATGTCCAACGCAATCAACTATCACAACAGACAAAAGATACATCGACTAGCGATAATAATAACAAAAAATCTAACATAAAAAATACTCCAAAGGTAGCCGAAGGCTTTGAAAATGCCATACTATATAATGAATTAAAGAACGATTATACAAATCCCGACGAATATAATCCAATGATGAATGTTCTTTTGCCCGAAATATCGTATGATCCAAATCGCAGCGAAGCGGCGCCTGCATATAATCCTGAAGTTGAAAAAGATTTAAATAATAAGACAAAAGACTATGTTGTAGATACAACATTTGGAGATGGAACTAAAAAACAACAAGAATATATTCGTCGTAAATTATTTAGCGATTTGGGTGATAACTATAATTTTGACTTTAGTATGAGGAATTTTTATACCAATCCAAATACTACTATTCCAAACGACCAGGGAGGTTTTGCGAACTTTTGTTTCGGTGACATGATTTCTGGAAAAGAAGGAAATGATCATGCTCTCGGAAGATGGTTTCCTCGCATTGGTGGAGTTTATAATTAGATATAAAATAAAATATAAAAATAAATCATGGATAAAAATTAAAAAATAATTTTTCAAAATATAGTTTATATTATTTAATAAAATATATTTTCAATAGTATATACATATATAGATTCATAGAGATATTATTCATAAAATGGCAATCGTTCGAGACTATGTATTTGATAACTTATCACGAATTGGCAACGATAATTGCGGACAAAGTCAACGCAATGTTCAAAATTTGAATTCAACCAACTATATGTTGCAGAACTTTTTTGCAGCAGATTGCAATATGGCGCGCCCAATTGATTTTGCAACATCTCAACCTGGTGTAAATTTTACTGGAGGGTTTCAAGTCGGTGCCGGTGGCTGCAATATTGACACCAATAGTGAGCTACTTAATGGCAGTATCATGACGCGCCCAAGATGCCGTATTAGTTTGTTTGAGCGTCCGTTTAAGACTGTGCCATTTTTAGGAAAAGGTGAATCCAATCCCCTGGTTGAATCAAGGCTATGGCAGGGTGACTTCAATATCAACAGAAAAAGTATAAACCCATCATCTGAGGTTTGTTTTGTCAACCATAATATGTATCCTCTTATCCCTTCTATTGCATCCACTATTTCAAACCCAGAAAATCTCGTTGAAGGTGTAGCAGTAAATGGTTGGATACGCGGTGGCATTCCTTCACGTGAACTTGAGCGCGAGACTAAATATACTTCCTGTGGTATGTAAAGCGTTGTGTATCGTTTGCAACACACGCACCATATAACAATAAATCATTTTAATATGTGGTAAAAACGTATTAAAACGATTATGATTACAAAGTTATATATAAATATCAACAACTATCAACAACCGACTAGAGATGTATAACACTCATTTTATTTGCACATATAAGATGCATGACCCTAGCGACGAAGAAACCCAAGATGTTATTTATAGGTTTGACTACTTGTCAGCTTTTGGTCTTAAAGAATATGACTCCGATGTTATTATGAAAATATTGGAAGAAGTATATGAAAAATTGAAATGCGATAAAGATTTCGTGGAAATACTGGAAGCGCATCCGCGGTTTGTCGTGGAGAAAAAAAACTATGAATTTGTAATGCAACTTATGTTTTCATTTGATACGTTTGATTTATTTCATAGTTGTTTGATTTATTTGCTTTATAAAAATACACTAGATGAAAGCAAAAGCAAAAATAAAAGTAAAAGCAAGGATGATAATACAAATTCAATACATTCTCTATGTCCTTCAGATATAGTAAGCAAAGCAGTGATACATGTTATTCCTGATAACGTATATTCGTATTTTACGTTTGAAGATACCAAAAATAAATTAATTGAGAAATTAAAAATATAGTTTCAAAATATAAAATATAAATCTAAACCGCAAAAATAATAATATAAATAAATAATAATAGGATATAATAAAAATAAACAACTAACAACAAACAAATGGCATCAACGAAAAATAGGAATACCAAAAGCGACTATTGTTTAGAACAACGCCAGAATGGTGGTATATTTACGCATATCACATACGAAAACGCACAAAATGGAAGAGCGTATACCGATGCGCTTCCAACACTAGGATATCTCCCGACGTATATGTCGCGCGAATCTTTTTCAAAAAACTCTGTTGATATTGAATCAGCGCTGTTTGGAATAAATTCCACGAATTTAGTAACTCCTCAAGCGCCCGTTGTACCCGAACTTAAGAAACTACCTGAATACACTTTTTTTGATAGAATACCGCTGATTATGCCGACACCCTTGGTGATTGAAAAAAATCAAAGACCATTTCCTATTTAAATTTTGAAAAAATAATAAATAATTAGTAACATAAATAAAATAAAAAATAAAGAATGATGTGGTTTATAAATACCTGTAATATTAGATATGTCAGGATTATATTTGTAACATACATACAAAAATAAAAACATAGTTACAAAATACAATAAAACTAACATCGGAATATTTTTTTCTAGTATTTTATAAAATTTATTAAAAATAAATTGTGTTAACACTAGACATAATCCACCTACAATAAATATATCATACAATAAAACAGGTAGATATTTAGTTGCTCTTTCAAACATAGTATAATATGCAAAATCCCAAGTAGTCCATATACAAATAATAAACAAAAATGAAAATAAGTTAACTTTGTATAGTTTTTCACCTAAAAATTTACTAAAACCAAAAATTGTTAAAAAATAACCAATTGTCATTATCAAAGAAGAATTTAATTTTAACTTATTATCTTGACTTTTAAACCAGTTATATTTATAACCTTCTAAATCAGTATACATATCCAAGTAAGGTTTCCATTCTGTTATTAAAAGAATATACTGGAATACCATAAATAATAAAATAAATATTAAAAGTTTTTTAGAAATCATCTTTTTAAATATCTTAAGCAGTAATTTTAACTATGCTATATAATATATTAATATTTTTACGCGTAAAAATATTAGCTAAAATAGTTGGCTATAATATAAATATTTATTATATTATATAAATAAGTAAGTAAACGATGTCGGGGGTTACAAATACATCATCATTGGGATATATTCGAACATATAGAGATAGTCCTGTAAGTGGTTCGGGTGTTACAGGACAGCAAGGTCTTACAGGTCCGCAGGGTGCAACGGGTGTGCAAGGTGCAACAGGACCACAAGGAGCAACAGGTGTGCAGGGCGTTACTGGACCTACTGGTGCGACGGGACCTACAGGACCGCAGGGAATTTCAGGTGCACAAGATGTTATTGGAACAGGAAGTATTACTCCACTTGCTTTAACAGGAACTACACAAACACTTACTGCTGCATTTGGTAATTTTTTTCAAGGAACATCGGTTATGCCAAATGTTAGATTAACAGGAAACAATATTGCAACAACAGCATTTTCATTTTCTGGAGCAGTATCTCAAGGAACGTATACACTAATTCTACCTTTTAGTGGAACTGCAAATAGTATTACTATAAATGCTGTAAATACAGGAAGTTTCAGGTGCAACTTTACCAATATTGGTGTTACTTTATCTGGGGCTAATACTAGATATATATTATTATCCGTAACATATGAAGGTGGATCCGGTATTTATTTTATATCAGGTTCTGTATTTTGAGTATAATATATTATAAGTTTATTTGCATGAAATATTTACTTTTTATGTTTTTAATATTTTTATTAAAATAATAGTTTATATTAAAAACAAAACTATATAAGATGCCGAGATCATTTTTTGGAAATATGCTGATAGCGTTGCGAACAAGTATATCTACAAAAACATTAAGTGCGGTAGCCAATGTAACAACAACTTCCGTTACAGCAAGTGTTTCAGGAGGTAGAGGAACCTATAGTTATTTATGGATTTCATCAGGCATTGGGTGCACGATTATAAATCCTACTGCTGCTACAACTACTTTTACAGGAGCAAGTGTTGTAGGAAACACAAGTGTTTATTGTGCAGTAACAGACACTATTACAGGAAATACATTGAATACTCCATCGTGCAATATAACATGGACTGCTATTCCAATAACTTCCATGACATTTACATTAGACGGAGTTCCTTTTATTAATAATGAAACTAGAACTGCTGGAACGAGTCATAGTATAGAAATTAATTCAGCATCGGTAATCCCACCAGGTGCAACTTATTCACCAATTTCATTGGGAAGAAGCACCCCAGGATCTTCTTCATTAACATCATTTGGCAGAGGAAATTACAAAGGTTCATTTACAAGTCCGGTTCTTACATTAGTGTAATCTGTGTGTGCACCTGTATCCAGCTTATGACTCCAACCACCGCGTATTTATAAATAAATAATCCGCATCGGGGCCATTATCTACAAACTTTGCTTCTACTATTTCCCATCCGTTGTCGTTCAAATATTTAATCGTTACGTATTCTAATGGCGCGCCTCGGTTATACTGAATATTTTGTAACTCTATAATCAAATATTTTGCATGGTTGATACTATTTATTCCTCCTTTTAGAATATCAAGCTCACAACCTTGCACATCAATTTTTATCAAATCTGGCAGCTGAAAGTTTTTTTGTTGGACTACTGAGTCAAGTGTCATAGTGCACTTCTCTGTATACTTATCTTCTGGAAATACTGCATCCGCATTTGCGTGTCCTATTTCTTTATAGTATGAGTTACCACAAGGCATTTCCTTATTTTCATAAAATCTTACTAACTTATTATCTTCATCACTTAATACTCCAATATGATACAATATACCTTTTGATTTATATAATGCTTCCACTTCGTTTATTGCATCAAATGCTATCGTAATGCATTCCGGTTCTGGCCATACTTTTTTAGCTTCGCGTGTCCAGTGAAGAACACATGCACCAATATCATAAATAACTTTTGGTGTAAAATGTTTACTAATATCATTCAATACACGTTTATGGCCATGTGGAACTATATCGCGTTCATGTAGTGCAATCATTTGTTTTTCGACGTATGATAACCGCAAAGGTGCAACTGCAGACAGGCTATCGCCAACATCATTAAACAACAAATCCTCCCACATTTTGCTCCTATTTTTCCATTCACACGACATTGCGTATTCTTTTCCACGCCGCCGTATTTCCCTTTTCCTACTTTCGGCAAAAGGCGTTGATGCCGATAGCTCCGTGATAGTTTCTATTTCGTCGCTTTCATTTACTTGGATACCATAGTCGCTCATCGTATTCACCAGCCCTCCCATCGGATAATAAATGCATATGACTTCAGACATAAGCATTTCCATTGCAGTAATACATGATGTTTCATTAAAGTTCGTTGGATAAAACCAATATTCACATGTCGACATTAGTGCATATAAGTCTGGTTTAATTAATTTGCCCATATATTTAACGTTACTATATCTATCCATCATTTTTTTAATTTTCATATCTTTTTCGTAGTTATGACTATCCGTCCTTGGGAAATTATTATACGTGCATATATACAATTCGGCATTTTCCAGGTTTTTACAAATCTGTGGCCATAACTCAAGCAATCGTTCAAGACCTCTTTCCATACATGACGAATAAATAAAACGATTTTTTACTTTTGTTATTGATATTGTTACATTGGTCTTGGTGTTGGCGTTGGTGTCGACGGCCTCAAACATCGAGGTATCGATTCCATTATTTATAACATGTATTTTATCTACTAGACTTTTATATGATGTTTCATATAAATTTTTATGCCACTCGGTTTGACAAATACACCCTTTTATTTTAGAATCATTAAGTAGTAATATGTCTGATGGAATAGAGTTTGAACCATATGTTATTAAGTGTATATCATGTGCCCATATATATATTTGGTATGCATAGATGTATCTGTAAAATTCAAAAAAGTTAACATATCTTGAAACAATAATGGTATGAAATGCGGTGTTTCGTAACAAAGTGTTCAAGTTACTATGGTTTATAAATGTAATATTGTCTATTTTTTCTTCGATTACATCGCCACCAATATATATTTCGTATTTTGGAGGCAAACTTCTTGCAAGAGATATTGCTGCAGTTTCTGAACCACCAACCGGATTATTCAAACTATATGTATAATTCCAATTATCTTTCAAATATCCAGTATAAAATAATATTTTATTGCTTGATTCACAATATTCCTTTGTAAATATTCTATTATTCATGAATATAATTTCTTCTCTCTCTTTATTTGGGACCACTATTCCATATTTTTCGTATTTATCCATGACATCATGAATTTCAACTGGGTAACTACGTGATAATAAAAATAAAATATATTCTCTGAATAAATTCATAAATTCTGTGTCATTTTTAACCCTTTCAATATAAAACTGAATATTAGAAAGTAAATTTCCGATATAAAAACGATTCATCTCCGGATATTTTTTTGTAAATAGAATTTTATACATTTTTATCCCTGTTTCTATATCGTTTGCATAATATGCTATAATAATCATATAATATGGCACGTAAAAGTTCGCTTTACTTACATCCAAAAAAAGTTTACCATTCATTATACATTCGCCATTTTCCGTCAAAAAAATATCGTCATAAAATGGTTTCACTATTCGATAATAGTTATAAGCAGTATTATTCATATCATTTGAGGAATAATATACGAGAAGCTCGTGTAAACATTCTACGCGTTCCGTGTCATATGAAAATGCCTTAACAAGGTAAAAAATTCCGGTTTCAATCTCACCTAAACTATTGTAAATATTATATATCCGCTGGCACGATACATATTTTTCTTGTGTCCAGTTATTATTTTTCAGCGTTATCTTATACCATTTTAATGCTTCCGTATATTTACGTGCATCGTAGTAACTATTCGCGCAGTAAAACCCATAACGATGATAAATATCATCTTTATTTTGAACTGCTTCTTCGTATGCCTTTTCCAAAATAAGTGCATCATTTAAATATTTATTTTTGTCTTTGTTACGACTACTTGTTCTACCTGAAGTAGTATAATAGTTACCTGTAATAATATGCGCTTCGTTTGAATTTTCGCAACACGTAATGTATTCATGTAACACCCCGACGTATTTCCATTTTTTTCTGTTGTTAACTATTTGTGTTCTTATATATTGAATTCCGTTGCTATCACCAAACTGAAAATTATATGCATCCGATTCAAAATTTGGAAGCTGAAAATCGCCACATATTTCGTCGTCTGCGTCGAATATTAGTAAGTAGTCGCTTTTATTATATGCGTGAAGTAACGCCATAGTCCGATTATGTCCAAAATTTTGCCACGGATCTTCAAATAATTCACCGGGTATATCTTTTTCTTTGAAAAAGTCGACAATAATTTGTTTCGTATTATCTGTCGACCCTGTATCGGATATAACCCAATAGTCTATTTTTACTTTATTCAGAAGTTTTGTAAGAGTGTTTTTAATAATATGTGCTTCATCTTTTACTATCATGTTTAAACATAGTGTATGTGTCATTTAAATTAAAAATATTAATATACAAATTGTTTTGTATATTAGTATTTGACTATACTTTTATATGATTTTATTTATATATTTATTTACCCTCTACACGTTTCTTGAAGCGCATAAAGTCGTCAATATATTTGAATACAGATTCAAAGTTCTTCCAAACTGATGTCATTTCGTGATTGTTTTGAGTTTTTGATGTGTTAGCATCCATGTGAATCTCATTTAAAATAGATGTTTGATTTTGATGTATTTGTTTACGAAGTTGTTCACGTTTTTTAATTTTATCTTTAATTCTATCTGTCAACTCCACTTTGGGCAACACTTTCTTTTTTAATGCTTTTTGAAGTGGGATGTGTTGGTGTTCTCGCTTATGTTTCTGTGACCTTGTAACAACACCTTCGGTAATGATGGTGCTTCTAGTAGCACTATCCTTACTATTCTGACTATTCTGACTCCTTGTTTTGACCATTCTGGTTTGGTATGCGATATGCAGTATGCTACATATAGTATACGAATAGCGTTTAAGTTGATTTTATATATGTTATATACGCTACGTTATTGTGGAGTCTCTGCGCTTGATAATGTCATGTCGTTAATAGGTTCTTCTACTCTTTGAATCTCCTTTTTATGTTCCCTCACGACATAGTTGAGTGAAAACAAAAGCGAACCAGGGTTCAAGTTATTTATAAACTCAACTACATAGTTAAATGTAACACTATTCTTATTCTCACGCAGTTCCTCGATATATTTTTTATTCAATACAAACATATGTGGTTTATACTGCGCAGGATACTCTGCAAAAGGTTTCTTCTTAAACACGAAACAATCCAGATAATTTTGATGCAAATTGCGTGTAAATGAATGCACTTGGCTTCTGTGGTAACTAAAGACGCTCTTATACTCTGGGAAAGATTTCAAATAGTCAGCTACGTGTCCACCATGGCGTAACGTCAAATACTGCAGTTGAATTTTCTGCTCACCCCCGCGAATATTTTTCACCATCTCGTACATTGGGTTGCGCAACTTCATACGCTGACCAGATACCATATTGTAAAACATCACTCCCATCATATTATATGCAGAATTCATCGATGCGTATTCTTTCTTGAAATTTTTAAATGTGTAGTCTGAGCCTGCACCTTCTTCATGTAATGAAAGAACTTTGGGTGTTTTGATACTATCGCAATTAATAATATTTTTAAGAAATCCGTTACGACTATGTTGAATGACTTCTAGTTTGTCGTCGTTGTTAATTATGCGATACACACCAATCAAGTAAATCGACGCCTCAGTAATAGGCAAAACTATGCGATTTTTAGGATGTTGCAATACAAAACTATATACTACGTCTTTTGGCAAATTCTCGTATTCAAAGCCAATCTTTGCACACGTGTCAAAAAACATATTGCGAAATGTGTCACTTTCTCTTATTTCGATCTCCTCTTTCGGATTCTTCGGCGAATAGAATAGTGCATTCCCACCAATAGTATTCTTTGTAGCAATCTCCCATGCTTCACCACTTGGTCCTTGTGAGTAAAACAGGTTAATCATCGTCCCCTCTACAAACTCCTCGGCATACCATTCATTCGTGTTCGCCTCCGACAATTCTGTCATAATATTATTCGCATCAAAATGCCTTTCAAGTTCTTCGGTAACATAGAGCGACTTTGGTGGTGAATAGCAAACGATTTTTCCCTCTTCGTTCACAACTACCGAACGCAACATACCAATCGTTTTATAATCTTCATATGTAACACCCATACCACGTTTGTCGTATGTAATAATTGAATACATCCCCGTTGCAGTCTTCCAAGGTTTCATAGTTAATTTAAGAGGATTAAGGATTTTCTGAATTTCTTCTTCATAGTTTGTTGTATTTTGACTTTGTAGTTCTTGCTTGTTGCTGTTCTGTTCTCGAATCATCTGCAATAGTCTGTCAAAATTCTCAATGCTTTTAAGATTATACATTTTGTATTGGAGTCCTTCGGTTATGCTGTGTAAAAAGTATATATGCGTGTGTATATATACTTTTATGTAGATGTCTTTATGTATATTTGATAACTATTATATACGTCAACTATGGTTAACTATGGTTAGGTAGATTTAATAATATAGTAATAAAAATAAATAAATATTGATTCATATATATATTCATATATATATTCATATATACATTCATAAAAAATTCTGTTATATATATAAGTAATCAATGTCAGAAATATCAACATCGCCCCAAGAAAAAGAACCAGTAAGTGTAGACATTGGTCTAGGCGATATTATACAGATAGTTGCCCTAACAAATTCAACTATTCATGACCAGATTTATTTGATAACATACATCGACGACCAAAAAATTAAACTAATAAATGCATCCAATGCATCACGTTTGGTTCTTACGATGAGTCCATCAGGTGGCTTCACCGATGAATCTATTACTGGAATGAACCTTTTAGACTCCCCTGAACATCCCGAATATGCACGCCAAAATGGTTTGATTCCTGGTAAATGGATTGATATCCGGTTTGGTGGAGACTTGCCAACTATTATTACCGGACAAATCACGAATTTAGAGAATGATAGAATTGAAATAAAGGCATACCCTGGTGAACAAGTATTTTATATTGACTTTGAATACAAGGGTATCCCTGAAAATATACCAATTGAAGAGATAAAAATACGCAGCCCTCCCACTATTACCGATGATAAAGATAAATCGCTTGCAACAGCGGCAGCAGCATTGGCTGGTGGTCCTGGCGCCGAAGAAGCAGCAACTATTCGCCAACAAGAAGAAGTCGGTGTTGAACCTATTTCTATAAGCCGCATCAGGAAATCTCCGACATCTTCGCCCAGTGCCGCAACTCCCCCCGTTGAAGAAATCCAAACCGCGCTAAAGGAAATCCTTTTCGATGCAGATTCAATCGTTTTTGGCGAAGAATTAGAGCCTATTATCCAGTATGTAGAGCTACCTGAAGAACAAAAACGATACAGCATTGAAAGCCAAACAAGCGACCTTTTAAATGAACTGATATCAAAATACCCCAATGCTGATAGGACAAAATCGGTTTTAAATAATATTCACACTATTATTGAACGTTTTCAACAGCTTCGCGACGAATTTTCTAATTTTGATGCAAACGGAAATGCGGTGGTTCCTGAACGTAGGTTGGAGAACTATAAACCTCTCGCAAAGTCATTGCTGGCGTTGAACCAGAAACTATTTTGGCTTCTTCCCGTCGTAAAAAATATTCGCAAATTTTATAATGTTGACGCATCCAATGCATTCGATTTTACGACAAATATAATAGAGGAAAATCTTGAAGAGGCAAATTCACTATTTGAAGACTATGCCTCAAATAAAGAATCATTCCTTTCCTATATTGCAAAGATGAATGCATATTTTACGCCATTCACAACGCCAGAAACCGCGACCACACTATTCATACAAACAAATATTACAGCAGTATTAGACAACTTGACTGATTTTTATTCAAGTATAGCCAAAGGCGATACCATAAAGCGCAACCGATTTGTTATCCAGACTTACAATATGGGTCTTTCACAACTCCAAATTAAAAAAGGAATTTCTTATGGACGTAAAACAAACGAAATAGTCGAAGTTGTTCCCATTACAAAAAGCGATAAAATAGACATTACGTCGTATTTAAGTTTGCCCGAACCAGCAATGAACTTTTCAAATATTTCACTACCAAATACAAATATTATGCGTCGTGCTGATACAAATAGGCATTTCATTCCATACTGGAATTTGCTTCGTAAAAACACGAGTGTTACCCAAAAAACGATTGAACTACAGGAACGCGAATCTCGTAGTCAATATTCTTCCGACGAAATTGCAACACTTGCATCTAGTTTTGTTTCGTTTGTAGCTGACCAAGACATAGACTCCGATGAAAAATATAGGAAATTCATCGAAATGTTCGTTCCAAATACGGAGTTGTTGATCGACGTTATGAGTAAATATGCAACAGGAAGTATAACACTAAGCAACTATGTCGCCGTGCTTCAGCCTTTCATGGTATACATGCGCGACTTGACGACGCGGCAGTATTCAGTATTTGCATCCATGATTGAGCAGAAAGTGCTAGAGTATAAAAAAACACTGGTTCAAACCGCGCGCGAGTATGCCGGAATTTCGGCTGCAAAATATGCTGCAAAATATGCGGCTTCGTCCAGTTTATATAATTTGCTAAAAGATTCGCGACAAGTTGATTTTGAGACAGATATTCTTAGTGTTTATGGTTTGGCGCCGGAGAATTATAAAAACGCCGATAATAGGCAACAAAATACACCAAGTCGTTCCGCTGGAGCAGTGGCAGGAGGTGGTGTTGGTGATGGCGGCGGTGGATCTGCAGCATCAATGGGACCACTACCCCCGCCATCTAAAACAGATTTTGAGTATGATATTTCATCTTTTGCAAAGACTCCTATCGAGCGTGCGATTGCAATGTCCGCGAAAAGGGTGGAAGCAAAGAATGGCGGCACTATTGATCCGGAAGATTTTGACGATGTTATTAAAGTTTATAATGAGTTGAAGAAAAGTTATCCCGATGACTTTGCAGAAGTAATTCGAATGCGCGATGATAAGTCTCTTGTCCAAAGTGAAATTATTTATCCTGTTATGGTTGCTATGGTAAAAGCAAACGAGGAAAATAGGCGTATGAAACAACAACTACAGCGGCGCGAAATATCTGCCGCAAAGTCTATTTCTTCTATTTTTCCAGACGTTTCATTTACAAATAGTGAAATAATGTATCGTCTTATTTGCCTTGATAATGCGCGACTTTATATGAACACCATGGCAGTAATAAACGAGGATCTTATAACTCCGTTTGATTTTGACCAGCTATATACTCAAGAAAAGAAAAAATACGAAGACAGAATGGAAGACAATCATACAAAAAATGAGTGCAAGAATTTCGTTCTTTCAAAAAAATACAACGATCGTCTTGAAATGAGAGACGACGAGGATGCAGAGGTGCACTATGACAAAATATATGATTTTACGGATTATGGATTCCTCAAAAAACTAGAACACGAACGCAAAAACTATTCGGCTCCCGACTTTGAGACGTTCCTTACAAGTCGCTATATGAAAAAGACAAAACTACCAATGAATGATGCCAAGTCTGAAATACGTGACATGTTGCGCGGCAAGCGTCTTGTTCAAGACGGGCAGTATGCGGTTTTGGTTATAGATGACGAGGAGGGTGTCGGGGGTGGTGCTGCGGGGGGTGAGGGTGAAGGTGCTGGTGGCGAAGGCGGTGAGGAAAGTGCAGAAAGCGGCACACGCTATGAATATTTTATTCGTAACAATGGCAAGTGGGTAAAAGATGACACGATTCCATCGTCTACAAGTATGTATGACACATCTTATTTTTGCAATGTTAAAAGCAATTGTTTTGCAGTAAATAAAAAGTGTATGACCCAGGATTTGGCAGAAGACGCACTCAAAGATGACATTATTACAAAAATGTATGACGAATTTGACTCGCGATTTCATCAAAGTCGCAAGCAGATTTTGGATTCAGTAAATAGAAAGTATAGTTATTCGCTTGATAACATAGTAAAAATGACGAGTATACGCCGCTATAACACATACAAATATAACGACAACCAGTATTTATCTGGTATAGACATCGACCCTTCTTCTAGTAAAGAACGTCTTTCTCCATATGCGCGCATTTTTGATCTCATTCTCGGCCAAACCGACTACGTAAAACGTCAGAAAAATATTATGCGTTTTATTCAAAAATTTACGCGCAAGGCTATCGAGGCCAGTGCTTCTATGTCTCTAAGTGTTGAAAACGAAAGTCCTTTTTGGTTATATTGTAAAGAGACGAATACAAAATTAGTGCCGTCATTTTTTGAGGCGATTGCGTCTGTGTTTTTAAATCAGGGCGATATTCAGTTAACTATTGATGCTATATGTAAGGAGCGTGGCTCAATTAGTGAAGACGGAGATGCATGGACGGATAAATATAGTGGGTATGTAATTAAGCAGATTGATATGGATACTGACGAAGGGTATGATGATGCGGGATATAAACTACAAACGCACGCAGTCATTGAAAAAAGTATTGGTGATACATTGATTCAAAGTATAAGAGACAAGAAAATCCCGACATTTAAGAACCCCGATGCCCAGATAATGAGCGGAATATTGACAACTATGACAAAATATATGGGAATTGACTTGGAGTCCCAGCGTATATTTATTATTGAAAATGCAATGAAGTTTTTATCTTCGCAGTCTTTTCCGACGGAGGATGCGTATAGTTCCAAAAGTCAAGCATCTACGGCTTCTACTGCACGAAAAATGAGTTACAAGACATTTAAAAATATGACTATATTGGTGCTTACATTAGCATTTATGATAGTATCGATTCAGGTATCGATTCCGTCCATTAAAACGCAAAAAACATTTCCGGGATGTATTCGTTCATTTGTAGGATACCCTATTGGCGGCGATGGTGATAACTCTTCGCTAAAATATGTCGCGTGTATTGCATTTAAAATAAAAAGCGCCGTTGAACCATGGGATACACTTTCTGTCTTGAAAACCGAGGATAAACTGGTTAGCCAATTACAGAGTTTGATTTCTTCATGTGTTCTTAAGAACCCCACATACCAAACGCGTATTGCCGAAAAGCGCGAGTATAATAAGATAAGTTTCTCCGATGAACTTCCTGCAGTGCACGATATTCGAAACTGGAATACATTTTTGCCGCCATTGTCCCGTATTAAAATACGCACTCCTGAGCCTTTGTCGCCTGCATTTAAAAGGTCCCTCCAAGAAGAATTTTCGCGTGGTCAGGGGTCACAGGTTGAAAAAATATCGGCAATCAAGTCAAAGATTATTTATTATTCACTTGCCATACAGATGATGATTCAGAATGTTGTTGACCGCGAAAAACTAATTCTAACAACTGCATCAAATGAACCATTTGTCGAAAACGCATGTTGTAATACTGCGGGATCAATAAATACTATTATGTATTTCACGGAAATTGAACCCCTTATCTACGATTATGAGGCAAAAGTTCGCCAGCTTCGCGACGTAATGAGTGATATTATTGATATGCAAAAGTCAGCCGTATTACTTGATCCTACAAATACGCGAACAAAATACCCCGTAATCCCAACTACATTTGAAGAAGATACGATATATTTGGCGTTTATTACTTATTGCAAATTCAGTAGCGACATTCCTGTTCCTGAAAGTGTTCAACATCTATGTCACGAAAAACCACCTGTGTCATTATATGACAAGAGCAATAGTGACGAACCTATCAAAAAAATAGTTGAAAAACTGAAAAGTAGCGGTGAATATGTTTATACAGAAGAATTGTTGAAATCTCTTTTGGATATAGTAAACCGAGAACACATTATTCCATTTGACTTCAGTAAAAAAGAAATATCGTATGCGCAACAGATGCGCGACTTGATACAGGCGTGTCAGTCACAGGCACCCGGAACATGCGATGTGCCAGAAGTATTTATGCAGAAGATTCTCACCATTATGGATACATATGACTATAATATTAAGATAACAGAAGATACACAAGAGTTGCGCGAACTGGTGAATTATTTGTCCGATACAAACTCTGCAATGGTCGGTTCTATTATAGAATTTCTAAATGAGCAAAAACGCTTGGATGGTCGAACCCAGGCGCGGTTTGTCGACTTTTTAACAAACCCGGCAAGTTTTAGAAAAATGGGAGTCGGTGAAGGTATTTTATGTCCGAGACGCGATACTGCCACATATAAGGGTATGCAGTTTGTTATCAACCAAATGCGTAACTTGGTCGACGTTTACCCGAATTTAATATTAAATAATATTGATTATAATAAAGTTTCTATTCCGAAACACTGGGGTCTTTCACCCATGCATACTCGCGATATTCAAAATATAATAAAGGTATATTATTCGCGTCTTGATAAATTCCTAAAAGATAAAGATAGTATTTTGACGGATGTTATGAAAAATATAAAAAAGAGTGCACAAGATTGGTTGCGATTCGCCACGCATACTCCATTATATGCAAGAGTAATTGATGTAGTCGATGTGGGAATTGAGGGCGAGGATATAGAATTCGACTTTGCCGATAGCGACATTGGGCGAGGTGGGCCAGGGCGTGCTCGTGGAAGTGCAAGAGGGCAAGGTGGTCTTGTAATGCAAGGAATTCTCGAGTCGAGCAGAGTCGAGTCATCGCGTCGCCGGCAGCAGCAGCGTGAAGGAGTTCAAGGACCCATGGAACTATCCGGCGATATAGTTGTAAGAGGTCAGTATTCTATTTTCAACGACGAGCTAGTGCGATATATATTTGCACACTACTTACTAAATGTTTTAATGAAATATGTAACACTTGCAAAATCGCCACAAATAGTTGTTGCGGAGGCGCCTATCCCGGAAGATATGGAGCAAGATTTAATGTCGGTATTGCAGGCCCAAGATGAGCAAAATGGTATCGGTCTTGTATCGGAAATGTCGATGGTTGCGTCCGAAAATGTCGAGCTAAAAAAGGTGGTTGCTGAACTACTAGGAGTATTCATTAATATGATGATAAATGACAAAGCCGCGATCAATGTCAACAAAAAAAGCATCAAAGAAGATATTACGCAGTCAAAAGACAGAGAAAAAGATATTATTACAAGAGAGCTGCGCGACATGCAGAAAGACGAACGCCAAGTTGAAAATCTGATGAAAAACTTGCGAATTGGTGACTGGAATGTCGGCGGCACAAAAGGTCTGCGATTCTATGTTGCAGAAACATATGAGCAAGAGCGCGCGGCGATGGAGTCCGAATTCCAGCGCGAAGAGATGATCGCAAAACAAGAAAATCGTCTTAAAAAGAATGACAAAGTAACGCAACGTATGCGCGACGTATTTACAACCGAACAAGAAGAAAATATGCAACAAGACGCCCTAGTCGATGCAGAAATACAAGACGATTTCCGTTTACAAGGGGATGATGATGAATATGGTGCTGAGGATGATGGCGAGTATAATCAACGCGACGGAGGACAAGGCGATGATTGAGATACGTCACACAGCCCTCCCCCCATTTATCCTGTTCCATAAAATATATGTTTACCAACAATATATATTTTATTTCCAAACCAGCTTAAAGACCGATGCTCATTACTGCATTTTTATCGTAACACAACCGAAATGCAAAATTGCACTTTTGATAGCATATTCAGTAACAACTTGAAATTCCAATAATACATCAAATAATCACGCCATAAGTTCGCACAAAGCGCCGCTGCCATAAGACTGGGAAGTGTGTGGTTTTGACGTTTTCGAATCATAAAAAGAGAATAATCCTTGTAAAAACTTGTAAAACATGAATAAATATATTGTGATTTTGGTGAAATGGAACGCAATGGTATGAAAAATGAATGATGTAATGTTTTTTCAAAAGTATTTTAAGATTTTGAAAAAAGGACATTTATAAATGTCCATTTTCTGATTTTCAATTCTAGATTTGAAAAAAAGTTAAAAACCTCACTCAGACCATAATGCTCTCATTTGTTTTTTTGAGTTTGAAAATTTGTTACGATAATTTTTTTTATTTTTTTTACAATATTTATGAAAATGATTTAGGAGTTTTTTTGCTAGTCTATATATATAGAAATGACTAACCAAAAAAACACCGAAAAAACACCGAAATTTTTATGCAATATTTGTGACTTTAGATGCTTTAGAAAAACAGAGTATACAAGACACATTGAGACCATAAAGCATAAAAGACTAGCCGAGACTAGCAAAAAAACACCAAAAGACGGATCAAAAAGTTTTGTTTGCATTTGTGGTAATAAATATAACCATAGTTCTAGTCTAGCAAAGCATAAGAAAACATGTATTACTATCGATACACCAGCGGACACTACACCTGTTTTAGAAATCAAAGAAACAGAAATATATAAGCAAATGCACGAGCAGATTGATAGTAAATCAGACAAAGAATTAAAGGAACTTGTTAAAGATTTGATAAAACAGAATAGTGAATTAGTTAAGACGATAAATGAGATAGTTCCGAAAATAGGCACTACGAATAATATTACAAATAACAATACAAATTTTAATTTGAATGTATTTTTAAATGAGAAGTGCAAAGATGCTCTAAATATTAGTGACTTTATTGAGTCTCTTAAAATAACATTAGAGGATCTAGACTTTTCAAATAAAAATGGTATGGTTCAAGGTATAAGTAACCTTATGATAAAAGGGTTGAAAGAGTTAGATATTCATAAACGTCCTATTCATTGTACTGATGCAAAGAGAGATATAATTTATATTAAAGATAAGGAAAAATGGGAAAAAGACGACAACCATAGTAAAATAAAAAATACGATAGTAAAAGTAGCAAATAAGGAACGTAACTCATTGTATTTATGGGTCGATAAGAATCCAGACTGGTTTGATAGCGAAGATACACAAATAGAGTATCTTACTATGATGCGCAATATATGTGAACCTGTAGAAGATTTTGAAAAAAATGAGAAAAAAATAATAAAAAATATTGGACGCGAAGTGACTTTAGATAAATGTGCAATGTAAGTAAAATATTTGTTATTTGTCTTCAAATATTTTACTTGTTATATATAAGATATAGTTGCCACCCATCGCTAAACTACAAACTACAAAATGTTTCAAAATTTGATTTCTAAAGATAATATAGTTTTTGTAGCAATATTTGTTTTTATTGCTTTATTTGCAATAGTAAATTCATTTCGCCCGTCGATTATATATAACCGAGACTTGAGTTTTCGCCGTTTTGGTATTGGATATAAAAATAAATCTGTTCTACCGATATGGCTATTTTCAATAGTTTTGGCTATACTTGTTTATGTAGTAGTCATGTATATTTATGATTATAAAAGTTCGCCAACGTATTAGTTCGCTGCATCATATATAAATCCTTTGGGGGTTGTATTTTTATCAGCACCACCATTATTATTTTTAGCATGGTCTGATGCTATTTGCTCCGCAATGTCTGGAGTTAAACCACATGGTTGGTTGATAATATAGTTATAACTGCGCGAAGTTACCAAAATACCTGCAAGCATATACCATACAAATTGTGAAACCAGGTCTTTTAGTTTTACCATATTTCTGAAACTAGTATATTTTTCCGTTCCAATAACAGCATTTGCATTAAATAAATCTTTACTTTTGGTCCATTTTGTTTTAAAATCTTCTTCGTCATTATAGTTAAATTGGTTCAAAAATATAGACGGGTCGTTGTATATATTATTAACTGCTTTTGATATATCCCCCGATCCTGATGCATTTTCTTTCAATACTTCTCTAACTACACTTTCTGCGCCACCTATTTTAGCAATTGCATACCCAAATGTATTTGAGAATGGTTCTAACCATCCTGGAAAAATAGTAAGCAACAATTGCAAAAGACCAAAAATGAAAAGCATTGGAAAAATAGTTGCTACAACTCCTGTTGTGGTTGATTGAGGATTATTGCATATTGTTTTCGCTAAAGAAGAATTTATTGTTACTTGAACTGCTAGAAGTGTGCCAATATATATCATGTTAATTAAAGTTAACATCTTGTCATTTATGCTATATTTTATAATCGTAAATATCAAAGTGACGATGAAGAATGCAAAAATTGAAGTTGCAGGGTTAGGAGGGGTGCTTGAAGAATTTGTAGTAGGAAATGTGTCTGGTGATGCTAGTTGTGGTTCTATAGGTGGTGGCGCGGGTGGTATTTTTGTTGTTGAAGTTGTTTTTGTTTGTGCTGACATTGCTTATATTTATTGTATGTATAATATGTTTACTACGTATATTATGTTTACTATGTATAAATGTATACTATGTATAATATGTATAAATTAATTTATAAAAATAATATTATAATGTAATAGTTATTTTTATTTTATTTAAAATTCTGTATGGAAAAACCAAGTCTTACAGAACCGGGTGTTACATTTTTTATGAGCAAAGTATTGAAACATTGCAGTCAACAAAAATATATGTTTAGTAATCTTGTATTCAATGTTGTTTTATTTTTGGTATTTGTTTTAATAATAGGTGGTTTTTTGTATTATAAATATCGTGGAAAACTTACACCAGAGGAAAAAGAAAGAAAATTTAGAGATGAAAAACAAGATGTTTTAATCAGACTAAATGCACTAAATGTTAACATTGAAAAAAATAGAAAGAATGGTGCAAATTTAATTACCGATTTACCAGTATGGGATGTGCAGTCATCGGATGTTATTGTGAATCCTTATAATTAATTCCATGCATATGATGCATATCATGCATATCAAATGTATCAAGTATATTGTAAAATTATAATAGTAAATACACTAATATGCGAATATAGTATTTATTATTATATATAATATAATATAAATATAGAATAGTAAAATAGTAAATATAGTAACTACTATATGTCGCATCCGCATATTTCGATTGATAATTCACTACAAGAGTATTATAAACTAAAGGATCGATATGATAAAACATATGATAGTAAAAAACATGCAATTATTTCAGATATCACGATTCCATATTCGAAAAAGAAAGGAAAAATAGCCGAGTTGTCTCGAAAAAGAAAATGTGTTGTTTGTAAGGCTGCAGGGGGAACTATTTTTACAAACGAAAATCGTATTTTGAAAGCGGTTTGTGGAAGTAAATCGCAACCTTGTGGTTTAAATATCGAAATTGCAAGAGGCAAGAAGGGAAATATTGAGAAACTAATAACTCAGTCCTATAAAAAAATAGAAAATATAAAAGAAAATATTATAAAATTCAAGCTAGATTTATTATTTAGGTATATATCCGATGACCAACTCAAGCAAAAATTTGACGAATCGAAAAAAGAATTGGAAACCGAACTTGCAAAATACGAGAAAATGTATAATATCTATATTGACAACACAAATAATCCAGAAAAAGTAGAAAAACTAAAAGTATTAAACTCCGAACTTTACACCTATGTTGAACTATTCAAAGAAATTATGAAAGAGTATATGGAAACAGGACGTATCGAAGTTGTGAAACCCGCGATTGAAATATACTTGAATTATATAGTACCTATTGCTGAAAAAATTCGGAATACAACATATGTATATAGTGGCGTTGAGTTCAACGAAAATACAAACCAGTATCTTTTAATACAGCAAATCAGTAATATAAAAAAATCTGAAATAAATATTGAGCGCCCACAAGTTATTTCATTTACTATGTAGGTGTGGGTGTAGGTGTGGGTGCAACTATAGTGTCCTTATCTAATAAGCGCCGATATGAACGTCCGTGATACGAATCAAGAGGTCCCAAAAATATATCACCATTTTTGACTTGTCGGGGTGTAGGGTATGGATTATTTGTTATCTCGGTTACTAAAACCAATTTGTCGTTTTGTTTCCAATATGTATACGGCGGAGATGTTAATATGATGCCTTTACTTTTGTATGGGTGTTGTGTTGGATTGCATATGCGAAGACATTGGACTGCTTCTGAATACCATCCATAGTAAGTGGATTGTGATACGAGTGGTGTTGAATAATTTTCTAACATAGTTTGATTTGATGAGTTGAATGATATGATATGATACTATGTAATATCATATAATATTATCAATTTTATGGAAGAGATATTATTTTATTTATATGAACATGAATATTTAATTATGAATTATTTATCTCCTTTCTCTCGTTTCTCTCGTTTGCAATCTCATGGACTATATGCTAGTATCACTACCACTACCACGACTCAGACATTTCGAGAACTTTTGACAACCCAAAAAATGATCCAGCAAATAATGAACTCATAAAAATAAGTCCACTAATATTATAGTTTCCATCACTATTGAAAACAGATGGGATAAATTTTAAAACATATTTTCTCATTACGGGTAACTGAAAAACAAAATATAATATACCTACTATAATTGGTATTTGCATAAGTTTATATATATTTTCAGCATTCGAATAGTCACTTTGCGACTTTCTATATTTTTCTTCACTTGTCATGTCTTGTTCATGTTCTTCAATATAATTATTTGATGACATCGGGCGCTGACCATACTGATTTACGTTTTGTCCTTGTGATTGCGGATTAGGAATAAAATTAGGTTTTACTTGTGCATCATTCATCATATTTGAAGTAGTCGTGGGTATATCCCTAGATGGTAAGTTCGTCATACCTGATGCACTCGCTCGTTGTAGCCCCGAAATCATCTCATTCATTATATTCGGTGATGAAGGCATTTGTGGTTGTATAGGTCCCATCCCGCCCCCGCCGCCGCCGCCTAAACCTGCAATAACAGGGTTATATACTTGTCCTTGTATACTTGGTCCACCGCCACTATTACCCGCTGCGCCACTAGTTAATTCCATTTTTTGTAAAACAACATTATTATTCATATTTCCTGAACTTGGATCTGTTGGAAGGTCGTCAATACTTGTTGTGTCACCCATTTTCTTAATATATTCTATAAAGATTCATAGATTTTATTTACTACGCAAAACTTACTTTCTTTTTATTATCTTCACAGCTTTCCGATGAACTATTATAAGTGTAACATTTTTTACCATACATATATGTCTCTTTTTCTAACTCATTTACCGGAGGTGCAAGAAATTTTAAACATTTATCGCCTATACATTCTTTTCTAAATAATGTCGAAAGTCCGAGTCCTAAAATAACTGAAATAATATATTTGCTTGTATCCGAATGCAACCATCTTTTAAGATTCATCGCCTTTGGTTATTATAATAGTATTTGTGTTATATATAATACTATTATAAATTATATAATTATATATAAATATAGTAAAATGTTACAACTATATCAATTAAACCTGAATCGGTATTTTTTTAATAGAGTTTGACATAAATGGGCACTTCTTTTCATGTGGTATAAATGCAAAACAATTATCCGCGCTGTCCTTATACTGGAATTTTCCAACGTTATCTATAGTGGGGAAGATAGTTATATTTCTAGTAGGTGGATTTGACAAGTGAATATATACCATTCCTATTATAAAACTTGCTATAAATAATGGTATTGAAATATATTTCATTATTTGTAAATATATTATAGTTTATAGTTTATAGTTTATAGTATATACTATATAGTATATATTATATAAATAAATTATTATAATAGTTTGTTATTATAATTTATGTTTCGCTTTCCCTATCTCTTGTGGTGTTATATCCTCCGCACCCACCGCATTTTAATCCAATTGGGTGGTATGTTACTTTATCATTAAAATCACAATCATTGCATTTTATTTTTGTTAATATACTTGACTCAATAGGGTTTAACTCAATAAGATAATCCGTTTTTCTTATTATGATCTGCAACGCATCACCATCTATCATTGACTTCCTACACAAAGGGCACGATATTCTATTATTTTTTAATAATTCATCTAAGCATTTTCCATGAATCACGTGTCCACATGCCAATAATCTTACAGGTTCTTTTGATAAAAATATACTTTCTAAACATATACAACAATCACCCTTTAATACGTCGACTAAACACTTGTGCGTATCTTTTAAGTTGATAAGTATACAACCACCGCATTTGTCACAATGGAAATAGTCTTCTTTTGTATTCCCTAAACTGCATATGCGACATATATTACATTTGTCGCAGTGATATATTTCGGTTATATGACTATCAGAATAGAGATGACATATGTCGCAATAGTATTTTGCAAATTCTTTATTGTTGTTACCGCAGTTTTCATTTTTGCACGAGTTAGATACAGGTTGTCGTAAATGACATTTATTACAAACTACTTCTTCTACATCATAACGATTCATTATATGAGATTCGACTTGTGTATCGTGGCAAAACCTACATCCGAATTCTTGCCCACAACATTTTGCAATTAGTGTGCACCTAGATTTATAATGCCCACACCATACTAATGCTTCACATGTTGGAGTTGGAGTTGTCATGGTGATCTGTTATGTATATTGGTTATATATCTTACACTATTCATTTTATATATGTTCATTTGTATAATTATATATCTATAGTCTTGCTGAGAAACGAGAGAAACGAGAGAAACTGATAAATAAATTAAATAATAAATAATGCATATAAATATTTATTATTCTACTATTACAAATTATAGCTTATTCTCGCTATCCGGAGTGTTATAACTTGGCGTCGACGTCGATATCGACATCGATGAAGGAGTAATAATATCTTTAACATAAAGTATATTTTCAACTTCCTTATTCAATGGGATAGTATTTTGTTTATTTTCTATATTTATTTTACGACGTATAGTTTTATTACGCGAACGCAACTTCACACTAGGTTCTATCATAACAGGTATCGTTTGCATATAAGCTTTTGCTTGTTTGTTTGTATTCTTTTTCGTTTGGTTTTTATTTTTACGTTTAGAAACTGATGTTTCTTTGCGGTTTTGTTTTTGAATATTCTCTATCTGATTAATAATCGCATTTGATGCAATCGCTTTCGCTTCAAATGCCAGTTTTGCCTCGTTGATAATATCTTCATTCGTCTTTTTCGGTTTATTTTTTTCGATAAAAGGCTTATTCGCAGAATTATTTTCAGGATAGTATCGAAGAAACCATTTATCGTATTCGCGAGTTTTGCGTTTATTTTTAAGACGTTTAAACTGCTCCGCTTTTTCATTTCGAATATCTTCGATTGTTTTCTGTTTTCCGTAGCAAGATACGCTAAATCGCCGCAATATTCCGCGCAAATTTACGCGATTTTTTTGCTGGATTTTGAAGAGGTATTCGCACATACATAGAATTCGTCTGGGATTGAAATAGGGTCGATCAATATATAAAAACAATAAATAGAAACTGAGCATAGTGTCAATCGTTGCAACCCGGTATATTTTATTATCTACTTTAATTGTGTTGTAACTATGACACGCAAGGGGTCTAAAAAGATATACAACAGGTTGACTACCGATTTTTATTTCATAATGTGTTGACAAGTATTCGGAAACGGAAGGCTTCTTTTCAATACTTACGTCGCGGATATCGACTGCTTCCAATTTTTCTTTAATTAGTTTTGCAGTTTTATCAGGATTAGAAGACAACATATCAAAAACAGGATTTTCAGTCAAATATGCACGCTCTTGGTTTTTCAAATATCGCGAATAAAGTGAGAAAGCATATCCGCCAATAAGAACAAGTTTATCTGAAGAAGACGATGACGACAATGCCGCTACACTTTTAATAACATCCTGTATTTTGTCTTTTTCGTGAAAGTATTGTTTATTATATGAACGCGCGGATAGAGATTTTTCAAATGAATCGGGGTCGCAGTTGGTCGCTTTTAAGGGGTAGTTTTTGTTCAATAAGTTGAGACGCTTAAGAACTTTTTCCCAACGCGATATATCACCGCTGGGGCGCGACAATTCTAAATACATTGCCATCCGTAAAAAATTTGGCGGACTATACAATATACCTCCTTTGCTTATTGCATTTTTTTTAAGACTACTAAATAGTTTGCTGTCGATTTGTGTAATATCCGCAATTTGAAAGAAATTAACGAATACTTTATAGGTACCATAATGAACGCCAGCTTTTGCTTCAACACTGGAAAAACCTTGCTTGAAATAAATATCGGCCAATTCTTTTGCGTCATTCATTGCATTGGAGGAAAAGAAATCGTAGTCGGGTATTTCAATATTGCGATTATAAAACTGGTCTTGTTTGGGGAGAATATTATTAATCGCAGTGCCGCCGTAACATACGAGTTTCTTGTCATGGATAAACTTTTCAAGAACGTCTATAATATTTTTCATGATTGGATTTTGCGCAATACGCTCGCCGCGTTTTTTTGCTTCTACGTCCATGGCATTTTTTAATAATTCTAGTTCGCGGTTTTCATAGTAAATCGTGTTTAATAAAATATCTGTTCCATTATTCATGTTATTGGATTTTGTTTTGTTGTTGTGATTTTATTTATTAAATTTACTTTATTATAATGGATATTATAGTTATATTACCTTGAGATAATATATTGAGATAATATATTGAGATAATATATTAGGATATTTGTTATTAAGATATTATATGGCATTATCACCAAAAAAAATAATAACAACAACAGCAGAAGCATCAAGAAAACCAGGCAATTTTTTTGAAAGCTTACGTAAAGCAGAAACAGAACCTTTAGATGGTAGTATATTTATAAAAAATGATAATACACTAGATAAATATATTTTTGAATCTGCAATACCAGCTTTTACTTATTCTGTAACTTCTGGACCTTCAGGACCTTATGGTTCTTCTAGTATTTTTAAACCTGTTTTATCTCCTGTAAAAGAAGTAGAAGAAACAGAAGAACTAAATGACTATGGTGGTGGTTCGCGCAGTTCTAAAATAGAAGTTGATGAATATTTATTTATTGTTATTGTATTTATGCATGGAGGATATCCTATTGACAATACTAAAACACCTATTACGTCCATTACAAAAAGAAATGCCCCATTAATAAATCCAGGAAATAAATTTGATGGATACGAATCGTTAACTATTTGTGGAGCAGCTCCTCCGTCTCAAATCAATGTAGGTATACCTAATTTATTAGATGAAGTGTACCACCCTGTTGTTATGGGAAATTTAGATAGATTTTCAACGTTACTTACGGAGAAAATATCTTCAGTAGAAATTCAAGCACCATCTCCAGCATCAGCGCCGTTTCATGAACCAAGACCAACACAACCATCCAAATTACATAAGTCTAGTTCTAGATCTAGATCTAGATCTAGATCATATAAACCTAGGTCTATTTCTAATTTTAAAAAAGGTGGGGGTGGTAAAAAACTTAAAAAAAGTAAATCAAAATTTAAAGAAGTTCAACCTACACCTGCTACACCTGCTACACCTGCAGCAATTACCTTAGTTAGTTCAGTCCCGAGGTCATCTATCCATTCAAAGGCGTCAAAATTTTCAAGGTTTCCAAAATTAGTAAGCACAATTCAAAAAGTAAGTCATGGTATAAAAAGTAGATTATTTTCACTTGTAAAAGGTTGTGTTAAAATAGTAATGGATAATTTTAAAGTTGACTATGCGGTTTTAAATGTAAGTGGTGAAAGCTATAATATTACACAAACAAATGTTGTTAATGCTATTATTTGTAGGAGTCAACATGGAGCTTTAAAAATAAATGATGACTTATTTGATGCATTTTCATATAATTTATTTTGGGGATTGCGCCAACACGATCAACAATATTTTTATGAAAATTGTAGAGATGCAATTTCACAAGCAGTTCCTGGTTCTGATTCATGTATAAAACGTCAGTATGCACTGGCAAATGCTTACGAAAGGTTTCCTTGTATAAGAAGTATTGTAAAAGGAGGTCTTTATAATGCAGCTCATGTTGAAAAAACATATTCATACCATGATGTAAACGATTTTGGTGTTGGTTTAGGTGTAAGGATATATGGATATAATATGGTTTCAGCTAAAAATGACAAGAGAGAAATATCTGTAACTTCTGAAACAAGGTTTATTGATATTGGACTAGGTGAAATTTTTGCAGGTAAATCACCTGATCCTAATTTGGGAGAATACTATGGTATAACATTAAGTGAAATTTCTTTAGTCATTTCAAACAAAATAGATGAAGAATACTTTGGTGGAAATTCTGAAAAAAAACGTGTCTCTATAATAGACATTAGTTGTTCTAGTTTTTTTCAAGCTCAACCCAGTATTCCTGTGATACCGGAATATATTGGAATAGGAGGAAGAAGCAAACAAAGCATACGAAACAAGACAAAGCGTAAAAACGATAGAAACGAGAGAAACGAGAGAAAAGGTAGAAGTAAATCGAAAATAAGAAATCGAAGAATGAGTAAACGAACCAGGAAAAATATGAAAAAATAGAAGAAGAAGTTAACATATGCACATGTTGTATAACTATTGTCGCTATAAAACAATAGTTATAATATTTTGTCTAAAAATCTAAAAATCCATTTGGATGCCTCCTATATTTATAGATTTCTTACTGCTAAACAGAAGAGCCTTATCAAGTGGTTCGGGTGTAGGCACAAATACAGGGACATATAATAATTCGTTAGGTCGTGGAACAAATGCGGATTTCATATTATCAAAAAAATTATTATAAGAAATAAGATTCTGATCATTGTTTTGGAAGTTCATTGCAATAAACTGACATCCCAACATTCGTGGAACTATATAAATATAGTTTGTGTTATTTTCATTCAAGTCAGGTAAAACTATTGTCATATTTTGACGATTATATTCTATAATTTCTTTAGGTGCGTTTGTGTTTTTAATTTCAGTAAAACGTTTTTCATGAATAAAAACCGAGTTTGTTGTAATATTTGTAAGTTCCCACATATTTGCAGATTGATATAAAATAGGCATACCTCCTGTGTTACTATTTTTTTCTACCATAATAATTACTTTTCCATTAATAGTGTCGACTAAATCTTTAATAGGTGTTCTTGTCATATTTTTTCCATTTGATTCTCTCATAAATTCAATTGGTAATAATTTTGATTCAAATGTTTGCGCAATAATTGAAGCGAGTTGATTGACAACATTTACATTATTTGTTTTAAGACGAAAATGAAGAAATAAAGGGTCAGATGGATTCGGGCAAAAACGTTGCGATTCGTCTGTTGAACGGACGTCTAACTTGGGTATAGTATTCCCACTAAAAGCATATTTATTAATTTCACTGAATACTTCAGCGGCATTTAAAAAATTGTAACTTTGTTTTACTCCAATCTGGTCAATCGAAGATACTGCAACAACCGGTGTATCATTCAAACAATAAATTTCAAAATCAAGGCAACGACAACCCTGTGCAATAACATTATAAAGAGCACACAACGAAACATAGTCACTTTTAAAGTCACCTGATGCACAGCAGTTGTATGCGGTTTTGATATAAAAGTCGCGCATATTTTTTCCAGCATAATCAGGTGTTGATAATTTATTACTTAGAGGAGTTATTTGTGTCGATTTTTTATTAGACTTCGATATAATGGTGCAGTTTGTATTATCCAAGTTTAATTTGGCGGTGATATACGTAATCACCCAGAGTAAAATAACTATGATAAAAGATATACCAAACCAGTGAATTGCGACAGATGACTTACTTATATCTTTAACATTTTCAAGTTTAAAATCTTTAACATAATTTATAATGTAACTCGCATATCCATTTGCATTGTTTAATGGTTGTGTCATTTGATGATAGTTTGTTTATGTAATGTTGTGTGTGTGTGTGTGTGGGGTGTCTTGTAATTAAATATATATAATATATATTTTACTATATAATTTACTATATAATTATAACTATAATATATATTAAATATATTAAATATATATTATATAAATGGCTGGCGGATTGCTAAATCTTGTATCTTTTGGAAACCAGAACGTTATATTAAATGGAAACCCTACAAAAACATTTTTTAAATCTACATATGCAAAATATACGAATTTTGGAATGCAGAAATTTCGTATTGATTTTCACGGGCAGAGGAAACTGCGTTTAACAGAAGAATCCAGATTTACATTTAATGTTCCGCGATATGCCGATTTGTTGATGGATACATATCTGGTTGTAACATTGCCAACGATATGGAGCCCAATATGGCCACCAAGTAATTGTGCCGAAAACTGGGCGCCATATGAGTTCAAGTGGATTGATAATTTAGGCACGCAAATGATTAAAGAGATTATAGTATCAGTAGGTGGGCAAACATTGCAAGTATTAACAGGCAAATATTTACTGGCACTTGTGCAACGCGATTTTTCAGGGAATAAGAGAAACTTATATGACCGAATGACGGGGAATGTGCCCGGATTAAATGACCCCGGAAATGCCGGAAGTCGTGTAAACGCATATCCAAATGCATACTACACTACGCTATCACAAGGCGCGGAGCCGTCTATCCGAAGTCGTAAATTATATATTCCTATAAATGCTTGGTTCACACTGACGAGCAAAATGGCATTCCCATTAACCGCGTTACAATATAATCAGCTAAAGATAGATGTTATTATGCGTCCTATCCAAGATCTTTATACTATACGCGATGTAATGGATGTGGCAAATAATTACCCTAGTGTTCGCCCCAACTATTCTTTAAATTATATGCAATTGTTTCGGTTTCTACAGACACCTCCTAGTGTAAGTTTAAACACTGCAGACTATCCAAACTCGACGCAAACGGACTGGAATGCAGATATACACTTGATAAGCACATATGGATTTCTTTCTAATGAAGAGGCGAAGTTGTTTTCGCAAAATGAGCAAAAATATTTAATCAAGTCGGCATATGAGTGGAATTTCGATAACGTAACCGGAACTCAGCGTGTATGGCTAGAAAATACGATAGGTATGGTAAGTAGTTGGATGTTCTTTTTTCAAAGGAGTGATATTAATCTGCGCAATCAGTGGAGCAATTATACGAATTGGCCATATAACTACTTGCCTTCTGATGTAATACCTGCGCCGGCATCTCCAGCTGAAGCGTCGTTGCGTAATGTAGGAATAACTGCATTTGGTTGTGGATTGCCACCATATAATGCTGGTTTTGCACCCGGGTATAATCCATTAACTAGCGAGCTAAATGGGTATTTTATCACACAACCATTTAATGTTGAAAATAGTCGCAATATATTGATGAACATGGCGATTCTTTTGGATGGAAAATATCGCGAGACGACACTTGATGACGGAATATATAACTATATCGAAAAGTATACGCGAACAGCAGGAAATGCACCAGACGGCTTATATTGTTACAACTTCTGCATTGACACGGATCCTTTTAATACACAGCCATCTGGTGCGCTAAATACGAGCAAATTTTCGAATGTTCAGTTTGAATTTACCACATTATATCCAAAAAATAATTCAGATGCGCAGTTTCTCACTATTTGTGATAGTGCAGTCGATCCTCTTACAAATACCCCGATACCTATTGGTGTCAACAAACCAATGTGGCGTATATATGAATATAACTACAATTTGGTAATTTTAGAAGAGCGTTTCAACGTTGTCACATTCATGTCTGGAAATGCAGGTCTCATGTATGCAAGGTAAAAGCCCATACAAGCTGGTGCGATTTGCAGTCCTCCACATAAAATCAAAAATCGTATTCTCAATATATTTATAATATGTTATTCACTTTATTGATTCATAGTTTGACTAATTCATAAATATTATAACCTTTAGGTTCAATAATATAAAATGTTATAATATATATATTATTAATACATATATTATTAATACATATTATATTATATGTCAACATCATATTTTAAAACATCAAATATTGAAAAATTAACAAATAGAAGTAGAAATAAAAATAAAAATAAAAAAGTAAGTGATAAAGATGCAGAATACGATAAAGATGAGAAAGATGAGAAAGACGAGAAAGATGACAAAGATGAGAAAGTAATCGAAGGTTTCGACCCAACAAGTTTGTTGGGGGGCAAAAGTCCATCATCAAATATATTTGGTTCATCGGATACCGATAGTAATAAAAAAGATGATACTACAAATCCTACAAGTGTAAAAGGAACACAAAAATCAAATACGCAAAAATCAGCACAAGACCAAATGGATCCGAATAGTATTTTAATATTTTGTATACATGCTCTACTATCCGTATTGTTTGCATATGTGTGGGGGTGGTTATCAACAAATTTTATATATTTAGCCACAGAATCAAAAGATAAATTGGATTATATTTTACCCATCGATGAGTATGGAAAACCATATACAAATAATGCAACTAAAGGTAATAGTTGGTATAACTATGGTTTTCCTTACAATTTAGGAGACGGGAGACTTATAAGTGCGGAACCATCCGGTGTGACTGCCTTAAAAAGAAGACAAAAAGATATAACATATTTTTTATGGTTATCAAAAGACGGAAACAAAGATGGAAAAAGCGAAGTAGGGTTTTTTAAAGCATTAGTACAATATATATTTGAAGCAGTGTATGGTGGTCTCGGAATGAATGGTGGTAGATACGCAATGCGATTGATACTAAGTATTTTTAGCATCTCGGATTCTACTAGTAAGGATAAAGATGATACATGGGAGAAGATGAAAAGTAAAACATTTAATAAAGCAGCTGCATTTTTCTTGTGGCCTATTATTATGCAATTTATTTTTCCTGTCGTAGGAATATGGTCGGGAATTACATCATTCATATTTGGAATTTTACAGAATCATATTATCTGGGGGTTGATATTTGGTCTTACGATTGGAATGTTTATAGCAATGGGGTGTGGTTTTTATATGATACTTAACGTATTTTATGTATTCTTTATTTATCCCTGGTCAAATGACAATAGTGAAGATTCATCAAAGGGTAAATGGAAAAAAATATTTGATGACTTAAAAATATACATGTTATTTATTTTTTATTACCAAATATGCATGTATGGTTTTTCGGACTTGGGTGGGGTAGGTGGCGCTGGGATTATGTTGATAGTTATAGTAAGTCTAGTAATGCAATACATGCAACATTCCAGTTAAAGAGTTCTATAAAAATATTTTAACAATATAGTTGCCATTATTATTAAAATACCTTGAAACAAAAAATAGTATTAAGCATAAAATATAATTAAAAATATAATAATATTAATAATTAATAATATTAATAATTAATAAAATGACTAAAAATAATAAAAATTCGCACAACAACAAGAAGAACAACACAAGCACTAACCCCCCATTTGTTAGCGTATGCACGCCGACGTTTAATCGTAGACCATTTATTAAAATGATGGTTGCGTGTTTTGACAGCCAAGATTACCTCAAAGATAGAATGGAGTGGATTATCATAGACGACGGAACGGATCCGATTGAGGATTTGGTAGGAGGGCATCCGAATGTAAAGTATTTCAGGTATGATACAAAAATGACGCTTGGAAAAAAAAGAAACATTATGCACGATAAATCCAAAGGAGATATTATTGTTTATATGGATGATGACGACTATTATCCTCCTGAACGCGTTTCGCATGCGGTAAATATGCTTACTACGCATCCTTCCGCATTATGTGCTGGTTCGAGTGAAATGTATATTTATTTCAATGATAGAAAACGGATGGTGCAATTTGGACCTTATGGCAAGGACCACGCCACTGCGGGAACATTTGCATTTAAGCGGCAGTTGTTGAAACAGACTCGGTATAACGAAGATGCATGTTTAGCGGAAGAGCGCGAATTTTTAAAAGGATATACGATACCATTTGTGCAACTCGACACGCTGAAAACAATATTGGTTTTTTCACATTCGCACAATACGATGGATAAAAGAATACTATTGGATAATATTGAAATAGTTGGACACCCGGATAGCCAATATGCAAAATATAGTTTGAAAACATTAGGGGACTTTATTAAGGATGATAAAATTGTGAAATTTTTCACAGAAGATTTGGAAAAGAGACTGGCTACATACGAGCCTGGTGACATAAAATTAAAACCAGATGTATTGAAACAGATTGGCGAGATTGAAGAAAAGAAGAAACAGATGATAAAAAGTATTCAGGCGCAACAAGCGCACCAAGCACAAACCCCATCTCAACTAAAAATAGTATTTCAAGAAGAAGGTAAAAGTCCTCGTGAACTTAGCATCCCAGAAGTAGTTGAATTATTAGACAAACAACAGAAACAACTAGAGCAGTTTAAAAATTTGAAAGACCTATATGGAAGTGCAGTGAAAGAAAATCAAAGATTAAAACTGCTTATCGATGAACAACAGGCGATACTAGATGAAAAAAATATTATCATTAACGAACTGGAACATAAGGTGAGTGAATCATGTGAAGTTGTTGTGATAAGTAATGTGTGATAATGTGTGATAATGCGTGATAATGTGTGTCAAAATTATATTTAAAAATGGCTTAAAGAAATTTTGTTACATATACTTATCAGTTACATTACGTACTATTTACACATTTAAATGGCGATGTTGAAAGAGAATCCCAAGGGGATTGGTGCTGGAAGTGGAATTAGCAGGAACAAGAGTAGATTAAATTTGAGCAAAGTAGATGCAGGTCGCGATGACTGGGATGATGCTGGTTCGACGGGCGGCGGTGGTAACGAAAAGAGGAGTAAACGCCCGAGGTCTTTTTCATCCAATGTGCAAGGGCATTATATCGTAAATGCGGTGACGGGTGTCGAATATCCCTGGCGCGTCGGATCGTTGTGCGAGGATTTGCTCTGGAAGGTATGTGATGCGCGGGCGAGTCGTGGAAAGTATGAGCCGGATTTTTACTTCTATGATTCGCCTCAACAGGCCGCAGAACATAGGCGCTATCATCGCAATGCATTTACACAAGATTCACTAGACTGGTGGAAGGCGAATGTTGCAAGGACGACGCGACTGCTTAAGAGCGAGGATTAATCATAGAATACAATTTTATTTTTATGTGATGCATGTATATTAATCACATAAAAAAATTTACCATAACTGAACTAAAGAGATGGATCGGTTGTGAAATATGGAACCCAAATATCCACGCCGTTCAATTGTAGTTTCAAGAATGTAGTGCTTTCCAATCCAGTAGAGGTTGCCCTTATGTCTGCGTTGTGATTTGAGGCGGAAGCTGTCGTATTTGTATTTGCGAGATTGAGAGTTGTTGTATTTAATTCTATTGATTGGTTTGTAGTCAGTATCATTCCATTTGTCCCAATAGTGTTTTGATAATCAATCACACCACCAGAAGCACTATCGTTATAAAAAGAGAAGGATTGAGACAAAGAAGTAAGAGTATTCAAGCGAGTAAATCCAACACCCTCTCGCCCTAATGTTGCGGTTGTATTTGCGGTTGCTGTTGTTGTATCAAAAATATCAATAGCGTCGTTTTGAATAAAGTTGTATGAGGGTGATACTCCAACTTTAATAGCACTTGATACATTAACATAATTAGGTGCGACCAGTTGTATCTCTCCAGTTGGATTTTTTGCCGTAAGAATAATGCTCCCAGTTCCAGTTGAAGCAGTAGTATTCAATTCAAGATTACCAGTATTGCTCCTAATTTGCTGATTATTCATATCAAGGGGTTTGAAAGAGTTGTTCTCATTTTGATTGCCGTTGAAATTGAAAACTTCCGACACAACTCCATTTATACTACCAAATATGGATATAGTCCCGTCTTGATTACCAGCACCAGTATTAGTCGTTTGAGTTTGTATCCTGCTCCATTCTCTACTTGTTCCTGCTCCGTCGTCCGCCCACATAGAGATTGTTCCTATTGTATCACCTGCAACAGAAGCAGGATTAGTTCTATCTATTTTGACTGCTGGATATGAAGCAGTAGATGCGTTCGTATTCGTAATCGTGTAAGTTGGAGCAGAGACACTATTCACCGACGACACGAGAACCTGCTGTCCCGATGATGATGAATATTGAATATTGGACGCAGGAGAGGTAAGTTGAAGGGGTTGATTTGATGCTTGAATAATTACACCTTGCCCCGCCATACCCGCGCTCGCCGTGCTGTTCAAATTAAGGTTGCCCTGTGAAGAGATGACGAGATTTCTTGATGCTCCAGACGGGGTTGTATGTGCTATTGTTGCGTCTCCAACCAGCGGAACTTCTGTTTGTAAAATGTGTGAGGCGAAGGTTGCGAGATTAGCGGAAGATAGTGTCATTTGAGAGTTTCCGCCTGTTTGTGTTAGTTGTGCTTGTGAAGAATAATTCGCAGCAAGAAAATCTTGACTTTCCATGCCATCTTTGCCGTATGTAGTTGTATGAACGACTGAACCCGTAGTAGATGATAAATCAATATCGTTGCCGTTGGGGACTATTATCTTATTCGCAACGGGGCATGTTAGAGTGAGATCTTGTGCCGTTTGAAGATTAAAACCAATTCCAGATGAATTGTTTTGATTAATACCATTTTTGTCTAATATTGTTGAATAGGAAGGTTGAAAAGGGGCGGATTGAGACAGAGCAATTAGAGGGTTTGTATCGGTTGCTTGAAATCCCACGCTTCCACTCGCCCCACTTAGAAACCCACAACCAACACCCATACTCACCAGCGTTGAACTACAAGTAATACCAGCAGAACCCTCTTGTGTCGTTGTTAAATTAGTGGCGAGTTTTTGGTCGCTTATAGTAGAAGTTCCACAATTAACGATTGCCGAGTTTTGATATGTGCTTCCATCTGTTGCTGATATTGTTTGAATAACATTTGTAGCACTTACATCAATATCTTCTTTATTTTCCACCAATCCATTCAAATATGTATCATTTAAACCCGTGCTGTCTATTGACATTGTTGTAAATCCAGAAGTTGCTAATATTTCAGTTCCAACGCCGAGAAGAATGTTGCTGGTTGTCGGTGTAGCAAAATTAACAATAGGAGCGAGTGGATTAGTATTATCAACATTTATATTCGTTCCTGAATTAACACTTGTAATACCACCAACAGGACCCGTAACACCCTGCGGGCCTTGTGGACCCGTAACACCCTGAATGCCTTGCGGACCCGTAACACCCTGCGGGCCTTGTGGACCCGTAACACCCTGAATGCCTTGTGGACCCGTAACACCCTGAATGCCTTGTGGACCCGTAACACCCTGAATACCTTGTGGACCTGTCGCACCTGTCGCACCTGTCGCACCTGTCGCACCCGTTGCACCTCTGGGTCCTGTTGGTCCCACGGGGCCTGTAGCACCAACTGGTATATTTTTACAACATGAGTTACTATTTAAATATGAAGAATACGAACTATAAGACATAGTATATGACTATTTATTTGTATAATAAGTAAATATTATATAAATATCTTTTTATAATATTTTACATAAAAGTAAATGGATTTACTCCATTTTATGTTATATGTTATATGTTTATATATCAGATAAAATAATATCTCTAAAATATCGCTATTTGTTAACTAAAAGTTCCGACCCCTTGACCGATAATATACCAAAAATAACAACTAGTATCACCTATAAATTGCTGTGCGACATTCCTCGATGTAATGGTGTAATTTCCATAAGAAGTATTATCATATTTGAAAGAACCGGTAAATATACAAGCGTGTCCCGTGGTTGTGTATGTATCTACAGACATATTAATTGAATTACCATCTGGTATTCTAATTACGCCTTATTTTGGGCGAGAACTGGAGGAAGTCTAGAAGTGCGTTGCATTTTATATATATAATAGGGGATATTATATTTATATGTATTCTATCGTAATTTCTATTTAATAGTTGATTTTTTATTTACTCATAGTAGCCGTCAATGTCAAACCTCCTATAAATTTTTGGGTTTGTGAGACAACGTTTGTGTTGAGAGACATTGCGCCGTATTGCGTATATGCGTTTATGTAAAAAACGATATTATCTGAGGGTTGTAATCCCGTAACATCGAGTGAGCATTTCATTGATACACTCGTTTGAAAAGCATCCCAACCTGCTAAACCCCTAACCGATGTAACGCCATAAGGCAATTGTATTAATACACTTTCGCCCATCGAATACTGAAAATTTGTAAAATATAGTGTATTCCCGCCATTTACTTTGTAGTAAGGAATATAGCAAAGAGCGATAGAACTATAGTTTTGCCCATTATCATTTAAATTTGCGGTTGTAGGAGGATTAGAAGGGTTAAATATACTACTACCACCCATAAAAGAACCATCAAAAACGGCTTCAAAAGTCAACTCACAAACGACAATAGAACTTAAGCCGAGAGATGCTGCTACTGCCGCATTCCATAATGACGAAACAGGGGCGGATAATCCACCATTCGTCAGTTCAGCGGTAGGATTTGCCGTCCCATCATTAATAGAATGATTCGTAGTTGTAAAAGTTGTTTGTTTATAGTAAGGAAAAGGGGCGGAAGTTGCCGCCACACCATTAATAGTAACCGCACCAGTAGCACCCGAAACACTAATATTCGTTCCAGCAATAATGCTCGTAACACCTGTATTTTGTAACACTACAGCATTATTAGCCGTTGTTGCTGTTAAACCAGCACCTGTTGTTGTTACCGATGTAATACCTTGTGGTCCTGTTGCACCTTGTGGTCCTGTTGCACCTTGTGGTCCTGTTGCACCTGTTGCTCCCTGTGCACCTTGTGGTCCTGTTGCACCTTGTGGACCAACAGGATCTTTACAACATAGTCGTGTATTTAAATATGAAGAATATGAACTATAGTATGACATTATAACGATGTTATATATATATATATATTATATAATAACTATAAAAATAGAATAGTTATTATAATGTAAATTATAGAATCCCAGAATCGTCGCTATCATATGCACTCGCATAGTCTCCCTTATCATTCGGCGTTTCAAATACTTTTTGTGTATATTTATCTAAATAGCGATACATTCGATTAATATCTAACTTTGAAACATCGTAGTTTTCAAGCATACTATATATTTCCTCTTCGCCATGTAATTTGCGAAGGTGTATAAAAAAAGAAAACATATCTTTCTGGTCCATCGAAAGCTGTTGGCATAATGTTTTAATAAATAGCGAATTGTTATACTCTGTACTATATTTCGTCAACACTTTCGTGAAACGCACTTCGACAGGATTAAATTTTGTTTTTTTTGTAAATTCAGGATACTCGTGGTAAATCTTATTATTATAAAATGTTTTAATAAGCGAACTCATTTCGTTGAACTGCCATGCCTGATTTTGAAACGTGATTCTGTCAATATAATCCGCAAAACAAATATTATCTAATACCCTTTGATAAAAAGGCACCCCAACATCTTTATCGTATTTCCCCAAAACATCAATTATATTTTCATGCCATAGTAGTGCAATCGTTGTTCTATCTGTTTCATTCATAAGCACTTTATGTTGTTCAATTGGATAATTATTATTAATTAAATGTTGTGTGAGTTTTTTGCTGTCGTCATTATAACTTTTTGTCTGTAAAATGGTGCGAATAATATCATTCTGTAAAATATTACTTTGTTTACTCACCATCTCACAAATCGATACCATCTTGCGCAAATCACCTTGAATAAATGAAACAATATTTGCATTCAATGTTTTGTCAAATTTTAAATGAAGCGTTTTTAAAATCGTGCACACTTGCTCGTTGGTTGGTGTCTTCAATTCGAAAGTATGACAGACTTTCATCAACTCTTTTATTTTTTTGTTGATTTGATAGTTACCAATACAAATAATTGGATTAAAAGAAACATCTTCTACTTTTTGTTTTTTAGTCTTCTTAGGTCGGATTAATTTTATAAGAGAGTTTATCCCACTTTTATCGCCATTATTCATCGCGTCAATTTCATCCATTACGATAACGATCTTTTTGACCTTTTTGTCGAACATTGACATAATATTTTTGTCGGACATATTGTGACGTGTAATCGTATCAATAATAGACTTATTTCTTATATCACCTGCGTCATATTTAATAATGTCGTAATTCTGTTCACGCAGAAGACTTGTAATAAATTCCGTCTTGCCAGTTCCTGGGTTCCCATATACATAAATACCGCGCTTGAGTGTAATATCTTTTTTATTTTCTTGGAATTCTTTCAATATTGTTTTTATTTTTTCGTAAATTTGATCTCTTTCAAGAATCTCATTCATGTTTATTGTTAGTGTATTCATGGTTATGGTTATGGTTATGGTTATGGTTATGGTTGTTATGTATAGTTATTATTTTTTCAAGATAATAACTTATTATATAGGAATAGAACTTATTAAAATACAAGAAATGTTTCTATGTTGATTTGCAAATGTAATATTATTTATCTTTTTGTATTATTCTATAGTATTTTCTATTTTGGATTATTCTCTCCTTTCTCTCCTTTCTCTCCTTTTTTTATACCTCTTACTTCCTATTAACTAAGATAGTTCGGGTCCTGGGTTTGTCTTGTAGTTGACGTATATCCAGACGTTTCTAATGTAAACATGTTACCAAGTAACATTCCAATGTTTCTATCAGGTGGTATTATTCGTTGACTTATTAACTGAGAATCATTTACTATACCATCCCACATTAATCCATTTTTTAATGCAAAATCATATTTATTCTTTTTTGTTGGTAATTGGTATGTAAAAAAAGGTTTGGTGTTCCCACCCGTGTTACTTTTTTGTTTATTTGGAGAACACTTTATATACCCTTCTTTAGTTTTAGATATTTTCCAATAATCTGGACACTGGCTTACCATAGGTGCCCATATTTGTTTTTTGTTATTTTCGCGCAGTATAAGAATAGTAATAATTGGCATTAAAAATAAAAAAACAACTACGGCTACCAGTATCAATGTCTTTCTAAAATTTAGTTTAATATTAGCAGTAGATTCCATATAGTATCGTCTGTATTTAGTAATATATTGTAGTGTTATATTTTAATATTGTATATTCATATTAAAATATTATAAAGTATGAACTAGTAAGTAAATAAAATCGCATGAGGACGTTTCGACTTACGATGTAGGTGCTGGTTTGCATGATGCTCTATAGTCATCATTATTTGTTACACCATCCCATAGAATATTTCCACCGCATTGGGTTCTTGTCCATGCATACTTATTTAAAAATATATCACATGGTTTTGTTAATCCTGATGGTTGGGTGTAAGCAGTAGGAAGTTTTTTTTGTGTGCAGGTGCCCCAATTTATGCCATCAGCTGGTGGATTACACATCATACTACCCTTTGCATCCGAATTTGGAGATAAGCTCCAATAATCGGGACACGTTGCAGGAATAATGTTATACTTTCTTTTCTGTGATTCGTAAATAAAGTAAGTAAAAACTGAAAGTAATAATACAAATATTACTGCTGATACTATTAATACTATACTATTAAATGACATTGAGGTGATAACTAACTATATAATATATAATATATATACTATAAATATATATTATATAATTAGTTGGTCACTAATGTATTAAATTATCTAAATGTTTTGGTTATTTTACGATTTTGTATTTTACGATTTTGTATTTTTACGATTTTGTATTTTTACGATTTTAAAATTTTATAATAGAATACTACATTTAGTATACTATTCGAATTAACAATAAAGAATAAACATGAATAAAATAAAATAGTAATATATTATAATAGTATCTTTAAACAAATATTCTAAAATGGCTTCATCAAATATAGGATTATGTGGTAACCCTCTTATTCAAAATGTATCTACTAAAAATGTATCCAATGGTCGGATCGATATTATGGAACCTCCTCCTGATATCCGTTTCTCAATGTGGGATAAAATTCCTGTAAATCAGATTACAACATTCCGCGATGCAATGACTGGGAACTGGGTAGATAACGACGTTAGCAATACTTTTTTCAGTGCAGCAAATATACAAATAATTCAAAATACACTTCGCGCCGAAGTGCATAAATTGTCGAATGGTGAGTATAATATTGGACAACAAGACAATGACCAGCTTAAAATAATTATGCGAGCTATTTATCTTGAAAGTGCAGTAAACTTGCCAAACAATGTAAGAGAACAAGTCGCGGCATTAAATAAGTTTGTTGTGGCGCATAGTGTCCCTAAATTAATGAACGAAATCAAGGCGTATCTAAAATATAAACGTGATGCGAGCAATATGTATACTCTTATGACGTGGCCTACTTATGATAATGTCAAGGGGAAGACACTCGAACTTAATCCTTGGTTTTAGACGGGATGGGGTATATGGACGGGTATCGGAAACATGTTTTATATTTTTATTTGAGTAAAAAATATAAAATCTATTCTCTAGTTTAGTTTGCTGTGTTACTTATTGTGCAGCAATCGGCGCCAATGTTTTCTTTGGTTTTGCTGTTGTTGCTTTTGCTTTTTTAGTCGATGCTCCATCTTCCGACTTGGTCTTGGTTCCTTCTTCGCCAGCAGATCGTTCTACGAACTTGCCATATTCTTCTTCCAATTCTGCTAAATCATCATGCCATAGATTTTCAGTTGTTTTCGATTCAAGATGCGCCAGTTCTTTTTCTTTCTTTTCCTTTTCCGTGCGAAGCTTTTCTACATTCTCTTCTGAAACGCTATCCATTGGAAGTTTTAGCAAATACTTGTAGCCTGCAGAACCCGAGTCGCCGTCATCCCCTTCTTGTGTATCATACTTGCGATCTTTCAATATCTGCACCATCATTGCAGTCGTTTTTCTGCGCAAGTCGATCGTATCGTCCAATATTTCACTAATATATCTTGCACGATTCGACAATACAAGTAGTTCCTTCCTGAGCGCATCTAAGAGATACGCTTTTCGTTTCTGATAATACTCGATGCGAACCGGGTAATAGTCGTCCACTATTTCTTCCGGTGTGTTATATTTCTTCAGTTTCTCATTCGCATCAAACATATTCATATTTGTCGTTGACTGCGTTGTGTATAATCCAAGACACTTCTCCAGCATCGTGCACCCATGTTCTACAACTTTGTCGCGATATGTTGCAATAATATTCGGCATCATTGTCAATGTAATATCCACTATCACATCTGTGCTCATATCGTTGTAATCTTTCACAAGCTGGATGGCGGCAGACGCGGATGCACTTCCTGCTCCTGCAGAATCACTCTTCTTTGCAACCGGTTCAATAAGCTGTTCGATGAATTTCTTGTAGTCTTCTGTCCATGTTCCGACAGGCAGTTCTGTGATCCTGATTTTCTTATCATCCAAAATCGTATAACAACCTTTGATCAGGTATTTTGCGGCTGCATTGGAACTTGGATTCGGACTAGTATTCCCATCAGTTATACGCTCAATCGTTCCCTTGAAGTTTTTGTAATACGGGTTGATAGTTGGTGTGGATGCGGATGCCGGTGCAGATGTCGGCGTAAGTTTGTATTTAATATAGTCAATGATTTGTTGCGGGTTGTAGCACATAATGTCTGTGCTAAACCCAGTTCCAATACCTTTCACGCCATTCACCAAAACCATCGGGATAATCGGCACATAGAATATCGGCTCAACACTTTGTCCATCGTCGTCCAAGTAAGTCAACAATGCGTCATCTTCCGCGCGAAATATGAATCGAGTTATCCTGTTCAGTTGCGTAAAGATATACCTTTCACTAGCAGAATCACGACCCGAATTATTTCTAGTCCCAAACTGACCATTGGGTTCAAACAAGTTGATATTGTTGCTGCCCACGAAGTTCTGCGCCATTCCGACGATTGCGGCATTCAAACTTGCTTCACCATGGTGATACCCAGAGTGTTCCGAAACATAGCCACTGAATTGCGCAACCTTGATTTCAGTCTTGAGATTCTTCTTGAATGCAGAGAAGAGAATCTTGCGCAATGAGATTTTCAAACCATCCATGCCATTCGGAATAGAGCGGTCGCAATCATATTTTGAAAAGTGTATCATCTCGTCGTGAATGAATTTCTCGTAGGTGACACTTGGTTGCAATGTATCCAAATATCTGTCGCGTGAATATGTCGACAACCATGTCTTGCGATCATCCGCGCGTTTTTTGTTGAAGACCATATCAATCGCGTCATTGCATACATCGCCGCTATGCACAAAATCTACTATTTTTTTATGCTCAAAATACTCCTTGAACTCCTTGCCCGTGCTTGTTCCCAAACCTTTGTAATATTTGACATTCCATCCTGTGGTGTTGGCTGCGGGGTCTGCTGCACCTCCCGCCTGCGTTCCTTCCTTCCACGCGCGATACTCACCTTCGTTGTAAAACACCTTCTCTTGTGTTCCCTTTTTTGCTTTCAAAATCGGTGTATTCATAAACCCAATAAATCCCGGAATCTCAGCAAGAGACGGCCACTCGCTTTGAAACAGGTTGATTCCGAGTCCTTTGATGTGTGACCCGTCCAAATCCTGATCCGTCATAAATATTATCTTTCCATATCGAAGACGATACTTCACGTCGTCTGGGGTATATTTGCGACCCACTTCAAGACCAAGAATCTGCTTAATTTCTTTGATTTCATTGTTTTCTGCAATTTTTTTGACTTGTTCTCCACGTGTGTTCATGATCTTTCCTTTCATCGGATAAACGCCGATAATATTTCTGTCTTCACGACTCAGACCCGAAACTATTCCCGCCTTTGCTGAATCGCCTTCACATAAAATAATCGTGCACTGCCCGGATTTCTCTGTCCCGGCAAAGTTCGCGTCGATTAGTTTCGGAATTCCGCGAATCGTCCGTGTCTTTGATCCGTCTGTCTTTTTCGCTGCTTTGCTTTCTTTGACTGCAGTCAGTTCACATGCCGCATCCATCACACCCATCTTTGCAAGTTTCTCAATAAAGTCGTCGCTCACTTTACATGTCGAACCGAAAGCAGATGACGACGTTCCCAGCTCATCCTTGCTCTGACTCGAAAACGACGGATTTTCAATATCGCATCGCAGAAATAGCGCGAGTTGTTCTTTGATCGTTGTCGCCTTGACGTCGATTTTCTTCTTGTTCTTGATATACTCCGTCAACTTGCGCACGATTTGGTTGACAATATACTCGACATGTTTGCCGCCCTTCTGTGTATAAATCCCGTTCACAAATGACACGTGTTGGAATTCGCCGCTAGATGAAAGCGACACGACGTATTCCCAACGCGGATCAGGGCTTTCATAGATTCGCTTTGTATCGCCCTTCGCGCCAATATAGAGATCGATATACTGCTGAAAGTGTTTGACCGCGACCTCGTTTCCATTATACCTGACTTTGACGGATTTGTCAGTGATGGCTGCAATATCGTAGATGCGTTTCTCGAAAAGTGCGCGCATGTCCGGCGTCAGCGTTGAATTCTCAAGACCGAATCGTGCATAGTCGGGGCGAAAGGAGACTTTCGTATATGGTTTCGCGGTCGACGCTTTTGTGATCTTTGGCGGACAAATTTCTTCCAGGTTGTTCTTGAATTCTTGGATATATTTCAGGCCACGAGTATGGTCAATCGTTTCGACACGTCCCCATGTCGACCAGATAAGAACCAACTTGAATCCGAAGCCGTTCTTGCCTCCTACGATTTTCTCTTTCTTGTTTTCGTCGTAGTTTGTAGACGTTCGCAGATGGCCGAAAATCATCTCGGGAATCCATAGTTTGTGTTCTGGATGTTGCGCGACATCAATGCCATTACCATTGTTCGTGATGGAGATAACGCCATCCTCACTGATATCAAAATCGATATATGTTACGGGCAAAGCGTTGGGCTTACCATCTGCAATTGCCTGTGCTTGACGCACATAGTGGTCGCGACTATTGACTGCACCTTCGTCGAATAACTTGTAGAGACCTGGGATGTATGAAATTGTGCGCTGGACAATGGAAGACGTTTCAGTATTGTAGACATACGTTTCTGTTTCCGTCATGTTAATGGGGCCGATATAAGTATCAGGTTTTTTGAGAATATGTTCCTTGTCGGACATCCTTTGATACTTGCCGAGTTCTGTCTCGCTAGATGCAGACACAGCCATTGCAGACATTTCTTGAACGATGGTATTTTCAATTTCTTCAGGGACTGCAGATGGATTTATACTGGTCAATTTCTTGAGCGACTTTTTAGGCTCTTTTGCTGGTGCTGGTGCTGTTTCAGTTGATATAGTCTTGGGAGTTTTGGGAGCTTTGGTAGCTTTGGTAGCCATAGTTGGATGAATAGTTTAAGTGATTTAGTGATTTGTAGATTTGGTAGTTTGGCGATATATATAATTTACGCTAATTATTTTATATCAATTTTATATATTGTTTAATCATAGTAACTCGAACAAAAAATAAAATAAAATAACATGCCTGTTGATTTTTATTTTAAGCCGAAATGTTGTCTACCAAAACCATTACAGAAGAATGTTTATAATCCGGATGTTTTTTCTAGGCTTCCATTAAATATTCGAATTGCACACCAAATCGTTACATCTGTAGGAACTGCAAATCAGTGTTATACGAGAGTAAACGTTCCATTGAATGCGTATGGAAAATGGGCTGGTGCACCTGGTGGTTCCGGTCCAGGCGTGTCTTCTACTATGCGTTATATTCCCTACGCAAATTCATCCGGTTTAGGTCCAAGGATTGGTGGTCCGGCAACTATTAATCAAAATGGGTAAGGATAGGATGTTTCAATATGTTTCAATATGTTTCAATATGTTCTATATTTAGCAATATTTAGCCACGATTAAATTACATCAAAATAATATTTTTTTCTCATTCTTTTTTATAGACTATAGGCAAATGCACGGAAGTTATAAAAGACGGCCTGATGGCAAATATACGATACACGGACACGTTTATGAAAGACTTGTCGGTTCTCGCGCCCAAGTATGGCATCAAACTGCTTATAAAACAAGTGGTGGATTGACTCGCGCTCAGTTGGTGATGAACAAGCATGGTCGCGTTGTTTCTGCAAAGAAGCACACGACTGCCAAACGTGAGAAAAGACTGGTAAAACATGGTTACACTGCAAAGAAGGGCAAATTCGGTGCGGTGAAGATAGGCGCCGCTAAGAAGACTCGCAAGTCTCGCAAGTAGAAAACGATGAGAAAGGAGAGAAAGGAGAGAAACGAGAGAAATGCGTAAATATAAATCATAAATAGATATTCCCACATAGTAAATATTTTTATACATTTGCATAAAAATATTAGTAAAAACTACATTCACCTTCTTCTGCGCTTGAATGTTACGTTCTTTTTGCTTTTGGATTTTGTATTTTTAGTTTTTTTATTCTTGCGATTACGATGTTGTTTACGCTTATGTTTTTGTTTATTTTTACGTGTCCGTGCATTTTTGGAGTATCTATTATTCCTTGTTTTTGGTTTTGTTTTTGATGCTTTAGGTGAACCACCGCCTTGGCCGTCGCCGTCGTCTATAGTTGGTACTCTGCCTTGGCTTGGACTTGGACTTGGACTTCTGCTTCTAGCTTCATATTTGCCTATGCTTGGACTTGGAGCTGTGCTTAGACTTGGAGCTCTACCTCTGCTTGGACTTGGAGATCTACCTGTTCTTTGACGTCGTTCTCTTGCTACAGGTTCTTGTGTCTCAGGCGGAGGTTGAAATAAAGAAGCAAGAGCATCCCTCAATTGTTCTGATGTTGCTTCTAACCATTCTAAACCTGGTTGTGTAGGTTTAGGTATTAAATATTTTTTTAGTAAAAATAATAGTTTAGAATATTTTGTTATATTTTGTCTACATAATTCAAGTAAAGCGGGAGTGGGAATGGGTTGAGACATAGTTAGATTTTTAAAAAATCCAATCATTTCTCTTAAATGGTCAACCCAGTATCTACGTTGTTCTGGTGCAAGTTCTCTAAATTTAGATACATCATCTTCTTTTCCTTCAAAACATACATCGTTAGTAGAGATTATAAGCCTAGATATAAGTTGAATAATTTGTTCATGTGTATTCTGTTCGGCTGCTAATAATTTAGTAACAAAACTATCAATAAATGCATCAAGCTCTCGCACTTTAACTTGACTTCTAAAATCTTTTGTATTTTTTCCGCCATGAAGTTCTAAAACCTCTGCAATTTCTTGTGCAATAGTAGGTGCTGCACCAGCAGCGCCAGCAGAACCGGCTTTATTTTTACCTTTACTTGAAGGTTTACTTCTACTTTTAATTTTTTTAATAGCTTCAGCAAATTGACTTTTTAATTCCTCATCACATGCTTTAGTTAACATACTAAATTTGTCTGTTAATCGTTTAAGTAAAAATTCATATGATCTTGGCTGAAACCCATCAGGCAGTAAACGTTGAAAAGCTCCTCCAGGACATGCCATTAGTTGTTGTAAATTTACAGAATTAAGAAACTGAAACGAAAGAACATCTTCGTCTCTATTATAACCAGATGGATGTATAAAAGAATGTGTTACTTCTCTAGTATCAAGTAAACCATTTCTATATGTGTCAATACCATGATGAAGTTTATCATTTCCATAATATGTTTTTAGGGGCAGAGGTAATACTACCCCACATGGCTGTAATGTTAGAAAAAGTGTCTGGTCTTTCATAAAATTTTCAGATGAAACTCTTATTTTTGACGGGTCAACTTTAAGTAAATCAACGCCTAAAAGAGTTAAACATATATCACGCATACTACTACCCCTAGAAAGCAGTTGATTAAATAACATTCTTGTGAATAAAGAAATTTTACTCCATTCGGATTTAAACTTTACTCCAAAAATAGATAATATAACATATACACCAAATTGATACTCTCCTGTAACTTTTAATCCTTGAAGGTCAGCTGCATGAACAGGGTCGAGAAGATTTTCACTCTTAATAACAACTATTGGTTGAAAATGCATAAGTTCTGCCAATCCCAATTCAGGTCTACGAAAAACTTCAAGAAGTGGGTTTAACAAATCTACTAAAGGAGAAGGTGGCACTAACATAGGAACAAAATCTCGTAAAAATAAATCAAAAGCTTCAACGGATGTTAAAAATTCGCCTCGTGTTTTATATGTTAAATCTTGGGCCTTGACGTTTTCTTTTATTTGAAGCAAACTAGCTAAAATACCATTTCCTTGAATAGCGTGTAAGAATCCGACCCCTTCCGTTATAACATCTGGCAATTCACCATGAAGTAATCCTTCAGCTTGTGCAGGGGCAGGGGCAGGGGCAGGGGCAGGGGCAGGGGCAGGGGCAGGGGCAGGGGCAGGGTCTATCATGTTCATACAAGCAGTTTCCAATGTTTTTAAAGTATTTCTTCCACCAATTGCTGGTAATGTAGGTCCAGGTTCTCGTGAATAAAATACAACATCGATATGATACAAATGTAGTAGTTGAACAAAACATGATGCATAAGTTGTCATAATAGTATGTATTTCGCCACTTATCAACTTAAATATAGGATTATAACCATAGTTTATAACACGACCCAATATTTGAAGCATGGTAGTTATTTGTGTGTATTGTTCTGTTCCAAATGCGTATTCTGGAAGTAACTCATTAAAATGAAAAAATAAAATACTTGCACATATGGCAATTCTTTTTAATTCTTTATTAATTTTTTGGGTAACAAATGCACGATTTGTAAAGTTTTCAATACTAAATAGTGTAAAAAAAATATCAAATAATACTTTAATTGGCGAAGAAAATCCTTCATCTGTGCTCATGGAATATATACTTATTCTATTTGCTATTTTTTTTATATTTTGAGAAATTTTTTTTGTAGTTTTTTTATTTTTAGAATTAACATAACCACTGCCAAAAACATAACCGGCTATTTTTTTTATGTAATCACCTGAGAGCATTTTAGGAACGAGGTCGAATTCTGCAAGGGAAGATTTTGTAGGACGATTAGGGTCGCGTGGAAATTGTCGGAGAAAATCATTAAGAAATGGCGGTCCATGTACAACATTTATCGCATCTAGAAATGCCAATGCGTCGCACGAACTTCTTGTCGAAGAAAGTTGAAAGTCACCACCTACTAGTGACATACCAATAACTGCATGTTCTCTTAAAAATAATGCTGCATATTGAGGATGAGATGTGCAAAATTCATCAATAGTTTTTTTGATACCAAGTTGAGAACATAATGTAAAAAACATTAAAAGTGTTTGAACAAATCCAGGGTCTTGTAAAGAAGGAATTAAAGAACCCAATCCCGCAAAAGTCAATGTATAGTCTGCATCTGATGGCGAATTTAATGGTTTCAACATTTCTCCTACTAAGGCTTGAGCATTAATAACACCACCAAGAACAGCAATAGCTGCAGGATTACTTGCAACTGCCGTAAAAACATCATATGTTCTAAGAACATCACCCAATTTATATATCATTCTACCACCACATAATGAAACTTGAAGTTCTAATCCCAATCCAGATGACCTCAATATTTGAATAAGTTGAGTAATTTGTCTCATGATAGGATTAAATGTATTAGCACCTGAACCAGAAACATCACCATCAAATAACCTTTTATATGCTAATGTCTCACCTGTTTGTGATGCATCGACAATATTTGATACCAAATTATGTAGAGCGGTAATCATATAACTTCGCTTTGAGTCAAGTTGCGGGTCGGCAAGCGCAGCTATAAAAATTTTAAAAAATGAAGAAAATTGTTCGAGTTGTAGAGGGTGAATATATATTAGTTTAAATAATTCAACATCAATATCCGACATAGCACATAAACAATTAAAGTCTTTTGCACAAGCTTTTGATAAAAGAGCAAAACACAAATGTATGTATTTATTTGGAAGCGATAGGTTAAGATGCGAAGGACCTAGAGAACCCAATGATGCTAGTTGTTGTGGGGGAAAATCTATATGCGTCATGGCTATTACACGAAAGGTAAGAAGTGTAAAAATATTTCCATTCAATTTGAGCCTTACATTCCAGACCATATTTGCAGCAGTAGGCATAGTGCAGTCTACTGCTGCATCAGGAAATAGATCAAGAGTAAATCCCGCAGGAGTTGTAAAATGTTGTTGTGTCATTACATTTAGTCGACTCGCTATACCAGCTATATTAGGTTTAATACCTACTGCTATTGTCTCTTTTGTTGCAACTCCATAAAATGAAAGCATTGGAACTAACATACCCTTTCCCAATATTGCTACTATAGGGTGGTTCCCATATACTGGTATATCTACCCTAGTCTGCAATTCCTCAAAAAATTTGTCACCATTCTCAAGTATTTTGGATGATAAACTATCCCTCAGAGTGCATAATGACGTTAGTTTTTGTTGTAAGTTAAGGACGGGAGCACCAGCAGCTGGAGGAGTAGAGTCTGAAAATTGTGATTCCGCACCAACACTAAATACACTATCATCATTAGCTTCTGAAGGTTGTAATTCCATAAAAGCTTGTTGTTCAGCATTTCTTTCATTGCCACTCTTATCATCATCTATTTCTTTTTTTAATTCCTTTTGTAATTCAACGAGAGCGGCCTCGAATTGAACAAGTTGGTCAACTGCAGTAAAAAATAGTGGAAATTGTTGGTCTTGACCTACATTATACAAACCCTCGACCGCTATAGGTGTAGCTGGTTCACTATCACTCCTATCACTCCTATTACTCATATTATCATTCATTTAAATAATTTATAATACAACAATAACAAATCAATAATATAATAATATATATACTATTATTATATTATAAATACACATAACTATGCCTTATTCGAACTACAAATTACAAACTACAAATAATTCCACCATAGTGTCCCATTCTTTTCTGTTAAGTATTCGTTATAGTTATCAATAAAGAATTTCTCAAAGTATCGTTTGCTTACTACCATTTTATTACACTTGTATCCCCACTTGCAATAAAAGTCATATATCGTATGAACAGGAAAAGAAATAGGTAGTGTCGTAGATGTAGGCAAGGTTGTTACTGCAGATGCATCCTTATTCTTATGTTTACCCTTTAAAGAGACGATAGAATTTTCATTCCCGTTTCCGTTCCCGTTTCCATTTCCCATATGCATTTTTTTAAATTCTTCAATACATGCTAAAATTTCTTGTTTTTTGTCCCATAGTTTGCATCCAATATTCATCAAATATTTGTCTTCTTCGATGCAAATATCCGGCAAAAAGTGTCGAATAAATCCTAAAATAGTCTGGTCAGTAATAGTCTGCACATTTTTCTGGTTTCCGTGGTATACATTTCCATAGTTTAAAAATAGTGTCGACAATTCATCGATTTCAAGTTCGATTTCGCTATGATTGCATGTAATATTTTCATTCCAGAAGGACATGAACTTGCCTACAAGTGGCAAATGTTTGCTTGTGACATTCAAAAATATTTCTTGTGTATCCTGGGTATCAGTGGACGCGGTAAGCGTTTGTTCATTTGTTTGCAATGGTTCACATATCCACTCGAAGCGTTTCATAAGGTGTTTTTTAAGAACATTTGTAAAAAATACATTCGGTATTTTCTCTTCTTCAATAAACAACTTCCATAGGTAAAGCATATTTTTCCATGTAATGCGTGCACTGGCATTTTGACATGGTTCCATCGTGACAGATATAAATTTTGTCATTATTTCATCATCTGTAATATTTTTCAAATAAAAAGCATGTTGACGGATCGCATGATCTTTGCATTGTTTTTCAATAAACAAATCAGCGCTATTAAAACGTGTCGAATAGTGCGCGGCGACGCAAAAAAGGTCAAGCATACTTTGTTTTTGGATAATATTTGACGAGTTATATGTAGATGGACTTTTCGGTGTTGAAACTCCACTGGATGACACCATGTTTAAGTTTAGATTGGAAAGCGATGAAAGCGAGGACGATGACGACATCGAATGCGAAAGACCGATTTTAATACCTTCATTGTGCGTATAAAAAGGAAATGAAATAATATTTTCAACCACGTCAATAATACGGCACTCTTCATATTTGTGTTCATAAAATTTGAATTTGATATGGTTCATCATGTTGGGTGTGCCAAAAAGCGCATAACTTTCCTCACTAAGTTCGCTAATAAAATGCTTCGTTTTCGACGGGATAAAATAAGTATTTGTATTTTTTCGAAGAAGGATGTCGCCAATAATGGTGAGAAAATATTTTGCACTATCCTTGTTTTTGAATATAAATGGCGTAAGTGCGTTCAGTATTCGCTGAATAGTTTCCGATTCAGGAATCGACGAAAGAAGGTCGCGTTCTTTTATTTTCTTGATAATACTATTCTTGATTTTATATTTCCAAATTGAAAGTTCGGGATTTTGTTGGTCAGTAATCGTGGTTCTTATATCGTGCTCAATTTCATCTTCGTTGATTATTTTGTATGTATTATGCTGATAAACAAAAAAGAGATCAATATTTGGATTATAATAATATGCAGAACTATTAATAAATTCGCGTATAAATTCGTCCGACGTTTCTTCTAATGTTTTGCGACGTTCTTCGCGCATATTTCGTTCATCGCATTTTTGCTGTAGTAGAGTAGGTAGTGTTGTTTTGATATGTGTGGTAAGTTTCGTTTTTAAATATTCATCGTCTGCATATTTTTGATATAATCCGCGGACTACGTCGAGAAGATCATCGCATTCACATTCGGTTGGGGGCGCAGGAGCCTTTTTTGGTCCAATTTTTGGAGATACCTTGGTTTTGTCAGCTGCTGCAGACATAGTATAAAATTGTGTATGTAGTAGTAGTATATGATATAGTTTTATATTTATATCTATTATATTTATATCTATTATATTTATTATATATGCCGCAAAATCTATTAAAAATATTTTGCGTTATTTATAAATCAATACGTCAACTACAACATCCATGTCGGAAAATTCGGTCTATACATCTACACTAACACCTATGACCAAAAGTAGTAGGTATATTATTGCAATACACGAATATTCGCGTGAAAGTATAAATTATGACCTGACGTGTTATTTTTATATTGAAAAATGCGAAAATAATACAAAAAAAGTATTGTTTTTTGGAAATAGAAAAAGTGAAAACTTCAGTGAAATTAGTTTTTCATTTTCGTATCGCGATGATGGAAATATATATATACTTGTCAACTTTCTCAAAAAAATATTGTGCAAAGAAGGAAATACGCATTCACTTCACTTGTATATAGTTGAAAATGATTTTTTCAATATAATAAATAGTTCACTGGAGCGTATAACATTTAAATATATAAGTGGACTTGAGAAAAATAATATTTTGAAACCAATAACAACATATAATGATAATAATATAATGTTATTCGATGATATAAAAATGCTACTGCAGTTTATTATAACTACAGACGACGTAATGATTGACTTTGTATAGTGCGTATTTATTGTTTATCGATTAGTGCTTATTCTTTTTTGTATTTCTATTTTTGGGCACTTGTTTTGTGCTCTTTTTATTTTTACTTTTAAGCATCTTCATGAACATTTTCATATCCTTTTTGTTATATTTTCCGCCACTGAAGTCAAACTCGTCATCGTCAAGTGCTAGTTTTGTGTTAGTTGGTTGCTGTTGCTGTTGCTGTTGCTGTTGCTGTTGCTGTTGCTGTTGCTGTTGCTGTTGCTGTTGCCGTTGCTGTTGCTGTTGCGGTTGCTGTTGCTGTTGCTGTTGCGGTTGCTGTTGCTGTTGCGGTTGTTGAAGTTGTTTTATTAATAGATTAGTATTAGCTTCCAGGCCGAGCCTTGAAGATGGCACTTGTGCTTGTGTTGGTGCCACTGGTATAGTTGCCGATGGTGCAGATGACGGAGATGGCGTGGATGGTGCAGATGACGGAGATGACGGAGATGATGACGACGACGACGACGAAGAAAAAATATCGCTATCACCTGATTCATGAACCGATTTCTTATATATTTTCATTGCACTTAATGCCTCACTATCTTTTTCAACAGGAATGCTACTACATTTAACCCATGATTTCGTTGGTCGATCTTCCAAATATTCTTTCTGATTTGCCCACAGAATATGTTTCTCACAAAATTCTGCAACATTAAATGGTGCACCACACGCTCTTCCCCATATTGCCAAAAATTGATTATTTCTAAAAAGTTTTGATGAACCTACTTTTGCATCAAGTGCACCACGAGGTTGATCTGGCTTGGGTCTTGATGGGTCTGACATATATTCACGTTTGTCTTCGTCATAATGTGCGCATATAGTGCGGGAACAGGGATTGTTGGGTTTATCTAAATAAACATCTTTATGGTCGGATATTATTTTTATGGCTACATCTTCATCGATTTTTATTCCGCGTTTTATACACTCCTGTATAATTTCTTCAAGACGTATACGTCGCGCACCTTGGTGTCTGCGCGAGTCGTAGAAGCCATCATGCTGACATTCAATATTTCGAATACGCGGATCATAAGCTGCATTGAACCCGATAAAGTATCCGTCTTCTGTTTCTTTAACATTTACAAATCTTCTGCCTAATTCAATGCGCATAATTTTTTCTTTGGTATCATCAGATTCTGTTTTTTTGACTTTTCCAATATACCACGTGCATGCATAATCGCCTGAATTATGTTCGCTTAAATAGGCAACGTAGTCATCTAGTGTTTTTCCATACTGCATTGCTTTTCTTGCACGAAAACAAATCGGCGCTTTCAATTCAAAAGAGTCGAATCCACCAAGTGTTGTTTCCATTCCGATAAAACCAAACGAAGTATTAAAAAAATCAAGACCACTAAAAATACCACCAGGGAATGTTTGCATAAGCATATTTGCGGATGTAGTTGAAGGATTGGCAGGGTCAGAAGTTTGCAAATTTAAAATAATATTATTAAATTGTCCTGATATAAAGTCATCGAAAGTGATGTGTGCACATACTATTTGACCATCTTTGGTATGGGCTGGACCAACTGCCATGAATGCGCTACATTTGTCGCTACCCTTGTTTCCAAAAAAATTAGTAATCCCCGCCAGTAGACCCTGATCAGGTGGCGTAGGTGTTTCACTCGACGCTTCTAATTTTTCTTTTGATGCAACTGGTTTCTTATAAGATGCGTTTGATAAAAATTCAGCATAAATAGGTTTTTTTTTTATTTCGCTATACTCGGGTTCATTTAATAATTTTTCTAAATGTGGGAAAATGTAGAAAAGAGAGAAGATTCCATTTAGTAGGAAAATAGCTTTTGTATCAATTGCAACGGAAGATTTATCAAGAGGAGGAGTTGAACCCGGGGCAGAATAAAATGATTCAGGTGTTAATTTTATGCGCGGAGATGAGGTTGAAGAGTCAATATTATTACGTGTATCTTCGGTTATTTTATCACCTTTATCATTAATTGCTTTTACAACACCAGCAGCGATACCTTCTAACTCTTCAACTATTTCTTTATATTTATCATCCAATGTGCTTTTTGACATAAATAAATCTGCCATCATTTCAATAAAAAGATGAATAGTATATCCCGTGCTGTCATAAATATAGTAAGCATATGTCCGGATAAATTTTATAATTCTATCTGCAAGCAACTCACCATGTGCACGGCCTCGCTCTCTAGCATTTCCTTTTATTGATACATATATAAATCCTTCTTTTTCAGTTTTCCATCCGTTTTCTACTTTGAATACTTTGTCTTCTTCGCTGTCAGGAGGTGGAGGGTTTTGTGAGGGTGTATTCGCAGGTGCAGTCGCTGGTTTTGGTATTTGTTGCTCTCGCGGTTCTCTTGATTCCTGTGTTACCATTATAATTATATGGTTACTATACTACTATTATATAATACTAATATTAAATATATTTAGGCTAAATTTAATAAATAACATGAATACATATTTTTATTAATACGCATAACTATTTAAAGATTTTTATTAAAATAAGGTATACAACTATATTTCAAATGAGTGCTTCATCTTCTGTTTCGTCTTCATCATCTTCGTCTTCGGGATTGACCCACCCCGACAATGTATTGACAATTAAGACTGTGCAAATCGCCCCCTTTCGAACACTTATGACTGCACTAAAAGATATTCTGCTTGAGACAAATATATCATTTAAAAAGGATGGTATGCGCATCATCAATATGGACAAGTCGCATACGATGTTGGCGCACTTGCATTTGCCTGCCGAAAATTTTGAGTTATACGAGTGTGAAAAAGAAAAAATCATCATTGGTGTAAATATGTTTCACTTGTTTAAGTTAATTAACTCGATTGACAACGATGACACACTTACGATCTATATTGAGCGCAAAGATTACAATGACGGAATCGTCTCACATCTTGGCTTGAAATTTGAGAACGGAGATATTAAACAATGCAAGACTCAAAAGTTGCGCCTGATTGAGCCGGATTCGGATGAGTTGGAGGAGCCAAATGTTACATTTTCGTCGGTGATTAACCTGCCTTCGGCGGATTTCCAGAAAATCATTCGCGATCTATCGTATATTTCGGAGAAACTGGAGATTAAATCGGTGGGGAATGAACTGATTTTTAAATGTTCGGGGCAATTTGCTACTGCCGAGGTGCGACGTGTAGAGTCGGATGAGAGCATGAAATTTATCCAGAAGCAATCGTCGAGCAAAGTTATTCAGGGTGAGTTCTCACTTAAGAATCTGAGTTACTTTATCAAGTGCACAAATCTGTGTAGCCAGATTGAGATGTATTTGGAGAATGATTTGCCACTTGTTGTTAAATATTATGTTGCAAGTTTGGGTGAAGTAAAACTGGCACTTTCACCATTGCCATCTTCGTAGTTGCGAGATAGGAGCGGTGTGATGCATAGTCTGCAAAATAAATAATAATATTTTATAGGATTATTTATTTTTATTTCTGTGATTTGCAGAACTTACTATGGTGAATAAATAGAGATACCAGCAGTTATTTGTTTTGTTGTTGAATTTTCCAATATATTAACTATACGCTCCATAGTTGTATCTATTAAAATATTTACTACACTTGAAATATTAAAATTAGACATAATGGTGTTGGTATATTCGTAGCTAGAATTCTTTAATAAATATAATAATATTTTTTCATATTCATATATATTTTGAACTTGATTATCTATTTGTACCTCCTTTTCTGATAATAGGCTGCCATCAGTATTATAAAAACTTATCTTATACATTCTATCTTTACTAGAATGTATTGTTGGAAATATAATAACATATTTTCCATTATAAACACACGATAGTTTAATACATCCAAAAGTTGAACCAATAGTTTGCCCTAAAAATTTCGTACCAGTATCAGGACAATCGGTAAATTCAATTGAAATTAACTCTTGTATATCTTTATCTATATCAGAATCTAAAACGGAATTTACACGCATTGGCTGCATATATTTTTCTAAATTTGTAGAACTCGTACAATTAAAATTTATAATTTTATTTCCAGTATTTTTATTATTAAAACGAGAATCTATATCACTACCGCATGTTATTTCATTTGGTAGTGTTCTTGATGTTATTTCACTTTTAGATTGTTTTTGAAAGCCAGGCATAATAGATAATATACTTTCTCTTATATCTGTAAGATTTTTAAGTATTTCTTTATTTAATTCATAAAATTCTATTACAGAACATATACCCCATATACTTAAATTTGAATAATACCCATTCAATCTATCAAACTTAATTTTACCTTCTTTATACATATTATCACACGTAAAACCATGTCTAAATACTATTACACTATATCCCATATAATTTAATCGAAAAGACCATACATTTGTGTTTGTACAATATTCATACATTTCAATAAAAGTACTGCTTGGGGTTATGTTTTTCACACCTTTATTAAAACAAAAAAATATTTTTTTTAAAAATTTTTTCATAGTTCCAGAATGAGAAACAACAAAAATAGGGATATTTTTAGGGTGCTTCTTAACACTTATCACCCATTTAAGATAATTAAAAATATCAGGAGAGTAAACTGAAAAAGTTTCAAAATTATCAAAATTTGATTCATCCATTTGTGTTAAAGCGTATGGTAACTCTACTTGTGTAGGTGTAGAAAGTGTGTCATTATATTTAACATAACTACTAGAACTACTAGAACTACTAGAACTACTAGAACTACTAGAACTAGCAACATTAGAAACACTAGTAACTATGCTTTTAATAAATGTAATATTTTCGTCACTAAGGGATACCCTTGTTTCAAGATAATCTTTAATTTTGGGATCACTACTATTTATTCCAATAATTTGATACTCAAAGACGATAGAATTTGGGATTGTAGTATCAACGTGTATATATAATTTTTGGGTTGAAGAAAACTCAACCACTAGGTTAAATTTTTTTGGATAAGAGTTAAATTTGTCTCCTATTTCATGGTTGGTATCATCTTTCAAGTTAGATAATAAAATATATAAGTCAATAAATTTAAGAAATTGCATAATATTATCAACTATTTCCCCCGGTTTATTTGAAGCATTAACTCCTATATTTTCTTCTTCTCGTAAAAACGGAGATACTACTAGTATTAAAACAGGTATATACCCTGGGTCACTATTATTGATTAAAAATTGTAAAAATAAAAGAAATGCGGTCTCCCATGTTCGAAGTAGTGACGAAACATACACACGTAATGGCTTTTTTTCTTTAACAAAATCAGCTGGTTGTAATAGCGGGACATCATCAACTACATTGCCTCTTAATAAATACGATAACTTTGCTTCTGATTTGGGTATAGGTGTAGGTGCAGGTGCATTGTCATCTTGTTTTTTAAATTTTTCATAAATGCCAACATTCATGTCTACAGAAGTCATAATATAATTTTTATTATACTATATGTAAAATTATTTATATATTAAAATATCACAATATTAAAATATTGTGATATTTATCCATAAAATTCTTCCTAACTAAGTTATACTATATTATATTAATGTCTTAATGTCACACAACATATGATACATACTTTAATACTCTGGCATATGTTCTTTAAAAAGACACCCATGTGGAGTAATCGCATGCAATTCGCGAATAATGCTAGCATCTCTAAATTGGCAAGTTGCCAACCATACTTTTACTATGCAGAAATTTTTCTTCGGAGAAATAGTTATTCCGTTTATTAAAGGGATGAAATTCTTATTTGTTGACATGGACTCTCCTACCAACATATACGTCAACTCTTTCCATGCCTGTGGAACGTCTTTATTGCTGATTTTATATGAAAAACAGCCACCATTTCGATTACGTGTATCTTCCCACGTAGGTCCAATGCCTTCGCGCATCAAGAAAAGCATACAATTCGTAACAAGTTTTGCAGGGAGAACATTTATAATCGAAATGGTTTCCTCAATCGTTGTGAATGAACAGATTTTAATATAGCTTTTAATACTCCAATCGGTATCGTGTGGAAGGTGAGCCCACAAAATCCACGTATCAGATAATTTATGAAAATTATTGGATTCTACGGATAGTGATAATTCATGCGAACGTGAATCGTTTTTCTCAGTTTCCATAGTGTGAATTGCCGATTGAGTATTAATAATAGCCATTATAGTATATTATAAACATATATTATCTCTATATAGGTTTATAATAATTAATTAATTTTATATATTAGTTATATATTTTATTAGACTACGTTTGATTTCGCGTCAATCATATTCAAGTATTTCAATGTCACACATTTCGTGACCTTCTTCTAGATTTATATTATCAGTTCCTGTTTCACTTGTATTTTGCATATAGGAAATTGGTGTTTCGCTATCTGTATCGGATTCACTATGTGTATCACATTGGTTATCGTTATCGTTATCGTTATCGTTATCGTTATCTTTATTGTTGTCGTTCATGAATGTTTCATCATTTACTATTTCAAATCGATTCTTATGAACTATAATTTTTTTACCAGGATGTATTCTATACATTTCTACATAATTGTCGATACAAGAAATAATATAGTTGCGCGAAAGGTTAACATGGTAGTGTTTCATCATATACCATTTCATAAATGAATAGTTCAAAATAGAGTTGTCCGAAACATAGTAGTTCGATGGTGATGTCAGATTAATATTATACTTTTCTCCATTTGTTTTAAGTGAAATACCGATAAATTTTCTGGTAGAAAAATACTTATCCTTAATCATCTCTATATCATATTTTTCAACTATCTCGCTCTTATAAAATATATCATACTTAAAAACATAACTATGAGTTTCTCCAGTTTTTTCATCCTCGTAGTAGAAGTTACGAATAATAAAATCGTATGCATTCGGGTCTAAAATATAATCATCGGGTATGTCATCGCTTGTTTCACTTGTTTCACTTGTTTCTACAGACTCTTCAATTTCGTTAGTTTCTGATGCTGGTGCTGATGTCTCTGACGCTGACGGCGTGTCATCCAATGAATGCGACTTAAATGCCTCAATAAGATCGGTTAGTTGATCGCATTTTTTATTATAGTCTACTTTGTCTGATAGGTAGGAGTCCTGGTTGAGGTGAGGAGGATTTATATGTTCTTGGTCTTGGTCTTGGTCTTGGTGTTGATGTTGATCTTGGTCTTCTTCGGGTTCGTCATCGCTAAACTCTTTAACAAATGGTATAGGATTATTCTTTACAAATAACTCCATGGTTTTGAAACTATGAATAGTTTTTCCATTTTTAATAACAACGATTTCATTTATTCCATCATCGATATTCAATAGTCTCAGTAGCTTTGGATGCATGTGTTTCATATAGGGTCTATAGATACGATCTTTAAAAAAACTATATCCTGTTATAGTAAACTTTGCTAAATTGAATATCGTCTTTAATGCAAGAAATCGAGCAGATGCAGGATTCAAAATAGAATAACACCCAAATGCTAAAAATAGAGTATACATATAACTAAATATTGAAATGTCCATACGATAATCTGGTAAGTAAGGATATTGAGATTGGTTTTTACTATCTATTACACAAACCAATTGGCTTGTATTTGTAGTATTATACATACAACCATTCGGTGTTAGTGTGGGCCTAGATTGGTTATACATGTAAGCGCGTCTATAATATCAATGATATATTAGTATGTAAATAATATTTATATATGTTTGATATATATATTATTTTTATAAAAGTCAAAAGTATATGTAAAAACTACTATTAATATTTAAGTGATGTTGATGGACGAGATGGGAGAGGAGAAGAAGTCATGCCGCCTGTGCCTATTAATGCGCAATTTGATCCTAAGGGATCTTTCTTAGCAATAGTAGTACTACCTGGACAACATTGGTATTGTGTAGTTGCGCAACCACCTACAGGTGGTGTAGTTGGAGGCGGAGTTGGTCTTGGGCGTGGACGAGGTTTATAATCTGGACAATTCGTTCCACCCCAATTTGCACGTCTGGTAGTCATATCATCACAGCACCCGTATCTGGTTCCACCGCATCCGCCTATGTTATTATGTGAAGGATTATACCTATGGTCACGTTCGCGTCGCCTACGCTCGCGTTCGCGTTCATAATCATAACGATAATAAATGTCTCTATTATTCCATTCTACAGGAATGAAAGGACATCCGCGACCGGTTGGATCGCGTTTTGCAGTAACACCATCATTGCAACATCCGAATTGAGTTTCTCCGCACTTTTTTTCGCGGTTCATTATTTTTTCTGGATTAAATCCAAATACAAAAAATAAAATAGTGGTAATATATGTCATTAAAATAAAAGGAATAAATACGATAAACCACGAAATAATAGACATACCTGCGGCACATATTGCATTGAGAACTATAGTAAATATAATCATTACAACAAATTTAAGTAGAGCCTGTAATGTATCTCCACGAAACAAGTCAATGATTATTTGAATAATTGAAAATGCTAAATATAACAGCGCAGGGGGGCATATACCTTCTAAAACCATTTTATTCTATGTATTGTTTTGTTCTTTGTCTTGTATTATATAATATATTTATTGTATATTATATATTAGTATAAAAATTAATCATAATAAAAATATGAATTAGGAATTACGAATTACAAATTACAAATTAAACTTGCATTTTGTTCTATCATAAACACCTTTGTTTGCTCCTTTGTAAACGTGTGCTACTTTTCCAATAAATTGTCCAATCTCGTCGCCTACTTCTTCGTTTACATAGGAGTAAATAGTTCCATCTTCGTCGTCATTTGAAACATACATTACGCCGTTGATATCAACCTCGAACAACTCTTCTTCTTCCTCATCTGCTTCTGCTTCTTCTTCTTCTTCTTCTGTGTCTTCTTCTGTGTCTTCTTGCACATCATTTTCAGACTCGACGCTATTTGCGTCAGCTTCTGCTTCAACATCAACTTTCACTTCAACATCCTCGGTGGTATCATTTGAAACTACATGATTTATTTCCTTTAACTTAGTAAGCTCTTGTGCTGTAGGAAATGTTGGCATGACTTCTTCCTCTTCTTCTGAATTATCCAACGACTTGATCAAGTTTTCTTCTTCCTCGCTGTCGCTACTGCAACTATGTATTTCAACTGCTGCGGATACACACTCTTTCTTCACAACAACTTCTTCCTCTTCATCTTCCTCTTCCTCTTCGGTATCGTCTTTTTCATCTTCCTCTTCGGTATCGTCTTTTTCATCTTCTTCCTCTTCCTCTTCTTCTTCCTCCTCTTCTTTTTCTTCCTCCTCTACCATGTCCTTATCCGCATCATTCAAAACAATATTTTTAATATTGTTTTCGATTTGTATCTGCAAACTGCGGTTATTATCGGTATTTTTATTTTTATCGTCCATATCACTATATTTTTCAGTTATTTCGAGATTTAAAGGTTGAAATGGTTCTTCATCGCTTTCCTCATCGTCGTTGTCATTATAAAAATCTAAGTATTTTTTATATCTTTCTAACTCTATACTTAAATTTTTATTTTCATTTTTTAAAGTTTCTAATTCTGTTTCGTATCGCGATACGATAGATTCATGATACATAGTTTCACTACGTTTGTAATGCTCGTTATGATCGTTATACTCATGTTTGCATTCACTGCCATTTACATGTAGCATTTTTTTAACTATGGATAAATTCAAAACTTCATTATGTGTTTGTTGAAACATCGCATAATCATCAAAAAATGAACTGACTTTACGTTCCAAACCTTGCTTCAAACATACTTCAACATCTTTTAAAATATCTTTAACATCAATATTGTGTGTTCTATTCATTTTAATTTTTGCTTGTGTAATGACTATGACTACTATTACGTAGAAAAAGTAGGAGGAGTGATATGTATCTATATTATATATAAATATCACTATTCGTTTAATATGATTTAAAAAATATTTAACAAATAGATATATAGAAAGTATACTATGGAAGAATCAAATACTATTCAGGAACAACCGACTGGCGATGCTTCTGTCTCTGTATCTGCATCCGCACCCGAACCCGAACACGCACCCACACCCGAAGAACTGAAGAGAGAACAAATGCAAAAGTATTATATGGAGTTACAAAAACAAAACTATGAAAAATGCATCGAAGTTGTTATGTGTCAGACAACATATTCAAGAGAAGAAGCTATTGCTGGTCTTCAAAAATATAAAGGAAATGTCATGCTTGTAGTAAAAGAATTTTTAGGCATTCCTGATAAAAATGAGAGTGAAACTAGTAGCGGAGGTTCATTGAACCAGAAGCGTTACGGAGTTATACGCGATTTTATGGATAAAGCAGCTATAAATTATACAAAAACCCAAGAACGAAATAAAATAATGAACCAGATGCTAGAGCGACAAAAGAAAATACGCGAAGAGTCTGCGAGTGTGAGTGCAACTGCAAATACTATCGTATCTTCAGCCGAACCATCTACGCATTCGTAGACTTGGGCAGGGCAGGGGCAGGGGCAGAGGCAGGGGCAGGGGCGGAGTTACAAATTACTTTTTAATATTTTCTTTTTAAGATTCACCGAATTTGTCGGGATAATTTTATTATTTAGAAGAAAGTCGTTATTATCTTCGTATAGTTCCGGCAATATATGCGTCAGTGGCTTGTTCACTATATAGATCATCTGATCGCTTTGAAATAGTTTACGATACTCTTGTATACTAAGATTTCCATAAAATTTATTCAAAAGGTAGTAAGGATTTGGTGCAATTTTAATACTTTTCTCGTGTTTATATATTTTACCATAGAGTGAATTTAAAAGATGATATCTTTCAAATTTAGTTGACGTGTCAATACTTTCATTCATGAGAAATGCTGCAGCACACTCTGGTGAACAAAAACATCCATATACATTATACATATCTTTAAGCACAGATTTGGGGATATATATTGCAGGTGAGTCAAATTCACATGTGCACCAAAAACACGCCGAACGTTGTGCGCCCGTGCTTCTTGTATTCTGACATATATCGCTTTTATGAAAACTAATTTTCAGTTGGTTTATTTTTTTCCAAATGTCGCGTTCATTAAGATTTGAAGCATTTGTGTATTCATCATCGTGCATTTGTGTTGGTATGTTACCTCCAAATGTGTTATTCTGATTATGATTCTGACTATATGAAATAATATCGGGCGAATAAATAGTTGAAAAAAGTGAAGCAGGGTTTTTATTTATGATTTCATTAGAATTCCTATAATACGACATGTTACACGAATCTGGTTGTGGTTGTGGTTGTGGTTGCGTGTCTACTACTATACATGGGTCATATACTTGAAACATCGCTGATGAATATGTTTCATTAAGTGAAGAATCTTTTGCATGACTATCATCTTTTGTTATCATATTGTGAACATTTGTTATAGTTTGAGATTGAGAATGAGAGTTTTTTGTATTATTCATTAACAAGTCGCGGTGGTAAAGTGTGATGTTAGTGCCACTATCATTATTACCACGATCTATATTATTGTTAATTTCACTTCCAATAGCATTTGTAGAATTATAACTTTGTATAGTTTCTGTATTATTATTACTGATAGTATTACTACTAGTGGCAATATTGTTATTGCATGCTCCATTATTATTTATAGTATCAAATGTTTCATTTACTTCAATATTATTTTTATTCAAATCAGAAAGAGAACATTTAAGATGTAATATAATATTTGGTAGTTCATTTTGAATATGACTATTTGATTGCGTCTGTATAGTAATTTTTCCTCCTTTTGGCTTTCTTCCTCTTTTTTTTGCAACCTTTTCTTCTTTAACTTCATCGATTTGATTGTCAGTATTATTGTCGTTAATGTCGTTAGTGTTATTTGTAGATGATACTATAATATTTGTATTTGTATTCGCAATTTGTGCATTTTCTATATCTTTTCGGGTTCTACGTTTTCTTTTCTTTATAAGAGATGTCGGTGTATCTTCACTTACATTTATGTCTATATTTGCATCTGTTTTAACTATTGAGTTACTGCTACTTTCACCCTTCTTCGTCCTTTTTTTCCTTGGTTTCTTTTCTTTTGTATTTTCGGTTGCGATTAAAGAATCTTGATCGCCATGATCGCCATGATCGTCATTATTTGCAAATACTATAACAGAATTCTTTTTACGACCTCTTTTCTTTTTATCTGAGGGATTTACTACTTTGTTCGTGTTATTATCGATGTTATCCATTTTTTATCCTTGATGTAAATAATTACAACTATATACTATCATTTAAAAAAACAGGTTTAAATCCTTTTAATATATTTTTAAGCGCACAGAATAGTATTATTTATAGTGTTGCACCATGTTTTTCAATCGTTAGTCGTCTATAGCATACGCGACATAATGGTTTATAATTATCAACGCCAATAACAACTTGGTCAACTTCATTTGTGATTCTATAACTAAATAGTCCCGGAGTTCCATCGCGGCATTCACTACATAGTGACTTTAGTTTGCATATATTGTCACAATATGGTATCAGCTCAAAAAGAGAACCAATTTTATTTTTTTGAAAATCACCATCAAGGCCGCAAATGTATACACGTTTATGCAAGTCTTCAATAAGGGGAATCACTCGTTCAATGTCAGGAAAGAATTGTCCTTCATTGATAAGAATAACTTCTGCATTACTTACTTTTTCGCTATGGTTGTCAATTATTTCTGCTATAGTGTTTGCCATAATACACGGAATCATAATTTTATCATGGGTAGACATTACGTCTCCTGATGAGTAGCGTTTATCGGCGGAATAATTTATAACCATAACATGAATACTGCAATACATACACTGGTCATAAATCTTTTTTAATGTGGAAGTTTTACCCGAAAACATGGGTCCAAGAATCAATTCTAAGTATCCTTTTTTTTTAGAGTTGTCTGGTAATGTTGCTGACGCAGATGCAGGTATAGATATGGGTGACGAAGTCATAGTATTTGTTCTTATTATATCGGCGTTGGTTATACTTATCATAATATTATTATATATATAACTTCAATTATATTTATAGTAAAAAAACTTATTAAAAATATCAATGAATACACAATAAACAAAGTCTATTCTACTATGTTAAAGATAGTATCATCAAATACAAAAAATAATACTAAATTTCTAAAAAACCCGGCGGAAGAAGAAAAACAAAAATCAATTTTTTCTTTTTATAAAAAAAGTGAAAATATGGACTATATGGAGAATACGATTATAAATAAAGTGGTTGATTCGGATATAGGTATGAATAAAATATCGGATGAAAAAGTAGGTAACTTGTTTGTTGATAATGCGAATGATAGTTCTAGTGATAGTTATAGCGATAGTTCTAGTGATACTGAGCTTGATAATAATATGGGTATTGATAACGATGAGAACAAGGAGAACAAGGAGAACAAGGAGAACAAGGAGAACAAGGAGAACAAGGAGAACAAGGAGAACAAGGAGAACGATGAAAATAGCTATAACAAAATAAACAACTTTTTAAAAAATTCTACACCATGGGTTGAAAAATATCGCCCAGCAGTTTTTGAAGAAATAGTTCTCGATCCACTCAACAAAAAACTATTAAAAAATATAATCGACAATAATTATTTTCCAAATCTGCTTTTTTATGGTCCGCCAGGCACAGGCAAAACGACAACTATTATTAATCTCGTAAACATGTACCAGGAAAAGATGAATCTTAAAAATAAAGGGTTAATGATACATCTCAATGCATCAGATGAACGTGGAATAGACATTATTCGTAACCAAATCAATAGTTTTGTAAATTCAAAATCATTATTTGGTGAAGGTATGAAATTCGTCATTCTCGATGAAGTGGACTACATGACAAAAACTGCACAAATTGCTCTTCGTTATTTATTAAATAACTACAACAACAATTATAACGTCCGTTTTTGCTTGATTTGCAACTATATTAGTCGCATCGACGAATCCCTTCAAACCGAATTCGTGCGCATGCGTTTTAATCAGCTTCCCGAGTCCGATATTATTAAGTTTCTCCAAAAAATAAATGAAAATGAAAATTTGCAAATAAAATCAGATATCCTAATTTCAATTCAAAAATATTTCATGTCTGATATAAGAAGCATGATAAATTATATGCAAACAAATCAAGACCTTATTCATGAATGCAAAATAATTAAAAATGATCTTTGGGTAAAACTAACGAATGATTTTATAAAAAATAAAAAACACATAGACATCGTCAAAAAAATAAACAAAATAAGTCGTGACTATAATATAGAACCTAAAAATCTATTAAAAATATATTTAAATTATATTATTCGAAATCACAATATAACGAACACAATATTATATAATATTGAAAATATAATGCATCTTCAAAGTTGTGAAACAGAGCATCTTATTAACTATATTATTTATAAAATGAAAATATTTTTTGCAAATTCCGCAAATACGTTATTATAACGAATTATCTTTATGTTTATTTATCGCATAAATATAATTGAAGTAAACTAACTTAAATAAATATACCATAAAATAGATAACTACGTTCATATCACTTTTATCACCAAAGTTATTACTATGGCGTGTATCGACGATGAATGGGCAAACTTCTTGTCTGATGGTTCGATTATTTTATCGAATGAAAAAATTAGTGCAAAAAGTAATATTAAAAAATCATATTCTGATTGTGACAAACTGAGCGACAATGCGAATAACATTCATGACTCGAGAGTTAGTAAAAAGATGCCGTTGCCGTTGCCGTTGCCGTTGTCATCCACAACGCTTTCTAATACAAATAGTGCAAATAGTAGAGCAAAAACAACTATTAAAAAAAATACACCGAATTCACCGAATACATTGAAAAAATGTAAAAAAGGCGCGCAGTTGAAAAATAATGATTTTAGTGGAGAAAGTGACAATGACAATGACGATGACGCTGATGGGTTGGGTCTTGATGATATAGTAGCAGAAGCAGGAGCAAGTATGGACTTCAACGCCGATGCTACGGAAGATATAAAACCAATTTGCAGTAATATTTATATTTCAACAAAGACGAAGATATCCTATTTAAATGCACCTGTTGACATTAAGAAAGTGTTTTGGAATATTCCCGTTTCACCTTATTTTACACCCCAAGAGTGTGTTATTAAAAAGCAAATCAAAGTATCAACGACAGATCCCAATGAACTGAAAGAAATCAAAGAGTTGCTTAAAAATGAGAAATATTATCACGAACAAGAAATAGAACACATTGACAACCCAGAGGGCCGCATTAAATTCAAAGTGCAGATGAAAATCAACATTGGATTATGTAAAAAAGATATTTTAAACTATCGCTGCAAATTGAAGCGCGCATTTTTCAACTGCTTTGTTCTTATTATGCGCATCAAAGATCCCGTCAGCGATATATTCAAAGAAATGCATGTGAAAGTTTTCAATACCGGAAAGCTCGAAATTCCGGGAATTCAGAGCGACGAGTCCCTTACTCATGTTCTCGACTTATTGATTGGTATTTTGAAACCGATAGTTGGCGATGATATAGGGTATATCCCCGACAAGTGTGAAACTGTGCTGATCAATTCGAACTTCAATTGCGGGTATTTTATTAATCGTGACAAACTTTTCAATATATTAAAGTATAAGTATCGTATCCATAGTAACTACGACTCATGTTCTTACCCAGGTATTCAATGTAAATTTTACTACGTGCCTGAAATTGATGATGACAACCAAACAGGTCAAAAACCGAACCCGTCTTTGTCTTCAACCTATCCATATTCGATTGAAAATATAAATGAAATTTCGTTTATGATATTTAGAACAGGTAGTGTTTTGATCGTCGGTCGGTGTGGTGAAAATGTATTGTATAGTATTTACAACTTTCTAAAAAAAATGCTGGAAACAGAATACCCTGAAATCGGGAATCAACTTAATATTCTTGAACCTAAAAAACATAATACAAAACTGCGAAAAAAAACGATAAACGTTTTAGAGGAATAGAATAATATATAGTAAAAGATTCGCTATTCAAGTAAAAAATGTAATTATTTTTTTGATTTTTAAAATCGATATTTTAAAATCGATATTTTAAATCAATATATGTTTTTAATTTAATAACCATTTAAAGATTATTAAATTTGTTTATTATATAATATGAGTTCTTCAAGTAAATCATCAAATGCTTCGGCTTCGACTTCCGGTGGAGGAAATAAAACTGCAGAGTCTGCTTATCGTCTCCCTTCCAATGTTTGTCTGCAACACTGCAGTAAACTTGCTATTGTTCAAGATAAACCCATCATGATGGACTATTGGACTTCTTCACTTGACAAGTCGATTATCATCGGCGTAAAAGATACTGGTGAGAAACTTCTTGTTAAAAGTGAGGATGAGTATACCAGTCCTATTGCAAATATTTACAAAGTAGAGTCTGAGTATATTATTGTTACCGAAAACTCTATCTATCTTATTTCGAACGAAACTCCTTCTAAGAAGATTAGTAGTTGAACTTGCGAATAGTAATTATAATTATTATGAAAAGAAATTGAACCTTTTTTGTTATATAAAATAATATATAACAAAAAATATAAGACAAAATATACAAGAACTATGAAACCAAACTTGTCGGGTTATATTAATACTGCAACTCCAATGCATGAAATATTTACGAGTTGTCATGATGTTGTAGTTGATGAAAGCATTGGTGGTGACTCTGACTCATCCTCATCCTCAGTGTCGCAAGTGTATCGCCAACGACACATCAGTAATAAAGATCAACGTTTTGCGAGCATTGCACTTGATGAGGCGGCGAAATCGACGCTTCTTATGCAGCATGGATGTATTGCGGTTTTGAGCGGGAAAGTCATTGCAAAAGGTTGTAACAATATTCGGTCCCATTCGAAAGACGGATTGCTTCATTATCGCAAATGCTGCAGCGCTCACGCCGAAATATGCGTTCTTCATAAACTTTGTATTACAGAATTACCTGCGAAAATAGTTCAAAAAATAGTTCTCTACATAGTTCGGCGTTCGCGAAGTGGTGATATGGTCGAATCGGCGCCATGTTTTCATTGCACGATTCGAATGAAAAAATTAAATATTAAGGCAATCGTTTTTAGCAACAGCGATGGTGAACTCGAAAAACGCAAAATGAACGAATACGATTCGAATAAACTTACTTATGGTGCAAAACGCGTTATTGATCCGTCATTTTATATTCGGTGATTTTGATTTTGATTTCATTTTATTTTTTTGGAGGTGATGCATACCCAATAACCGAACATGCTATTCTTTTTCCTGCATGCCCTGTTATCAAACTATCAGGTTGTCCACCCAGTCCACTATCGTCCTCGTCGGCATGAATAATTAATCCGCGACCAATAATATTAGTTTTTGTTCCACGCAAGCTAATAAAATCGTCGTAGAAAGTGTATTTTGCTTCTCCTTTTGCATTGGTTTTCAGATTTCCTAGGTCGCCTACGTGTCGGTCTTTCATTCCTGGACATCCGTGTGTTTTATTGTATGGGTTAAAATGTGCGCACATGCTTTCGCAGGAATCGCTCATGTCTCCGTATTCGTGAACATGAAATCCGTGCAAACCGGATGATTTTAGTCCCGTTATTGAAACGTCGATGCGAATACGCGACTTTGACGGCTCTTCTGTGAAATGGACGAGGCCATTTATTTTTTTATCGCTGAATACTGCAATGGCGCGAATTGGATTCGACATATCTTTTGTAAGTTTCATGTATTGCATTACTATATTTGTTATATAAATATAGTTTTAATAATATTATATATATATATATTATTAAATATACTAATATGGAAAATGAAGATATAAGTCCGCGTGTAAGTCCGCTTGGTCGTGCAAGTCCACGTGTAAGTCCGCGTAGGCGTCTAAGTCCGCGTGTAAGTCCGCTTGGTCGTGTAAGTCCGCTTGGTCGTGTAAGTCCGCGCGTAAGTCCGCGTAGGCGTCTAAGTCCGCGCGTAAGTCCGCGTGTAAGTCCGCAAGGAAGTTCGTCCGGAAGTTCGTATGGAAGTTCGCCAGAAAGTTTACCAGATCCAGATGTAAAGGTTCCACATTGGACAGACAATCAAGCAATGTCACTATGGCGTGCAACAGTAGACCCTTTACACAATATAGGTGCACCTATGAGCGCTGAATGGGATTATTCCGACGACCTTCCAAATACTGCAGAAGAAAATCGTAGTAGTATTCGACAAGCAGTTGACAGAGTTATGGTTCTTGAATATAGATGTCCGGGTAGTTTAGTTCCGGGTGTTGGTAACTGGACTCCAGGAGAAAGATTCGAATCTGTTTTTTTTCCTAAAAATTCAGGTGAATATTCTGATTTTCCTACTTTTTACGTAGAACATAGCACTTCTATTCCATTAGGCAAAGGATATAATAGTCAATATGTACCGCCTCAATATTATCCTATGGACACTGCTTCGGAGTTAGTAGTAGAAGTCTTACACGATATAACACGAGAATTACATGGAAAAGGTAAAAAATATATCAGAAGTTATGTAGATCGTTATTTTGTTACACCCGCTATTTCGGATGAATTTACAGCAGAAGCCGATAAACAAGCAAGAAATATGATAGTTGATATTTTTATACGAGCAAAACATGAAGATCACGATGATGTTGAGTATTTCGTAGAGATTGAATGGGATAATAAAATTAGAGATAATGAGTTATTTAATTTCATATATTTTGACGAAAATTTTTTAAAGGATAATTTAGGTGTAAAAATGTATAATAAAAAAGGGAAAACATTAAGACCGGCAAATAAAGCCGAGCTTAGAAGAGGACTTTATGAAGGTACTCAATATGTCCCACGATTTAATCCAAGCCCTAGCCCAGGCAATGTAAGAAGAAGAACGCAGCGAAGACGCGATAAAAAAATAATGAAAGAACATTGGGCATTCTTGGAAAGTAACAAGGATAATCCTAGTGCGATTTATGATGGAGGGCGTAGATATAGAAAGAAAAAAAATACTCGTAAACGTAGACAAACGATGCGTAAAAAATGAAACAAATAACAAATAAAAAGTGTTACTTACCTTGATGTCTTCTTTTTTTTTTAAATTATTTTATCTCACTTGGTGGTATGAAATAGTTAACTTTGTTTCTTTGTGTATCCTTCGCGATACTGCGGGAAACCGATTTTGGCAAGTAGTTGCAGATGACGCATCGTCATGGCCATGCTACCACCCGAGTGACCAACTTGCATGTTATGCTGAACGGACTCAACAACTATGTCTCCTCGGCTAAACATAAATCCTTCTCCGCGAGGTGGTTCATATGTCGACAAGTAAGTCCATACATCGATTTTTTGTTCGAGTATTTTGGGATTCTCTTGGGCTAGAACGACTGCATTCATTGCATCGCGAAGCATATCTGCAGCCCATGAGTCTCCGAGAAACGATAAATCAAGCGCGGCAACTTCTTGAAGCGAGCGGGGGTATTTGGATTCTTCTTCGACTTCAGCACGAGGAGTAGGAGTGATTTCGGCGTCAATATCTTCAGCAGCAATGGTAGCTGCAGCAATAAGTGTTCCGATGGACATTTCTGGGGTTTGTTCTTGACTTTATGAGTTCTGTATTTGATTTAATTGACTTTATTTGTTTCAATTTTGTGGTGTGTGAATTTCAGTTATAATGAATAAAAAATAATATTTACGTAATATATAATATATAGCGTCAATAGCTTCTTTAAACTATGTCAAGTAATCAAACTTACAACATCGCTCGCGGGCTTGTTCGCGGCGCTTCCGGTGGCAGTGGCGCACGTCGTATTCTTTTTACAAATAATGCTGCTGACAATAGCAGCGTAAACCGATTTGTCCCTGGATCAGGTGTGGGTGCTTTGAATCGTTCTGTTAGAAATCATTTATTAACTCGAGCAACTCCGCAACGCAACATACCAACAACACCTCAGTGCAATTGTTGTGCCACTGAACGCGATCTTGCTAGTCTTAGCTCAGCAAGAGCTATCATTTTTAATTGTATAGATTTTAGGTTGCGTGAAAATACTACTTGTAATTTAAATTGTAGAGGTTATTATAATAATTATGACGAAGTAATTGCTGCAGGTGTATCTTTAGGATATAATGGATTATTAAATTTTAGTGGATGGAATACTTTTATTGATACTCATATAGCATTAGCTTATGCGTTACATAGTATTAATGAAATTCATATAGTAGAACATTGTCAATGTGGGGCATATGCCGCAAACTATGGGAGGGACGGAATCACCGAACCAACACTCATTGTAACACACACAGGAGAACGTGTTACGAAGTATCCTAAATCGGGGTCATATTTAGTACAGGAATATGAACGTGAACTCCAAAGACAAAATGTAGAAACATGTGCTGCAACATTATGGAATAAATTTAATCCATTGAATGGCACATATCAATTGAATGGCACATCCACAAGGATTAATAATTTGGTAATAATAGGGTGGATAGTTTCTATTGATGGGTGTAATTTAACAGAAATATATCGAAGATCTTCATGAATATTTTTTTTTCGCATTCTATCACTTAAAGATATAGTATATCTTGAATTTATATAACCCGTATAACACTATCGAAACTAGCGCCATATAACTTGTATAATGACACCATATACTAGCATTTGAATCTGTCTTTAGTCCATAAAAAAACCCGAATATTGGTAATACGCATATAGCAATAATCGCTTTATATGAAATATCCCATAGTATGAATAATGGAATAACTAATATGACTAACCATAAGTAATAATTAAATATTCCACGTGTCGAATATTTTTTTTGGAAATTTTGTAACCACCAGTTAAGATGTCCGCTCGGTGTAACTATGGTGCAATATTTTTGTGGGTCTTTATAGAAGAATATCAAAAATGAAATTATAACTATAATGCTGTATATGGCAATAAATAATTTTCTGTTTTTGCTACATTTCCACCATGGTTTTACAAAGAATGACCCTAAAATTATTCCCATGGGTTGCATTAATAAAACAAGAGGAATAAGGGTTAGTGTGATTACCTTATTCATAGTCGTGCAAGATTTACGCGGATCGGTAAGCCATAGTAATAGTTCCGCAAATTGCATTCCACACCATCCAACCATAATTAAGCCTATCCACTTAAAATGCGGCACATTTGATTGAAGTGTTAATACGATTGCAACTAATGAGTATAAAGTAGTTTTTGCGCTTGACTCTACGCTGTAGCACATTAGTGTATGTGTCTGTGGTCTGTGTCTACGTATATAAAATAATAGTATATTATTTTATATTTATGGAAATTTTAATCATTCATAAAATTGATATAAAAATATAAAGTAATATAAATGTAAGAAATCTATATCTATCCATATTCGTCCATATACACCCTTAACTATGAGTGTAACAAAACGTATTCAAAAAGAACTATCCGAACTTGTCCGCGATCCACCCACCAATTGCAGTGCTGGACCTTTAGATGACGATATTATGAAATGGCGCGCAACGATTACTGGACCCGAGGGCGGTCCATATTCCGGTGGTGTATTCTTCCTCGACATTGATTTCCCCGTCGACTATCCATTCAAGCCCCCTCATGTCAAATTCATTACGCCGATTCTTCACCCCAATATTAACAGCAATGGCGGAATATGTATCGATATTCTTAAAAACAATTGGAGTCCGGCACTTACGACTTCTAAATTACTTCTCAGTATTTCGTCGCTTATGCATGAACCGAATCCCGATGACCCTCTTGTCCCCGACTTGGCGCATCTTTACAAAACAAATCGCGCCGAGTATACGTCACGTGTTCGCGCATATACATTGAAGCATGCTTCTTAACGTGTGGCGTGGTGAGGTGATGCGAGGCAAGGTTATGCGAGGCGAAGTGTAAAGGTCTATAAAATTTCCGCTATTTTTTTCACTTGTTCTTCGGTTAGTTTCTCCGGATACACCACGTGAAACACAATACTTAAATTGCCAACGTTTTCGCCACGTCGAATACCAAGTCGCGGAATCGTTTTTATTAGTCCATCCTTTATTATATTTCCCGACGAACTATTAAATACAAATTTTTTACCATTGACGTGTTCAATGTTAAAAACAAACCCACACAACGCTTCCTTCAGGGTTATCGTTTTTTCCGTATGTATATCTAGCCCGCTTCTTTTAAAAATTGCATGTTCTGCGACATGAAATGTCACCTTTACATCTCCGCGAGTATGATTCGCTGTTTCGTTCCCGCAGTTGGTCAATAAAACAACCTCACCACTTTCCACACCAAAAGGCAGCGAATAATATTCAATATGTTTCTCCAATTCATACGTCTCATTATCATCGCGATTCAAATTCCATCTTTCGATTTCTACTGGTATCGTGTTTCCGCATGCAACATCATCTAGTGAAATGTTTATGTCCACGCTTATTAGGGATGGTTTTGAAACGGGATGTTGGTTTGCATTTGTAAATCTTGGTGTTCGTGGTATTTGCGTATGTGGATGTGAATGTGGATGTATATCTTTATGCATTTCTTGTGTTGTGTGCATATTATGCATCTGGGGGTGATGATGCTGTATATGAGGATGCATATGTGAATGCATATGTGCTCTCATATCACGATTGATTTCATTAAAAAGTGCACTAAAAGGGTCTCCTCCTCCTCCTAATTCCCCCATCATCCCATCAGATACTACTTCTTCAAATTGATTCGCCCCTCCAGGACCAAATGTGCGTATTATTACTCTTGGTCCACCCATTCCTCCCCCTCCTGATAAACTTCCTAGCCCTCCCATTCCGCCCATTCCGCCCATTCCGCCCATAAACATATTAAATATATCCATAGGATTGATTCGTATGCCACCGCCACCCATCCCTGCATTTCCGCCGATATTCGCAAACGGATTATTACGATTTGCGTCATATTTTACTCTTTCATTAGGGTCACTCAATATGCTAAATGCTTCGGATATTTTTTGGAACTTTTCGGTTGACTCTTGGCTGTTTCCGTTTTTGTCAGGGTGATGCATAAATGACAATTTTCTGTATGCTTTTTTTATGTCTTCGGCAGTGCATTTATCGTCCAATCCTAAAACATCGTAAAATGTCTCGTCTTTATTGTTTTTCATTTTGCTTCAGTATTGACTATTTGCAATAATATTTTTACTATAGTTATTTATTATTTTACGTAAACATAAACTTAAATGGTTATTTATTATTATAAATAACATCAATTAATTATATTAAACGCCAATATATGAATGTTATAAATACAAATACTGATGTTTTAAAAATCATCCAAACACAACCAAATTATAAACAAACTAATCAACCATTTATTAATAAATACCAGCCCCAATATTTTAGTGACTTTGAACAATTAGATAAGAATGTTGTATTGTTACTTAAAACCCTTATTGGTATGAATAATTTAAATATCTTGCTTATAGGTGATCCAGGTTCGGGAAAAACATCACTTATCTATGCAGTTATTCGCGAATATTATAAAGATAAATATAACCCCGAAAATATTCTTGTATTGAATAGTCTAAAAGACCAAGGTATTTCATATTACAGAAATGATCTTAAAATATTTTGCCAAACTGCGTCACTTATTCACGGCAGTAAGAAAATAGTGCTACTTGACGATATTGACATTATAAATGAACAAAGTCAACAGGTGTTTCGCAATTGTATTGACAAATATAGTCACAAAGTTCATTTCATTTCATCGTGTACAAGTGTTCAGAAAGTCATTGATAGTTTGCAGTCTCGTAAAATAATTATTAAAATGAACCCTGTCGAAGATGTATGTCTTCAAAAAATATCAAGTAAAATCATAAAAAATGAAAATATAACTATAACACAAGATGCTGAAAAATTCATTCTTAATATTTCAAATATGTCAATACGAATACTTATCAACTATTTGGAAAAAATTAAAATCCTAGATTCGCCTATTGACCTTGAAGTTGCAAAACTATTATGCACAAATATTAGTTTTCATATTTTTGATGAATATACGAATAGTATTAAAAATAAAAATCTTAAACATTCAGTTAAAATGCTATATGCTTTACATGACCAAGGATATTCAGTGATGGATATACTGGATAACTATTTCCTTTTTATCAAATCAACGCCTCTCATAGATGAAACAAATAAGTATAAAATTACAAAGATTCTTTGTAAATATATGACGATTTTTCATAACATACATGAAGATGAAATTGAACTAGCGCTTTTCACAAATAACTTGATTGAGTTGTTTTGATGCCTTACTGCATCGCCAACATATATTTCGCAATTTGGGTATTCGATTCAAGCACTTGTTTCGGCGACATTCTTACAAACCATCCAAAGTTTCGCCTTTTTAGAAGTTGACACGCAGGAATGTATAAACCGAAATTCTCTGATGCAAATTGAATATCCGTGCTATCACTCATTAGGTCATCTAGTAAAACAGGCTTACCTTCTGCATCTTTTACACCAACAAGTTCAGGCTTAATCAAATTTACCATTCTAATAGATACTGCGTCATAAAAGAATTTACTTATTTTCCCTTCAAAATCCATTTCATTCGTATAGTCTTGCGATACTAATTCTTCTAAATATTCGATATATTTTTTCATAAATTCAGTATTTTTGTGGCATCCCATTATTTTTGGACATGGTGAAAATGTTATTACAGACGATGCAATACTGGTTGACAGCATTTCGGTGACAAAAACACTTTGGGCGCCTGTTCCAATACTTGTTCCAAGATGATACAACTTTATCAAATCATGAAAACACATAAATGACGGCGGCACACGCATACCACCATATTTATTCAGCAAGTGTGCCATCGCCAGTTCGCGAATATGCGGGCGAAGAGGTGTCGCCAAATTGCCTACATTTATACTCCATCCTGGTATTAATTTGGTAAATACATTGTCGTCGACTATGCAGACATTAAATGAATCACCGCATTTTTCGACGATACTTCGTATACACAAATATAAATAAGGCTGGTTCAGATTCTTGGTATTTCGCGACCCAAAATTGAGCCAGTTTCTTTCATTGATGTCGTATTCAACATGAATCCATAGAAATGGTTTATTTCGGTCCATTTTTTTCACATCACTTGCTAAAAATTGTTGAATTAAATCATGCTCTTCTTTTTCTATACCAATTGCAAGTTTGTTATTGTATTGCGAGTATATATATCCAATAATTAAAAGTATTGCAACCATAATAATTTGTTGTTTTGTAATTTTCATGATTTTGGTTAATGATTATATATAGTATAATAATTATACAGAATATATTTTATTGTGTATAATTATTTGTATTGCGTATTATTTGTTTATGTGTTAGTTGGTTAGTTCATTAGTTTGTTAGTTCGTTAGTTTGTAATTTGGAAAAATTCCGACTTAAATTTTGTGTTTATGTCACGTGCAATTTCATCCTGTTTTGCCATTCGAAATACCCGCTGCATGTCTTGTTCCACTTGTATCGCGGTTGCTTGATCTAATTTTGTTGTATGATTTTCTCGTGAAAAGTCATATTGTGTCTTCTCTATATCTCTAAACATTTGCATTTCATTTACCGATGTGTATTTTTTACGATTCACAAAGTCGTCGGCAGTTACCGGAATAACCGACTCCGTATGTGCTTTTTTTAAATCCTCATATTGAAGCGAACTAAATAAACCACTTGAATATTCTTGCGGGGCTTCTCTTCCTAATCCATAGTATCCACCATTCCCTCCACATCCAATGCTATCAAGTGTCATAATTTCATTTCTTTCTATTAGTGCCATTTTATCCCGCAACATTTTCTTTTTTCTCTCGATTCTCTCGTTTCTCTCGCTCCAGGTATCTCCTAATTCGTAGTCATCGGCGCCTTCGTCGTCCATAGTGTCGGTCTTATCCTTATTGCTTTTCGTATCTCTAAACCACTCTTCATATCCTCCATCTTGTTCGTCGTCGTGCATTCGAAACTTTTCAAACTTCTCGTTAAACCATTTGTTGAAATCTGTTGAATCTAGTTTTTGTAGTTTTTTATACGCCTCTTCTTCCGTCTTATGATATTCGCGGTCCTCTGCATTGTGTGCAGTCTTGCTTTTATTCTGGTTCAACTCGCGGTCAATCACCGCACTATATGAAAACCCCGTTTCTTTGTATTTCTTCTCGTCTGGGAATCGCACTTTATAAATTTCATACAACATCTTATATGCTTTGGTAAAAAATAGAAAATATTCTTTTGGAAGACGTGACTTATCGGGATGCATTTGCAATACGATCACTTTAGCTTCGCGCAGATGTTTGTCGTTGAATAACACAGGAATCTTAAAAAGATTCAAAATATCCGCTAGTTCATAGTTGTTTATATCAAGGTCCATGTCCATGTTTGTGGGTTTCGGCGTATTACTATAATATGCTAATTTTATTTCTATATTTTTTAATTCATATATATTTTATCATATATATTTTAATACAGATATAAATATATACAGATATAAATATATACAGATATATTATACATACACGTTAGTAACTTCGTAAAGTAAATTAACATACAATGAAACTTGACACTTTTTTAGCTTGTGCGCTTCTTTTTGTAAGCGCCAACGCCCTTCCAACAATTGCTCCGGCGAATGAAAACTGCGGCAATGGTATTTTCTGCGCCCCTTCACAAACTTGTATGAGTAACGCAACTGCAGTTGGCGCTGGTTTAGTATATGCTTGCTCGCCGCTTCCTAGCGCAGTCCGCTGCATGGATGCGCGTTTTTCTTGTCCAGCTTTATCAAGTTGTGCTGAAAATTCGACATGTGTAGCATCGGACCCCGATGGTAGTATTAGCGACGCGGTCGTCAATGTCGACGCATTTGAGGTCGCTGAATTTCGCGACTTTGGTTCAGGCATGAAACCAACCGCATTGAGTATTTGTGGCCCACTCACTGGCACTTTCCGCCTTCCCAACTTCTGCACATGTAGAGATGCCAGATTTGGTGGCGAGCTTGGTTGCACGATCGGTCTTCAAAATTATATATCAGTCGGGGCGTCCGCTTGGGTTCTGCCGTGTGCATCTCCGGCCAATTTTGGATATAGAGCATGGGCGTCCGTTCTCGGTATGGGCACTAGTGTCGGAAGAACATGGAGTGCCTCATTTTCGGCAAATATTCCTATACCAGGTGCTTCATTTGATATTGGTGTTGCAAATGTCGGTGCGCGTGCAGAAGTTTCTGCAGATATCAGTCGGTTTATTATTTCGACCAATCTTGCAATCGGAGTATGTGGAAGAATCGGTGTTGGATTTTTTTCCAGACAATTGTGCAATCCTTCCGCTCTGCGATGGTTGCCTATCAATATCCTCTCCGGTCCTCGTGTTGACTTTAGTAGATTCTGTTGATAAAATACGAAATACATAATATAATAAGAATACATAAAATTGAATTAAATAATATAAGACTACCTTATATTATCTAACTATTATACACCTATCCCATCTATGAGTAAAGAGCATAAGAAGGATAAAGAGAAAGAAACACAAGACACCGGTAAATACCGAACCAATACCAAAGACCAGTTTTATACATCGCCAGAGGTTGCCAAAAAGTGTATACAAATCCTTATTTCCGTATTACATGATGCTGCGCTGCATTCACCTGCTCCAGTCCTCCCACTTTCGTCTTACCTATGGGTCGAGCCGTCTGCCGGCAATGGTGCCTTCCTAAATAATATCCCTGAAACATACGACAAAATCGGTATTGATATTGAGCCTGGACCGGGGGCGGGTGCAAACATAGTAAAGCAAGACTTCCTTACATGGGTGCCACCGGTGCAAAAAACAAAAACAAACCAAAAACCAGTTATTATCTTTGGGAATCCACCCTTCGGTCGTCAGTCCTCTCTTGCAAAGGCGTTCATCGCGCATAGTTGCAAGATTGCGTCGACGTATATCATTGCATTCATTCTTCCCAGGTCATTCGTAAAACCGAGCATGTCGTGTGCTTTTGAGTCGCATTTTCACTGCATCCATTCTAGTGACGTAGAGCGTAACGCGTTTGTGTTGGGGGGTGGCGACGCATCATACGATGTCCCATGTGTGTTCCAAATATGGCAAAAAAGGTCGGTGCCGCGCATAGTGCCTGAAAAGATTACCGAAAAAGGCTTTCAATATGTGAAAGGAACGGACCCTCACGATATAGTGATTCGACGCGTTGGTGTATATGCGGGGCGATGTTATATTAATAGTCATGATGAAACGGAATACAACGTTCAGTCACATCACTTTATAAAATTGGATAAAAAATATGAAAATCATATTGTTAATATTGCTAAAAAAATAAATGCACATGTATTCCCGACAAACACAACCGGTCCACGCAGTCTTTCAAAGCCGGAAATTAACATCGTTTTGAACTCTATTCTTGGAGGGTTATAGTAGAACCAAAGAATTTGTCGAAATCTTTAAAAGGTATTTTTCCAGCTGGATAGTCTATAATTAAATTGGTGCCTCTTACGAATTTGATTTTTATTTCCGGAAAATTAACATTACTAACAATAATAAATATCAGTTTTTTTGTTTTTTCTTCGAAAATTGTTTGGTCAAATTTTCTACCCTGACCTTTCATATTGGATGGTGTAAAAATACATCCTTTTTTTGTGAATGTTTTCTGTTCATATTTTATACTTTCGTCTATATTATCTACCAAGTCGTGATCCTTGCAACCTTTTATATGTTTTAATGCCGGGTAAGTTTGTGCTAGCCATGGTTCTATAAAATGTGAAAATGGTCTACCATCCTTCAATATATCTATACAAATTTCAGGTGGTAAATTACCAAACGCAACATTCTGGATATTATGAGTAAATGTGGTATTAAAGACTATAGATGATGCGACATGTTCATGTGAAGATGTTGAAGTCATTTTGTTAGTCTTGGTAGATATTTATATTCGTAATAATAAACATATATCTTATCAATTTTATAATACTCACCCCGAAAACTTATAACCGACACATGCCGCAAAAAAGGTTTCAATATCTGCAACACCCGCACCTGTCACCGACGCAATTGGTGCTTCCGTGACTCCACGAGCATACGCCAGAAATACCGGAATTCCGTTCACCATTTTTTTATGTTTCAGGAAGGCGTATAGGTCGAAACACTCATCTACATCTACTTCCAACATAGTTATATGTTCAGGCAACTCATTGGACTTCTTATAAGAATACTCTTTGATTTTTTTGCATGGTCCGCACCAGTCTGCAGTAAATTTAAATATGAGAATACCAGGATTGTTTTCTAATAGTGAAGTAAAATTATTTCTTGTTCCTTTGAATTTAAGAATCTTGTAATTATTGTCAATGCGTGATACTACATTTTCCATTTTGTATAGGATTTTTATCTAGGATAGTATATACTATTCGCTTATTTTTCTAAGTTATTTTGCGTTGTATACTTTATTTATTATTATTTTAAATAATAATAATAAAACTATAAATATTTAATATTACTTACCTATTTGTTATTATTTAGAAGCAATTAGTAATTATTTAGAAAATGGTAGACATCGAGCCTATGTTTAAATATGATTTTTCACAAGTTGGAATTAAAACGATCTATCATATTTTGATTATTTTGTATATAACATATATTTATCCTATTTACGTGATTTTAAATTATAATGTGAAAACAGAAAAAAAGGCAATTAAAGATATTGCAACCTTATTTACCAATTTAACAAACCCAACTATTTATAAAGTATCCAAGGAAGACTTGAATATAAGTAAAAATATAATGTATATGTCAAATCATTCATCCGTTAGTGACTTTTTTATTGATCCTATAGTAACGCATTATAATTCCAAGTATATTTCATTAAACAAAGTGATAAAAATATTCCCATTTTTAGGAATAATAACTATGCTTACAAAATATTGTATTTTTATTTCATATGGAAATAGTAAAGAACAAGTTATAAAAAATTTAAAAATTATAGAAGAACTTCGCATTGAAGATACATGTCGTAATCTTGCATTATACCCCGAAGGTATGCGCCGACTTCATCGTCCTTATGTATCCGAAGAATTAAAAAAAGGTTTTATTTATCACTCCTTTGAGCATAGTATTCCTATTCAAATCGTCCACACAACAAATAAAGATTACGCTATTGACGATGAAAAATTGAAAATAAATAATAATATGAAACTTTTTACATATTATAGTCCTCTTATTGATCCTCTACAACTTAAAAAAAAGTTTGAAAAACGCGAGAAACGCGAGTATACAAAAGATGACTATTATAATGACTTTTATAAAATATGGTCAAAAGTATGGAAACGAATGGATAAGTATCGAATTGATAATTATCGCAAACAGGGTATGTCCTTTGACGAAGCGGTTCAAAAAATAGAAGATGTAGCTGAAAGCGAACTTAAAAAGAAAAAAATATCCGTTATTGAAAATGAAATTTGGGGTGAAGATACAGAAATTAGTAAAACATTTATATTTATTCGAAATTTACTATGGGGGTTTATTTATTACGGAATATATAAATCTATTGGGTTTGTATTTGAATTGGTTTTCAAGTTTAAAAAGTGTAGGAATAGTGATGGTTCGAGCGTGTGTGCGGATGCGAGTGCAACCAACTCTATACTCGGTAAACTACTTTGTTTTTTTAAAATGAACACACCATCTGCGCCGTCTATGTCAAATATTATAAATGAAAACATATGTTCACCTGAATGTTCCCCTAAACATAAAGGAATTGGACTACCACTATTTCTTACGAATTTGAATCTCTAACTCGCTAAAGTTTTGAAAGTGTATTGTTCGTAACTCCTTGCGAACGCTGTGGTATCATTTTAGCAGATGATACTGCGAATGTTTGTTTATTTTTTGCTTCATGAACAATATTTTCAAGCATTTCAATATTCAGTGTTGGAAGCTCAGCATGACTTTCCCAGAAATACCGACTATACGCCCATTTGAAATCGTAGTCTTCTCCATATAAATGCCCAAGTCGTTGCAATAAAACGACATTTACACTAAAAGGCAATAAATTTAAATTTGCTTTTGGTAATACATAACATAACTGGACTACATCTTCTATTGCTTGTTTCTCTTTCTTTTGCAAAAAAGTTGTATTCATATGTGGGATATATTTTACCAGGTCTTTAAATAATGGTGCATAATGATATTTGTAACACCAGCGCCAATCGATACATCCCGATGTGTAATAATTATATGTCCATTCTAACCCTTCCAAATAGTTCACGCAAATTTGTCGCAGACGTTCATCTGTTATTTCTAGATCAAATAAAGATTTATAATATCGATATTCCCAGTCGTGTGTGAATGGATTGATATATTTTTCAACACTACGTTCTCTCATTGGCAATGTTAACAAGTCATCCATTTTATAAATATCTGTTCCAAGAACTTCATCAGTTTGTTGTAACGTTGTTGTTGTAGAAATACTTGATTTAGTATTATTTCTCTCGTTTCTCTCGTTTCTCCTGCTTTGGCCTTGGCTTTGGTATCCCATCCGTTTCTCCGCCTTGTCGCGTCGCTTATGTTCTTCTATAAGCAACGAATCCTCGGTTTTTGCAATATGCGATACAAACTCATGAAAGTTTTTCCATTGAATCGTATTTGTTGCGGTTTCGGAATCCAACTTTGTTAAAAATTTTGTATTATCGTTGCCAAACGTTTCGCGATACACATTTAGTAGTATATGTATACCTCCTGTCCGTATATTTACCGCCGGAAAATGTGGCAAAAAATCATTACCCAACAAGAAACACAAGAATATATAATCTTTGATACGATTTGTTTGCAATGCTATCGTGTCGGATGTATTCTTTTCGCTGGCACCACCGCCACTACTACCCCCAATTCCTTGTTGATGCATATAGTCTACTATAGCGATTGCTAACTCTGGTATATCCAGTAAATAGTCACGATTCGCATCTAAAGACGAGTCGATCGATTTGATAAACTCCGGTGTGTCTCTAAAAAGATACATGTTCTTATTATTCGTAATATGCAGATGATTTAGGGTAAGCATAATTAAGTCAGCATCTAATCCGTATATTAGCGTTGTAGTATCCGGTGAGTTATGATACTCAGGATATTTACGAATATATTCGAAAATTTTATGCTCTCCTTCGCCGGATTCCATACTCGAAGATACTATGTATTTTGGAACCACACTAGATATAGGGTTTTTATTTTTCTTTTCATAATATTCTGTAACATGTGTGTTTAGTTTTTTCATGAACTCTGTACCTGGTGTAATCGCCGATGTGTTCCATGACTCTTTATATGCCGCACCTTCAAGGTCACGCTGTATTTGCGTTGTATACCACGACTTATACCTTCTGTCTCGTTGCTGACTTAATTTAGCAACAGGAGCAACACCATCAAATGCAATAAATACGCGATCACGGGGTTGAAGCGTATCAACATAAAAGTCAATCTTGGCACAAACCATATCCATCAATTCGTTCTCGTATTCATTGTGTTTTGTTTTGTCATATGTAGGATTATTTTTTACAGCGTCATAGATAAGCGAGTTACTATCCAAATAAAAATTATTTATTTGTCGTAGTGATTTCATATCTTTTATGATATGGCGATACTCTTTAACTATATGTGAAAAGTAACTTGGAATTCCCATCGTATATACTATAAGTTGTGTTGTAATGCAATAGATACTTATACTTGTAAGATTATTTCTATATAGATTTTGTTATTTATTTAAGAATAGGAGAAGGAGAGAAAGGATAGAAAGGAGAGAAATAAATCATATATCGAAACACGATATTTTATATAAAATCATCAAAAATATTTTATATAAAATAGCAATTATAATATATCTTAATATATATTAATATATATTATATAGTATACCAAATACATAGACAAACATATAATATGAGTAGTATTCAAGAAGCATTATTAAGCACATCTGCTATTGAATCAAATTTAAAAAATATATATGCTTATTTCTCTTCCTTATCTCCTCTATACATTTCAGCATATTTACTTATTTCAAGTATAAGCAATGGAGATATAGGCAAATCCGGTATGTATCTTGCTGGCTTAGTTTTAGTATTACTTATACACTCCATTATAGCGATGTCTATTGGTGGTGAATATGAAGACAAATTTGGTTCAAGCAAGTATAAACTTGAATGTAATTTTATCCAGGTGCCTCTATTGAGTAACTATATGGTTCCTAACCTAAATAGCACATTATTGGCTTTTATTTTTACCTATCTCATTATGCCAATGCAGACATACAATAGTTACAATGTAGTTCTATTAGGTATCATAGGTGCATTATTTGGTATTAATGCAGTTAGTAAAGTCTTACACGGATGCACTACTATGGTCGGAATTTTAATAAGTTCTGTAATTGGTTTTATTATTGGATTTGCGTGGTTTTCTATAGTTCTTACATCAAATCCCAAAATGTTATTCTTTGCTGTTGATGGTGGTAAGCCTATATGTTCACGCCCATCTAAACAAACCTTTAAATGCAAGGTATACAAGAACGGCGAAGTGATACACACTACGTAATACATAATCAAAGTGAGCTACGCCACAAATTTAGTGCTATTATGTGAAATCCATTTTTTAAAATCATTCATTGCCTGATCTCTATGAAAACTATTTGTCAGCAGCTTTATATTATGATACTTCTTCGAAAGCGTCGAAATAAAATTAAAAACAATATTTTTTGTTATTGCGTTTTGATACATATACATGCCGTCTTCCTTAAATAAGGGCTTATTTGTGCGACGATTCACGCTATTATGAAAATCAAAAAAGAATAATTGTAAATCCTTTTTTGTTTTAATATGATCCCTTTTTACGTTAAACATGATTTTTGCAGCATGTTCGGAGCAGTCAGGACAAGGAAGATTTGTGCAAATGTTAGCACATATCGTAAGAAATTCGTCTTTTAACTCTTCAAAATATTCGTCTCTCATTTTAAATGCAAGAGTATGGAATAAATACCACGTTGCATTTCCCCATTCTTGTTTTGTTGCCATTTTATAATATAATAATATAAAGACAATTTATTTTATTAATCATACATAAATATTTCATAATATAACTAAAAAAGCTATAATGAGTATTCATATTCCTCAAAGTTTTTTACACGGAACTGCACATAGTAGTAATTATTTAGTAAATAAAAATACTTCTAGTTCGGCAATATCTGGTGGAGCATTAACTGAAATAAAACATAATTTTGACAAAGATACGAATAATTATTTTTATAGCGAACTTTTAAAAATTCTAAATACAAACGCAACAGCAACCGAAGACAAAAACACTATAGTTTCAGTTTCTAATACTGCTAACGATGTTTGTCTTATCACACAAGAAAAGTTACATCCAAACCATGTTACTTTGAATTGTAACCACAAGTTTAACTATGTTCCTATATATAATGAAATAGTTAATCAAAAAAACAAGCAAAATAATGTATACGAAATTACTAAACTATCATACTATCAAATAAAGTGTCCATATTGTCGTTCAATCACAAATAAATTAATTCCTTATATCCCTTATCCATCTGTAAGGGTTATCAAAAATGTAAACTCATATATAACAACGAATTATAATAAAAATCCGGAATATTTTTTACATGTCGCTAAATGTTCTCATGGTAACAACACAGATAATCATTGTAAAAAATATGGCATATACTACGAAACCGAAAATGTGCTGTTATGTCCTCAACACTATAAGTTATATACTATTAAACAGAAAACTGGTAATAAAAAAAATATAAAAGGGGTCGCAAAATGTAGCAAAACTGATGGTAGCAAAACCGGTTGTTGTGCAATACTAAAAAGTGGTAAAAATATGGGTAAAACATGTGGCATAAAGTGTGCTGAAAATATTAGCATTATCGGAAATTCACAAGAAATGAAATATTGTAAAAAACATCATAATTTATATAGTAATACTTGAATTTACATAAAACATTATATAAAGTATATAAAAACTATGTCAAATATATATTATCATATAAATTTTAGATAATATGTATAATTATACGTGTGTTGCAGAATATATATGGCTCGATGCAAATAAAAAATTCCGTTCGAAAACAAAAGTAATCCCTAATTTCTTTCCTGGTGTTGTTTCGGCAGATGGAAATGACGTCGGCATGTATCCGCGTTGGGACTACGATGGTTCATCTACAGGGCAAGCTAGCGGAATATCGTCGGAGATAATTCTTGTGCCTATTTTTGTATGCGATAATCCTCTTTTGCAAGATAGCGTTAAAAGTGTAAACCCAAACCATGTTATCATGCGGAAGCTTGTATTGTGTGAAACATTCTACGTTGATGGAAAACCGACACTTGAAAATAGTCGTCATGCAGCTACCACTATTTTTGATGTATGCCTAGAACAAAACCCGTGGTTTGGATTGGAGCAAGAATATTTTATATTTGATGACAAAACGTATAATGAAGAATATAAAAAAGGGTTTTATGAAATGGGGATGCATTATTGCGGTGTAGGGTGTCAGGTTTCACATCGTCAACTTGTAGAAGAACATATGGCGGCGTGTTTAAATGTGGGTTTAAATATTTCAGGTATAAATGCTGAGGTAAGCAAAGACCAATGGGAATTTCAAATTGGGCCATCAGAGGGTATTCGCGCGGCCGATGAACTTATGGTTGCGCGTTATTTGCTCGAAAGAATCGCCGAGAAATATCAAAAAACGATATGCTATGACCCGAAACCATTTACATATATTAATGGTTCGGGATGTCACGCCAATTTTTCAACCAGTCTCATGCGAGACAATTGTGACGATGCTGACGGATTAGTTGAAATCCACCGCGTGATACGAAATATGGAGAAACACCACACCGAAGATATTCAGCATTATGGTGCGGATAATGACAAGCGGCTATCCGGTATTCACGAGACGTCATCCTATAATGTATTCTCATGGGGTGTCGCAAACCGAGGCGCATCTGTGCGTATCAATAACAATACACATCGTGACGGGTTTGGATATTTTGAAGACCGACGCCCTGCTGCAAATATGGACCCTTATTTGGTGACTTCTATTTTGATGCAGCGTGTCATTGAGGAATAAGTAGTGATATGTTGGACTCGACGTTCCAACTCTTATTACAAAGTTATTAAATATGCATTTATGTTTTTTTTACCTAGTATATAACTCGCAACTATCCTATGCGCTCCATCAAGTAACACATATTTATTATTTATTTGTATCATCCATATTGGACTAATTTCCTTTTTTTGTTGTAGTTGTTTTTGATAATATTTTACACAAGTTATATCACTTTCACATCTTGGTCTGTCGTGAATGGGATATGCCTTGGTTGCTTTTTTCTTTAGTCTATCCGGGTTAAAATTATCAACATTTGTAAATACCGATAATGGTAGTTTTACTAATTTTGACTTGAAAATATGTGCTACCGACGCATCTTCTACATTTTTAAATATTTTCATACTAACCGATGTAATAATAGAATCTTTTAAAAAATCTATATAATCATTCATGTTGTGTGTGTGTGTGTGAGAGATTTATTTTGTCTTATACTATATTTAGATTATAAAAAAATATAATCTAAATTCATAAAATGACAGAATGCAAATCAGAATGCAAATCAAAATGTAAAATATATAAATAAAAATTGTCTATACGGAAATATTATAGTCACCTTGTGCCCTTACTTTGCGAGCTAGAGGACGAATATTTTGTTTTTCATATATTTGTTGTTTATTTTCTATGCGTCTTTCTTTCGCTTCGGTGAGATTTGGGCGTTCTTTATATTCATATGTACTGCGCGCAGTATGGAAAAAATCACCAGGAGGGGGTATATTTTTTATAAATCCTCTCACTTTTTTATCAGGAGATGGAAATAACGTTGTTCCTGTTGGGTCTGTCACTTCATACCTATAGTAGTCCATTCCTTCATTTATTTCATCATATATTTTTTTAATATTTGACTCATTATATTCTTTCAAAGTTTCTACATATTTTGGGTATACTAAAAAGATCGCAGGGAAAGGTGGAATAAGAGTAGTTTCGCCATATTTTCCATTTTTTATAAAAATAATAATACCAAATAATTTTAAAAAAAAACTACTAATTTCTTGTGTCATTCGTATATACTCTGTTATAGCTGCTCTTGAATTTATATCATCTTGTGTATTTGTTACAAATAAAGAAATGTAATAATTATAAATATTGAGTAAGTTGCCAAAAACAACAACATAGTAATTGAGTACTTTATGATACATGCGATATATTTCGTCCATTAAATATATTTTTACCTTTCTTAATTCGTTTGCATGCGGTTCTTCTGCAATAGGGTTACCATCCTCAATTAAGTCATATGATTTGTTGACCCCATTTATACCGCTAAAACTAAATGCTGCTTGGTAGTTAAATCCCGATATTTCTGATAAGAATGGTATAAAAAATGTATTATAAAAATTTTGTAGTATCGGACCTATTCTGTTTATTAAATTATAGTTAGGGACTTCTCCTGTTGGAAAATAATTGAATGTTACTTCATATATTCTATCACTACCAGATTTTAATTGTAGCATAGTAAATGGTTCATTATAACAAGTTGCCAAGAATGATGAAGTCATCCGTCCTAGATTAAAAATAAATTTTTTACCTTCTATTAATAAATTCATCGCCGGTGTTGTCTTCAAAGGTTTATCAAACGATGGATCAACGTTTTTATAGTAAGGAGACATGTTTGTATATTCTATCGCACATGAAAATAATACTATATTTATGACTCTGTTATTGCGAACTGCATATGGAAGAAGAGTTTTCACTAAATCAATTTTAGTATTTCTCGTAAAAAATGTAGTCCCAGGGTATAACTTAAATATTTTTTTATTGTATACAGGTGTTTTCATTTTAGTTTGTTTATAGTCTACCGGTTTAAAAATGCCCATTGAATAAAAACTTTTCAATGTTTTTAAATTTATAACATGGTCTTCTTGAATTTCAGAGTCATCAAAATGTCCTTCAATAATTCTATCGTGTGTTATATCTGTTAACTTAAATGTATCTTTCATTTCACAAGAAGACAACTTATTTATCAGTAAATATTTGCATAGTATATCAAATATTTTTTTTCTTTTAATTACACCTTTATTCGTGTCACTAAACATAACTTTGTTTGTGGGGTCTTGTAAGATATTACTTAAATGAAAAAAGAAACTTGGATATTCTACACTTAGAAGTGTGTGTTTTTTCCCTAGTTCGATTAATCGAATATATTTATTTGCAAGAAGTTTGAGTTGTGGTGACAATTCTTTTCCCATACTACCATGCCCCAACACGAAAACATTTTCTGTATCATTCGTGGGTTGATTTTGTTGCGAAATGTATTCTAAGTCATTTACATCTTTTTCTGTAAGGTATGCTCTAAACATAGGATGTGTGTTGTATCCAACTACTTGCAAACTAGATGGTTTTGGGGGGTGTATTGGAACGGGAATTTTAAATTGCACTAACTCTCTTACTAATTTTTTATTTGGTTCTGATGGCGATGGACCCATATTAAATAAAGTATTAAACTCACTATTGTGAACATTCGATAAAAATGTTTTTGCATCTTCTTCACTGAATAGTGTTCGGCTTTGTATAGTTTTTACGCTTGATACTCTAATATTTTCTATTATGGCATCACATAGTTTACCCCATACTAGTAATATTCCAAATTTGTGTGTTAAATTCATACTTTGGAGAATGCTATATATATTTGGTGATAGATAGGAATAGTATTCATTATAGTTACTAATAGTATCAACTTTATTTTTTTCATCTGGTGGTAATGTATTTATAGCATCTGAACGAATAGGAATATAGGATAGTGGCAAAACTACAGACATTTCAGAAGGATTACCTTCTACCAGTAAATAATAATGAGGGATTTCTACACCTGTGCTTGTAGTAATATTACTTACTCCTACATCTGCCAATGAAACCTTCGGCGTATATGCTGTTTTTAATTTTCCAGATGACGTTAAAACTGCTTGAGGAGGCGTTGGTGGTTGTGTAAATGATAAAGGTGGTGCTGTCGGAACATCATATAATGGAACACTAGGTAGTGCTGCCGCCGGTGCTCTAGAGCGAGCAAAAGAAGGAGAGCCTAATCTCGATTTAGGTTTTGGAGATACTTGCTTTAATGGTGATTTTATGATTTGTTTAAGCAGTTCATCTGAAATTCTATCACCCGTGGAGTGAATTTTCTCGCCATGACTTAATACTGCATCTCTCCCCATTCCAGGAAGTTCGGTTACTGGGACGACTCTTTTTCCAGGTGAGTAATACGGACTTTCACGATTATAAGCATAGTCTTGAAGTTGTTGGGCTACACTAGCCAAACTCGGTATAGCATTTGATGATACATTAGAACCTGGAAGTGTTAAAGGTGTAACAGGTCCAATGGGTGTTCGGGGTGTTCGGGGTGTGCCTACCGGCGTAGTTCCACCGCGATGTATTTTATAGGTTTTATACTTTTTATTATTCTTTTTTGTCATAGTATTTGATTTTAATCTTGATTTTAATGTTTTGCCATATGAAGATTTATATTTTTTAACTTTACTTCTTTTATTTTTTTTTCTGGTTTTGTTTATGCTTTTATGTTGCATCGTTTATTATATATAATCTAAATACTTTAATTATATATAATTATAAACATCAATAAATATTAAAAACATATTATTCAAAACATCCCCCAAAAACATCCAACCAAGAATTTTGAAAAATGGCCTTCACAACTTTTGGACCATCCATCTGTTGCAAACTATTATGCTCCATCTCGCTGAAATTGACAAAACATATTATTCAAAACATCCCCCAAAAATAGCCAACCAAGAATTCGGCAAAACGGCTTTCCCAACTTTTGGACCATCTTTTGCAAAAATTATAAAAACACGATCCGGACATTTTCCAAAACATCCCCCAAAAATAGCCAACCAAGAATTCGGCAAAACAGCTTTCCCAACTTTTGGACCATCTTTTGCATTTTTTCGGCGAAAATACAAACCACAGCATAATGGTAAGGATGCTAATAAAACATAAAATATCATCCAAAGCATAAAGGTAAGGTCCGCGAAATGGGGAGGGCGGACGCTGAAGAAGTGATGATGTAATGTTTTTTTCAAAAGTATTTTGAGATTTTGAAAAAAGGACATTTATAAATGTCCATTTTCTGATTTTCATTTATAGATTTGAAAAAAATGTTAACAATTCAATTTAGAGCATAATGCTCTCATTTGCTTTTTTGAGTTTGAAAATTTGTTACGATAAACTTTTTTGATTTTTTGGACAAATATATTTAAGGAAAAGGATTTAGGCGTTTTTGTTAACATAATGTATAGAATGTTAACTTTAACGCCGAAAAAAAACGCCGGAATTTTTGCCTGCAAAACTTGTGACTTTGTATCTAGCAAAGAGTGTGACTATAAAAGACACCTCTTGACACGTAAACACAAAACGTTAACAAAAATGGAAAATGTTAACTTTGGCGCCGACATTTTATCGTGTCAGTATTGTCACAAACTTTACACCTCCCGCGTGGGCTTATGGAAACACGAGAAAAAGTGCGATGCTCACAATGAAATCAAAAATGAAATTGTCAGCGACACCAATAATGCAGTCAATACTTTAGAAACAGAAAAAGAAATAAATAATGCAATCACGAAAGACATGTTTATGGAGCTTATCAATGACAATAAAGAAATGATTAAAATTATTCGTGACCAACAAGAGCAGATAAAAAATATGATTCCCAAAATGGGCAACACTTTCAATAACACGACCAACAACAATAACTTCAATTTGAATTTCTTTTTGAACGAGCAGTGCAAAGATGCTATCAATATTAACGACTTTATCAACTCTTTGAAGATAACTCTAGACGACCTTTACTTCACAAGGAAGAATGGTATAGTCGAAGGCATCAGTAACCTTATGATAAATGGTCTCAAAGAATTGGATGTATATAAGCGACCCATACACTGCACAGACTTGAAGCGTGATATCGTCTATATCAAAGATAAAGACAAATGGGAGAAAGACGATGATAAGAAGATAATCAAGAAAACTATACACAATGTCGCGACACGACAGCGAACAAAAATATCCGAATGGGTCGATTTAAACCCTGACTGGTTCGATGATGAAAATCTTCAATATGAATATTTAACCTTGCTTAATAAAATAACAGAACCGATCGAATGCGACGATAAGTTAGAGAAGAAAGTTATTAAAAATATAACAAGACAGGTCCAAATCACGGATATTAAAGTTAAAACGTAGGATATTTTATATATACCGCCCGTTTACTTTATTCTGTGTATACAACATATATAGGACTTTATAGTTAACGTAAATACGATGAATAATAATATGAATGGTATTATTGCCGATGCATTAAACTATTTACATATTGCGTTTGTATTATATATTATAGTGGGGTGGTATTTTACACCTATCAGGTATATTCACCTTTATTTGTTTATTATTATTTTCATTATTTTAGACTGGAACGACTTTGATGGATTATGCACATTGACAAAAATGGAGGACTATTTTAGAAATAATAATAGTGTAAAAGAACAAAAAGAACAAAGCAATGCAGAATTTTTAAGACCACTCATTAAAAAACTATTTAACATAAATATGACACACAAAGATTCAACAAAACTTAATTATTTTATTTTCATGCTGGTATTCTTATTTGGATTCTTACGAATGTTATATCATTATAGGATAGTCAGATTTCCATTTTATCATATTAAAAAATAATAACTAAAATTCGGTTATATTTAGTTATTATTAAAGGGAAGGGGTCTGCAGACATTTGGAAATGATTGCCACAAAAATGTATAACGTCGTTTTATGTTTTTATGATAGTTAAAAAATATATAGTATCAATAAATAGACAAATCTACGCATATAAAATCATGATTCTTCTTTTTCTTGTTTACTTTATTTTAGCAATTTTGATAGTTTTGATTCTTATTTATTTTATTTATATGAATAAAATTCAGTTTAACTTTTCTGTCAATATTCACTCTGATTTGAAAGATAAAGAATCGGAAAAAATAAAAGAACAAAATAGTATTAAAAAAAATAATAGTAAACTAGATGGCGCCGAATTAAAAGAAATAGAGGAAAACTGGAACTTCTGCTTTGAATCACTAAAAAATGTATCAAGGTCATTTAATATAGTTATTAAGCAATTGGATGAAGAAACGATGAAAGTTGTTTGTATATTTTATTTGGTCTTGAGAGGACTGGATACGATTGAAGATGATATGAGTATTCCCGTTGAAGAAAAAAAACAAATGTTGCTCAATTTCCATAATGATATTGAAAATGTTGACTATTCGATGGAATGTGGCGATAAACCAGAGTATCGCAACTTGATGAAGAATTTTTATAAAGTGAATCGAACCTATAAACAACTTCATTCTAAGTATCGTGACGTTATTAAAAATATTACACATGAAATGGCGAAAGGTATGGTTGAATTTTTAGATAAACCATCCATGGATACAACCGAAGAATACGATTCTTATTGCCACTATGTTGCAGGTTTGGTAGGTATCGGGTTGTCGCAAATATTTACACTAAGTGGTTCGGAATTTAACGACTTGACAAAACATGAAAATTTGTCGAATTCGATGGGGTTGTTTCTACAAAAGACGAACATTATACGCGATGTTAAAGAAGACTACGATGAAAAACGTTACTGGTGGCCGAAAGATATTGTTAGTAAACATTTTTCAAGTATGGGTGATATTTTTGCCAATAGAGTAGGAGGAGGAGAAGAAGAAGAAGACGAAATAAAAGAACTTACTATTACAACTAAACATACCGACCTACTGAATGAGATGATTATGAATGCATTACGACATATACCTGATAGTATCGAATACTTGTCACTTGTTAAAAACAATAGTAACTTTAAGTTTTGTGCAATCCCTCAAGTGGTGGCAGTGCAGACCCTTGTGACCCTTTTTTATAACCCAAACGTTTTTAAGAAAACTGAAAAACTAAATAAAACAACGCTTGCGCGAATATTTATGGACACAAATGACATGAATTCTATCTTGCAGTTTTATATTGACGCAGTTGAAAAAATAGAGAAAAAAATTGCCGATAACGAATCCTTAAATAATAAACAAAATAGATATGTAAATGAATTAGACAAAATTAAGGCATTTATTATGAAATATATCATAGAACATTCAAAAAAACCTGTTACAAATATTAGTCTTACAAAAGTCAAAAGATCAGTAATAAGCACATTTATTTCGCTATTTCAGAAGAACGTTTTATACCCTTTGAGCAACTTGTAATTTCATAACTATGTGTTATACATCACTATGCCTTTAGTATAGTTAAAATAATATTGTTAAATAATATGAATATTATTTAATATAGTATAATATATAACGCAAAATAAACCACTTTGATGGAAACAAAAGAACAGCTTGTTGCACAAATTAAGGGTTGGATGGCGAACGATAACGAACTACTTGAATTACAACGTAAAGTAAAGGAACTCAAAGAAAAGCGCAAAACATACGCCGATAATTTAGTCGAAATTATGCGCAAAAATGAAATTGATTGTTTTGATGTAAATGGTGGTAAACTTATTTATACGAAAACGAAAGTTAAGGCATCTTTGAATAAAACTACTCTTGTAAATGCACTCATGAAATACTTTAAAGATGATGATGAACAGGCAAAAGAGTTGTCAAAGTTTGTATTAGATTCACGTGAAGAAAAAGTAAAAGAATCGATTCGCCGCAAAATAAATAAGGACTGATATAGTATTTAAAAAATATAATAATAATATAGTAAGGTGTATATTCTTGCTATATTATTACGCAATAATGCTTCCAACCTCAAAAACACGCCTATATGCAAATGCAAATGCAAATACAAATGTTAATGAAATACTAACAAAAGAAAAAGCAATATCTATGTCAAAATCTATGTCAAAGTTCTATAAAAAACCTAAGCCCGAATCGGTTGCCGAGCCTAAATATTATATAGAAGAAACGCAAAACCCGTTTAAACAACAAGAACCCATTAAAAAAGAAAAAGAACAACAACAAGAACAAAAAGATGAACAAGCTAACTATATTGGAGATAAAGAAGATTTAAAGAATATAAATTTTTTGTTTAGAGAAGCAACCGGGTATGAAGTAGGTGAGGACGAGGACAAGGATGAGAAGAAAGAGAAAGAGTCAGAAACCGATGAAGGAGAGAAAGGAGAGAAAGGAGAGAAAGGAGAGAAACACTCAAAAATACTATACCCATTTTCTCATAAATATTCGTCTCATTTTTCTCAAGATTATAAAGATGATGACGAAGGACAAGACTCGAATGATATTTTAGTAGAATTTCTTATTTATAAAATCAATAAAAACACATACAAACCATTTCTTGAATTTATATTATACAAGTCAGACAATGTTTTTTACCTTCCCAACTTAATGTGCAACCAAGGTGATGGTAGCAATGGAGATAATATTTACGAAAAGGTAGTAACAACTCTTGATACTATTTTTATAGATCGAAACTACAAAATAAAGGGTAGACTTATTCCTTCAAACCATATGAATAATATTGACGAAACATTTTTGAGTGAACGATATATATTGTTTGTTGAATGTATTTTGAATGATACCGAAAGTGAAGAAAGCAATACGTCTATCCAACATATTCCTGAAGAAAACAAACTATGGTGGGCAACTATAAGTGAAATATTCAACTATAAAAAAGTGATTTTTTACCCTATTCATGATAGTGTTGTTAACCTTTTTTATTCTTATCCGGATATGATGAACATATACGCGAGTGGCAATTTGCTTGAAATACCTATAGTCGTTTATAATGGAAACAACGATAAATATACAAAATATAATGCCATTTTTTCGTTGAAAAAGTCGTCGCAATTCTCGCGTTATGGTCCTTTTTACTATTTTACAGATTTACATTCATCCTTTAAATATGCATGTTACGATATAGAAGGTGATATGAAAAAATTTCAAAAAGGTGGATTATTGCGAACGATTATATTCCCGCGGAAAATTAAAATGTTTTTAGAACGGGATAAAATAGATGACTCGGCAATGGCGCAATATTTGTTCGAAAAGTATCCTGAAAAAATAAATACGGGTCAATTTAGAGACAATGACACTAAATGGGTTTCTAAATATAATACTGCATATAATGGTGAATATATGATTTCATATGATAGAGACAAATTTGTCAGAGGATCGCAACACGACGAGAATGATGAGAAAACGGAAAATAAAGATAATATTGAAAAACTACCATTCCCAGTTATGTTTTGCATAAGTAACTATAATCACCAGCATGTAATATCATATCATTACGTAGATACTAAAAATATACCTGATAAATATAGTTATAAATTTAAAGATTATAGATTATTGTAATATATTTTTGTCCAATATTTTATTATAATAAGTATATAGTATAAAACTTAATCAAAATGGGAACTAAGACGGAACGTAATATTGCTAGTTTTAAAATGTGGATCATTTTAATACTTGTGTTGGCTTTTTTGAATCCAGCGATTACTGCAATATTGGTTTTTTTAGGAGTCGATAAAAGCAGTTTTGAAAGTTATTTGATTTGGGCCAATGGGTTAATTTTATTTTGGTTTATATTAAATAATGAAAGAGCGAGTGGGCTTATGGATACAAGTTAATACTAAATACCCATGAATAACGAATAATGAATAATAATACTATATAATATATATCAAATTATATAATATAATGAATAATCTATTGCAAAAAATATTAGTATTATTACATTTATTTTTACTTGTTCTATTTTTTATTGGACCATTTTTACCAGGTAAATATTTGATATACTATTTATTTTTATGGCCTTTTACATATATTCATTGGCATTTTAATAATAATCAGTGTATATTAACAGATTTAGAATTTAAAACAAGTGGTGAATTCTTTAATGATATAACAGAATATAAACATTACTCTAAAAGTTTATTTTTTTCAAAGTTAAGTAAATTAAATATTCATTTTTCAAACGTCGATTCTTTTGATAATTTCTTAGATTATTCTCGTTCTATACTATGGATAATAGTCTTTATTCGAGCATTGGTATACTATCGAAATGATATAGTAAAAGGATGGAAGAGTGTTAAAAAAACTTTTATTCATCGGTTCATATGCGAAGCTTGCAAAGGATGAGAAATGAGAGAAATGAGAGAAACGAGAGAAATGAAACAATAAAATATTAAGTCATTATATAAATAGTTTTATATGAACGAGTCTACATTAAGTGGGTTAATAAGATATTTTCATTATGCGTTTATATTATCATTAATAATAGGTATTTTTTTACCATCTAAGTATCTAATATATTATTTATGTTTATTACCTGCGATGTATGGTCATTGGTATTTTAATGACAACAAATGTATGTTGGTAGAATTAGAATCACAGCTTGACAATAAAAACTTAAATATAAATAACCATGAAGAAGTGCGTCATTATCAATTTGAAAATTTATTTAAGACATTGAAAAATTTTAATATTCGCGTTTATCATGGTGACTCATTTATGTCAGCATTATTAAATATATCTTTGATATGCTGGGTAACTGGGGTTATTCGGGTTATAATATACTATAAAAAAAATATTTTAAATATTTTTTCACTTATTATACCACCATTAAGTAAAAGAGTTATACATGATAAGTATAAATAATGAGAGAAAGAAGATAAAATATAATAATTAAAAAAATTAGTTTTTTAATAATTCTTATATATATAGAATAACATACATAAATGTCAGACAAGGAAAAAGATAAAGTAGATAATGTAGAAAAAGTGGAAAAAGTAGACAAAGATAAAATAGACTATAATACAGATTTAGAATATTTATTAAAAATTCATGCGGAAGAATGCGAATCATTTTCAATCTTACATCGTTATTCCTATGAAAAATACAATGAAAGGTCGAACTATATTAACATCCCTGTTATCATATTGTCTAGTGCGATCGGTTTTGCAACAGGTATTGATATTGGGTATGACAAAATGAATATTATTTTAGGTGTAAGTAGTATTTTTGTAGGTATTATTAAATCTATTGATACATATTTTCAACTTGGGAAAAGGTCAGAATCACATCGATTATGTTCTCTTCAGTTTCAACAAATTAATAAAAAAATAATGATAGAGTTGTCACTGAAACGAGATCAGCGTATATCTGCAAAAGATATGCTTCAAATCATTAAAACTGATATAAAAAATTTACAAGATATTGCACCTCTCATTGATGAAGAAATAGTAAAAATATTTAAGAAAAACTATGGCGAACTTGATGCATCTAGTGGAAAAATAACATTTAATGCACATACGCCAAATTTATGTAACGGATTAACAGAAGTTGTAGTAAATGGTGATAAAATAGTAAATGTAGAAGATACTATTATTGATGGAACAGGTAAAAGACGAAGAAGAAGTTCGCGTGAAAGAAGACGCAGTCGCGGATCATCGCCTGACTCATACGGAAGCCGTGGAGATGACGACGACGATGACGACGACAACGACGGAAGAGGTGGTGGAGGCAATGGAGGCGCACGAGTAACAAATCATATTCATGGATCTCGTGGTAGTAGAAGCGGACAAAATTCAAGACAAGGAGATGGGAGTGAAGGTCATCGTCGCAATAACCATAATAATCATAATAATCATAATAACCATAATAACCATAATCATTCTCCTCATGCTCCTCCTCGAGATGGAAATATGTCAAGTGCAAGCAATAGTTCGGGATTTATGAGTTCTGTTTCTAATTTTATTAAAGGTGGTGTTAATTTAATAACAGGAAATCGGTCAAGACCACCTAGTTCCAATTCCGGGTCTAAGGTTGAAACACAAGATGAGTATCGTGAACGAAGAAGAAGACGTAATAAAGAAAATAGTTCTCAGGTAAATGATGTCGCTGGTGTTGCCGGTGTTGCCGTAAATACTATCAATAGTATAGTATCTACCTCCCCACTATTAGTAAATATGATTAAAGAGGAAAATGTAAATGAAATCGTTGAACTGACAGATGCAGTTTCATATAGTGGGCAAAAAATCGGGAATAGTCTGAATAAACAAAATGCATCAGCTTTATCTACACCCGCATCTAGACATACGCCTATGATTCAAATGAATAATGCGATTCAATCAAGTGCAGTTGTTCAGCGTCCTGAGCCTCTAAACTCCGAGCAACTACAACAACAGCTTCAACAGCTTCAACAGCTTCAACAACTGCAAAACTTACAGCAATTTTTTAATTCTCAACAGCAGACACCTGCTCTTATTCACAACCCTATTGCTACTATTGCATCGGCTCCTTTACCTATCCCACAACTTATCGCACAAGCATCTACTCCTATTGTTTTACATTCAAATCGGTCAAATCTGTCAAATCGGTCAAACACGCCAAGTGTATCCAACTTACAAACACAAGGACAAGGAACAGAAAATGTGCTTAATGCGGTTTCTGCAAGTCTTGTCTATGCTGGTGCTGGTGCTGGTGCTGGTAATGGAGTCGGGTTGAGTAAAAATGGTTCGCAAAATATTACACCTGTTGCATCAAAACCCGCATCTGTAACGGGTGATAACGAACGCGAGGCTGTAGCGGTGCCACATTCATACTTTGTATCAAATATAAGTATACCTGATATTGGTATTATAGATGAAGAAGTGGTGGTGAATAATAACAACTATGCAGCCAATGCAGCAAATGCAAGCAACACAACTACTAGTGACAATATTGTCATTGATATTTTACCACTAACGCAAAACAACTTAAATGCGCATGAAAATGTAATGTTGCAACAACTACCATCACATTCAAACCAAAATGACACGATAGTAACAAGTCCAGTATCGGAAGTAATTCCACCACCTCTCATTTTTGATGCACTTGACCCCGAAGGGATGATGTAATTTTCCGGAACGAACCCATGTTGTTTTGATATAATATATATAAAATTGAAATAAAGATATGTATACTATATTATATTAAGAATACCTCCTCTACAAGTTCTTTATACCAAAAGAATGGAACGACGTTTGAATCAACGAATTGACGAATATTTGATTGAATTTAAGAACCAGATTGCTGGACGTATACAGACGATAGTTCAGGGGATGGAAGATTCGGGACCTGGATATGGTCGCGATGCTTCTATTCTAGGAGATGTTAAGACGAAATGCAACTCGCTCGCCGCATTTGTATACAACTATGAAAAAATCAAAGTAGGGAAAGATGACTTTATGAAACGTAAACGCATCAAAAGCGTCGTGCCTATATACGACCGATGTTGCGCAAAGAGGGCTAGCGGTGAACAATGCACGCGTCGGAAAAAGGAGGGTGAATCCTATTGCGGGACGCATATCAAGGGGACGCCACATAGCGTTATGGAAGAGAATGTGAACGAACCTTCAACCCCGAAAAATGTGAAGGTCGATATTTGGGCACAAGATATCAAAGGAATTATTTACTATGTTGACAAAATGGGGAATGTTTATGATACAGAGGATATTATGAAAATCGACAAATACCCAAAACGGGTTATTGCAAAATATGTGCTGGATGGTAAAGGTGGGTATAGCATTCCGTCGATATTTGGAGGCGGTGTTTCTGCAGCAGCTCAGTAAAGCATTGCGCCGGTTATACTAAATACTAAATACTAAATTTACTTAAATATATTTTTTTATATGTAAGTAAACTACTATATTCGTAACATAACAACATAGTATGCAACGCTCATCATATAATGCGGCAACTGCAGATATTCGAGTAAAAATAAATGGGACGTGGCAAGTGGCTAGCCCTCTGTTGCGCGATATTTATACCGGCTACAAATCTTTGCCAATGAGTAGTGGAAGCAGACCATATTCTAAAGACGGCATAACTATTTTTAGAACCGACAATGACGCATATATGCCGACATTTTATAGATGGGATGACCGAGGTCACGCGGATACAACAACAACAACAATAAATGAATACGTATTTCCTGAAAATGAAGAAGAAGGTGCAAGAAGAAATCAAGATGTTACACCCAACCCTATACCCATTATTGACTTTAATGATATTTATATTTTTTTGGTAGATGGTGTCACAGGTCCAGGGAGTCGTAGTGGAGCAGGATGGGTGAAAGCGCGCAACTACCAGACATGGGCGTATATAGATTTTATTTATGATACGCGCGTTCGCAAATGTTATGCTTCGCAGTATTCATCGTATTTAGCATTTCCTGCTGGATTTGATAACGCGAATGTTGTCACGATTGATATTGACCGATTGACTCCAAATATTATTTTCTCAGTTTCGCGAAATGATAATAATAGCGTATACTATGAGAAAAATGATAGTAGTCACACACGAGTTAGAATATGCGATAACGAGCTTGCGCGAGCAGGATTTTTAGGTTTTTATACGCGTATTACTATGGATGTGGGTATGATCATTACGCCACCGCATGCGTCACATGCATACGCTCACGCGCACGCGCATTCACATACCATATCATCTCCTGGAAGCGCACTGATATGTTTGGGGGGTCAACCACCTATGATCGACTTGACAGATAACGAAGAAGAACAATGTATTATGTGCTACGAAAATAAAAAGAATGTGCAATTTCACCCATGCAACCACGTAATATCTTGCTACCGGTGTGTGCATCAAATGAATAAATGCGAATGCCCTGTATGTAAATCGGCGATTCATACGATTCACTCTTGTGACTAGTATGCTTATTATCATATAAATAAAATCTGCCAATACGATTTTATTTATATAAACATAGTCCCAACCTTATCATAACTTTATTTCTTCTTGCCCAGGAACGCTAAACACCGGCTAAAACATCCTACTGCGACTTGAGCTGCAACTTCGTGCACTTTATTCAAATCAAGTGTTCCTTTTGATGCGTCCACCACCAATTTAATCGTATCATCAAAAAGCGGCGAGTAAATCATATTCAAAATCTCAAGTTTCATTTCTGTGCTGATCAATGTTGAATCAGGACTATCTGAAACTATTTTTGCTATCATTCGAACTACAAAATCTTTCTTGTTTTTACCTGTCTCACTAGTTTGTTCGACTACCACCATCGCAATTCTAAGCATACGCATAATAGTCTCCATAGAAATAACAACATTCTGGCTTTTAATTTGTTTTTCAAACTCGCTGTAACAATACTTGAAATCTTTCACGATCACAGACGCTTTATCTTCATCAATTAGTTTTGTTTTAGATTCGGATTCGGTTTGGGTTTGGGTTTTTGTTTCTTTTACTTGTTCAGTTTGTGGAGATGATGGTTGCTGCGGCGACACTTCGGGAGTTTCATGTTCTTTTACTTGCTCTAGCTCAATATTTACTTTTTCATTTGACGATGAAATTTCTTCTAAATCTGGAAGAACTAGCATTAGTTGACTTGCTACATTCTCGCAAATTTGTGTGTTTGTTGCATTTGCTGCATTTGCATTTGCTTGTGTTGGCGAAGATACAGGTGACATAGTCACAATAACGGGAGATTCAATACCGGACATTGGGATTGAGAGAGTAACTATGATAGTAATATATTATATCAACAAAAGTTTATATTGATTTCGCATTAATTATATATTTTATTATATGGGTCCCGAAATAGTTAAAAAAATGTAAATCTATTCATTCCGCCATTTATTCGAGTCGTCCGTCCGTGCATCTACTTACTTACCTAAACTTAAAACGGCGAACTTGTAGTGCGGTCATTCGGTTTTTGTGCCTGGGATGGCGCAGAAAGCATGCGCCCGATTCTGGCACATCCTGGTGAAGCATGGCTTGAAAATGCGTCATCGCCGCCACACGAATCCATGAAATCGTTGCATCCATGGTATCTACCATCATCTTCTTCGCCATAGTAGCATTGCGCGTGTCCGCGAACTTTGAACTTTCGCATCCCGATCATCGCATCGCGTGTCATGACTCGCAAATTTGACTTAATTCCGCGCGACGATGGTGTCAAGTTGCTCAACATTTTTTCCTGGGTTTCGCTCGGCACATTGTCGTCGACAGGAGTATCACTTGGGGTAGGCGTCTTGGGTTCTTGGTCGGTTGGCATATCAGGTGTAGATGTAGGCGTAGCAGCGGATGGCGTGGGTGGCACTTGTGTTGTTGTTGTTGTTGTTGTTGTTGTATCGTTGTCGACACACCCAACATATGACGAACGAGCACGATTGATCGGGGTGCATACATCAGTTGCAAAATGGGCATAGTTGTCGTCAAAAGACGGCATTGTCATGGATGCCATATTTCCGGGTGTAAATGACGCAGTGCGTCCGCGCATCCTTGATAATGCTGGAACTTCATCCTCCGCAATCGGAGTCGAGTCGATGATTTCGCGTTGTAGGGGTGTGATGTCGTTGATGGTAACTGCACGCTGCTGAATTTGTGACGCCTGTCTTGCTGCAATATATCTTTCGCCGATACTTGAAACGGCGAGCCCGTTGATGCAGACGAACAAATCGTCGGCGAGTTGGATGATGAAAGGGTCGTCAATGAGATTGTTCTCGGTCGCGTATTTGAGGAACTTCTCCTGGAATGCAGTGATTTCGTCGACGAGACGTGTCTTTTCAGTGGCTTGGTCCTGGAATGTCATGCGGCGCATCGCCTTAAAGAATTGAATCGACTTGTCAATTGTCGTAATGGTGTCGAGACGCCATAACTCCTTTTCAACTTCAGCGTCTTTTGTCTCTGGAGTCTCTGCAGACACATTATAGTTCAGGGGCACGACAATATCGCATGAAGTATCCTGGGGCGCCTCGATGGAAGTGTATGCGAAATTGCAAACCATTTCGTCGTGCTGCCATGGTGCGCGGATGTAATAGGTGCGCGACGAATCATACGCAAAATCGCCAAGACAGATTTCGCTCCTCCATTGCATCGTCTCAAAGTCGTAGACCTCGGCATTGGGTGTTTTGATGGACACTTTGGTAAATGCCGCATTCACTGCTGACCAGAGAATCTCGCCGAAAATGCAACCAGTCTTCTCGATGTCGTCGATGAACCACTGGCGTGAATTGGGGAAATGCGAGCAGAGGGATTGAAGCGTAGCAGAATCGTGGTCTGTGCCGTATCCAATCATGATTTGTGTGGGCTGAGCAGTGGATGCACCAAGGAGGCCGGTGAGATGGGGGATACTCTTGTTGCCTTCATTGTTGTCGCCGTCGGTGAGGAAAACGTGCATACGCTGGGTGCAATGTTCGGGGATATCGTCTGAGGGTGAAATGTGCTGCGACTCATTTGAAATCAGGTGCGCCATCTCCTTGAAACATTTCTCGAAATTGGTGCCGCCTTGAGGTATGATGTGCGAAATGACTTGAAGAATTTCGTCTTTTGTCTCCAGTGTCACACGCATCGGGTGAAGAACACACGTCGCGGTGGAATGGAACTTGACGAGAGCGAGGTAAAACTCGACATGCGAAAACTCTTCTTGCTGGGAAATAATCGTGTCAACCATGTTCTTCAATGTCGCGTGGACGAAATCCATCTTGGTGGTGCATTGTTGATGCTGTGACTGGCAACGGGATGATGCACTTTCGCCCATGGAACCGGAACAATCGATGGAACCATACATGATAACACGGATTTTTTGTCTGGGTTGGGAAGCGACGGCGGTAGGGGTCTGTGAAGAAGATGAGTCAGTAAACGGGGGGATATTAATCTGTATAATGCCGCGGTTGAATGAAGCCACATCCACGGCGGTAGTGTCAGATTCGGTGTCGGAACCAACACTGGACGCGGGTCTCTGATTGGTGAAGAACTTGATAGAAGATTGCATGTTGCTTGATTGTTTGATGGATACGAGTAGTGTAACGTTTGGATTGTCTGTATTCTATTATAGTAATGATTACAAGTTCAATTTTCCGGGAGGTAGTAAACTACCACATATATGAAATAATATATAGTAAACTATACTACTACATATTATTCATAATGGATAAGAACTATTTTTTGCGTAATGTTTTATTTTTATTTCTTTTGGTTTTGAATACTTCGGTTAACTTTGTCCTTTTTCTGGATGTATTATTATTGACTTTATTTAAATTACGATATGTTTTTTTACGTATTAATTTCTTTTTAATATGGCCACCGCCGCCAAAGTCAGCTTCCTCATCTATATTTATTTTATCTTGAAGTTTTTTTATAAGTTCATCAAGTTGTTTACATAATTCAGGAGTTGATGTAGAATTACAACTATATACAGGTTTAATACGTTTCATGTAGCTTAACAGATCTGTATTACTTTCCATCTCATAATCCTTAATAGTCCCGCCTTTAGATGGGAAAACTGATTTTGTTACACTATCAAAAGATTTTAATTTTTTTTCTACATCTAAACTTGTGTCATCAATCATTTCATTACCATCCACAATCGCATTAACAATGTTTTTCAATACTTCAATGTGTTCTGGAAATCTATCTAATTTTTTTTTACCTTCTTCTTCTTCTTTTTTTTTGTAACTTTTAATTATTTTTCCATTAGAGCTACTAATTTGACTAAGATATTGTCTAACTTTTTGGTTATCAATAGATGCATTAGTGAAATTTAATTTAGCTTCACTGATATATTCTTCTGCTTCAGGCTTATCAGAAGCAATGGGTAAAAATTCATTAGCAAGTTGTAAGGCATCAGTGGCAACATTAATGGCACTTGCGGTATATTGAATAGCTTGTTCAATTAATGTAACAGCAGATTTACCACTATCGAGAGCACTTTTATAAGCAGAAATAGTATCTTGTAACGTAGCGTCATTGGCTAATTTATCAAAGTCTTTTTTACCAGTATCAGCTTTTTCAACCTTTTGTGATGCTGTAGTTAATGCTTCATTAGCAAGTCTAATAGCTGTAATTAATTTATCTTTTTCTTCAGTTTCATCTTTCTTAATTGTAGTTGGTTTTTTCTTCACAGGCGACTTACTGGAACCACTACTTGATTGTTGTTCTTTAACAGAATCAATAGCATCTTTTAGTCTACCGCATAGAGGTATACCTTTATGATCTTTAACATTTTTACAATCATACGTGACATCGTACATATTTGTCATATATGGTAGTAAGTCATCTATTGTTTCCAAATTTTTAGCGGCATTTAATTCTTTTGTTAAAAGTCCAAACCGATATTCCTCCTCGGGATGTTCTATTGCTTCTTCAAAGAGAACAACATAGGTTTTAAATTTTGCAAGATTCATCGTGTCACTTAAATCTATATATTTCTGACTTAGAACGTTAGTTTTTTTTAGTTTTGACATACCTTTTATCAGCACAGAAGCATCAAGTTTAGGAGGACCATCAGGACCCTTACATTTATCCGCAAAATCACTCAATGTTGAAAGTTTTATTACAATTTCTCTAAGTTCTGAATTCGCTGTTTTGTCATAAAAATCAAGTTTTTCTAATAACTTATTAATTACCTGTGCAGCCAATTTTAAGAATTCTTTCAAGTTACCATCCGTAACACCATCACATGCAGTCTCGGGTGGTATTGTATCACTAAAGTCAACATTAACTTTAATTTCAAATGCAAATAATGCACTTTTTATATAACTTGCAAATTGGGTGTAGTAATCACTGGAAGTTTTAGAAAGGTTCGGATAGTGTGTAAACGAGTCAGAATAGTCCATTTTTAATGTGTTGAAGCTGGTCTTTAAAAGAGGGTTGAGTATGTCAGCATATTTTTTCAATAATGTTGCTTTAAAATCAATTTCTTCAAACTTTATATCAGGATTTGTAACTGGCCACCCGATAACTGCAATTGCGGTTTTTCTTCCAAAGTATCCATCGACTGAAGCATCATCATAGTTTCCATTACCAAGCATACTAAATGGATCCCATGCATTAACCCATAGTATATTGTCTCCTAATGTTTGTCCAGCGGGTATACCCAATTTATCTTGATTGTCTGCGTCAATCACAAATTCATTAATGTAGTCAATATTAACTAACATTCTTGTTTCAGGAAACGGGTCGGTTTCTGATGGGTTATAATTTAATCCACTTGTATATAAAGAATAAAATACACTATCATCATTTTTAAAAAATTCTTTTACACAATCACGATATATTTGATTGCAAGTTTCTGTTCCATCTCCACCTAAAATAGTAGCAGATTTTGATGCGAAATTGGCTTGTCCTATACCAGTTAAAATAAGACGAGCATATGTTTTACCATCTTTAAAATCATCATATGCCTTACTTATTTTACTTAACATTTTTTGTATATCTTTTTTATATTCTTTTCTAGCTGTTTCTTGTGTAGTGTCAGTTTTATTTAATTTGGCATACCTTTGATAGTCAGGTTGTCCATCGGAATCAAATGCAGGAGCATACGCGTGCACAACATGCATAAAAGGATAAATTAAATTTTCTTTAGGATTTTCGGTTAAACTACCGCTCTCAGTTAACATAGATTTCATATTTTCTTGATTTTTTCGAAAATCACTATGGGGGGCGTAAGTATCACAAAAAGTATAATATGGCGTTTTTGTATAAACTGCAATATTTAAAGGCGTATTTGCATAAGGTGAATTGCTATATCCAAACATACATTCTAATTTTGGTTTGTTATACTTTATAGTCCCAAGAGGCTCGTCTGATAATTTTATATTACTCGGTTCTCGCTGCACTGCCAACGTTACCACATCTTTTAAACTATCACCCGTATCATAGTAAACCTTAGCAGAAGCAAGACACTCTTTTATTTTCTGTTGTGTTGCATCATCTTGTGAACAAACCCACGCAGGGAAATAATATGCTGGTGAATAACACTTAGCAATGGCATGAACTTTAACAAGAAAAGTATCGTCAAGACTTACAGCATTATATTTTGAGTCTAAGCACGATTGTCCACCGGTTGATGTGGTATTTTTTCTATACTTCTTAACAGCGCCGCCATCACTATCATCACTATCGTAATCATTGCCGGTATCACCAATTGCTTCTTGAATGAAAGACCTAATATTACCAGCAGCAAGAGCAGCAGCGATAGCAGGGTCAGCAGGAGAATCAGCATCAGGATTACATTTTATCAAAAAATCACTCAACATTGAAAGTTTTCTCTTAACGCCTTTAAGTGTTGTTCCATATCCATCAATTTTTTGTAATAACTTATTAATTACCGATGCAGCCAATTTTAAGAATTGTTTCAAGTTACCATCCGTAACACCATCGCATGCAGTCTCGTGTGGTATTTCACCACTAAAGTCATCCGCAACATTAATTCCAAATGCAAGTAATGCATTTTTTATATAACTTGCAAATTGTGTGTAATAATCCTCGCAAGTGTTAAGAAGGTTAGGAGAGTCCGGTTTTAATGCACTGAAGCCGGTTTTAAAAAGAGGATAGAGTATGTCAGTATATTTTTTTAGTAATGCTGTCTTATCATCCTTACCAGCAGGAGCAGGAGCAGGAGTAGGAGCAGCATCACCATCATCCTCAGCATGAGGAGGTTCTTCCCCTACTTGTTTATAGGTAACTGATACTACACCTTGTGACCATTTATAATTAGGTCTATAATATTGATCAGTATACTTGTACAAAGTACTATCTGATATATATAAACCTGGTTTACCATTGGTATCACATTTTACAAATACATAATGGCCAGACTTTTTAGTATAAGAATGAGAAGTAAACCCTACAAGAATATATTCTTTTGAATTTACATTAATACGTTCATCAATAGTAATTTCATAATCATATCTAATATCAATACCTGCTGTTCTTTTATAATTAAACATTATATACTTGCCAAAAGTTGATTTTATTTTTTTATTAACTTTAACAGGAAATCCTTTATCCGTATGTGGATTTTCCATGACTCTTTGAAGTAAACCAAGCCATGTAGTCGTAATGTTTTCAAGACAATAATTTTCTGTAAACGTTTCTTTTAGTTTTGTTAGTTTTTTTTCATCGGTGTCACTCTCAATCAACGTATTAAAAAATTCTAATAATTTAGTATTTATACTTTCGAATTCTTTTTTAATCTTTTCACATAAGTTTTTAAAAGTGATTCTATTTGATTCTGGTGCATTGAGATAGTATTTATCAAATATATCCTCTATTTCTTTATTCGTTTCTTCAGATTCTCTAATACTGGATAATGTATTTAACAATTTATCTATACCACCACATCTTTGTTTGCCTTCATTCATTTTTATATCACAAAACGTTCTTAATTTTTCTAGTATTGATGCAACATTTTTTGCACTTATTATGGAAGGTTTATTTATATTATTACAAATAAACTTTAAAATTCCTATTAAATTGACACCATCTTCAATTTTACTACCATCATAATATTTTCCAATTATTTGTGTGACTGCTTCGTGTACTTTATTTCTTGTAGGGTATTCTTTTAACTCACTTGGTGTTATTACATAATCCTGTGAATCATCATAACCAGATAAACTATCAATAGTATCTTGAACACTAGATTTAAAATTTGCAGCTACTAAATCTTTACTTTTATCGGCATCTTCTTTTGAATATTGTTCTGCCAAATAATTATCAAGACCCGGAGGGGTAATTGGGGTACCGAAATCGAGAACAACATGTGATGTAGGTGGTCTGGTAATACTACCAACTTCGGGATAACTGATTGCTATTTCAGTTTTATTTTTAATCCCACTTCTTATAAACTTGTCAACATATGGATTATCTAAACATTCAAAAGCGCCTACTATTTGCGTTAATACTTCTGAAGCATCTGCTTGAGCAGCCTTTTTAAAACCTAAAAAATCATACAAATCATCAACCGCTTTATTGCCATCCATGTTATTTACATCATTTACGTTAAATGGTTTTTTATGTCTCCACCATCTAAAAATTAATAATAGTTTTTTTAAGACATCTCTTGATGTTTGAATTTTATTTTTACAATTATCAGCCGTTTTTTCTAAAGCAGTTTCAGAAACATAAGGGAATGCGTTAAAATTAATATTATTAACAAAATCATCCGCTTTATCCGGACTAGAATTTAGTTCTATCATTATTTTTAAAAATTCTTCATTAGACATTAAATATTGTAAGGCTGTAACGAAAAAACATGTATTTCCACCTGTTGAATTAATTCCTGCGCAAAACCTTTTATCAAGGTTAGTCACGGGCTCAGAACTTGATCCATATGGAAAACTCCAATCCATAATAGGGTCTCTTTCAATATTCAACGCCTTAAATCGTGCCTTTTCATCTGGAGTTGGACCACCATCACCACCATCACCACCATCACCACCATCTTGTGAATAATATTCAATCATTTGTTGCAATGAACTTTCAGGTGATAGTGAACTGGACTTGAGTGTAGGCTTGGGTGGAGGCTCGGGTGCACCTGTTCCGCTTTGTATATCAGAACACATCAACAAGAAACAATTTTTTCTTATTTTAACTAAATCATCATATTTTGGGCCTGATAACATTAAAAAGGAAAAACTATTGCGCATATTCCTGCAAAAATGATACGCCTGTGTAAAGTATTCCGAGTCGATACTTGATTTTAGCTTAAACTCCTTCAATAAATCATCTAAAGTAGGGTCTTTTTTTTTTAATTCTGATTCTGGGTTATCAATGTGGCATCTCATATCCTTAAAACCATTACTTTTTAATAAATCATCCACTACTTCCACAAATTTTCTTTTGTCTGTGTCGGCGTCAAAAGGAAGAGGAGTAGTAGGAGGAGTAGTAGGAGGAGCATCTCCAGGAACGAGTTTAACAGAAGGAGTAGCCTCCTTGGGAGTATAAGAAGGAGGAGCAGTAATTATTGTAAATTTTAAAGTATTATTAATCCACTTATATACGCCTGTAAAATGGTCTTTTGTTTTTACTTGCCAGTTTTCTGACTTACATTTATCTGGTGTTTTACCTTCTTCCTTAGTACTAGTTACTATAGTGCAAGGATTATAAGCTATATTGGTAGCGTTTTTTTTTATTTCCCATTGACTATTTGTATTATTAAAAGTAACAACAGTACCATCGGTACTAATATAAGAAAAAGTTTTAGTAGTTTTATCATATGAATCATATTTAAAAGTTTGATTTATTTTGTTCTGATAATCGCCGGTAGCGCCTGAAATAGCAAATGCTGGTTTGCCTATAAGAGCAGCCGCCGCTTCCTCCGCCGCATCGTCATTAGGGCCAGTAGTAGGAGGAGTAATAGGAGTAGAAGAAGGAGGAGTAGTAATAGGAGCGTCTGTAGAAAGAGGAGTAGAAGGAGGAGGAGCAGCAGCATTCTCATCCTCAATCT